>Ga0268250_10000788_pt1 | contig 14381 bp, 12 predicted proteins | sample AgamicAsSfe_FD_200448 | JGI IMG/M metagenome (GOLD analysis project Ga0268250, IMG submission 200448) | Agave microbial communities from Guanajuato, Mexico - As.Sf.e (v2) (version 2) | ecosystem: Host-associated > Plants > Phyllosphere > Phylloplane/Leaf | place: Guanajuato, Mexico | collected... | reverse complement strand
ATTGACGAAAAAGGTTTTTCAATTGTATACGTTTCAAGAATATTAGTTGCAACCATCGCAGTGTGTTCCAGTTCAGTACCAATCCATCAAGCACCGCACATGGCTCACGCATGGATGAGGCAACATTTACCTTTGGCAGGCTCAGCATTTTACAGGCTCAAGTGGAATCATATCAACAGTGGGGACAGGTGATCGTGGTAGTCATGGTGCAAGGTTCGCATTGAAGGACTGGGCGCCAATTAAGTACAACCCGATCGCCAGCACAGGGCTTTCCCCCATACCTCAGAGAAGCATGGATATCTTTCCCTCATAAGCGCGTAGCATTGATCATATCCCTCAAGACGACCCTCTCCACTGAAAGCATGGTATTCTTGAGTTTTTGTCAAATGGTCTCATTTTTTTCCTTTTCCTTTCCCTACTCCTACGCCGACATGCCAGTGGTTGTCAAAGACAGGGTATGTAAGAGAAGAATTGACGAAGATGCTCAAGATGATATCTACCACTGGGTGGTGGTAGCAGGGGCAGCAGTCTCAGCACCCCAGCCTTCGTTGCCAGTCTGAGCATCGCCAGACGCAGCCCAGTCGGCGGTGTCAGCGTCCCAGCTGGTGCCGGGGGCAGCGGCGGCCTGGGCAGTGAAAGCACCAGCAGATGCGCCGGAGACCTCCCACTCGCTAGTGAAGCCATCAGCGACGGCACCAGGGCCAACCTCGTCGGCACCAGGGACCTTGGCCTCCTCAACACCAGCGCTGTCCTTGTTCTCCTCAGCCTCGGGGTCGCGGTAGAAGTACAAGTCAGTCATGACGTCCCACTCGGTCTCGCGGTTGGCGAGGGTGCCGCGGAGGCGGAGGACCTCACGGGCAAGCATCCACCAGATCAAACCAATAGCGTGGCGACCCTTGTTGTTGGTGGGGATGGCAACATCGACGTACTCGGTAGGTGAGTCTCCGTCACAGAGGGCCTGTCACATGTTAGTCCGCCTGCTTCAATCGCTGATTCCACGCGATTTCATGCTTACAATGACGGGGATGTTGACGTAGGAAGCCTCCTTGATGGCCTGGGCGTCGGTGCGGGGGTCGGTGACGATAACCAGGCGGGGCTCCCTGAAGGAACGGGTGATGTAGTTGGTGAAGTTACCGGGGGTGAAACGACCAGCGATGGCGGTGGCACCGGTGTGCGATGCGAACTTGAGGACGGCACGCTGTCCGTAGGGACGGGCAGAGATGACACAGACTACACGGTGTCAGCCAAATTCCATTTTCGCAAATGGTCGCATCTTTCAAGATTGTCGGTCTCGAATTGCGCGAGCAAACGTACTGTCGGCCGGGTTGTCAATGGCGACGATGATGCGCGCGGCAAGGACAATCTTCTCCCAGGTCTTGCCAATGTTCAAGACGTTGACACCGTCGGGCCTGGTCTTCCACAGGTATGGCTCCATGTGAACCTGGAGGTTCTTGCTGCCGAGATGGCACTGAGCAGCCAGGAGCATCTCAATGTCCTGCTGGGTGGGGTTGAAGATGGCGGGAAGGTTGGAAGGAGCCATTTTGACGGTTTGGCGCTGTACAAGCTGGTTGGTATAGAGAAGTTGTCGTGTTGCGTGCGAGGGAACTTTTGGTGGAGGGACTTGGACGATGCGAATATCGTGTGGGAACGGCTAGTCCCCAACGGGCTTCGCGTCACAGCGCTGCCGGCATCGGCGAAACCAGTCGCCGGTCATGGATCCGCAAAAGATTCGAGGGTGGTGGCAGCGAGTGTGTAGCCAGCAATGCCGCCGCGAATACCAGCTTTGTCGTGCCTGCGGGCGCCGACATGTACGTACGACAGAACATTTTCCAGTGCCTCGTACTGACATGCCCCTCCAGCCGCATCCGTGTCATACCAACTCACCCTGCCCATTCGAACTTTCGCCTCCACATCGCGACTTCACGCCGAATCAATTGAGCGACAGAAGAAACGCCTTGCCAATGACCCGTACATAGTCGCCCAGCGGAACAGGAAGAAGGCTGCCAACCTCACGCGCCGCGCTGAGCTCGAACAAGGCCGGGTTGCCAGTCTTGGAGACCCTGTCCGTGGCGTTTCCACACCATTTGTGCAGTCGTTCGATACTGGAAAGCCGATTGAACACGAACAAGGCAAAAACGTACCAAAGGACCAGAAGCACCTTAACTATGCCTTCGATCCCGAAACCGTTTACCAGCAGCTCCAGAAGAGCCAAGAATTAGCTGTGCCGCTGAGCGACGTTGAAAAGCACACCACACCTGCATCTACCCAATGGAGCAGTGACATATATGCTGGAAGGATAACGGAAATCGAGAAATCGGCTGAAGAGATTGAAGAGCAAAATAAGAAGGATCATGCCCGAGCCGCTGAGGCCATCGCCCGTATTACGGCCCTTGAAAACGGGTCGAGCAAAGATCGTATGCGTGTGAACATCTCACGTTGTATCGAGACATTTGGACGCCACAAGACCGACAAAATATTTCCACCCAAGGCCCCATCGCTGAGTCGGTCTGGTGCTGATGAAACACGCGTCGTCCGCCCAGAGACAAACAAAGCAGCAGCCGCGAAGCGAGTCGGACCCGATACAGGCTCTTCCGAAGTCCAGATTGCCATCTTGACCGCCAAGATCAAAACCCTGGCAGATTTCTTACAGTCAAGAGGAAAGGGCGACAAGCACAACAAGCGAAACCTGCGGCTGCTGGTGCACAGGAGGCAGAAGCTGTTACAATATCTGAGAAGGAAGGAAAGAGGCGGCCCGAGGTGGCAGCATTGCATTGAAACGCTTGGGTTGACTGAGGGCACCTGGAGAGGCGAGATATCCTTGTGAGAGCATGAAGATGAATGCAGTGTACTTGTGGATAAACCTTGTAGAACAACTTTCGACTCTGTGTGAACATAGCATGTTTGTCTATCACACATGTTTTTCTATCACAGCGTTCACGTCCACATTTTGCCGGCATGGACGCCATCGCACGAATGTCTTGTGACTTGTCGAAGCGCCTTTTGCAGTGACCCACGAACAGGTGAGATGGATCGAATTATCCCATCGTTTGTTTGACGGCATTCTCGCTAGCCTATCTTAGGCAAGCTTAGTCCTGGATTCTTCCATTCGGCTCATGGCTAGCAAGGGCGTTTTCACGCGAAGGATGTTAGTAAAGGGCGTAATCACACTGAACCCATCATTGCAAGTCATTATCTACCTGTCAACATACCTCCCACTCAAAGTCTGCCAAGTTGTTCAGTTCAAAGAACTTTACAATCACTACTTTGCCACAAGCTGAACTACGCATACTTGAACCTCTCGAGACGTCCTCCCTGCCATAACCAGAATAGTCGAAGGCATGTCGACAAGGTCCCCGCCTCAGGCTGACCCATGGTCTAGTCAGCGGCTGCACTACCGTGCTATCCGTCCAAGCGACATATCTGTCTTCCACGCCATAAGCGCTGACCACTCCGGTTTCGCAAACAGTAATTTTAATAATATCAAATTGCCTAGCACTTCAGATTCGGAATCGTTCATGAAAGGGCTACTCGACGACTGCCTCCTGGGTGCCATCATCTGGCTGCCCCACACAACGGAAACTACCCTTATGAATGACGAGGACCGATCGAAAGACTTTGCGCAACGAAGGAAGAATGGAGAAGTGGTTGACGAGCAACTTGGTACTGCCGTCGGTGAGCTTCATATGCATGCGCTGCCGATGCACAAACAACATCACCGGAACACTGAGATTGGACTTGATATCCTTCCGCTATACCAGGGCAAGGGTTATGGTTCTGAAGCCATCAATTGGGCGCTTAACTATGCCTTCAAACGTGCAGGTCTGCACCGAGTCAAAGTTCGAGCTTTCACCTACAACGAAGGTGCTGTACGGTTGTATGAGAAGTTGGGATTTGTGCTTGAAGGGAGGGAGAGAGAGAGCGTGTGGTATGAGGGACAGTGGTGGGATGTGGTAATCTTTGGTATGCTAGAGAGAGAATGGCAGAGACTCAGCAGCTGAGAGTGAACAAAAGCCACTTATGCACAGAACTATAGCTGTGATTCATGATTAGACGATAATGGCCGGGGGTTAAACTAGTTGCCGATAGTCTATATGGATCTTCCCGTCCGCTCAGGACATACCGTACTGCAACCCCTCCATATCTGTAGCTCTGATGACCATCGTAGCGTTATTGGCCCTTCTCTCCGCGGCGTCATAAAGCGCCTGTATATCTTGCTTCCACATCGTCTCGTTCATGCGAATGATCTTCCTGTCGTAAGTCATCATTCCGTTGACTTCCCCCTCCACGTCTGTGGTCTGTGTCCAAACGCCTCCTGAGCATGCGAATAGATCAATTTGCTCGCGCAGTTGCACGAGTAAGTCGTGACAACGATAGTTCCACCATCCGGTCCCATTGGTAAGCTCGTATGCAGTTTGGCTACTCAGTTCCTTGTACCAGGCGTGGTCAAAGTTGTTTTCCACAAGTTGGGTTCCAATGCCACCGAACTCGCCTTGAAGGCCAATGCGTGAGCTATCATAGGCAGAATCATAGCCGCTACCTTGGTTAGACCAGAATGGCGTTCCGCATTGGGGTGTGGAGTAATGGTGATTATCGTCAAAGTCACCTGCTCTGTGGTCGGTCCAGCCGCTGACAGCATTGACTAGACGAGTAGGATCAATCTTCCGGACCATATCCGTCAGATTAAACTCGGGCCACGGAGGACCATTAGTAGCTTGACCCCATTCTTCGTTGTAAATCGTCCAAGCAAATATACTAGGGTACGACTTCAACTGCTCGACCATCAAGCCCAACTCCCGGTCAAACTCTGCTTGCGCGGCTTCGCCTGCTAAGCGCTTGCTGCCACATACACCGTCTGGTAAGTCTGGTCGAAGCGAAGGCATGTCTTGAATGACCAACATTCCCATCTCGTCGCAAGCTCTGTAGAAGAGCGCCGGTTCTACCTTGATATGCTTACGTACCATGTTGTAGCCGACATTTTTCAGTACTTTGAGATCGTACACCATGGCTTCTACGCTTGGAGGTGTGTAAATTCCGTCTGGCCAGTAGCCTTGATCCAGAGTGCCAAAGGGAAAGATGAATTGTCCGTTTAGGAGCGGGCGCTGGATACCGTTGATGGCACCTCGGGAAACAGTCCTAAATCCAGTGTAGCTCTGGATAGTATCACTACCCATCTTGACCGTGATGTTATACAAGACCGGACTGCTTGGAGTCCATAGCTCCGGTGAGCTAACAGTAAAGGTAAATGAGGATCCGCTTGTACCCGTCGCTGTCGCCTTAGCGTCATTAGAGTTCAGTTCATGAACCGTGATCTCGTATGCAGTGCTCGTAGAGTTGGTGCTACTATGCACAAATACATTCACTTCGTCATGTTAGCTATGGCATATGTGAAAATATGCTTTGCATTTACCATTCCCGTTCATGTCTGCTGTCAGATCGAGTTTGGAGATGTGCTCTTTCGGTGTTGATTCAAGCCAGACGGTTTGCCAGATGCCTAAAGATACGTGTCCGAAGTCAGTTTGTGTCCCACGTGCAGTTCGTACAGGGACATTTCTCACCACTGCAAGGCGTATACCAGATCATTCCGCCTCGGTTCAAGGTTTGCTTTCCGATTGGTATCTGAACATCATCCACATCTGTCGGGTCAAAGGAATATACCAGTCTGCGTTCTCATCAGCTTTGTTCTCAATCCCTGAGTGGGTAAACTTACAGCTCATTCGTCCCGTTCATGTTCAAATACGGCGTCACATCTACACTAAACTCAAAGTATCCACCTCTATGGAAACCAGCTTTCTGGCTATTGACAAAGATGGTGGCTTCATAATCAACAGCGCCAAAGTTCAGAATGACACTGTTGTCACTGGGCCAAGACGTGGGCACTTCGAACGTGGTCTGGTACCAACTCCACATGCGACCCTTACCTGTCACGCCTTGGCAGCGTCAGTACTGTGCCTAGTAGGAAGCCTGAGCGGACTGACCTGAAAGAGCACTCTCGAGACAGAAGGGGACTAGAACAGGATTCTCGAGTGTCTGTCCAAACGGAGGCGATGCGTCTGATCCATTGGTAGTATTTCTGTAACCCCAAACGCCATTGAGGTTTTTCCAGTCAGGCCGTTGAAGGCGTGGTCGTGGATATTCAGGCCATGGATTGGTTCCCACCGTATCTGTCCAGTCTGTCTTCAAAGGGGTGTATCCGACTTTGTATTCCGTGCCATTGCTTTGACGTGAATAGATCTTTTTGTCGGTATGAGCGGTAGAGGCCAATGCTAAGAAGCTCGCGACTATACCAAAACTAAGTTGCATATTGACAGGACCGGATACCAGGTGCGCATCCGGGTTGCGATGAAGAATAGTCAAGATTGACAAGATGATGACGCCTTTTAAGCTTTTCAGCAAGGAGGTGACTAATAGCGGCATAGTTCAATGGTACCTAGGTACCTGTGATGGCTGCGTAGCTGCATATCGATATTCTTGGCTCTGGGGATAGCGGCGGGATGATCCTGGTGGCTGTACACCTTGGACGATCACTGCAGTATTGGAATAGCTCGGTGCAGGTTTGCACATGCCAAAATAGTCGCGTGGCTGGACCGGCTGATCAGATTCTTGACTCCTGGCAAGTAGTTACAGTATGTCCAAGAGTTACTGCATGAGCATGTTGGCTCGAACACAGCAAGGCTGATAGTGCGAAACCACGACATGATCTTAGAGCAACGCAGTAGATGCATACCGGGATGCATGTCTACCTGCCGGATGTCAGATGCAGAGGAAGTACTGATCAGCTGCGATCTGCGTCTTGGCTGTCAGACCGATGGATTCCCCGCACCATTCGGATCAAATGGGGCCGGATTGTGATTTCGAACCACCCAACAACGACCAGAAGTCAAGTGCAGCGTCCAGGCTACGCACTACAATGTGTCGAAAAGCGTGAATACAAGAATCTTTGGGTTTTCACGTGGACGTCTGCAAAACCGACTGACGTATGCCGAGCTTCTAGCATTGTTGTGTTTATGCTGAGACCTGCGCAAGTGACCTCAATATACTAGCGATGGACTATCCCATAAGGAGTGCAACAGGATCAGGGTTGAGCAGCATGGCCTGGGGTCGGGGTTGGGGTCACCAACAGTGCAGCCTTGAATTCAGAGTAGATGTAACTAAGCGGGATACCGGGAGGCCCCGCTTCGGCAACTTTGGCTGATCAGAGTCAACCCGTGATGGTTTCGTGTGTGCAAAGCAGATGCTCAAAAGATCACTCGGAGAGACAGTATCTCAGGGTTATCGTTGTTGGTATGTATTAAGCATTCTTGCGCTATAATGTAGTAAGGGTAGAAAGTATGCGTGTGGAACATGGGGTATGCACACGTCCGCGGAAGTACGACAATCCCTGCATCATAGCTCACCAAAGCCTTGTGTTTTCAGCAGCCACGATCCACGTGCATACCCCTCCTTCGCACAACAGCATTGTTTTCTTCGACGATTGCCTTCTTGATCCTGCTGTTTGGGTCACCTTGCGGTCCTGGGGTGAGTACTGCCACGTGCAGCCCAGGCTTGCCGATGTGTAAAACCCCGCAATCTCGCAAAGTACGTAGGGTGCCTAGCTATCTCAAGCTACCGATCATGCAACCGAGTATTGAAAGGGATGCCTTCTTGAGCCTTATGCTGAGGCCAGACTTCTTTCAAGCCTCACGGTAACAGCATAAACGGCTTAGACCACGACTTTCCCCTCGATGAAGTCGGCCTCAGGGGGCTAGAAGGGCGGGCAAACGATGGAGATGTAGGGGAACGTGGCGATATAGGCGAAGTGGGAGAGCCTGGAGGCATGGGCGCTTCTCTAGGCGACTCATAAGATTTGCCAACGTGGCCAGGGGCGATTATGGGCTCTAACGTCTTTATCGAAGAGCTGTCGTCTTCCTCAATACCATGTAAGGTAGTTCGGTCGGAATAAGAGTTCAGTATCGAGCTCACCCGGGTCGTGCTTGAGCGGATCGTATCCGTGTCCGAGGTACTCGAGCTCATAGAACTCATTGTCGACATCGTCATTAGCGATGCCCTGTCCGAACCGGAGTACGAAGACGTTGCAATGCCAACATCATGCTTGTGGGCACCACAGTGTATATCAGGAATAGACGTATAGTTGAAAAGAATATCAAATATCTTGTCGCGAACGTCGCGCGCAGCAGGACGTACTGTGGGCGCTCTGCTAAGCATGCTTCGGATGATCTGCAAGATGTGAGGTACTGCACGAAATGCGTCATCGTCATGCTCGAACGAGGCCTTTTCTAGCAGATTTATCCAAGTCTCGACCTTGTCAAGATTGACATGATACGATGAGTCCGTCCGGGAATTCTTGCCGCCAGTGTTGGTCCTTTGTTTCGATGTGCGGTGCTTTACGAAATCATGCGGTTTCTTCTTGAGCATGAACGTAATGATCTCCAAGAACACGCAACCAAGGGAGAATATATCTGCCGTCTCGGATTCGTGGACTCGCGATCGTTTCTTTGGCACTGGCTTCTGTTTTGACTTCTTGAATCCGAAGTTAAATCCAGAGAAATCGGTTGTAGGAGCCTTGGTAAGCTTCTGACGTTGTGAGCCACTACTACTCGAGGATCCAGACGAGCTCTTGCTCATTATTGATGCATGTCGAGTACTCGGGACGACGGGTGACGGTGCAGGTCCATTTGGGTCGAACGGCCCTGCGCTGTTGTTTGCCTCCGGCGCGCTGTATATGTAGGCATCCATGGCATCGGGCTTTTTATCCTTTTGGAACGTTTCTAGACTACCGATGTCGCTGAAGGCTATAGCGTTTTGTTCGTCAACAAGGATGTTGGAAGGTCGAATAGCAGAGTGGCAGAACCCGTTCTGATGCAGTGTCGCAATGGCATCCGCCAGACAATGCATCCAATTGAGCACTAGCCATCTCCGATCGGGCTTCGGTAGTTTTTGGTATTGGGTGGGATTACGGTGGTCGATGAATGTGCGAAGTGTATGGTGGCCTACGAAGTTGGTGACAATGTAGCCAACCCCTTTAGCGGTATACGAGGCCCAGATTGGCGCAAAGTGCTCATGCTCGACCATTCTAGCGCTCTCAACGTCCATCATGAAACCCTGTTCAAAAGCGTCTGGCGTCTCTGCATCACCTAGCGCAAATCTTCTACGAACGAAGATGTCCTTGGGCTTTTTCGGGAGATGCATGCGCGACCAAGCTTGCAAGCTTACTGCCACAGGTAGCGACATGACATTTTCGACTGGAATCTCCTCATTAGGCGCATAATCTATGTGTATGCCTTCTCGTAGTTCTCTCAATAAGAACGTGAACTGGGTGTGATAGAAGCGAGCATTGGCGTGATTATCGCGTCGGTTTGAGAGCGAAAGCTGTTCGATGTCGTCCATTTCGAGAGGTAGATCATCGTCGTCCCATGATCTATCGACGACAGCGAAAATTCGATCCGCTTCGCCAATTTCTACCAATATCAGAAATAGTCGTCGCGCCTTCTCCAGTATCCATTCGAGGTAGGTATCGTCGCTCAAGTCGCCGAAGCCTACAGGCTGGGTGAGACGTTCCCTTTCTTTTGGCTGCAACCTCGAGGTCACATATTCATGATTGACTTTCTCGTTGATTCGCTCTTCGGTCCACCATATCTGCTGGAGGGCGTGTTGCGGGGTGACCAGGCTGTGCCCCGCGTATCCGTAAATCAGTGCGTTAAGCGCAACCGTCTGATCGTTCACGACGTTCGTTAACGTCCTCGCGCTCATCTTGTCGAGTGGTGGGATTAGGTAAAGCTCTTATGTTGCCGAATCGTGTGTGTTGGTACAAGACATGAGTCGCGCGACCAGTAGTGAGCTGATGATCATCTCCAGTGATGTCCAGTGGGAATAAGATTGATGACGCGGACTGACGCGGAAGAATGGTTTTCAGCCTTCAGCCTTCAGCAAGTAAGACGATACTGTTGTTAGGCGTCAGCGGGGCCAGAAACATCGGCTTTTGATTGTGGTACAGAATTTGATCCGCCTCTCGGAACGCTTCTAGTTGTGGCAAGCGGCATGGCGACGAATACATGGCTTCGGGTCGCCGCCCAGAAGCCAATCACCAGGAGCATGGCAATAGAAGGCGCATGCTCCAGCGCCGTTGGCATAGGGCGAGGTAGGGCCTTTTGCCTCGAAAGGTCTGCGTGGCCCCGAAAGCGGCCGCCATGTGCAATGTGACCAGGGTGTTTCCAGGCGGGAGGTTGATAAGACATGGTGCAACAAGCGAATTACAGACGCAGGGAGACGGATGCTAAACTAGCATGCCAGTGACTTTTGCGGAGGGCCGTTCCTGGAGCGGGGCGGCATCGCGTCTAGCAATGAGCGGTGCCGGGCTTTCTGCACGCCAACCATACCCAAGGGCGGCTAATACGTGACACTCTGTGATGGGTTTCTCATCTGGTCTTGTCCAAGCATTTCACGAGGGGTTGAGAGATGTCGCAAGAATCAAGGGGTGGGCATGCTCCACTTCAGGCCTATCGCATATCGCACTCTTGCGAAAGTTGATCGTGCTGACAGAGGAAGGATCAGCACCTAGATGCGGCTCCATTTTGCATCACCCGATGCTCATGGCGCGATACCGCCTGCATTTGCTATCATGCAGTGGTATCATGCAGGTGACAGACGGCGACTGGAGATAGGACACAGCCGGTTGGGTCCTCACAACCGAGGCTACACAAACCACCAACTCAACAGGTAAGATGAGAAAGTGCAGTTGCTAGATGAAGGCAGATTGCGGCATAGCATTAGCTATGAAGGCTGTGCGGCGGCATCTCGGCTGGATGGTAACACCCATGATAGCTGGGTGGCTAGCAAGCGAAAACGGCGCAATGACTCGCGACCACGCGACTGAGGCCTCAGCTGGGGCAGCCTGGACGCAACGAGACGGCAGCACGGAACAGGGCACAGCAGAGCGCGGCATCACACAAACAGCTGTCGGTCGCCATCCTCTAGGATATTGACACAGTTCCAGCATTCACTATCCTTTCGAGACGAAGTAGTCGATACTGCTTAAGGGGGTCGTCACTTGAGTTGGCAAGGCCGCTCGAGATGGTGGCAGGCTGCGCACAGGTCGACCCGAAGACCCAATTCACCTTCAGAGCACGGCCGACCCCATGCCTTGCACGCTTGACAGTTCGTCCACATTTGTGGCGACTACCACCTTGGACATTTCTGGATGGCTACTGGATTTGGTAGGAGCTCCCGATTCCCACGTGCGCTGTCGGTCGTCGAATCGAGTAGAGTAATGATCGCCCACCATACCGCTGCTAGCTGTCCGACTATCGAAATACTTTCTGGGCGGTTCCAACGGCCGTACGACGTGAGCATAAACTCGATTGACTCGAACATGTCTGAGAAGTCTTTCACAGATGTCGCTTCATCACCTTGCTCTACTGTGAGGCATCAACGGCACCTGTGCCGTTGGGGCAGTGACACTTTGACAATTCCATAAAGCCATTCTCGGGCGTTCTAGTCCCTTGCATCTTCAAGCTATCTTTTAATGCTCAAGCAGCAGGATCGATAGTGAGAAATATGTTTCCCTCGCTCGGGGCCGACGCGACCTGGCTACCTCCCGGATGAGTCCCGTTTGCCCACACGATGAGACCCCCATTATCTCCAGCAACTTCTAAACGGCTACCAGCGAACGGATCCCCAAAGACGGTACTGAGGTCGTACCAGACCGAAGCACCATCCAGGTTATATGCCCATACCTGCTGAGGGGCGCCTGTGTACAGACCATCCCCGGTTTTTGTAATTTTGATTGCAATACCTCCAGACTTCTCATCGCGACGCATTTGTTCCCAGTAGATACCACCTGGAATCATCAGCTAGGGTTTGAGTCAAAACCTGCGTTGGTACCAACCAGCCTTAATATCATGACGGGGACCGACTGAGCCGCCAACAGACCATACGTAAACAGGTTCTTTTGAATTGTTTAGTACAACAGCGATACCAACAGCCCCAGCTGAGGCCGCCAATGCTAAGAACTGTGGAATCATGAAGCGCATGTTGTGCAATATGTTCAGAGCGAGTGTGGTGCAATCGAGTTGACTGTAACGACGGGAGTTATGAAAACGATGCCTTCCCAGCGGAGCGATGGATCGTCACGAAGGCTGCATTGCTGCATTTTATACTGTGTCTTAGCTGCCTTCAAGGTTCTCCAAAGAACAATACCGCTAAGTCGCAAGTCATCGTGCCAACATTGACTATGGGCCCACTCCTTAGCTGACCAACTCACAAATCCATGTCTGGGATAACAGATTCGAGCTCCAGTATTGCCAGACCAATCCTGAGGTACTGTTCCTGATGACTTACCTTGCTTGGCAGATCCGCCAGCATGTATATTGTGGTTCTGTACTGCGTTCGGATAATTTCAATACTCCGATAGATTGCCAACACCTTGCCGTGCGCCGCCAACAGGGCAGAGGCAATACATCTAATATGGCTATTCATGTTGACCATGCGGGCATGGGTGTTGACCCGTATACTAAGTATCGGTCGATACGTGCAAAACCATTGCGAAAAGAAACTCGTAAGGCTGTTCAAGGCTTCAAATCTGTTAATCCCTGTTCACTGGTTGTGATAAGATAGTCGAATGGAGATGAACTCCAGCAGGATGAGTACCGAAGTCCAAACATTAGAGTACTTTGCAAAACTTCAGAGAGTGACGACTAATTTACAACCCGTTCTGAGAGCTGAACTCTAACAGGCTTTTCCTTTAGAAATTTCGTCTTGATCATTACCGAAATCGTTGCATGTGGGCCTTGTTGACGCATTTCCTGTCTCTACACTTTTGAGTCGCATTCCCTTTCTACCTTGCCGCTTTGCCAGAATTCTAGTACATGAACAAATTGGCGCTTCAATGTACAATCGTCAGAAGTTTCTTCTTTATAACGTTAGGTTGTTCTTCATGTACTATCATCGTCATCGCTGCACAGGTTTGAGCCGACATTGTTAAAGTTTTCGTGGAACATCAGGTTCAACAACGACAGGTAAGGTACTTCCTCACATGGTGAAATCGTGAAGTCGTGCCTCTCAACATGTGTGTATAGTTGACTTCGAGCGGCCTTGGCTTCTCACCACCGCGACCGGTCACTTGCATGACGCGTTTTTGTACATCTATTCATTTCGTGCTCAACACAAGTTGTTAATTCGCTCCAAGTCTTCGAAACACGGTTGCCTGCGCCAACACATAACGTATCGGCTTTCTACTTGTTCGTTCCATGCGTTCCTAGAGATCAGTGCTGATGGGAGGGTAGCATCGAGCCCATCATAACATGTAGCTAATGCAACAACAACTGTCACACTAAGAATCAAGTATCTGGCGCATAACTCAAGGCACCGGCGTTTCTACGTTTGTGATTTGGTTTTCGGTGCTTCGCCTCCACAGCTGCGTGTTTGATGCAAGCAGCCTTGCGCGTAGCAGCTGTACGCGAACTCCACTCCGCTATTTTGCGTTAGATAGAGAACGCCTGATTCTGACGTAGCCCACTCACAGCAGTCGTCAGCGGCACATACGACAGCTGCACGGGGCTGAGGGCTAGATTTCGATAGCGCTTTGTTACCCGGAGTAGTCTAAGTTTATCGCTATGCGCGCATAATCTCCATTCATATAACATGTCTTCAAGGAACAGTTCTCCAGTTTCTTAGTCGTCAACACCTTTCACAAACCACAACATATCTACACGATGGCTTCCAAGGGCGAAGACTGCGATTGCCCAACCCAGGCTCTATGGACATTCCCAGCGCCGGGCGACAAATCTCTGATGCCTGACAAGAACCCTCAGAGCTCTAGCTTCTTGGTCGAGCAATACCTTGAAACATCAGCTCATCATCCGCCTACTTCAGGCTTTGGTGCTACTCCCCTATTCGTAAACGACGTCGTCGAGCTGACATGGCCCGGGGATTTTGATGTTCCTTTTGCGTTGCATCGAAATCTCTACTGCAAACCCTGCCAGCAGAAAATTGGGGATCAGAGTAGTCAGGCACAGTTTGACTGGGAGTCTTGTTGTAAGTTCATCTCGCTGCTTGACTTGGATTACCAAGCATTCTCTCTGATGTTTCAAATTACATGAATTTGACCATCGTGTCAGACGAGAGGCCGAACCATGGGGGAATATGGTCTACAAGTTTCGACGTGATGGGATCGGGTATGGTCAAAGTTCCAGTCAAATTTGATTTCACTGCGGAAACGGATACGATGGTCTGCGCGTTTGGGTTCCCTGGCACGATGGAAGGCGGTCTTTCGCAAGCCTTTCCCGTCATCAACAAGACGCCACCACAAGACAGAGGGAGGCGCGCTTTCACGTCTGACGCTCCTCAGGGGTTACCATATGAAGATGACCAGGCGAAGCCATCGAGCT
>Ga0268250_10000785_pt1 | contig 14404 bp, 16 predicted proteins | sample AgamicAsSfe_FD_200448 | JGI IMG/M metagenome (GOLD analysis project Ga0268250, IMG submission 200448) | Agave microbial communities from Guanajuato, Mexico - As.Sf.e (v2) (version 2) | ecosystem: Host-associated > Plants > Phyllosphere > Phylloplane/Leaf | place: Guanajuato, Mexico | collected... | reverse complement strand
AACTGAGTGTATGAGATAGAAAGGGTCGCGAACGGATATGCTGAACGGTAAATCTGATGTTATTCGGGGCAATAGGGAGGGTCGGCTTCCTTAGAGAAAGGGCAGCCGAAAGTGGCTAATCCGTAAATGAAATAGCGCCCACGTGAGGACGTGCACTAGCGGACAATCCCAGCGCCTGGCTGACATTATGTATATACTCACTATCAACGCAGATCCATGGGCTTCAAACGATCAAGAGACGCAGAAATGGCGGACGAGAAGCCAGACCAAGCTTCGTCACCTTTCGTGGCGATGTTCGAAGGCTTCCGTGCAGAGCTAGACGAGCACCATGATCGACGAGAGAGAATCATCAAGGCGTCGCGTGACATCACCGCATCGAGCAAGAAGATGTATAGAACAATGATCGAAAGCTCTCTAGCAGAATACTAACAATACGGCAGTATCTTCACTCTCCAGAGGTAGGTCTTCGTAATGACCTCACCAAATAGATACTGACCTGACAAGGGTTCGCGCCGTCGGCCAAGCAGTACCACCGTGGGTTACCAAGAAAAACGCAGAATACTGGGAGACGATTGAAGACCGATACAAGAACATTGCTGCCGATCTCCAAGGTCTCAATGCCTACCGCTACTCACACAACATCACGGGCGGCAACCAAGAGTTCATGGAAGCACTCAGCTTTCAGCACTACCTGGAAACGCAATCACTCATTTCGTACGATGAAGCAAAGTCACGCATTGCTGCCATGAGTGGTGAAGCTGGACCAATCGCGTTCACGCCAGAAGACTACATTCTCGGTGTTTGCGACATGACTGGCGAGCTCATGCGCTTCTCCGTTACAAGCATGGCTACTAATGGCAAGCTACCATCTGGCCAACAAACAGAATCAAACAAAAGGCTCAAGCAAGACAACAGTCAGGATGACGCTGGCGACAAGATGGACATCGATGAGCAAGCACCAGCTGCAAGTGAGGCGCAGAAGCCACGGACTGTCTTAGACGACCTGAGGGCGATTCGACTGCAACTCGAGATGTTTGACGCACCAGGAGGATCCAAGTTTGCAGCAGAATTAGAGACAAAGAAGATGCCCGTGATGCGCGAGTGCGTAGACAAGGTAGAGAAAGGTCTATACGGTTTGACTGTGCGTGGCAACGAGCGCCCCAAGGGCTGGATGCCAGATATGAGCAGTGCCAGAGAGGTTGAGAGCTACTGAGTACCGGAGGATATCATGTTTCCAATGAAATGAAATGTAAGACTGGTTTGCCTGTTCAGATGGTGTGGCTGGGGGAGTGGCGCACCCCACTTGGCGTGAGCACCTCATCATCGTGCGGTGATGCGGGCCCGAACTTCACTTGCCCACCCTTGACAGTCATACCAACGACCATGGTCTTCTGCGCCATGCCCAAGACTGACTCACATGCACTCGCTTTCGCGCCGCCACCTACGAGCGCAAACATAATGCGCTCGCCTTGAAACACTGCGCCGACAGCTGTAAATTGACCTGGCGCCCAACCACAAACCCGCACTTGGGCCTGCTCAAGCCGGAACCTTGGTTCACAAAACCAACCTGTCTGCCCTCAACCGCGCACACCATAACCGATCGCTGCCACAACCCTCACTACCATCGCCTACAAGGCACATCAAAAACAAGCATGCGTCGCAGCACCATTCCGCCGCGGTCTGGCAAGCCCGAGGCCGCCGCCATGCGCGCACCCGAGCCACCAAAGCGCAAGGTATTCAACTGTATCGTCGATGATACCGCCTTGATCGCAGGTGTCAAGAAGAGCACCCGCGACGGCATCCGCAAGTGGATCGCCCAGGACGCCATACGCCTTTATGTACCGCTGCACAGTAGGCTATAGTATCGCAGCTTCCCAGCCTCCTCACTAACACCATGACAAGCCCTCACCCAGCTCCATCGCCTCACAAATGGCACCGAGCGCGTCAACGCCGATGCCCGCGAAGCCGTCAAATGGCTCGACGAAGTCACGTCCAACGAAGCCGCTAGCCGCGTGATCCTCGAGGGCGTGGATGAAGCGTATACTACATGGGCAGAGGTGGAGCACTTCCTGCTACCCGAGACATTGCTCTCTATGGAGGACAGCGAGTCCGACGAGGACGACTACCACGAAGACCTAGAGAGTTCTTTCAACGCCCTCGACATGTCTGATGGCACTTCCATCAGCTCCACACACAGTTTCGAGGACGCGTCCAAAACTCCCGAGTCGCCTCGTTCGCGTGCGAGCAAGGCATCTAAACCTGCCCATGGCGCCACACACGCCGACAAGCCAGCCACGCTGCTCAAGACATCACCCGGTCGCGCCGCTCACAGCAGCAGCGACATCGCCCGCAGCGACAAGTCGCCCAAGGGCGCTGTGCCCGTCTATCTCCAGCCTCTCTTCAACCACATCTTGTGGCGCATCAATAAAGAGGGAAACCCCGATGCAGCTCTGGAGTCCTTCATTCTCCTCACTAATGATTCGGCCAAGCAAACCATCGCTCAAAAGTTTGGCATCCGCGCTAAGCGCCTCGAACAGCTCCGCGATGCTGTTGCTCGTGAAGACCGCGAGTATAAAAACCATCTGACCATTTACAAGATAGAAGTCGAAGCGACCGCTGCTAAGAGCACCGCCCCCACTGCACCCAAAGCGGCAGAGCGACCCAAGTCCAGCCCCGCAGTCGAGAGCAAGCCCGATGACAATTCTGATGACGAGGACGAGGTCCTTTTCAAGCGCGCTCCACGAGGCCCCGCAGCTACTACGAACAACCAACGCGTCCTCGACCCCAACGATTTTGCACGTACAAGCCAGCATCAGTCCCCTCGTGGTGGACGTGAAGGTCATATGCCGTCGCCTCGAGGTCGTGGCGCACCATCCTTTCGAGGTCGTGGAAACTTTGCACCGCGTGGCGCATATGTCCCTCCAGGACCAGTCTTCCGAGCACCGCCAGCTCCTCGTCATGATCCGAATGCGCCTCTAGACCCGGATTCGTTCTCTCGTCCCGCCCCCAAGGTGGGCCCAGTCCGTGGCGGAGGCAGGCGAAAGCTTTGGGAACCGAACTAGCCAATTGAACGATGAGCGTCAACACCGACGTAGTAGACGAAATTTCTAAAACCATCATTGTTCGAACCGAACGCCGAACGCGATCAAGGCATGAGCGTCTTCCACAAAACAAGGCTTAAGCGGGACAGACACTGGACTATACAGTGACCATATGACCCTTCAGTCTGCATCACATCATGCCATTGTCGGTCAAGAGATGAGCAAAAGCTCTAGCAGCTGGTTCGCCGGAGCGTCATGTCCTTCATCTTTCCAAAATGGTCAGCTCAAAAGCTGTCGTTACGTCTGGCGATCGAGCCGGGTACAACTACACTCTTGGACCACACCCTCTTATTGGGTGTGTCTTCACGAGCACTATCTCCTATATTGTTTGCGTTCATTTTTGCTTTACGACCAAATTGCACAATCTCCTCGTTCGCTACATGATTACGGTACTTCTATCGTCCACCTGGAAATAGTATTTCTTTCTGTCTTGAACGAGGCTCAAATTTCATTTTGACTTCTCTCTCACATGCCCATCGACTAAAATTCCGAAACTTCAGAGTTTGGCTATTGGTCAGCTGTAAGAAGCATATGCGGGCTGTAAGAAGAGAATTCACAGCTATGAACAATAAAATCAATGTTTTGTTTGTGACGTTCACTACCAAACTGTTACGAAAACAATCTGTGTCAAACATTCGTTAAACTATATACAGAGAAGTCTCTCAGAGTGAAGGTCATGGCCACTTTCACCATGCCATCTTTACCTACTCCCTCACACCTCTCAGCAACAGTTCGAAAGCACTTCCCTTCTTCTTCAACTCTTTGAAACCGCCCCGCTCGACTACCCTGCCCTTATCCATCACGACGATATGCCCAGCAATAGCCATCATCTCTCGCGCGTGCGTGATGATGATGACCGTCATCCGTTTTCTCGGCTCCTTGCCCTTCTCGCCGCCCTTTGCAGCCATACGTTTTTGATGCTTAGCAACTTTGATATCCCAGTCCTTATCCACACCATCCCAGATTCCACCTGAACGAGCGTGAGGCGATAGTGGTGGAGAGATGGTGGACGACGTTTCATTGTCATCGTTAACAAGATGGAGAATCGTATCGCGGATGATGTTGATGGAAGCTACGTCTAGCGCACTGGTCACTTCATCTAGGATCAAGACATCAGGGTTCCGCAAGAGCGCGCGTGCAATGGAGATGCATTGAGCTTGGCCACCAGATAGCCCTGTTCCGCCTTCTCCGATGAGTGTATCATAGCCCTGTGACAAGCTATCGATAAATTCGGATATACCGGCTGCACGAGCAGCTGCATGAACACTTTCAATGATCTCCTTGGAGTAGGGAGGGGAGAGACTGTACGCAATATTCTCTGCGATGGTACCAGGGAAGATGACAGGCGTCTGCGACACCAATGCCATCCGGGAACGGAGAGTGATGGTGTGTAGATCTTTGACGTCGTGATTCGAGACGCTCATGCTACCTGCAGGGTCTGATGACGCGGCTACTTTGCCGTCTGTTTGGTATAGTTTGAGGAGGAGGGAGGCGATCGTTGATTTTCCCGAGCCAGAAGAACCGACAATAGCGGTGCAGCTTCCTTGTGGAATATTGAAGGAAACATCGTGCAGTACCTGAACGTCTTTTCGTATCGGGTATCTGAAGTTGACTTTGTTGAGGGAAATATTGCCTGCAGACTGGATTTGAGTTGTGCCAGCGAGTTCGTGAGATTCTGTTGGAAGCCGTGCGAGGCGTAGTAAGCGTGATCCTGCATCTCGAGAGATGTTGATCTGCGTGATATAGTTTGACAAGTAGCTGACGTGATTGACACTGAGCATGAGCACCAAGAAACACTCATTCACTTCAGTGACAGAATACCTGTTCCACGATATGAGCAACCCTCCGTACCAGAAGAGTAATATGGCGACAAAGATGATCCCAGTGTATGCTAGTCCATAGATGGATCCAGAATATATCGCTCGCTTAATGCCGACGTTAACTGCTTCGGTGGTTGCGTTGTTGTATTTCGTTCTGAAGTGATCTTCCAATGCCAAGCATCTGACAGTCCTGATGTTGACAAATGTCTCGTGGAGCACTTGACCAACGTTATCATCAGCCTCGTTCGCTAGTCTTTCCCAACGGCTACTGATCATGTTGTAGCATTGAGTGATTGCAAAGAGTATTGGACCCGTTGCAAGAGCAACGAGCGCCAACTGCCATGCTATAGCCATACTCCAAGTGATCCCGATGATGATCATGAGGGAGATAACGAGGAAGATACAAGCAAATCGCCCTGGAAGATTTCGTGCTTCCTCAGCAAAGTGGTCTAATGTCTCGGTAAGTCGTGATATGCTATTCTCCTCCTTGTCAAAGAATTCTCGTGGCTGCATAAGGATGCGGCGCATGGCTTCCTTCTTCAATGAAAGAGCCCATGTTTGTGCCACTGTATCGGAAAGAAAGAACATGAAGTAGCTTGTAAGTCCGTCGACAGCAGCAATGCCAAGAATAGCTAGAGCATAATTGCGAGCTTGTTGGTCATCGGCGGAAGCATCATAGAATGTACTCAAAAGCTTTGCAAATACCCATGCGAAGGTCGGCGTACATGTAGAGTGGATCGTCGCGCTAAGCATCGCTCCTAAGAAAAGGAGACGAGAGCCCCAACCTACAGCGGGCCATATAGACGTGAAAATGTCCTTCATAGGCAGAGAGAGGGCCGAAGTATCCTCTTCCTCCTCCTGAATCTTTCGACGAGAGAGGCCGATCTTGGAAAGAAACTTGCCGTTTTTCAGCCGCTTCTTCGGTGGTTCCATTTGAATCGGGACAGGCTCGCGGGCTGTAAAGGGCTGTGGATGTGGGTCTATCCGCAAGACTGATCGCGTTGATAGTCTGGATACTGGACGAGAATCAATTTCTTTCGAAAATGACATAGAGCATATTTTTGCATCCGACCTTGGTGGAGCTTCGAAAGCTGGAGAGCCTGGCCTTGAGCCATGATCTTTCGAAAAGAACGTTTCTCCGGTAAAGCGTGACTTGTCTGGGCTCCCGAGCTGCTTCAACTCTATCATATCCCGGGATGGTTCGACACTCTCCAATAGTTCGGGTGTTAAAGTTAGTTCTGACTGTCTGCCTCGATGAACCTCCTTTGTATCAACGGATTGTCTTGAGTACGTGATGAGGTCAGCCTTTTCAGTTCCTGCCCAAGATGCACGGGCCTTCCCGAGAAATGGCACCAGCATCCGCTGTCCAAAGTGAACCGCAGAGAGCGGCCGTTGTATCGAATTGACTTTAGGCATTCGTGGCTCATCGTACAGCAATGTGATACCATCGGTCTCGTTTCGTGTATAGAGATCGCCATCACTATCCGATTCGCCATCCTTATGGCCTTGATCAGTTTCCTCCCCTACATCGAGGAAAGCTTGGAAAGCTCCGACTTGAGACTCCAGCTCTTTTCGATATCCCTCTTGCACTACCCGTGCATTGTCTAGCAGGTATAGAAAATCATCAGGCCGAATTTGAGAGATGTCATGAGTAATGATGATCGTGGTCTTCCCCTTCCTCCAACTTCGTATGGCTTCAAGCATCTCCGCTCTCGAGACGTAGTCGAGAGAACTAACCGATTCGTCCAAGATCAGTACCGGCGAGTTTCGAACCTTGGCTCGAGCTAGAGTCATCCTCTGCTTTTGCCCTCCACTCAGCGAATCGCCCCTCATACCAAGACTGGTATCCAATCCGTCTGGAAGCCCATTTACGAAAGGCTCTAGCCTGGAAAATTTGACCGCGTCGTGAATTTCTTGCATATCAACCGTATCGCGTACGCTCCCGAGCGCAAGATTGTGACGGATAGTGTCGTTGAACAGCGTGCCGTGTTGCTCGACAAGCGTGACGTTTTGCCGTAACCAATGCACGTCCAACTCTCCAAGTGGTACCTTGTCCAGGAATATCTGTCCCAAAGAAGGCTGATAGAAGCGTACGAGAAGTTGGCCCAGTGTGCTCTTCCCGGAACCGCTTTTGCCGATGAAAAAAGTCGTTTCCCCAGCTGGAATGAACAGCGAGGCATCACGAATAGCAACTTCATCTCTGCGTGTTGGGTATGAGAATGTGACCTGGTCAATCAGCGATTGCATGACACAGACAAGACGAGTGTTACCTTTCGAAACTCAATATCGCCCGGACACTGTGCAGGCCGTGTCCGACCTTGCGACTCAAGTTGCTGATCGATTTCCGACATCTGCTTCGTGAGCAAGCTCAATTTGGCGCCCGCCGTCTTGCCTTTAGACAATACGATCAGTTGGGGCATTATCTGGGTCATTCCAGACATTGCCATGAGTACTGCCCAGAATGTTGTAAAGACTTCCCCTGGAGTACTGTCTCCAATATCGACCAGGTGGCTGCCGTACCAAAAGCCCTGAACGAAGACGCTGAGTGTAAAGAACTGCATGATGCCGATCTGAATCGAGCGAAAATTGGCCACCCATCTGTACGAGTTCGCTGCGAGAGTGATGATGTTTGAGAAAATATGTAGCTCGTAGCGTTCGCCATTGAAGCATTTGACCGTTTCGATGTTTGTCAATGCTGTTGTGATGTACTTGAGTCCAGACTGTAGCTTTTCGGCTTGCTCCTGTACACGCAGTGATAACCGACTTGCGACCAACGATTGGACCAAATATAGTGCTGGTATGGTACACAGAATGACCAAGGTCAAATTCCATGAATAATAGAATGCGACTCCCAAGGATGCTATCCCCTGTACGAGTGATTGTACAGCCTCTCCAAAAGGAGATGACACGGCCAGCTGCAAGTCGCGGATATGCCTGCCCTTCGTTAGCGGCTAGTCATTACGACTTGTACGAGAGTGAGGTGATACCTACATCTGCAGTGTCGGCAGAAATGCAGTGATACCAGACTCTCGCGTATCGAACCAAGCCATGTCCTTCTTGAGCAGGGCATCGAAGACCCTATCGCGCGCGCTCCTCGCCTGGAGCTCTCCGAACACAAGAAGGAACATAAAGTATAAACTATTCGCAATCCAATTGAGGGTTCCGATGCCGGTGAGAATTATGCAGAGCTTGGCAATGTTGCTGATAAACTGGTCACTGTCTATCTCCCCTTTGCCATAGCTTGTGTATTGACCGGAAACGAGACCGTAGAGGATCGCGAAAACAGGCATGGTAAGGGCAGCGAGGGACGCCGTGAAGATACCGCCGACAAGTACGAGAACATGTTTGTTTGTGGTGAAGGTAAACAACGTCTTCCAGCCAACCCGTGATATGTAATCCTGCTCTTCATGTGTCTGGGATAGTGTCTCTTCGCGATCAGCCGCAATGTCGAAATTAGAAGTTGTCGTCATATCGGCCGTCCGGGCACCACGACTTCAAAACAAGAACGATCGTGAAATATCAAAATTGATAAGAGTTGAAAGCGATGTAGCGAGAATATGGAGTGAGCGCAGAAGGAACTACCGTATGCGGACTAGGGTGGCGACCATGTGGTCTTGAGATATTCTCGAACACCCGCTTTCATCGCTTACCTTGTTTGCTCTTAACATTGTTCACAAGCCACCAACCGCAGTCTTCGTAGAAAGCCGCAGAGTTGTGCCGGCTCTTCCGACCATTTGAGAGAAGACAAGATGCTTAGATTCCTGGTAGAGCTTTTGAATAGGTGACAAACTAAAACTGACACACCGAGCGCATGTAGCGTTCTTGCTGGCCTTATCTTTGGATATGCGCAATAGGTATAACTTCACTACTCACACAGATTACACGTTGATCACAACGTTGGTGGTCAGATGAGGACACCGCCTCACTGTTGAGTGTGTTGCTTACAGGATGGCTGTTCACAGATCGGTATAGTTGGACGGCTAACAAAGAGGTTCGGCTCGAATGCGCGGACAAGTTACGGCCTGGATGTCGACAATGCAGCTAAGTATTGGCAACCCTTTCTAGGATAATGCGGCTTCGGATTTAGTTCTCTCAGGATCAATCTGGGGCGATCTAGTTGCCCTGCGCCTTCTCGTATATCCAGTCATTCAGACCTTCCCGATTGCTGCCAAAGTCAGTATGGAGCGCGCCGAGCCGTCCAGTGTGCCGCTTACCGTGCGATTTCAATAGCGTAGAACTGCATGCGCACCGCAAAAATTGTGCCTTCTTGGCTGTACTCCATCTTGGGGCTCGCGCGGAGCATTGTGCCGAAGTTGTAGTCCTCCACCTTCTTCTCGTACTCACTGATGAACTTGCGCCATCGCTCCTTGCCGTCCTTGCTCTTCATCTCGTCCTCGTTCAGTGTGGCGGACGCGTCGAATTCGGGAAAGTCCTTCTTGAGGTGTTCGTAGATTTCGTCATCGATCTTTGTGAGTCGCAGCTTGGAACCGGGTACTTTCTCGAGGATCTTCCAGTATGTTTCCATATGCTGCACAACTAAGGGGGAATGTCAGACTAGTCGCGAGTATCGTATCATGCGCATCATACCTTTGACAGCAAACTGCTTCTCGATCTATGCACGCTGTTAGCGATCACTGTCCACCCCGCGTTGCGGCGCACGTACATCCTCGAAGTTCTCGGTCTCCTCCGGGTTGATGCTTGTGCCTAGGGGGCCAGCGAGAGACATGTTTGCGGTGTATTCGGGAATTTGTAGTCGAGTAAATGATCGGACTGAGGGTGTCGATAGTCGAGTGAGGTGATGGGTGAGTAAGGCAGGTGGTTAACGTGATAGTCTGCGCGCGAGACTGTCAAAAAATCGCGGGAACACTCCGTCATTGCCCCGCCACACATTTCACCTGCAGCGGCGCGCGGGGCTGACTCAACCCCAATTTTTCCCATCATGAACAACACTCTCGCATGTGATGCTTCCTCGCCAATGTTTCCAACCCTACACGTGAGTTTGCATTGCGTATAGGGGACATGAGCTGATTACCCTAGCATGAGTGCACTCGCGTACCCGTGACGGCACTGGCTTCTTGCGGCGCTCTGCTCATCGTCGCCGAAGGCCCCTTTCTACGCTTCCACCATGCCAAGGACTCGCGGTACATATCCTCAAAACGCGTCTTCAAAGCCCAAGCCGTTCATGGAATACGTGTGTTTTCAGAAGAAAATGCCCATATCATTAAGCTAGTCATCTGGGGTGGAAGACTTGTCCGCGCTCTTGAAATCCATCTCGCAGGCCAAGTTGGCGTACAAGGCTTGAGCTTGTGCTTTTCTAATATCGCAAAAGCTTCAGACTGGATTCTTGATCTTGCTCCTAGACCAAAAAGCTTGGATGACGATTCCCAATATCACAAAGCAGCCTGCATTGCTGTCACTGCTCACAACGCACTAGTGCAGGTTGAAATTGAACAAAGGAAGTCAGACACAACCCAGAATACCAAGTGCGCACACCAAAATTTGATCAGTCCTGTCGAAATTTCTTTACTGACACTCTGATCTCAGTGGTCTTGATGTCTCTGTGTTCGACCTTACCTCTAGTTCCCGATCCATCCTCTACTCGGCCCACCTTTTCTGGGAAGATCTGGACCGCGTCCTCGTGGCCGCTGGCACAGCATTTGGCGAGATAATATACTGGTCATGGTGCGATAGTATCCGCGATGCTCCGGCTTCACGCATCCACCGCGTCTTTCTGGGTCATGAGGGCTCGATCTTTGGTGTTCAAATTTCAAAAGAGCTGCCTACTGAATGCTGCCAAAAACTGAGGCGGGTAGTAGCAAGTTGCAGCGACGACCGCACCATCCGGATATGGGATGTTTCAGATGTGATTACGAGTGCGACTACTTCGGAGGCTGATGACAATGACCTGGAAGTTCTAAGGACGCGTCATACCGGCTTCACTAACGAGGCTTTCGACTCAGACGAGTTCAATAGTTCAAGCTGTCTCGCGATTGGATGGGGACATCTTTCGCGCGTTTGGTCAGTTCGGTTTCTCGAAGCATCCCCATGCAATGGGTCATTGCTGCTCCAATCTGCCGGTGAAGATGCCACCGCACGAACGTGGGAACTCACGCCCAACCCTGGAAACAGCGCAAACTTTCCCTATAAGTTATTGGAACTTGATTGCGCAGCGCATCATAGCGGAAAGAATCTGTGGTCTTCAGTTGTCTCTGATGTCTCGACTGGAGTCCAGCAGGTTATTGCAGGTGGTTCTGACAGTAAAGTCACAGCTACCCCACTCACTCGCGTCTTGCAAGCAGAGAAGAACCTGCGCGGTACGATCGCTGAGTATACTGTAAATGACATACTGTCATGGGCGCAAGCGGCCGAAACAGGTCTTGACAAAACTGGACTGGTGCAGCCCCCAAAATCTTCAAAGAAAGCAGAGTTCTTTAGAAGCTACTGCTTTGTGGACGAGACCTCGTTCTTGCTTACGACAAATTCTGGGAACGTACTAATCGGTACATTATCATCCACCAAGGTTCATAACCAATCAAGTCTCCTTTCAGATTCGACTCTACTTGATCGACTAGAAGACCTTTCTGGTTACTCCGTTTGTACGAGTGGGTCTCGTCCTGGTTTCGCTTACGTTGCTGGTGGCAGCGGCAATATCTATGTTTATAGCAAGATTTCGGCTACCTTCACAAGCCTCTATGCCGTTGGTAGTAAGGTCGGAGACATATTCGCTGCCGAGCTAGCAGATTCTGATGGCCCAGGTTCGACGGTTCTTCTTGTAACTCTCGTTGGTCAAGGTGAAGCGCGACTATTATATGTGGATCCTAATTGCAGCACAAATATTCAGAGAGTCGTACCGATACCCGTAGCGGACTCCTCGACCGGTTCTGTCATCACCAGCATGACATATGCGAGAGCATCCGGTAGGGATTTTGTTATGGTCGGGTTCCGACGTGGATCGATTGCGCTGTTTAACGTCCACAACGATGAGGAGGGTAAGCATGAAGCTACTTTGCTAAGAGTCATCGACAAAGCACATGGAGGAGAAGCAGTTACCTCGCTCACATGGCAACCCTCATCTGAAGCTACTGGGCTTGGCCATCTGTTCTCAGTAGGAAGGGATGGACGTCTTTGCTTGCACCAACTTGATTCATCTGCGAATATAGTCGAATTGGTACATGACCTTGCGCTCCCGTTCGGGCCCAACATTGAAGGATTATACGTCCAGGATGGGCGACTCTTCATACACGGTTTCTCAAGCAAGAAATGGTACCTCTACGATGTCACTAACGAAGAGGAGGTCATGAGCATCGACACCGGAGGAGCACATAGGAGTTGGACCTTCCGGTCGCATTCGTCTGTAGGAGGCACTCTCGTATGGACACGAGCTTCTAGTATGCACATCTGCAGTCAGAACGGAGCAAATCATGCTGTCATTCGATCAGGGGGTCACGGGCGTGAGATCAAGGCGGTAGCGGTTTCGCCACAAGGTGGAAGCCGATCTCGTCAACTTATCGCTACTGGTGCCGAGGACACCGATATCAAGATCTTCCAGTATGCTGAGAAAGATTTCGCTTGCCGAAGGACTATTCGCAAACACACCACAGGCATTCAGCATCTGCAATGGTCGCATGATGGCGAGTATTTGTTCAGCAGTGGTGGCTGTGAAGAATGTAAGGCCTCTGCCTAGTCGTGCAAGTGTGTTGCTGATTTTCCTTGCAGTCTACGTATGGCGGGTTCGTGACTTATCGACATCTGCTCTCGATATCGGAGTAGTGTGCGAACATGTATTCGTGCCAGAAAGTGAGCATGCGGACTTGAGGCTTATGTCTTTCGATGTAATCACGTTGGGATCTGCACATACTATTGCAATGGCATTCTCAGACTCTAGCATCAAGGTGAGCTAGTTCCTTACTCATGCTATGACAAAGCACTGACACACATAAGGTTTACCGTTTTGACCCTACTGTTACTGTGAAGTGGCAGCCTCTTGCGAAAGGCCTGTACTTCACATCCTGCCTGACGCAATGTATGTTCCTATCTATAACGAAGGTCTTGACAGCTGGTACAGATGGTCATGCTGTGATATGGCCGCTGGCAACCGAGACAGAACGATTGTCAGGCGATTCTTCTGATCCGACCCTTCAGCTGGCATGGCATCATCCGGCAAGGATACACCAGAACTCTTCGAAGGCCATGACATGCCATTCCGTCGATGCAGATACTTGGCTCATCGTGTCTGGTGGAGATGATGGCAGCCTGGCGTGTATACTCGCACGATCTACATCCTCACACTCGCCGACTTCACCTGCGACCTCTTACGTTTCGCCACCAATACTCGCCAGCCGTGCACATGGCTCTGCAGTGACATCATGCAGCCTCTTTAAGCACAAATCACGCATCCTCCTTGTCACATCAGGAAATGATGAATGGGTCCGACTGTGGGAGATTGTCCTTCGGAAAAATGATGGTGAAGTCGGACATGAGATTTCAGCAGAGCTAGGAGATGCATTGGTGATCCAGAGGCTGGGGAAGGTCAAGACGAATGTTGCAGATGTGTCCAGCATGGCGGTGCTCGATAAAGGAGATGATGTTACAGACGCGAGAGTGCTGATATGTGGAGTTGGCATGGAAGTCATACGCATAGCCACGTGAAACGATCAACGAGAGAAGCCGAATACATAGATTGCATTTAGATTAACCGTGGTTATCCTCCACAATCAAGCGTTATCTAAGATCGTCCCTAGATTGCCCTGCCGCTGCGAAAAGGCTATTGGTCGCTAAGCGATTGTTGTCGGGACAACGCATGTCCAGATGTGGTTAGTGTGTGTTCGCGCTTTGACAACACAACACGGCAAGCACGTTCACAACCTCGACTGAACCTGTCTCACACCAGATCGACAACGACACACCACGAAGACAGCGAACCTCGACAAAAATCATGGTCGCTACACGTCGCGGTGCGAAGAAAGCCCCAGAGGCCGCCTCTGCGCCCTCAAACACACTCAACGCCCCTCCCAAACGCGGCGGCAGGAAGAAGGCAGTCGATGAGATCGACGAACTCGCGCCTTCCCCGATCAAACCCACAAAGACAACCGCCGTGAAGCGCAAGGCGAAGGCTGAGCCTGAAGATGCCGAGCCGCCCATGGCTAAGAAGACGGTCGCAACAAAGACAGCGCGCACAGTCAAGGTCCAGACGAAAGCTGTGCCTGCACCTGCTCCAGCAACAAGAGCGACGCGTGGTCGCAAGGCTGAGGAACCTGCCGCTGCAGAGGAGCCCGAAACTACCGAAGAGGCGCCCAAGCCAGCAGCCACTCGTACACGCAAGATCGCGGCAGTAAAGCAGGCACCTGCACCCAAACTTCAGAAGGCTGTTGTTGCCGAAGAGCCTGCTGTCGAAGAGGCACCTAAAGCAACATCCAGGGTACGCAAAGCACCTGTACCCGTAAAGAAGGCGCCCACCACCAAGAAGAGCGAGCCTGCTACCAC
>Ga0268250_10000783_pt1 | contig 14409 bp, 16 predicted proteins | sample AgamicAsSfe_FD_200448 | JGI IMG/M metagenome (GOLD analysis project Ga0268250, IMG submission 200448) | Agave microbial communities from Guanajuato, Mexico - As.Sf.e (v2) (version 2) | ecosystem: Host-associated > Plants > Phyllosphere > Phylloplane/Leaf | place: Guanajuato, Mexico | collected... | reverse complement strand
AGTTCCACCTGTCGGAGTCTTCCTCGTAGCGGGATGCGGCGCCGACTTCTTCATCAACCTGCTCCTCACAATTCTCGGCTACTTTCCCGGCCACATCCACGCCTTCTACGTCGAATACGTATACATCAAGCGACGCGACGAGATACGCGCTGGAATCTTCGAAGCGCGTCCTGCGCCGGGTATCTACAGCCAAAAAGTGCAAAATGGTGGTCATAAGACGGTGCCTGTTGCGCCCGCACCTGCCGGAGTCGAGGCAGGATATGGGGGTGTACCGGCACAACAAGGCTATGTTCAGGAGCAGCAGCAGGGATACGGAACGGTGCATTAGGCTATGAACAGAAGAGTTGAGGGTTGAAGTGAAGGTTGGAACATGAGGTAATGGGGCCTGGGGTCAGGGTTGTCGGTAGAATGTGTTGGGCATGCGCATGCATGTAGACAGGATAATAGGCGTTGAGCTTGAGCTTAGCTTTGATTCTTGCGATACCACTCGTTTTGAGATATCCGAGTTCTTCATAATGTAACTCACTTGTTTCTCCGCACATCATACACCAAGCAACGGGTCGTCAGTTATTGCTCGTGGTATTGTACATATTTGTACAGTATGCTCGCCATGGTACCCTGGTACCCGAGCTGCTTTGTTGTGATACACGCTCGTGACTCTACCTCTTCTTGCCTCTGCCCTTCTTCTTGCCACCCATCATGGCGGCTGCAGCGCCAGCACCCTTCTTTTTCTGTCCTTCTGCCGTACCCAGCGCAGCCTTCTGCCTGAGATACATCCTGACGACATTCTCCACACTCCCCCTGTCGTGCTTGACAGTCCTCATGTACGTCAACCTGGCGCGTCTCGCCCTCTTAGCAGCACGCTGCACAACCTCGATACCCTCTACCAATGGGCTATAGACCTTGTACCACATCTCTACACCCACGCGAGTGAGTTGGCCACGTAGGAGGATAGCGGTGTCGGTACCACGGCGTCGGATGTTGATGCATACACCAGCAAAGGGATCGCCGGTGCGTTGGCGTACAAGTAGAATGTCGCCGACTCGCGCGCATTCTGGGTTGTCCTTTGCGAAGAGGCGGGTTCGTGCGCCTGTGGGATCGAGCAAGCTTATTTGCGAGGCGTTTACCGCGGAGATGGGATCTGGACAAGTCTTTTTGATGTTGGAGGCTGTCGGTCTGAGGACGGGGACGCCGAATTGATGGCCTATAGGGTGGAATTAGCACTTTTGTTGATATATACAATCCAATCTTGTAATGCATGCATTGACGTGACTGGCGACGAAAAGGGCGGTCGTACTCAATCTCCGGTCCACGCTCTTCTCCTTCATTACCGGCTGCCACTTGGAATCGATAGGCTTTTTCTGTTTCCGACGCTTGATGGTCACCAACTCTCCATCCTTGAATTGGCCATCTTCTCCATATAACGTTGGGTACAAGGCCCTGTGCAACTGTTGACTCAGGTCTGGCTTCCGTGTTGATAATCGCTGTTCACGCTTGGCGGGCAATATGGGTGTCGTGGGCGTTGCATCGACAGCAACTGCATCAGTACTCGCGAATCGTTTACATCGTATGGCTCTGAAGGCGACACGCTGGGCTGCAGCCCGCGTGCAGGGTATGGCGGCTGACATTGGCGGGCGGAGGTGGAGTAGTCGACATGAAGTTCAGCTTCAGGAAATTCGATGTCGCTTATGTCAGCATTCATCCATTCCGCACAGCTTGCATTGATTCGCTTTCCCATCACAACCACATGTTTCACTGATATCTTGCATTTTTATCTCGTCATCGTATGTGTCCATGTATCTTTTCAAACTAAAATGTATGCCAGACCACCGTTGTGCAGTGCACTGACCACAACCGGTGTGAACGTCGCTTGCACTTCCGTATCGCTTCTATCAAACAGTCATGTGCACGTCTCCCTAGTGGAGTGGATTAAAAAGAAAATAACTTTTGGAAATGCAGATCACCGCCAGTCCTGGTATACTGCAGCGCATCCGCCCATGCTAAACAAAAAAAGGCAGCCCAAACACCATGCTTGCGCGAGGTTAGGCAACAAAACCACGAGTGGACAAAGATAACCAGACAGGCCCGCGGAGAGAACCCGGGACTTCCGTCTCAGGCACCCCATAGCCATGCAATTCACCGCTTTTCTACCCCGATACTCCAAAGGAAAGGTAAGGCCAGACGCCGTTGAGATGCTACCGTCCGACGCCGATGGAACTAAGGTGACATGTCGAACCGAAGGAATTAAAGTCGCGCCTGGTTGAGTTGCTCGCTTAAACCTAGGACAACGTTGGAATGCTGAAAGATCTCGCCCTGGAAGATGAAGCCAGCCGTCAGCAATTGATCTGTTCAAAGTCGATCTCGATCTCTCTCCTAGGCGTCTCTACCTCTTCCATCCATGTAAGACCGTTGGCAGCCTCTTCCACCGGGAACACCTCCTGGGCGTACTCCTCCATGGAGCGGTTTCCTTCCCACAGCTCAAGAGAGACCTTGGGAACGTCTGGCTCAAGATCAGGTCCAAAGTATGGCGCGCCCTTCTCTCCCAGCGTGTATTCCAGCGCGGAAAGGTGCTCCCGATAACCTGTGGGTGTGGGCACGTTGATCATTATGGGGCCCCGCTTGTAGCGGACTGGTCTCCGGAGACCAGTGCTAAAAGCTTTGCAGACTTCTCTCGGGGTCATGGATGCAAACGCAAGGGGGATCCTAAACTAGTCAGTACATGATCAAAAATTACTCGTGCACTTCAGCTTCTCTACAACGCAGCCACGTCATAGCAGCAAATGAGAAAATGACAGAAAATTTGACGGTTGACGACCGGTGATGCGACGCCACCAGATCGAACCACTGTGGAGACTGTCCGCATGATGTGGACCAGGACATGCAGACGCAGAGTACGCTTACCGCTTGCCATTCCACTTTCGTGGACCTTCCTTAAATAGTTGGTATACAGCTGGCCCTATATCGTGTTCCGAGTCGAGCCAGGGTAATGGCTGATCAGGGTGAAAAGGAGCTTGCCAAACGAAACTTCCATCGTACTGATGCTCCATGCGGAAGAGCGGGAAATCGAGGCCGGTAAAATTATTGTGGTAAATACCGCAGTAAACGAAAGTCGCAGGCAGACCAATTTGGCGGATGTATTGTTCGACTGTGAATTTGGGTGCCCATAGCGGAAGCGCTCTCCAGTTGTTGCCGAACACAGAGTGGTCTGGCATGCTCGAATAGATGTAGTGTTGAATTCCGGCTTTCTTTGCGGCATCGGCAAGCGATCGACCAATAGCAACCTCGTCTCCCCAGTGTGTGGTATTTATGAACGCACATTGCGCGCTCTTGAATAGATCGTCGAGAAATTTCTTGTCCTCCAGCGCGCCAATGTATACAGTGACATTTTCCAATTCAGACAGCTCCCGTGCAACTATTCCGTTCAGGTCTCGCATTTGCGCTCGAACTTGCCATCCTAGTGCGGCGGCCACGCGAATGAAGCTCGCCGATTGGCGGCCATTGCTGTTAATGGTAACAACGGTCCTTTGCATTCGTGTGTCGTTGAATTTGAATGTTGGGCAAGACAAAAAGAGTAGTCTAGAGAATTTTCTCGGGGTCCTGTAGTGGTTGCGACTTTCGGAAGGATAGTCGTGGGTATATAAAACGCAAACAGAGCCAAGGCGCGAGGATACCGGGGAGTTGTCACCTGGGGCTCCGGGAAGTAGGCGGCAGCTCAATGGCGGACGAGGGCGAGATAAGGATTTGGTGTAAGGGTAGTCGTAACCTTGGGTTGGTTTCGGTTCGGCGGCGTCAGCGATGCCGGTTCGGCGGGCAGACGATAACGTGCTTGCAACACACAAAGGTGGTCAAGCCTTTGGTAGTGCGATCGATGGGAGGCACGTGAGGCGACTTAGACAGGGTTGCGCGCGAAGCTAGTTGTCGTGTTCTGAGGTTGAGGTTGCGGTCCGATTCATTTACCTTTGACGTAGACACACGCAATGCTTAAAGAGCAGAGCTACGGTCGAGGACGCCGGCCGGAGAAACAGGAGAAGCCCAAAACCGAGCCGTTTTTTGTATGACATTACAGCCAAGTTTGGGCTCGTCATTTGCGTTGCTGGGAAAAGCCTTACCTAATAGTCCACCCACAAGGGCGAATAGGCTCCGCTTGACATCGCGAACACCTGACCACGCCTAGTACTTACCACAGTCGGTCAGCGCAATATGCCCGTAATGGTCCACTTCATCACTCGAGGCTCCTAGAGTTGCCATACTGGGCAATTGTGGAGCTATCGTTCAAAGTCGCGTTTCGTTTTTTCGACACGCAGTACTATGCATACACAAGCGAGCAACGTGCACTATCTTCAGACTGCAACGAGCTTGGTAGGCTAACTCATAGACGAGGTCTCCACAGTAGAATCTGCTCGTAACGCAAAGAAATCGAAGAGGGGCAGTGTCTGCGAGTCAATGCGGGGGATACACTAAGCTCAGGAACCGCGAGTAACGGGTGTATGGAGCCGCCAGAAACAGTTGTCCTATCCACGATGCTCTGCTCGGAGCCACCCACCGTCACCTGTAGAGAACGTGCTATCATCGAGTTACTCCGAATGTAAGGGCCATCACGGTGTCAGTTCTTGGCACAGAGATTTCTTTTACTAACTGAAACAAGCTCCCGAGGTCTCCATCCCCCTAGCGGGAGGCCCTGGTCTATGTACATCCTCAATCTATATGGGGACACGCACTTGGACAACTTCCCCACACCAATAGTTGGCCTCTCCAGCAGCATCATTTGTGTATATCTTCATGTCCACGTCGACCCTGGCCAGACCGGCGTTACAGTATAACAGGTGTCAAACATCATCTGCTCATGTTGGCGGCAACGTTCCGAGTGGGTTGTGCTCATTGATAGCAGCCGGGATATTGTCGCGTAACTCCAATGATTCACGCCTCTCAACGCCGCAGCAAGCAGCGTACGTCGGGCTGATCCCGGTGCGTCACCAGACTCTGGGGACTGACGTGCCATATATGGCGACATTTCGAGGCGCCACGCACCCATCTGATAGACACTCCGGTCGCTAGGCTGCAGCCAACGAGCAGCCACCATTACCCGTGCTCCCAGCAGTACTCAACGTGCTGCGCGCTTATCCAATCACACGTGCCCAAACTTCAGCGTTGCCGTCGCCCTCTGATGCATGCAGCTTTGCGGCACTGACTTCATCGCTGTGAAGATGGGCTCCTGCGTCGATTAATGTCTGTACGTGATCTGGTAAGCCAGCGGCTGCGGCCAAGAAGAGCGGGGTATTTCCTGATCGGTTTCGAAGATGCACGGAGGCGCCTTGAGCTAGAAAGTCTCGCAGAATCTCAACATTCGGGCTTGTTGCCGCAAGATGCTACATGGGCACGTCAGCAAGGAACGCAATCTCGCGCGGACGGAATAAAGTCACTCCAGAACCGGATGCAGTGCAGTGATGGGCTGAAAGATAAGCGACTGCGTCTTGCCGCACCACTGGTACACGGCTGAGAGCTGTTTGGCTCTGTTCCTCTGATGCCGACGGCCTCTCGCATCTTTATCTTGATAATGATGTATGCGTTGCCTGTCTCGGAATGCTGCTAGCCATGCTCTAGATATTGTGCGCCCGATTCCGATACCGGCTCTTACATGATACAGGAACAACGGAGGCATCGCAACATGTGCGGTTCCTGGAAAGTAGAAAGAAGAACAAAGATAGGTATATGAGTGCTGACTGGACGGAGAGGCACTTACTACAGGACTGTTCATCTGATAATCGGCATCGTTGAGTAGCCATCGAGGCTCTCCTCGAATAATGTCTTTCGTCGCTTGCAGATCGCCTTTTTGAACAGCATAGCCGAGCGCTGTAAGACTTGAGAGCTCAGGGGTAAGAACACCGCTCCTTGATGGGTGCTCAAAATGGGTTCGTGTCGTCTCAGTAAGCTCGCCACGTAGCGAAACAGACATGCGCTTCGCAACTTCCTCGGGTGTAGCATCCGGTAGTGCAAGAAGGTAGGCTAATTTGGTGAGCGCTGCTTCTGAGGTTAGATCTTGGCCAAAGACGACTCCAGCACGACCAAGGAATGCCCCTGGTGCGTATAGGGCGCTGACACTGCCACTTAAACACTGTGTGACATTTACAATCACAATCCCCCTTTTCACTGCGTCTGCTAAGCATCTAGTCATTGCGCTATCTGGTCCGCCTGGGGTATTTCCGGCTCCAAAGGTCTCGAGCACTAGCCCTTTAAGGCCTTCCAAACGCAGGACTGCATCCACCATCGCTGGTGTAATGCCTGGGAACACGCGTAGACAGGCTACATGTGCTGTATCCAGACTCGTCTGGATGGTAAAGGGTCTGAGATCGACGGATCTATGAACGCGATGCCACAGGACATTGGTCTTTGTAGAGGATACAGTTGCCAGTGGTGGTAAGTTTGGGCTACCAAACGCATCAAAATCTTCTGCGGATACTTTGGTGGCGCGATTTCCTCGGAATAGTTTGAAGTTGAAGAAAAGACATACTTCAGGTATCATAAAGTGCCCGGCGATGATCAGAGAATTCAAGAGGTTATCTTGCGCATCGGTTTGCAAGTTCATCATTGGCGCTTGTGATCCTGTCAAAATGACAGGCTTCCCCAGGTTATGGAACATGAAACTCAAAGCCGATGATGTATAGGCTAGCGAGTCTGTGCCATGCAATATAACAAAGCCATCGAAGAGTTGGTAGTTCCGTTGGACCGTTCGCGCGATCTGATCCCAGCCATTGGAGTCGATGGAGCTACTATCGAGCAACTTTTCAAACTCAAGTACGCAGTATCGCACGCGGCGTTCATATGTGCTAACCGGAGTCCTGAGACTTTGCACGGCTTTGCGTGTGCCTTTGTCGTCTGTAACAATCTCCAGAGGTTCCGGGTAAGATCCATCATTGAAAACCGGCCTCGGTGCAAGTCCAGCTTTGAGGAAGCCCCGTGCAGGTACCAGTCCGTCTGGAGATTTTCGCATGCATATTGTGCCGCCTACTGAGGTCAGCACTTGATGATTACACGAGGTTTTCTCCATAGATGTGTACCCGTTATAACGATCAGCACTCGTGATTCCGGCAGTTGCAGTTCTGGATATTGGTCGTCCATCTTGTTCAAACACTATGGGGCCTAGGATGTTGTAGGGCCTATCTTGATCTAGCGAGGGCCGGATACAAGGCTGTCTGTAGATGCGATACAAGCTACTCGCTGCGAAAAAGTAACGTCGTGGTAGCTGGGTTCTGTCGATCGAGATTCGCTCGACAGTACAAGTGCCTTCGAAGTTTCGTCACTATTCGGTACCACACAAAGCAAAAAAGATAAGAGCAATGTTGGAACGTAGTCTTGGCAAGATAGCGAGTGGCGTAGCGTAGCGTAGCGCAGCTCAGTGACAGCGATGGACACTGACTATCGGAGAAATCTTGACCATCGTTGTGATCCGTCTTCCCTTCCTCATCGGGCCGAACTAGCAGGCTCGACCATGACGACCCACAATTAGGCATTCTGTTACCCCTTCAAAACCGACTGTATTACCCCTTCAAAACTCGATTCTATTACCCCTACAAAACTGAAAATTTGCATCGTGAAGCAAGGTCAGATCATGCTCGCGTTGGAAAGGCCCGCACTGCATGGGAAGTGTCGGCTTAACATGCAGTTACGTCACGAAAATAGGAAATTTCGGATGCGTGCAGCGACACGTGTGAGCGCGACTGGAAATAGTACCTGCAGCCTACTATCAGAGGTTGTTCTTTTCACCTCTGCACCTAGGCCAGATCGAGGCACAATATATGCACGCCCCCAAACCTCCAAAGCCCTCCCATATCTCTACTCTCTGACTTGGTTTTCACGATGTCCTCTTGGCCGATTCCTTCGCGGCATTTGCGCGCGCCTTCTCTGCACACTTGACTTGTTCCCAATTCTGTCTCACCCACTCCAGAACAGCGTTTTTGTTGTCAGCTGTAACAAACTTTGACCAAATTAGAGGCTCATCGAGGTTGGGCTTGGGTGATATGCGCGGCTGGTCATCTTCGAATACGACCCATCGCTTCAGGCCTTTCAAAACGACAGCCAGAGAGTTGCTTTGTATGGGCACCGCCACTTTGATATCCTTCCAGAGCTCTTCTTCTGTAGTCTTGAGGTCATGCTCTAACAGCATGGCTTCGTACTCTTCCCTCTTTTCGAACAACATGAGAGCCTCTTGCAGTACTTGCTGCCTGGTCCACTCGTTCGCAGCCCCTCTATCTGAATGTAAAGGCATATAATCCTCAACGAAGCGCTGATACATGGGTCGCTTGGCTTGGCGGGCGCGGTCGTTGTGCTTCTCGATACGATCTTCGAAGACCCTATGTGAAAAGAACCTACCTGTAGTTGGATGTACGAAGTCATTAAATGTCTCACATGCAATTTGTACGCGGGAGAACCCTACCGCTGGTGGCCCAATCGAAGAGATCCTTCTCATCCGTGAAGCCGTCCCAGTATTTTGCGACATCCATGCCATAGAACTTGATCATCTTGTCTGGATCTCGTGTCAGGAACAGCAAGGCTTTCTTCTTGTTGTATGGCTCAATCTCTGCTATCCGTACGTGCAAGCCCCGATCGTTGCAGGTAAGGCCCAGCGGACGATGAGAGACACCAACAATCTGCAAGAGATCAGAGTCGCCTTTCATGAAGCGTGTCCATTCGAAGAGCTCGGCGCTTTCTGGGGTTTCATTTCCAACAGAGAGTTCGACGTCAACTTGTACATGTGCATCTGGTAACTCGGGATGTGGTACCGCGTAGGAAGACGATCCACCACGCGGAAGATGATGATCAGCTTGGAGGGTGCCCTGTATTACAGACCATATCCTGTCCTTTGTGTTCGGTGGTCGAATGCCCTCTACCAGGAAGTCAATATCCCCATGGTCTGCTTTGGCTGGGGCATCGCGTGGAACAACTGCAGAGGTGGAGACACCAAGTCAGTGTATGTACCGCGTGCATTTCGTAGAGGCATAACTTACCAACGCGTTCGAATAGCGTCTCTAGAAGGCGTTGATAATGCCCAGAGAGGGTCTGGTACAATGCTGTTGGTAGACGGGGAGTCTGAACAGGTCTTCCGGACTCAGTTGGGACGTTGGCGAATGCGAGACCTCCCATAGCTAGTAAGTACTATGGAGACCGATGGTGAACACCAGAAAGAAGCAAAAATCGTATTTCTTGTCTTGTAGCCCTAGTTACTATTATGCAAAGTAATGAAATGACGCGCTGATAACGATGCGACTGAATGTATGAGAGTAGTGGGGTGTTGCCTATCGTGGGAGTTCGAAGGTGCACAGGCAGAGCTGGAACGAAGTGAAAGTCAGTCATCACCTAGGTAGGTATGACTCCCAGAGTCAAGTCGGAAGCCTTTCGGGGCTCGATCATATACGCCTTTCTGCTACGGAGAGGATATTGTCATGGCTTTGAATTAATGTCTCCCGTCTTTACCAGCATGGACTTGATGTGTTCCGGGTTTAGATCATCGACTGCCAGATACCAGATAGGTGGAGAAGATAGAAGGAACGTGCACGTGGGGCGGGACTCTTCCGCATTTTTAAGTGGGGTCAGTGACGCGCGAGCATCCCTGCAGCATTCCAGAAATTTTGAGAGAAATGCTCACAGCTGGACTCTCCTTCACTCAACACAAATCCCAGATCTGATATGTCTGATTGCTGCTCACCTGGCGGCCACTGCTCACATAACATGGACACAAAAATGACGGAAGAGATCTCTGCTCGTTTCGAGGAGCTCGCAGCTCTTGAACATGAGTTTGAGGATGTTGAGGAAGAAATCAGTAAGTCGCAGTCCCACTACTACTACAACACCAATCGCGCACGTAATTTCAATGTGACGAAGTATGCGCCCTTGCAGCGCGTTTCTGCAATGGCGTGCGCCTGCGTGGTCACTCAAGCAAGAGACAAGGCGTGGCTAACACGACTGTAGTCCGCCAAGCTGAAGCTCTCCAAAGCCCTCTTTACCAGAAGCGCGCCGAATTCATTAAGAAGATCCCGCATTTCTGGTCGCTCGTCTTCGAGCAAGCGCCTCCCGAGATTGACAACTTCATTCAACCCACCGATTCCAAGGTTTTCGCCGAGTGCCTCGAGACCTTCGAGGTGTCGCGATTCGAGCTTAACGACCCCAATGGCTCCCCACGCAGCTTCTCGTTCAAGTTCGGCTTCGCCGACAACGAATACTTCGAAGACAAAGTACTAGAGAAGAAGTTTTGGTTCAGGAAGACAAAGGACTGGCAGGGTCTTGTTTCCGAGCCTGTCAAGATCAACTGGAAGAAGGGCAAGGACCTTACCGCCGGTCTAACAGACGCAGCATACAAGCTTGGCGAGACAAGAAAGAAGATAACAACAGACACTGCCAAGGGCGCCGCTTTTGAAAAGGAGGTCCTGACCGACGAATACCAGGATCTAGCAAGGAAGATTGAAACAGCTACAGATGCCTCAGTTAGCTTCTTTGGCCTCTTCGCTTTCGTATCAGGCTACCGATGGGTGAGTGCCGAAGAGTCTGCACAAGCTGCCAAGGAGGAGAAGGAAAGATTTGAGAAGATCAGGCGCGGTGAAAAGGTCGATGACGAGGATGATGATGAGGAGGAAAATATGCGGGACTTTCAGGAGATCGAGGTCTTCCCAGGCGGTGACGAGGTTGCTACTATCATCGCCGAAGATATGTGGCAAAATGCTATCAAGTACTACAGTAGGTTGACGTGCACCCGACCGCACCTTGTATATCACTGACAAATCACAGAGGGCACCTTCGACGAGGATGAAGACGATGAAGATTTGTCGGATCTCGATGTTATGGATGCCAGTGACGATGACGAAGGCGATGACCAAGAACCAGTCGATATCCGCGCGTTGGTAGGCAAGGGTCGCAAGTCAGGTCAGGAACCGCCATCGAAGAAGCAGCGCAAGGCTTAAGCATGATTACCACGATAATACCCTCATACATTATTTCCCATCCTTCCTGTGTAAGGCGCAGATTTTATACCCAGCAAACCTTACGATATCTCGCCTGCGTATCTCTCATGTAGCTATGGTCTCAACGAGAATACTTGGTCGATACCGAATGTTGTACGCGAAGGATGCGACAGTCGCGGCGAAATACAACGAACTACAATACCAATCTTTTACATCTTCGATATCTGTGTCGCTAATAATCGACTTCACCACTCGTTAATCTGCGCTTGTTATATCCGCATCTTCCTTTGTCGTTTGCTTCACCAATGCTCTGGCCAAGCTCCGGTCAACGGTCCGCTGATGCCTTTCGCCTTCCTTGTGACCGTTCACCTTGCCGTCTAGGTACGCAGTTCCGCACAATATTTCTTGGAGACTCAGCAATCAGTTAAGGTGGTCGCTCCATTCCCCGCAATAGCTCCGCCCATGGCTTCGAGAAGCTTTGCCTCCACCAATCATCTCTCCCCATCTTCACTCTATGCCTTTTTCGGCACGGAATCCACGCCGGTTCTTCCGTCGACCTATCCATTGATGACGTCCGCAAGCTGCGAGTGAATCCTTACCTACGAACGGTCTGTACCGCGATGAAGCTTGGAGTGTGCCTTAGCTCGTCGCCATTGACCAACGATTGACTTTGCTGGCTCCCGCAGTCCACTACATCGGACGTACGAGGATCTTTTCGAGCATTTGCTTGAGGGGTTCCATGCACGCCGAGCTCAAATTTCCGGGTAATGTCCATCTACCCAAGAGAATGGTGCCTGAGAGGTCCATGTCAGCGCGGAGGTCTATGAAACTATCCGGTATGATACGGATAGGCCTCGTTGAGGTACTTACCTTAAGTACCCTCTGGTCCGTACTGTCTATTGAAGCATCTATTTTGCCGTTTCAGTCCGAATCCTTAAAATGGACCAACTACTGCCTTTGTTTGGCCTTTTGATGCTCTCTACACCGGTTGGTGCTCAGAGCAATGGAACAGCAACTATTTCCTATGCTTTGCCTGCGGGCTACACAACCGCAAGTTTCAACGCCTCTGCACAACCTACTGCCTATAACCGCACCGATTTCTCGCCCAATGCCCTCGCAAGTCTCTGGGATATGGTAGGGCCAATTGTGACAGGCCCCATCACCACCACCGTCACACCAACTCCAGAGCCAACGGCATACCCACAGCCAGATCCCCAATACTATCATGCTTTGGTGGGTAGTGGATACCCAGAAGCACAGGGCTTGAAACTTCCCGAGAACTTTCAATGGGGGTTCAGCTCCTCCGCATATCAGATTGAAGGTGCGGCTAAGGATGAGGGCAAAGGACCCAGTATCTGGGATCTGTTGGCACACAGAGGTAAGTCTTGGGTGTCAGAAGTGATTTTGAGACGTATATTGATTTTTTCAGTCCCAAATTTTGTGGCCGACAATACGACTGGCGATGTCGTTGATCAGCACTACTATCTATACAAACAAGACTTTGCTAGATTAGCAAGTCTAGGAGTTAAAGCTTTCAGTCCGAGTTTCTCTTGGCCGCGATTCTTCCCGTTCGGCCACGGTCCAGTCAACGAAGAAGCCATTGCGCACTACGATGACGTGATTGCTACTATGCATGAAAATGGCATTCACCCCGCTGTTACATTGTTCCATTGGGATACCCCACTCGCCATATTCAATGAATACGGTGCTTGGACCGACCGTCGGGTTGTCGATGACTTCTTCAGTAAGTGTTGTTTTACGATGTGCAGGTGAGGCATACACTGACTTGATACCTCGATATGTAGACTATGCCAAGTTTGTCATCACACGATACGACGCCTACGTCGATGAGTGGTTCACGATCAACGAGCCTCAGTACTGTAACTGGCAATATGCAGGTTACCCAGCAGGCGAATATTACCCTGCACCGAATGGCGTCACTGGTGGCAATGAAGCCCGCTTCCTGTGTGGTCATCACACTCTGCTCGCGCACGCGAAGGTATCCAAGTGGTATCACGAAGAGTTCAAAGGTCGGGGCCGCATCACCTTTAAGAACAGTGGAAACTATTATGAAGCCAACAGCACGAAGCCAGAAGACGAGGTCGCACGCCAACGAAACTTTGACTTTAGCATTGGCTGGTTTGGCGGACCATGGACAGATGGTGACTATCCACAGTCACTTAAAGACACACTTGGCGACCTATTACCAGAGTTCACACAAGAGGAGAAGGACATGATCAAAGGATCGTGCGACTTCTACGCCATTGACCCTTACTCGAGTTTCCTGGCTTTTGAGGTCGACGGCGGGCTGGAGTCGTGCACAAGCAACCGCTCACACCCGGCCTTCCCTGATTGTGCTGGCTCAGCAAGTGTGGCCCCGAACGGCTTCCCCATCGGTCCTGCCGCTGACCCAGCCATGTCTTGGTTCTACTCGGCACCTGCAGGCGTCCGTCGGTATCTAAAGCATATCACTCAGGTTCTCTTCCCTTCGATTCCGGATATTGTTGTCAGCGAATTTGGTTTCGCGGAGCCTTTTGAGGGGCAATGGTCAAACCTGAACTCGGCGCTCTGGGATCTGAAGAGGGCAGACTACTTCCAGCAATATCTAGACAACATCCTGCTGTCGATACATGAGGACGGTGTCAACGTGACAGGAGCATGGGGGTGGTCGATTTTGGATAATTTTGAGTGGGCGCTTGGTACGTCGGTTAGGTTCGGAGTGCAGTACGTGAACTACACGAGTCTGGAAAGGACGCCCAAAGCCAGTCTGTTCCAGTTCCTGAACTGGTTCAAGGAGCACGAGGCGGGTGGGAACGCGACAATGAGGATGTAGACAAGATCAAGAGCGAATACAGGAGTGTAACGAACCATCAAGTATAACAAGGACAAGAACAGATATGCTATCCTAGAAACTGGCGAGGGATGTTGGATGAATTCAAAGGTTGTGGTTGATTAAGCGGCAGAGTGCAGGCCATGCTGGATGTCGACCAGCATGACAGCGCGTACATACCCTGTTTCACATGACGTGTTGTCCTTGGCTGTCTTCGTCAACAGACATGTTGGGGCGTAGAAATGGCGCTTTTGCCGCGATAGTAGACGCGATCAAAGGGATAGCGAGCACTCTGGCGCATCCGTGGGCAGTGCCATGTCTGGTGTGTGTTAGCTCGCTTTCTTATCGCGCGATTAGGTCCCTTGTGACAAGAACGGCTCCACCCGGTCATCTTGGTGCGCGTGCCTGCATTTGAATGCCATACAAGAGCTTGTAACCATGCTCTGGTGAATAGACTCAACTGTGAACGTGTCTGCCTTGAATACCTGCGGGATCGAGTGATTTACACCGTGTTGGGTGACCTATTACACATCGCGGCTGCCACTTGGCACATGAGCTTGACGCATCCGGTTGCGCCTAGGTCCCCAGCTACGGAACCTCGATAAACTACCTGACAACCACCAAGGCGAC
>Ga0268250_10000782_pt1 | contig 14415 bp, 18 predicted proteins | sample AgamicAsSfe_FD_200448 | JGI IMG/M metagenome (GOLD analysis project Ga0268250, IMG submission 200448) | Agave microbial communities from Guanajuato, Mexico - As.Sf.e (v2) (version 2) | ecosystem: Host-associated > Plants > Phyllosphere > Phylloplane/Leaf | place: Guanajuato, Mexico | collected... | reverse complement strand
TGAACCCAGCCCACGGTTGACAATTGCTGACCTTGGCCCTAGCCCAACGGTCCCTTACGACTTTCGACAGACAATGGAACGAGCGAAACAGCGAGGAAGGGGTATAATGCCTTTAGACAAAACTTTATTTTGGCATCAGTCTGCAGAGCCAGATACTATGATCAGTTACCATATATGAAGGCTTTTTAAGAAAATCTGTATAGCCGCTGTAAGTTACATTCGAGGTTGTTATGGTCAGAGGAGCAAGAGTTTCTGGGTTTACAGGGAAAACCCCTGGAATCCTACGGTTGTAAAACAGCAGCTTTAGATGTCAGAACCAAGAATACTATGACGTTGATACAAGCGGTGCTTTAATACCATCAAGACCAAGAGTCTACAGCAGAATGACCATTGCAGATAAGGTGACACTGAATAGCCAGAGACCTGGTATGCTCGCAGTTGAGGCCTGACCCATAAGTGCAGCATCCCAACATTTGGGATGCCCTCTGTTGATAGAGCTAGCATCTGCGATCAAGAAACTCTTAATACTTATCGGAACTTGATCGCACTGACCACCAGCTTCACTTTGACAAGTCCAACCGAACCAAGGCTCCGTAGTTCGCGGCTCCGATCCATTGATGGAGTGGCAGTTCCTCCCAGAGTACACGGACAATTGCCTTGCTGCGTCCTGACCAGCGCCAATTTTCCCAGTGACATTTTCCTGTTGGTACCAGAGTTGAGAATAATTCGCTCGTGCATTATAGTTCTCGTTCCCAAAGGCTGCCCAAGAGAAGTTGGTAGGTTGTGACTGTAAGGACGACGAGCTTTGTTGGATCACGCCGGAGTGATTGTTCTGAGCGAATAACTCATCCAGATTGAAGCAAACGCTGTAATAAGGATCCATGTACGTCGAGAAAGTCATTCCGTGACCAATTGTAGTGTTTGCACAAGTGTCAGACTCATGGTCAGAAAAGGTCACAGTCAGGTTGATGCTATTGACGTGTTATGATGGTGTACGAGGTGGAGACAATTGACTTGCGTACCCGTTGGACTGTGCCATAGTCAATGGGGCTGCCAGTATGAGGAGGCATACAACTGATCTTCTCAAGGTATGCATCATATCTAAGAGTGCGATTGGGGTTGTAGGATTGCGTGTGCGTGCTGGCTTTGGGAAGGAGGAGAGAAAATTCCTGCCGTACGTGTCTTGTCTTTGACAACAATCACGTCGCAGAAGGATTTGCTTACATCGTAAGCCATGTCATGATCTACAACGTACGCTGATGAAGGATCAAGCAACAGTCAACCACAAGGAATTATTACTTCATTTTGACATGCCCAGGCACTGCCAAGCCCATTATCCAGCTATGATCGTCATGCCTGCCACAAACGCCCACCTTACGTCCGTACTACAACGCTTGGTAAAGTGATGAGAACAATCAGATCGGTGAGTCGAAGTGCACATTACACAGAATAGGACGTGTTGTTCAACGCAACTGATCAAGCCAAGCTCAACCCATCAGATAATCCTGTACAACGCTCTCACGGAGGCTAATTGGACTTGACCGTATGTCGACTCACTTATTACGCAAAAGCCACAAGGATTCGATAGCAATCTCAACAGTTTGATTTGCCAGCCTTCGTAAGGGTAGACTGCTGACCGATCAATGTTCAATGCATGCTTTCGAGTAAAGCTGATCTCCTTCAACTGCATCAGGGCTTAAGTCATGGTGGTGCCTTAATCAACCACTCATTAGAACGATTGATCATGTTCATCCAGGTAGCGCTATCATTGAGGCTTTATTCGGCATTGTGTTCAACCAAGGACAGATTTGTACAGCGAATCCCCTATCGGACGCGAACTTGGTGAAACAGGTCTCGACGCCTACTCGCAAATCAAGGCAGTACATATCAACATGAAGAACCAGCTCTGAGTGAAGAATCCATGATCTAGTGTAGTCGCGATCGATCCTCCGGCTTTTTTGAGAACAAGAATTCACGCATATCGCAAGGTCGGTGCATGGGCGAGGGTGGAGCGGTAAGGTGATGAAATGGTCGGTCGCACACCTGCTTTGTCGTCAGATCGACTTTATAGGCTCTTTATAAGAGTTTGGAAGGTTGACGAAGACAATTGCAAGTAGGTGCATGGATTTTGCGCAATCCTTTTCTCTACAGCAAAAAGTCTAGCGCCAGTCGATTGAACTTCTCCGGATTCTCCCAGTAACACCAGTGACCTCCCCATTCAATAACAGTACCCTGAGCGCGAGGGATCTTCGCTTTCAGGTTTGCAAAAGAGACCGCAGCCATGGGCCCACTAGCAGGGAAACATCCGCTCCTGTTTGTGGCGACAACTAGCACATTAGTCTTGTTCTCTGCCCTTTCTCCAAAGTTCTCCACGATACTTTGTCGCCAGTCGAGAGCAGTGTGATCAGCCATCAGGTTGCCATACCATTCCGCATTGCCCTGCCTTGCGATGGTCAGAAAGAATTGCTCGTCGGCGTCCCTGACTTTGTCGCTAATGTATTCGCCCTCGACAGGATGGCTTCTGTAACCCAAGCATCCAGCGATCGTGCCCTTGTACACACTGTCGGAATCGTACTTCAACGTCGCCTTGAGGTTTGCGACAGCAGCTGCAGAGTTCATGCCGCGGTTGCCTTCTGCACTTCCCCAGCTTCCGTCACTCGCGTAGTTTTGCATAGGCGCTTGGTCTACCCATATCATATGCGAGAAGATTTGGTTACCGAACAGCTCAGTGTAGGACCACAAGATTGAGCAACCGAGGCTCCCGGCAATACATCTTGCAGTGTGGGGTTGAGAGATGTTCAGGTGATTGAGAAGGTTGTGCAGGTCCATTGCCAGACGGAAAACGTGGAAGCCATGAGTAGGCTTGTCAGATGCACCATGACCTCTCAGATCGGGTGCTATGATACGAAAATGCTTCGACAAAGTGGGAATGTTACGTTGGAAGACCTCGGATGAGCCAGTGAAACCGTGCAGCTACGTGTCGTTTGTCAGAATCTCTGATTGTGGCGACCCTACAATGGAAAACTCACGAGAATCAAGAGTGGTTTGATTTTGTCGCCGACGTCTTGATAGGCGATCTGGCAGCCATCGTTTGCCTTGAAAAATTCCATGGGTACTGACCGGTCAGGGCAAGAAGCGATGTTGCAGTAAGCGCTTGTCTCTTGTCGCATCCTTCGCCTTTCTGTGGGTGGTCCAAGCTTCAGTCATCTCAACAAAGCTCGCATCCCGCTTGTTCCGGGTGTGGACAGCTTGTTATCCGTCTATCTCGACTTTTTCGCTACACCTTCGACATGCTGTTTAGCCTCGTCAATTTCCTTGTATATGCGCTGATCGTTTCTCGGTTTGTACGATTGAGCACGATGACTACAGCAGACAACGCTTGTTGACGGTCATGGACGTCGAGTGCTCCTAGGGTTTGTAGGGTTCTTAGGGTTGCCGCCGCGTGTTTTGGCTGTCGAGACAACACCGAGTAGCATCGCTGAACCTGCTACGAGCATGCAGGACAATCTAAAGTCAGTTCATGATAATAAGGTATCCTTGCTGTTCCAGCTCTTAGTATTTGACTGTGGCATGTCCAGTCTCGCAATGAGATGGTGATGTCTATACGGAAGACACGCTTTAAGTAACCATTCGATCATCTGACAAAGCTAATTCTGTTCTATATGCAAGGCTCCTATGATCCAGATCGACAGGATATCTTTTGGGGTTGACTTCAGTGAGAAGTTGGTGGAATCGAACATGATCGCAGAAAGCTCATTTCAACGGACAAGCCTGGCCCGAACGCAGTCGCAACGACGAATTCTTTGCGCATGTCCATAGACCGCAGTCTATCGAGTACTGCTAATACAGTCGGGCTCGAGGAATTGCCCCGTGTCCTGTAGATCTCGCGCGTTGCACGCAGTCGCTCATCGGCAAGACCCATCACTCGTTGCACTCCATCGATAATCGCTTGACCGCCAGGATGTAAAGCCCAGTCGCAATCTGCAACACCAAGATCACCACGAACTTGAGCACAGATCGAGGGAAGCAGACTTTGGACCATCTGCTCGACAGCAGCAACAGCATGTTTGGGAAGATTTCTGCTAAGCGTAGTACGATATCCTGTCGTGTGTCAGTGTTGGCTAATCCTGAGTCAAGCCTGGCTTTCTTCTCGTACCATTTGCCTCTACGAAGAATTCTAGATCGTTGCCTGTGTTGGGGACGAGCGTGTTGTTCCAATTCAACAGCTCGTAAACTGGTTTGGCGCTCTTTTGCAAACCCAAGTCGTTGCAGAGAACGAACGCAGCTGCAGCATCAGAAAAAAGAGCACCTGCGATGCAGACTTGTGACACATCCAGACATCTCGCGGCGGCATCGACTTCATAACGGACATTGGGTGTGCTAAGCTCACACGCAAGGCATAGTATCCTGGCAGGACGACCTCGCAAAGAGGCTCCACATGCAAGTTGAGCAGCAGTGCGCATGATAGCAAGACCTCCAGCGCATCCGACACCGTGGAGAAGAGTACGATCCACAGAAGGTGAGAGTCCAAGCTGCTTGTTGACAAGAAGATCGAATCCTGGGTTTCCTTGGTTCGTGCAAGTAACGGCGACTGTGTGAGTAATGTCCTTGGGATCCCCATTCCAATCATTGATTGCCTTTTCGCAAGCTTGTACGGTCAAGGCAACGCCAGCTGTACGGAACAGGGCATCCATGTCTTCAATCGATGGAGGCTTCCTCTCTGTGCCCCAACCCATTTCATAATCCATGATTGCTGATCGTGTCTCAATGCCGGTTGTATGATTAATTCTCAGCAGTCTCTTGATTCTGTACACCATCTTAGTTGCCGTTCAATCACAGAAAGCAGCTGTCAGACCCTGGTATTTTGACATCGTACAAACGTTTCACGAAAGCATCCAGCTTGTCGGGTCCTAGCAGATGGCGTGGATACTGTGAGCCAAGGCCTACTATCCATAACCCTAGCGGCTGAGGAGAAGCATCACTTGATTTCTCGTTGACATGCATGATGAGGGAGACCTTCGGAGTGTGGCACTGCCACTGTGAGGGGAGATCGACAGCATTTGTATCGACAGCAGCGGCGCAGCGAGAAATGACAGCTCGCGAACGAGATATGGCTATGTTCTTGGCTTGCAGATAGGGCCTGAAAACACGCCCAGGTTCATGGGACGAAGACTGATACCGTCATGAGAGTTGGGCGACTTGCATGAGGCTGCATGGCCATCAGGCGTCCTGCAGAATGTGACGTCGATCAAGCGCACCATGAAGAAACAAGCATCAGAGGAGAAGCGGCGAAGATCACAAATTTTCGAGAAGCGAATGACTTTCGAACGATTCGAGCAATCATGACGAGGTCTCTGGGGTTCTCTTGTGCCATGCTTAGGCGTTGCGCATCTCTGGTCAGTTTTGCCCACGATGGAAGGCGCGACGCGAGCCGCACGTTGGATGCATGCAAGCTGCATGAACACAGCTGCGCATGCTTTTCGCCTTCGGTGAGGCCGACAAGAATCAGAGGCAGGATTTTGCCAAGGACGTCAGGCAGCAATCTCGCGAAGTAGACATTGGTGAAACAGGGGAATTGATAACTGATCATCCGCTGATTATCCCTCCTGAGGCAGACACTCTTTCCAAGACGAACACTTGTTCCCTGTGACCGTTATGCTCACGTACGTGCGTAACTCGTGGGGAATAATGTTAGATGGTTATATGCTTCCACCCCGCGTCTCGTTATTCCCGCCCCGGGTTCAAACAGAGCAGATCTACATGAATACGAGCTTTCTAACAGGTCACGGGACATTTAGAGGTATAATTTAGGTTAACAGCACATTTGTCACAGCGAGCACACACGTCTTTCAGCCGAGCATTGCTCAAATGATCTCCTGGCCTCCTTGCAATTTATGCCCGTCGGCTCCGGAAGATATTGATCTCGGCATATGACAAGCACCTCGAGGGTACATTATGAGAACCGTTCCGGCAGAAAAGAAACCTTCTGCTTCCAACGACCTGCGGGTTAGCTTTCGACATCAACAAACTCATTCATCTTAAGCGATCCATGGTGAATTCGCAGACGATGACACAAAGGTATAAGACGAGGCGACGACCTCGTGTCTTCTCATCAATCACACTCCACAGCTGCTTTGATCCCCTTCGAAATCCCATCCTCAAGCATCCATGCCTTCTACGACAACCTTTATCTTCGGAGTCGCAGCCTCCATTTCCCTAGTTGCAGCTGCCCCTTGCGACATCTACGCTTCTGGCGGTACCCCTTGTGTCGCTGCTCACGCTCTGACTCGTGCTCTCTATGACAACTACGATGGTGCTCTCTACCAAGTCACACGTAACTCGGATGGCTCTACTATGGACATCTATCCTCTGAAGGCTGGAGGTGTCGCGAATGCTGCTTCACAGGACGACTTCTGCGCCAGCACGACCTGCGTCATCAGTCTTCTTTATGACCAATCTGGCAACAACAACGTCCTCTCTCGAGCCCCTCCAGGAGCTTTTGATGGCCCATACACTAATGGCTACGATGATCTGGCAAGTGCTATCGGAGCGCCAGTGACTTTGAACGGTCAAAAGGCTTACGGTATTTTCTCTTCACCTGGAACCGGTTACCGCAATGACCAGACAACCAAGATCCCAACAGGCGGTGATCCTCAAGGTATCTATGCGATCATGGATGCGAACCACTTCAACGACAACTGTTGCTTCGACTACGGCAATGGCGAGACCAGCAATACCAACACAGGCAATGGCCACATGGAGGCTGTCTATCTCGGTAATTGTAGTATTTGGGGCACCGGTACTGGCGAAGGTCCTTGGTTCATGGGCGACGTAAGTTCTAAATGTCTGGGCTAAACTCACAGAATGCTAACCTTCTCCAATCTTAGCTCGAAAACGGTCTGTTCTCCGAGCAATATCTTGCCGAAAACACGAACAACCCTACACAAACCGAGCCTTTCGTCACAGGTATGGTTAAGGGAATGACCGATCAATGGGCTATCCGTGGCGGCAACGCTCAATCTGGAGGTCTGACCACGTACTGGAACGGTGCGTTCGATCCAAACGGCTACAATCCAATGTCCAAGGAAGGCGCCATTGTCCTTGGTATCGGTGGCGACAACAGCAACGGAGCACAGGGTACCTTCTACGAGGGCGTCATGACCAGTGGATACCCCTCTGATGACATCGAGAACCAAGTGCAGGCCAATATTGTGGCAGCAGGCTACGCATCGGTGGACCTCAACACCGCACCTTTGACAGTCGGCTCGACTATCACCATTCGCGCGACCACACCAGGCTTCGACACTCGCTACTTTGCTCACGATGGTACCAAGATTGTTACCGAAGTGACGACAACTGCCAACTCGACCGCTGAACAGGAGACCGCCGAGTGGGTTGTTCGTGACGGTCTAGGCTTCAGCGGATGCTACAGCTTCGAGTCTGTCGATCAACCTGGCAACTTTATCCGTCACTCTGGCTTCGAGCTGTACCTTGAGAGTGGAAATGAGAAGCAATTCTTTGAAGATGCCACTTTCTGCTCCTTGACTGGTCTCCAAGGGCAGAACACAAACTCAATCCGCTCGTGGAGTTACCCTACTCGCTTCTTCCGCCACTATGCAGATGTCGGCTACATTGCAACCGAGGGTGGTGTCCAGTTCTTCGATTCTACTGGCAACTACAACTATGACACCAGCTTCGTGGTCAGTGATGGCTTCCTCAGTGGCTAGACATCTACACAAGAGGATGTTTCATCAAGGTTGGCGGAGATGCAAAAGTATTTGTGGATCTCGATGAGCGGAGGAAGACATGTGGAACCGGAAGTGTACCCTACCGCCACCCTCATCTTCATGGTTGGTGCAAGTCGCATGGGCTTCCGGAATTGGAACAGGAACAGTGTAAGTAGACAAACAGTATGTAATGTTCAATCCCTGCCGATCAGGGAGGAAATGTATCAACCAAGTTTAAAAATGTCCAATGACGTCCTGCGGCCTTCCGTCCATGAACAAAGGTTTACTTGGTTTGAGTCCATCGAGTCTCCATATTCCTTCTGCATCACGACGATAGTAATGCTTCACATAGTTGTAAGCGTTCCATGAAACCACTTTTCCATCAGCCAAAGTCCGCCGGTGTAGACCTTGCGCTTGCCAATTCCCTACCACCGTTTCCTCATCTTCCTGCTCGAACATGACTGAGCCAAGGAAGTGCTGTGTCTTGACTGTGTAAAGCGTACAGTATCAGCATGTGTCGTATGTCAAGTTTGTAAACATTGTGTTCGACTCACGACGAGAATCTCCCAGAGCTGTGTGCGACGACATCTCAGCTACGTAGTCTTGCACAGAGACGATCTTGTCGCCGCCAAGTCGAGGGTCAAGATCTCCATAGTACATCTTGAAGTTCGCAGAACATATAGATTCAAGCTTCTCGAAGTCCTGTCAATGATGATAGTCAATTAATTCGTTCATACCAATGCGGAATGTGGTATATTCTTGTTGGACCTTTTGATCGTAGCAATATGCCCATAGCCATGAGAGTCGGCGAAAATCGTGTTCGTGCTGGGTGAGATTGGACATATTTGATTCCTAGACAGTCCTTTCCAATGCAGTTTCTGGGATGATCTGTGGTGTTTGGTCAGAGAAGACGGAAACCTCGCGCGCTATATCTGATGTGATGTTGATCAAAGTGGAGGACCCGGACCCGAGATCAGCCGTTACGGATCACGGCTTCCTGGATGCCGATACGAATGTTGAACTGATGTGGGTGCTGCAAAGCCGAAAGTGCCGACGAAGCGGTCTGCGGGGTCCAAGGTGAGGCTTGATTGAACTCTCAAAATACAAGTTGACTCATTCGTCAGGGGTTCATCATCGCACTCAGACCCTCCGGTCTCCGAAAGTGAACTCCAAGATGGTTCTAACTAGAGCATCGTTTGATCAAAGGTAAACTCATAGCCATGGGAGATTTGCTTGGCTGAATGTCATGATGCTTAATATCCCGCGAGCACAGGATCGACCCCTACCATCTCTAGCTGCCTCCCCTCTGATTCCGTACAGAGTTTGTGAGCACGTCAAGGTCCTAGGGCTCGAGGCGACTGCATCCTGCAAACACATCATCCGGCTTCAGCAAGAACAATGGCGAGATGCTTCGCGAGGTATTCGTGTAGTACTTGCAGAAAGCCTGCGAGTCCTTGTACTTTGCCTTGATCAGCAAAGCCACCGACTGATTGCATCTCCTCTTCGGCTGTGGCGAGTAAGATGGCCCAACTTTGAACACAGGTAGAGGCGCAGATCTATGGGTAACGAGACACTTGCAAGTCTGCTCCAAGACACCAGCGCTCATCTCTGCCAATGGTGATGTGTTGCGATTGGCAGTCAGGTAATAAGCGCAAAAGTCAAAGGGGTCTTTCATCAGGACCCATAGCAATGCAGTGTGAAGTTTGAGATCTGTGCAAGTCGACGATCGTGCCAAAAGAGAAGCTCCGGCCATGTCGGGGCCAGAAACACAGGTCGTAGGCAATATGCGACGGTCAATCGTCATGGTTGTATTGCTTGTGACAGTAGTGATACCACTACTACTGATTGTGATGGTAGTCACCGGCAAAATCATGAGGTCGGCAGTCCTGTTTGATGTCAGATTCGTCACGCGCCATACAACTAGAGAGTACGTACCTATTTGTATATCGCGTGCGAAACAAAGTGATAGTGGGAACGGGGTATATAGTTGGTGGTCCGTATCCAGAGATAGACGTCGGAAAAGGAGAGGGAGAAGACGAGGTGTCGGATTCAAGAATCACCGGGCTCAAGCTAGAAGATTCGGTCGCCGAGAGCGGATTCGAGCGAGATGTAGAGGACGAAGTGCTGGATGCAGAGGTCACTAGGCTCGGACTGGAAGATTCTGTCGCTGAGAGCAGTCTGGAGCTAGTTGTCGCCTGTGATGTTCTCTTCGCCAGCGCTGCTTTCGTCGGCGTGCTGCGCTTAGTTGACGCAGCTTTCATAAAGCAGGAACAAGCACTGGATAGTCGTGACGCGGGTATGACCAAAATTGAGCTTGTGAAAGTTTGTTTGGTGCTTGAGATCTCCTGACAAAGACGACTCGCAACACGAGGATAACTTGACAGAGCCTTTAAATCAGAGCCAGTACTGCAGACTGGTGAAGATGTAGTCTTCTTCGACGTTTCACGTATAGAGCTCAATGCTGCTGATGTCGTTCCGGGGCCTGCTGATCTCGAGGATGCTTTAGAAGTGCTAGACTCAATGTTGGTACTGTAGGATTTTGCAGATGACGATGAAATCTTGACTGAAGTTGGTGATTTGAATGATGATGTGGACGACTTCGATTTGGAGGCCGAGCTTGTCTTGCGAGTCGAGGTAACGGGCTTGGAAGAAGGCGTCTTGGAAGGAGAACCCGCTTTTGAGGAGCTTCTGCTGGTTGCGACAGATGATGAGCTAGTCTTTCTGGTGGACGAAGAGAAGCTCGACACACTTGATGATGAAGCCGATCTTGAGCTTGATGCTGATTTTTTCGACATGCTGGTATTCAGGGTGGAAGTCTTCTTCGACGTCGAAAATATCTTTGGTGATGAGATGGGCAAATTTGTACATCTTGCAGCAGGTAGTTTTCCCGTAAGTGTTGTTGTGACCTGAACAGTCTCCGTGTATCCGAAGATCGTCGTGGTCTCAGTGGCCAAGTACGTCGTCTGACCAGGAACAATGACAGTCATTGTAGCTTCCTCGTGGACTGTAGCAGTCGTTGGACCAAAGTAGATGGCAGATGTAGACGTCATGATGGGATCCCAGCGAGCTTCCGGGATGTTGAAGATCAAAGGTCCAGTGCCAATCTGCGTGTTTGCGACCGGACACAAGAGACTTGCTGATGGGTAGACGAACCAGCCATCGAAATCGACAGAGTTAAATAATGCAGAGCATGTGAATGTCTGTACTTGACTGGCAGTATCAGTGTACTGAGCCAGCTAGATCCGCCGAAACTCAAGCTTGCAGTAAATCCCAGAGAATTGGTGTTGGAAGCAGCAATACTGAAAGCCGAACTGAAAGGACCTGGTGGGTCAGGACCTGGTGCGGACACCATTCCACCTTCCAGTTGTGGTGAAGAGAGTGTTGTACCCATGTCCGTGAATCGAAATTTGAGCAGAACAATTGGAGTGACTTTCTGACATGCACGGAAGGCGGATCACCTTGACTTAAATGTAGACCTCTTCCTACATGCCATTCAGAAAACCTTGTCTGAGTATGCCATCGATACTTAAGTGGCACACTGCGAGCATCCCGATCCTACGGACTTGAGCGAGGGAGCCGATTTTCAGCTGCTGTCATTGCGAAGTTGAGGGTTCTGACCGTCAAGAAAACGTCCATGTCTTGAGACCTTGAGCAATGCAGACCAACTGGCAACCAGGATTCCGGCGCCAATGTTCTGATGGATTAGGTCATTAGCTAAGCATGATCAAACCATCTCTGCGAACTCGCGACGACAGGGTTCGAAACTCTCAATTGAATGGTCGAGGATGAACGTTGACGCTAATGAGACAATACAACGTTTCCACAGCTTGAAGCAAGGGCCCCGAGGTGTACGTCGAATTTAGGGCTGCGTCGCGGGACAGTTTCACCTCAGCTACTCATAGACGTTGGAAGAAAAGGTGGAACGATAGATTTCGCATGGTCTGAATGCTTGAACATCTCAATGGCATACCTGCCGATTGGGCGAAACTTTTGCGTCTTTAACCTCATAACTTTAACCTCATAAACAGAGGCGTACTTAAGCAGCAAGTACATGTGTCTCAGTCCTAACTATCGGCTCAGCGTTGTGTCGATTGGAGTTTGGCGCGCGGTCTGCAAAGCCTTTCATTGGAATAAAGCTATATCATACATGATAGTATCGCCAAAAGACTGCCTATAAGGATGGCAAACGACCAACTGAACGCATTTCTGGTACTGCCAGAGGTTGATGTGGTAGATGCACTCGACGAGGTTGATGTGCTAGAGCCATTGTTCGAACTAGTCGGTGTGCCTGTGGCAGCACTGTCTCTTGTGACAAGGTATATCTCGCCTGTCGCATCGGATGAAAGGAAGATGCGGCCCTGAGTATCAATTGCCATCGCGACGGGACGGAAACAATCGCCAGGACAGGCTGAGTCATCTTCATTGCCGAATATATCGACAGCTGCTGTTTTGCTTGTGCGTTGGTCAACTGGCTCGCCAGCGTCGGTAAAGCTGACCAGGGACAACTTGTAACCAACTGGATCAGGACTATTCCAGCTACCGTGGAACGTGATCCAAGCTTGTCTGCCTGTATCATTGAATTTGATGTCCAGGGGAGCCATGTGTGAGTCGAAGACCAGTCTACTCTGCGTCTGATCTGCACAGAACGCATCTGTTCTATTCTGATTGCCAAGCGCAGAGGTCGAGTCAATAGCGAACTGCGTGCCGACTTGGATGTTCTCATTCTGTGGCAGTGCCGCAGGATCCCACGCCGAGAGGCACCAAGGGTAGCCGAAGTTTGAACCCGTGTTGCTAGAATTGGTTCCATTCAGGTAGCCCAGAAAGTTGAGCTCCTCGCCAGGATTGTCCGCGTGTACATCTACGTTGTAGCGAACCACTTGGTCGGCAGAATTCTCGACGCCCCAGATACCGCCGGTGACAGGATGCTCGGCCAGGCCGACTTCATTTCGCAGACCCCAACCCAGAAGCACTCCGTCAGTCTGATATGTGTATGTGCTGGTAAGGTTGGTCAAGTTGAAGGCTTTTACTGATGCAGTGCCAGAGTCCACGTTTGTCGCAGATAGGTCGAGGTTGCTCAAGCTACCAAAACTGACAACCATCATGCCTGGAGCATGCTGTGCCAGTAGGAGAGTACGTGTACTGTGGTCTGTTCCTGACATATTGCTCACTAAAGTCTGCTGATCCGAGACTGAGATGGCAGCGGAGTCGTATTGCCAACCGTATGTTTCATTGGTGTTGGAGGCATAGAGCATACCCTGTTGACTGTCGAAAGCAATGCCATGATTCAACTAGCCCAGGTTAGTGACTTGCCATCTCTTCTATTATCGCAAAACCTACGCTCATGCCTTGTACCACGGTCTTCGACGAGTTGACTGTCACACAGCCGCCGCCATCTTCGTTCAAGGTATGCGCAGACAGATCACCTGAGCCGGACTCGATGACAAGCAGTCTGCCTCTATCATCGAAGGCTAGTCCTCGCGGGCGAGCAAGTCCTGTTGCGACGACCTGCCATTTGTATCCAGACGCCACCGACGGCTCGACGTTTCCTGAAGGCGAGAGACGACACGACGATTGTGCTGAGGCCAGACCAAGCAGTGTTGTGATGATATATAGATTCCAGAACATGATGAATACGACTCTAAGTTATGCTTATATCAGAGTAAATAATATACATGACGAGAAAACAGGCGCGTGGAAGCGCACCTATAGTTTTGCATTCTGCGACATCACACGTCATGATTCTCACCCCTCCTTTCGTATTTTGGCAGATCTTCTCGGCATCCTGCAGCCAAGTCCTCTTAGCCAAGGACAACACATCTTTGGCGCTGCTCGAGTTTTCGCCATCTACCGCTTCCTTCGTCTTCATCAATCATAATCACAACAATTGGCTTTAGGATTGCTTTGATGCTCAGAGCTCCGACTCCAACTTCGCGCTGGGGTCTTGATCTATTTCGTGGTTGGGCTGATTTCGATAGATCTGGACGGCCTTCTCGCGGCGTACACCCGCATGATATCAGTCAACATGTTTGTTGACGCTTTCGAGGATTCCAAGCTCAATTGCCGTGGTGCGATCTCGATCGTTGACTATCAATGTCGTTGGTCGTAAATTTTGATCCCTGATCACGGCTCTCAATCAACTTTCGTTGTCTGGTGGTCTACCACAATCGCCTGTGCAAGCTCGTCGTCACTGATATCCGGAGTGACTGGTTTTGTTCGGTCATCGAGCTGGAGTAACATCAGCAAGGCTCATCTCGTTAGCAGCGGAGGACATACCTTTTTAACACCACAGCCGACCGCGATATAGACAAAACACACGACAATCATAGCAATTGATCCTTTCTTCCAGTAAGGGACATCAGTGGCAGGGTACATGACAATACCCCACCAAGTATACAGGAGCTGGCCACTCATGGGCATGGTGTACAGAATCACCGATCGAGCAGCATCATCACCTGTCCTCTGGAGAATGGAATTGGCCCAGCCATACATGACGGGATGCGCGATAAACGAGGTACCACCGAGGTAATGTGCGGCAAAGACTCCGCTATCAGGAAGACGAGAATGCAGGAGGAGTGTGGCGGTGACAAGTTGAAACGCAGCAGCCAAGACCATCATCGGAATTCTTTGACCAGTCTTGTCGATAAATATACCAGCACCAATCTGAGACACAATTGCGACCGATTGAATG
>Ga0268250_10000781_pt1 | contig 14418 bp, 17 predicted proteins | sample AgamicAsSfe_FD_200448 | JGI IMG/M metagenome (GOLD analysis project Ga0268250, IMG submission 200448) | Agave microbial communities from Guanajuato, Mexico - As.Sf.e (v2) (version 2) | ecosystem: Host-associated > Plants > Phyllosphere > Phylloplane/Leaf | place: Guanajuato, Mexico | collected... | reverse complement strand
GTCCTCATGGGCGACAAGTTCGCTGCACCTCCAGGTTTTACTGCTTGGGGACCATTTGTCCGCGACAATTATACTCCCATACTTGTGACCCGCACCGATATAGCCTTAGCAGCTGCAGCGTTTGGTCTGGCCAACTTCTTCGCCATAACCGCAGCTTTCATCGGCGTTAGACAGACAAAATCATGTCGGCGCCCAAGGACTAGCGCATATATCTGGATGATCTGGCTGGAGATTGCTGCTTCGGTGGCTATCTCTATCGAGTGTCTGTTGTATTTGTTGAGGATTATAAGGCCTAGCTTTTACTTCTTCATGTCTGTCTGCAAGTATACCACGGCCCTAGCATCTGTACTTGACTGACATCAGCAGTGCTATGCTGGGTCATTCAGATTCAGCTGCTTCCTCAAATTATCATTAATCGTATTCGTATCATCCTCCAAGATCGGGTAAGAGGACGACGTCTCATAATAGGTACCGCAATCTATGTGACTTTGATCAATATCAGCGTTTTCATAATCTGGATACCCGCACGGCTTCAGATCAGCCCAAGGTGAATTCTATGGTTCAAGCTTCACGATATCCGCTGATAATGACAGATGGGTTCATATCAACGCCATCTGGGACCGCACCGAAAAAGTGCTGTTTCTTCTCCTCGACGCGTATCTTAATTGGTACTTCATCCGCGTTGTAAAGGCGGATCTGGTCAAGAATGGCCTGACCAAGTACAACCGCTTGGTCCGTTTTAACAAGCGTATCATCGTTGTCTCTCTCCTGCTAGACGTTATGATCATTGGTGCGATGAGTATCCCCAACGGATTTGTGTAAGTCTAGCGCATGCCTGAGCCTCTCAAATCCAGTTTCGCTGACCCTTGAAGCTACGCTATGTTTCACCCGCTCGCATACTTAGTCAAGCTCAACATCGAGATGTCTATGGCGCATCTCATCAAAACCATCGCCTTGGGCCATCCGCACCCTAACAATGACCCTTCACTACTATTGACCTTCTCATCTTCACCTGGCGAAGACATGTTCAGCACCAACATCTTTGCAGAAGCGCCACGGCAACGACATTCGCTCATCCGGGGTCTGTTTGGTAGCGAGCATATCGTCTTTTCGCAAGAAGATGTTCGCACCAGGGTTCCTGGACATAGTTCTACACGCAGTGCATCAATACCTGACTACGAACTGCCGCCTTGGAAGTCTAAAGCCGACAAGGAACCCGACAACGTCGCTAGCGATAACCTCGGTTCTGGTGAAGGCAGGAGAGGCAGCAATGCATGTGAAAATTGCTGGCGCTGGGACAGTGGCGTCTCAAGCAACACTAGAAATCTGGAAGGAGCAGATGATGTCTCCATGCCAGAGGCCGCTCACCTACCTGCTCATCGTCGTATGTCAGAGCTAGGCTGAATTTCTCTAGCGAGCTACGATGTCGCGGAGATGAAACTACTCAAGGATCTGACGTACGCATCCTGTCGACACTTCTGTCTTTCTTTCCGCCACCAACGACGGGTTTCTGTGTACCAAACGCCAGTAAACACTTAGGGGTAGCATAGGCTCAGTGCCCTTGACGGCCCTACTGGTAATTGCATGAGCTGGCATGAGGACATGACTCCGAAATCGACTGGTTCATGATGTGGACCTCATTACCCCAACAATGAGCACCTTTGCACGCAATCGCTCCTCGTACAAGAGACACCAGGCTTCATATAAGAAAGTCATGTTACACAGCGGTGCTGTATCGGACGAGTATAAGACAGTCGTTATCCAGGAGCCCGTTCTGCACGAAACTTAGACTCCACAATGATGTCAAAGAACGACGCAAAAGCGTGCTGTGCTTGCATCCAAGCACTCTCACCTGCCATGAGTGTGCACGCAGCTACCAGAAACCACACCGTTCACTTTCAATCTAGCATGAAAGCTAAATGTGCTATTGCGGAATTACTTGACCAGAGTGCAACGAATTTGGCCTCATCGTTGTCAAGGTCCCATCTCTGTCTGAGACCTAACCAACACAAAATTCTTGTTCAGTGTGAATTATTGGTCATGCAACGACACTCCACACGTGCTACGGGCGGCTGCTCGGTCGTACACTCTCAGGGCGACGGTGTCCGCTGTAGTTCTCACAGACTATTGATACAGAATGCAACAACATATGTGCCACAATACCCCTGGCTTAGAGTGTCACTTCGCAAGCCAGCCAGTTAGATATACGTACTACTCAAAGTCGGCGGTACAAGCGCTGTAGGCAATCAATATTGTGCAACGAGCATGATGCGAGAGGAAACAGATGCGTGGTATGCACAGCCGGAGATCGAAGTCAATCGACTAAAAGAGAAAACCTTCCCGTCTGGTGCTCTGTACCTTTCCCAGTGCCACGCTGTCGCCTGGTACCACGCAGGCAGCGCGCAAGTATCATGATGTGACGAAGACGTGCGATGTCTGAATTTCTGTATATATTCTAGCATAGCTCTACCGCACCACGCTGCTTGATACTTTGATACATACACCTTCAACTTTCCAGAAGTCACTTTTACCGATAGAGAAACTATACCAACGTTTTCTACATACACAGCAAGTTCTCGAGATGAAGTGCCCGTTCTGTTTCATTGTCTTCGTCGCCTTCGTCACAGCCAAAGATATCCGAGACGTGACACCATCTGAACTTCACAACGAGGATCCATACGCTACGTCACTTTTGTGTAAGTGGCCACAATCTACTAAATAGAGTAGTAGGATCTGATAACTCTAGACTCGGTCCCCGCTCCATCCCCGGGCTACCCTGAGCCGTCTTCCGATGTTATCGCTTCCAGTGCAATGCCCAGCGACGTCAGCTCTGATGACGGGTGCTCAACGGCCCTCATCACTATCACGACTACTCGTACCGTCTCCGTCGTCACACAAATCCCTTCCAGCCTTCTCACTGTTACTGGCATTGTCGAACTAAGCTCTTTCATGCCGTCTCAGCCGCTGCCTCCGACAACCGCAACTGGCGTCATCGAGACCAGCAGCTGGATCGTTCCTCAGCTACCGAGCACGGCCGTCACGGTCATCGTTCCGGGTAGCAGTGCCGCCGATGAGGAGAGTAGTGTTGTGCTCTCGCAAATCCCCTATCCTACTGCTAGTGATAAGCCACTCAGCACTACTAGCGTAGGAACAACCTCTTCTAAATCTCCAGGTCTACCGGTGTTTACTGATGCTGCTGATGCGATCAGGGTACCAGTCGTTGTTGCTGGTATTATCGGGTGGGTTGCTTTGGTGTTGTAGGTGCGAGTACATATGATTGTTGCAGTATGAAAGAAGAGGCAGGTAGCAATGTCACATGTCGAATTTGGTTCTACCCAAAGCCTGATTTAAGGAGCGTGTCCGCGTTGCTCTGCTAGACTACTCTCGTCCATGTTGCTCACCAACAGCCATTGATGGTATCATCTATCTAAGAACGATAGTGAATCGGCTGACACTTGTCGTTAGGCACGCTCGAATTGCTGACTCTCGACACTCGCCGCCAAGACGACTTGAATGCCGATTTCACGATGCCTCTCTATGCCTGCCAGTTGCCATCCTGAGCCTGAAGAGCACGAGCAATAGCTTCGTCGTTAGCTGAGTCGGAATCAGCTCCAATCAGCGCCTCCTCGCCAGAAAGAGCGATAGCACCCTGCCTATTGCTAGTCATGCAGCAAGAATAGAACAAGCTAGCCCAGAGGAAGACCCTGTGCACGCGGATCAATCAGCATAGACACCTATCATACCTGGATGCGGAGGACTTACCAGTTGAAGAAGTTCAACCAAAGCAGCAGTCCCTGCCACTTATTGATCTTGACCCCACTGATCCACAGCCCCTGCTGTCCCGCACGATGAGCATCTCCTTCTGTCGGCGTACTAGCAACATGGCCAATGAAACCTATGATGGACATGCCGAACGCAGCAGCCATCTTGAGGATCTGGTACTTGACATATTTCTGCTTGGACAGAGTACCGGCGGCGGCGCGTCTTTGCTCTCGGACGATGAGGAAGATTGTCGTTGCCGAAGTCAAAATGGGGGTATAGAGGAGACTAAGAGTGAAAAGCTTGCGCTGGACAGGGAAGACAAGCGTGATGAAGACGGCGAAGATACTAAGGGCTGCGATGGCGATTTGGCAGCCTTGTATGATGCGTAGACGGGGAGAGGCATCGCGTGGGAGGCCGAGGCCGAAAGAGGGCATCTTGATAGAAGGCATACCGAGTCTTTCGTGATTGTAAGAGAGGGATGGTACGGGTGTAAGCGGACAAGGCGGGACTTACAGCGCTCTTTATGGATGGGCTAGCATCTTCACCGGTTGCGCCTCAGGAACAATAAGGACGGTTACCCCTGCAGCCACAAAATGTCGAAACCCCAAATTTGGTATTTTCCCATACTCGACTCGTGTCTCCTTGTTAGATGGGGTGCACGATTGGCTTGGATGCCTGGAAACGGGGCGCGCATTGCCGGAAGCGCTTCGCGTAGTTTAGGCGGCCAGCATGGCGTAGGCGCAGACGTCGTGTCAGGCTGTCAGCACACGACCTGGGATTTGGCGAGAGAGGCTAAGAGCGTGTATGTGTTGATGTATTGAATATGTAGCCCAGTGGTCCTTATGGCGGTGGTGAGCGATTGAAGCGGCTCGTTGCTTGAAGATAGTTTACGTGCTGAGCCGTCAGCAGTGCTACCAAATTCCACGAGTGCGACGAAGGTCCCAGCCGTCTTTGTGCTATCGCCACCACTCGAGCTATCGAATCGGACATTGTCATAAGACTTGCTCGCACTTCCCGCTCTTGTAATATCTGGATTTACTTTTGCGATTTGAGAACGCGTTACATTTGCCAGCGCGCCATGCTCGTTGCGACTGAGGCAGTCACCAATAACTCTTGTCGAATCATCCATAACGTTGTTGGTCTCAAAAACAAGCATTAACAACAATCCGTTGGTCTCCGCTTGGTCTGACATCGAAGTCGGTGAGGATGCTGACCAGATTTCTTCGCATGCGAAGCGGCTCATCTTTGCCAGGCAAGGCATAAATTGCACTGTCTTCTTTGTCGGATGGTCGAGAGCATATAGATACTCGGCCGATGCTAGAGCTTGGACATCCGAAATTTCGTACAGTGCTAGATACTCGTTTGGCCCATGTTCAGGTTCGAGTGCGCGATAGCGGCGCGCGCTTTGAAAGCCAGGGAGGCATACACGCTCGGGAAGGTGTTCGTTGGTCCACCAATCGTTCAACGCGTTCTCATCAGTTGTGGTAGGGTCGACCGATCCCCATAGAACGAGAACACCCTTAGACCTCCGAGAGGAGACAACAGAAGATGGTGATGATGCCATGTTATGCTGCTTGACAGTGCGGGATCCGCAACGGCTAGACTATTGATGGTACTACCAATAATCGAATTCCGCACAAACCAAAGTCTACTTAGAGATGCGAAATGCACCAAAAGGTACGGGAGAGAAGGATGAGAGGGTGCGTGCGCGCAGTGCGCCTCTTAGGCTGGATTGCCATGTGGGGTGGTAGGCTGCCGATTGTTTCTGCATGTCCCCGCATCACCAAGGCTATTTGACCACTTCACTGGGGTGACATGTTCACAACAACCCTATGAACCCAGTACACACACGAATTCAACAAGTCATCTGCGTCGCGATATTGCAGCCTTGGGGAATTAACGAGCAATTAGCAGTCTAGGTTATCGTCCATCAATGTCGACCTGAAACTGGCGTCACTCCGGCCTTGGTCGCCTAGAAAACGTCGCAGTCTCATTTCGCCACGGCGCGGCGCATAGCCGATGATATGCTCCTCGGGTCGCAAAGCCGGTCTTAGAAGGACATTGGATCCAAAAAACATCAGGAATGAAGAAGATTCTCACCTCAATTGATATCTGCATAGGTCTCCTAACTATCCTAAAGGCGTTTACTGCATTCCGATATAGTAGGAATGCAAATGTCGAACGATCATGACCCGAACAAAGGAACATCTTGGTACATCCAGGCCCCGGTCTTCGGACATAGTGTCACGAGTCAATGGCCCGAGAACAATAGCATCTGGAAACCATGCTGGTGGAAAACCCTCTATCAAGTTCGTCCCACCGGCAGTTTGGATATGACAACGCCACGGATGCTTGCCTCCGAACTAGGCTCCTATTTTCATTGGCTTATAGGCTTCGTTCGAAGGCATAGTCTCATTTCCTACAAGATGGCCCACACGGCTAATGCAGATCAGCACTAGCCTGAAGGTCTTTCGCGGCAGCTAACAAAACAAGCTTCGATTCCAAACTCAGGGGAAAATAAAAAGAAGCAATGCGCCTCCTCGTAAAGGCGTTGGCACTGCCGTCAAGCCTCAGCTCGTATCGTCACTCGTTTTACGACCACACTCCTTTATACCCAATCAGTCGTTCGTTACATTCGCAAAGTCTATTTACCATACCCTAATATAATCCTTGCTTTCTGAGTAGACCCACCAAACCCACCATGCGTCAATCCATTGCTATTCTCTCCATCCTAGCAAGCGCGGCTTGTGCTCAAGACGTCGTCAGCTTCTTTTTCCCTGGTGGTACGTCACTCTAGTTCCAACACCGGCACAGATCAAGTCTAATTCGCGTAGGCTACGATGGCGTTGACCCTGTCGCGACCATTAACACCGTCAATCCCTCCACTACCGAGTTCCACATCGCCTGCCCTACGGATACCGACGACAGCGACGAATGTGGCTGGGGCCCAGGCCTCGATGTCACTATCCTCTCCCAAACGCGCTTCCAAGCCCAGATGTCGACCGACGTCGTATCAATGAGCCTCGGATGCGACTACAACGAAAAGGCAGTTGAAATGACTTGCACGGTGAACCAAGTTGGCGGCAACGACGACACTGGCGGTGAACCTATCACGGCGACGCTCTCCAGTGACGACGTGAAGTTCCTCTCCGCTACTGTTGTTGCTGGAAACAGCCTCTTGACTGATGCTGGAAGTGCTATTCCTAGCATGACTGAGTTCGCCCAAGGCGGTAGCACTATTGCTACAACAACAAGGAGTGCCAGTGCAGGTCTGATGACCCCCAGTGGATCTGTCATGCCGACCAGCACAATGGCTTCGGCTTCGGCTTCGGAGGCTACGTCTGCTGCTAGTGGCTCCTCCTCAGCGTCTGTGTCTGCGCCCGAGAGCACTGGTGCGGCTACTAAATACGGCATCGAGGGCTCTGTACTTCTCGCCCTTGCCGGTGCTGCTGCGCTGAACGTTTGGTGAATGTGTCAGTAGTAGTTGTGAATGATGAGTAATTCTTAATGAAACGGATGGTTGGTGAAGACGATGCGGCTTATCCAGTGATTAGATACCCAACCGTGACTCGTTAAGACATGGCTTACTGACCACGTTCCGAAGCTTTTGGACACAAACGATGCAACGATGGCTCACATGGCGTAACTATAGTAATGTTCACCCAAACCAGAAAAATAGCGTTCTTGTGCTTGTGTATCAGTGTAATGCGTGCTCAAGTGTTCCAATGACGAAAAAAACATCGAGATACGTTAGTACACGATTATCGTACATCTTCATCTCGATGCTTGATGCATCCTCAGGTTCCATGTCGGACAAGGTCGTCCGTAGTCTGCGCTCATGCCACTGAATTCACAGTGTTTGACATACTGTGCCTAAGAGAGTAGCAAGTCTTGTTTGAGGAGCTCGAGGAAGAAGCTTCTGACGACTCATGAGACATTGCTCTACGTTTGTGGTGCTTCGGTATTCTTCGAAGCAGTGCTGACTGACGATATATCTGCATGGTAATTTGATGGGTATACACTCAGGTATTGCGTCACCTTCACTCCCATCGTCTTCTTTGTGTTCAAAGTATTTGCGTAGACATATCCAACAGTCTGGCTCGATGTCATTGGCGGGAGAGGCAGGAGTAAACTGCTAAGAGTATCGTGTACTGAACAGAACGCTGGAGAATGACTTTGTTTCAATAACCATCACGGACATTGAGCTTTGCAAAGGTTGAGGGGAAGGGCGGTTGTGTTGAAAGAAAACTCGTAGATTCCTGGTCTTGACTGGGACATCCATGTGGCCAATCTTGAAGTCTTTGACCTTTGTCAAAACACAGTGCTAAAATGATGATTTGATGGGGATGAAGATTGGGTAAAGACCATAGTGCATGCTTGCGACATATTCGTTGGTACTGGGATGGGTCGTTGACTTTAATTCCATGGTGTCACGCGTAGCCTTTCGAGGCTACATAGACTTGTTCAGATACTAAAAATTTGGAGAAGAGGGGCTCCAGGCCAAGCTTACAGGTCGCGAAGTCTTTCACTCCACAGTTGAGTTGCAACAGAATTCTTCCGAAGGTGAGACAACCCGCGGCGGTGTAGTAACTCAAAACGAACCGAAATGCTATTAGAATGTTATGAAATTGCACTAGAATCATTTGAAGTGAATTAAACGTCTGTATAGTTCGAGAAGTCTCTCTAGCCATTATAGAGTTCAGTCGCATTCTCTGGTTGATTCCTTGGCAAACAGTCCAATTGACCGAGAAATCGATGGAAGACTCGACTGCGGATCGGAAGTTGTCTTTGATTTGGGTTAAAACAGGCTACAGTCTATGGTTATCCATTTGTGACACAGTAGTGGAAGCAGATACTGCAAGATAGAAGAGCTTCAATATACTTCTTTTGATTGCGTCTACCACCTACGGCCGTCGGTACGTGAGAGCAGGAGGCTATTGGCCATGGCGACGCTCTGGAGGTGAGATCGGAACGGAACAAACATTTTGTGTTGCGTTCCGGGAACCAATCGATTTCATCGTGCCGGTGGCTAAAGGTTCGTCTCTCCTCACCCCAAGAACCCTCGCAGACTGGTTGAGTCAGACCATCCCAAGACCCCGGAGGAGTTCGGATCAGAGCCCGTTGACATGTCGCATTCCAAGGCTGCGATACTCCGGCTTCCCGAGGAGTTGCTGGTCCACATCACGGAGGACGTCGATATCACTGACCTTCATGTTTTGTCAATCACTTGTCGGCGCATACGCCCAATCGCGCAGGAAGGCCTTGTTCGACGAGCAACTCTACCACTCAAAAATGTTTGGAAACTGGTGGACTTACTGCAAGCTTACTCAACCCTAGTCATTTCCTTTACTCACCTTCGACTTGGTCCTATCTCGGAGGATGCGGCGCGAAGCATAGTCTCCAACCACAATGCCGCTCAGAGACCCCATATGATACACAGAGATTACTCCATGTATGATACTGCTTTCAAAGAGTCTAGGTGCACCTCGGCTGGAATGAAAGTTCTGTTGACTCTTGCGCGTAGTCTAAAGTGTGTGTCTATGGGTACAGTCTCTAGCCACAGCTTCGATTTGCTGAATGCTTGTATTCTCACTGGTCCCAATACATCCAGTACCAAAGTGGCCATGCGTTCGTACGAGAAGGCGCGATCAGACCTTCAAGCACGACTCGAGGAGGTCAATGTGGATCCCGACCACCCTGATGCTTTCCCGGCGACCAGCTTAGTCATGTCCCTGCATCTTTCAGAATGTTCCAAGCTCAAGCGATTGGTAATCCCATACAGGACTTTGTTCAAAAGGCCGGGGGACAGGTTGTTGTCTGAATTCACACCTTGCCGGCTGGTCGAACATCGTTACTACACCGAGCCTCACCGTATATTGCCGCCATCTCTTGAGTCTGTACACATAATCTTTGGAACAGTCTCTCCCGATGTGCGATGGTTCGACAGGCTGATACTCAATGAAGTTGGCTTTCCGAAACTGCGCGAAGTTCAGCTGCTATTCAAGCAGAACCTTCTGTCGGCTGCCTGGAACTTGTGTTGTTACCCTGACTCTAGGCTTCTGGCCACGCTTCGAGGATGGCAGGCATCGCGCGTTGATCTGACCACAAGATTCGGCATCGCGAGGTTCACTGACGTAGCAATAATGGAAACCAAGAGGGATACACCAGCGCCTTACATTGCCGGCGATATAATCCCTGCAGTCGAGAAGTGCCTCGCGACGACACTTGATCAACTAAAGGATGAGCCCGAGATGTTAGCAGCACTGGGCTATGTAGCAGGGTCTACCTAATGTCATCGTTCCTTGAACTTGGCAGGGGCTCCAATATGAGGAAAGAAGGAAAATATGAGATTCTTGACAAGGCGACTGGAAGGAAGTGATGCAGTAATTTGTCCTGAGCGGCAGCTATAAGAAGTATGAAAAATGGTGTGGACGCAATGATACATGAATTGCAGTGGTGCAGTGCTTGAACGTCGCCACGATGTTGTGAAAAGAGCGAGGGTTTGCCTAACCTGTGTACTGTCGAGCACGCGCCCTGACATCATCACCGGCCCACTTCCCATACGCTCCATTTCTCCTGCATCCCTTTACCGTCTTCTCCAAGTGACCCCCACGATACCAAAGTCTAGACCCTCTGGCCTTCAGTAAACTCCAGCTTCCCGCACTCGCACACATCGTCATAGGAAGTGAGTTCGCTTGTCGGCTTCACATATGACGATTGTTCGCGATGCTGCGCAGGGGCTGTGTGGCTGCACGCCCTTCAGCTGCTGCGCGCCCGTTCATCACCACCACGATCAGCGACAGGGCTTAGCAGCACAACCGTTACTCTGAAAGTCTAGATTTCCGTGCGACGAACTCGAAATGACGTCGATTGAGGCTCTGGATATACCCAGGATATGAGAGACAGCTGCTATGCTGCTACCAGCTTGCACACTACAGGCTGCAGATCGTTGGAAGGCGCATCTAAAGGTCCAGACCGTCATCGTCGTGTCTACAGTCCCTAGATGTGACGCAGTTGTGGTGTGTTCAAGGTAGATCAGGCTCACTGCGCGCAAGACATCTGCTCTACGGTGAGCTTGTTGTGCAAGAGAAGGCGAGATGAGCGTGTGGAGAGTTTTTGATCGCGATGAGACAGATCTGGACTCTCCAGACCATGGTCACGTAGTTGAAGAAGGTTGTCTATGTCTATACGACGCGTCGCATCACATCGCTCAGAAGGTATAAAGGTGATAGCTCTATAGATACACTGATACAGAGAAGGTCGAGACGCTGGCTACAACCATAGTGCATTCAAAGCCTCACTACACCATCGACCGCATATCCCCTTACTTCAACATGCGCGAAGCTAAATATATCCCGCCCTCAGCGACCCGGCCCGACACCCAAAACAACCAGAATATACCTTCAAAAGCCAACCTCGATAACGCTACGACAGCTCAAAGCAAACCCAAGCGTCGCACGAAGAAGTATCGCGCGATCGAACGTCCTGACGGTATCATCGTCGAATATCCTCGATATCGACCGGCAGGCTCATCGCAGAAGCCAACAATCGGGTTCAAACAAGACTCGATCCCTTCGAACTACAATTGCACGCAACACAAACCCACAAAAGAACCAACGCCGAGCAATGCAAGACACGATCTTATGGGCATAGGGAGTTCTTTCTGTGTGGTGTCTGCAGATAACATCGGCAGTGACGTGTGTATCGGGCCTCTAGGAAGAAGAAGAGCAGGATACAACGAAGAGGCTACATGCGAGAATGCATGTATTCAAGTAGTCGCAGATAGAGGCGAGCAGCAGCTCTACCACGAGTCTACGCCGATGGCTCGTTTCCTACTTGAGCAAGGGCCTTGGAGCTCTTTTTCCCTCCACAAAGTTCCACAAGAGCCTTTGGAACTATACAGGCCTTCAGCATCATTAGTGTCGAAAGGCATTGCTACGGGGGGAGACTCGGCATCTTGGTGCCTTTGATCGTACCGAAGTCCTCTAATTCTTATCCATACACGCCTCAAGAAACAATTTTGAGCAAGCGGTGCGCGTTGTGGATCAAGTCTACTGCATGGTGGTCCTTCTCTTGCATTATACTCGGGCAATCGCAATCGCAATTCAAGTGTCTAACCCACAGCGGCTATATGGGAGCATCGTGGCCGGGAATGTTGGAGAGATGTTCACAGGACGAGCCTAGGAAACTGCAGCGTGGCTGCAAATGATCTGCATCCTGTAAGACGACGCCCACAGTAGTGCTAGTGCGTACAGACATCGCAAATAAAGTGTTGTGGCCAAGTTCCTCATTTGCCGTCGCAATGAACTGCTCAACATTGAGATATATTGCGATCATGCCTGTTCCGGCATTGAGACAATATGAGACGCCATGCCATAGAATCTATGGCCAGTGTTAATCACAGAATCGGTCTATGAGCTCAGCCCAGTCTAACAGGCTTGAAACACGCCACAAGATGCTCGCAACGACGGTGGTAATGACGGCACAGCTCCACTGGTGTGCAGTGGCGTCCGCATCTGGACTCCTAGCTCTGCAGTAGCCAGCCGTTCTCCGCTCGTTACACAGCTGTCTGTGCTATTTATCCAGGTTCGCCCGCCATCCGCATGGTCGACAGGATTGAACTGCGATAACATCGTCTAATTGCTGGTGATACAACTTAGCAAAATGGCGCTGTTCAACATCCTCGACCAATTCGTGGACACCAAAACGATCCTTCTTTGCTTGGTAGTCGTACTGGTCCTCACCACATGCGCCACTATCTTGCTGCCCTACTCGCATCGTATACCTGCGGACGCGCCGCCTCAAGTCAGCGACGATCTCCCCGTTGTCGGAGCCCTTGGCTTCTGGACCCAACGGTGGAACTGGTGGAGCGAGCGACGCGACCAGTCCAAAACTGGTACTTTCTCCTTCCATGTGGGGCCGAACATGGTCGTTGCGCTCTCTGGAGACAAGGGACGTCAGGTGTTTTTTGAGTCGAAAGATTTGGGCTTTGGTGAGGGCTGTAAGTTCCTGTGCGAACTACATGTGAGGCACGTACTGACTTTGTACACCACATTCAGATTCTGTCCTATTCGGCCAAACGCCCAAATCAACCAAAGAAATCACCGACGAAGACAAGAACCTTGGTTTCGATGCCTGGTTCCATCGCCGCCTCACCTCCCTCTTGAAGCAAGAGCATTTCCGCCGCAATCTGCCTGTTCTCATATCTGACACAAAGGAAGCTCTAGAAGCCATCAAGAATGATGCCAGCGGTCGTACAAATCCCTTTGAGAGCCTTTATCGCATCGTATTCCGCCTTACTATTCGCATGGTAGGCCCTACTGAGATCGCCGAGGATCCGGACAAGCTGGAAGCCGCCTTGAAGATGTTCGAGATGATCGATAAGAGCGCGACCGCTACGTCAGTTATCTTTCCAAAACTACCTTCGCCGGCTATCATACAACGGACATATGCGGGCACGCGACTTTATATGATGATCGACAGTATAATTAAGAAGCGCGCGGCGAGTGACGAGAAGCACGAGGATGCTCTACAACAGATGCTAGATCAAGGCGATCGTGCTGTGAGGATCGTCGAGTTCATCGTTGGAGCGCTGTTCGCTGGACTGATCAATAGCGGTATCAATGCAGGCTGGGTGAGTGGATCTAGATGTGCATACTGTAAAAGCCAAAGAAAACTGAACTCTGCTAGGTAATCTGCTATCTTGCAACCTCGCCCGAGTGGCTCGCCAAAGCGAAGGACGAGATCTGTAGTACTGCAGCGAAGTACGCTAAGGATCCCAAAGCACCCTTGCGCGATCAGCTTGACGACGTACCTATAGAAGCGTGGGAGGCAGAATTTCCGATCATAGACATGTGTCTCCGCGATTCTTTGCGACTGAACCTTCTCGGTACAGCCTTCAGGCGGAACATCAATAGTAAAGGCATACCCACAGGCAACGGCAACGAAGTCATCCCCCCCGGCGCTTTCGTCACGTATGCCACTGGCGATATCCATCTCGACCCGGACGTGTATACTGATCCTCACAAATGGGATCCAGCTCGATACTCGCCAGAGCGCGCCGAGGACAAGAAGAAGGCGGCGCATGGCTTTGTCGGTTGGGGATCAGGACGACATCCCTGCCTGGGCATGCGCTTCGCTAAACTGGAGCAGAATATCATCACCGCATACTTTATCGCGACGTTCGACTTCACACTTGAAGATGAGAGTGGCAAAACACTCAGTGTCGCCCCTTTAGTTGACCACAATCGACACTCAGCCCACAAACCAGCCAAATTGCAGTTCCTCAGGGTTAAAACGAGAGAAGAGTAGATGGTATGTTCCCAGACGTCCGCATGAATACGAACCTAGCAACAGTGATGCAACCTGTTGCCGTAGCTCGCAGTGAAGGAGGTCTCTTCTCACATTTGAGATGAACTTGTTGGCAAATTGCAGAATATTGAAAGCATCAAGTGAATACCAAATTTGACACTCGAGAACGCGCATGTAGCCATAACCTCTCGTCTCATCAGCGTGCGTATCAAAGGCAAGAGCTTTGGAACGAGTCACCTGCTTCAAGAATAGCGTCTTGGCGCGACGTGTCACACCCACCCACCCACCTCAGTCAACGAGCAGCAGCCAAGGACCGTACTGCACCACAACACTTCTTCTGTGCTC
>Ga0268250_10000779_pt1 | contig 14435 bp, 8 predicted proteins | sample AgamicAsSfe_FD_200448 | JGI IMG/M metagenome (GOLD analysis project Ga0268250, IMG submission 200448) | Agave microbial communities from Guanajuato, Mexico - As.Sf.e (v2) (version 2) | ecosystem: Host-associated > Plants > Phyllosphere > Phylloplane/Leaf | place: Guanajuato, Mexico | collected... | reverse complement strand
GGTGGTCGGGGAGGGGGCGGGCGCTATGCGTAAGGCATGGTGCGCCAGGCATGGCACGAGGGGGTTCCAGGTGCTATCACTCTAGAGGGATGGGGATAGAGGTTCGGAGAGCGCTTGGTATTATATCCAACGGTGCGAGCAGGAATTGAGGTGATCGAATTCTGGATACAAGCTGCTTCGTTTCACTACCTCCCGTTGTTAAACCTGCCTCTACTCACTACCTCCCGTTCTTGAACCCTCCCTTCAGACCACCTTCTCCTCCTACGCCGTCTCTTAGTCTAAGACCAAAACTAACAGCCACAGCCACCAAAAGCCCTATACAAAGCGCCGTCGGCCCCCACCGATCATGGTACTGAATCGCCCTCCTCTGCCTAATCGCGCTCGCCCTCCACAGATACAATCCCATGCTATACAGCAACGCCGCACACGCCAGTACCGTAAATGCCCACGCGCTGGCCAAACTGGCACTATCCCCGAAATTCAGCAACGTTGCTGCAATGCTGCCAATGAGGATGCTGAATTCCAGCCAGGACAGAAACGTGCGCTCGGCGGCGAAGAAGACTTTGGGCTCCACGCGGACGGGGACGTGGATGCGTTTGCCGGCTGGGGCGTGGAAGCGCGTGCGTTGGGTGGAGCCGCGGGGAATGCCCATGGCGTCGCCGCGTTGTGGCATTGAGGTCGCTTGCGGGAGGGGTGCGATGCGGTAGAAGAGGGAGGTTGCACGGGCGCTGACCAGATCGAGGTGATGCCGGATTAGCGCAAAGCGATATTTCCAGCCGCCTTGGCGTTTGGCGACTTCGAGGTAGTCGGCGTCATCGTCGTCGTCGTCGTAGACGGGGTAATCATCGTCGTAGACCGGGTCGGCGTGGATGCGCTCTTCTTCGTCGAGGGCGTTGGGTCCGCCGGAAGCAGTGCCGTCGAGAGAGAGGTCCTGCTGCTGGTCGTGCTCGTGGGCCTCCATTGCTTCGCGTGCGGCGCGGAGGCGACGCATGTTCTCGTTGTCGTGGGTGGTTGTGCCGTTCAGACCGTCACTGTCGAGGAGATCTTGCTCGTCATCCGAGTCATCGTCAAGCGCTGTTGAGGCAGAGGCGGAGTGTGCTGGGTGCTCGATGCCGAAATTTCGCCGTGCAGGTTTTCGGATGTCTGTTGCCATTTGAGGAATCCAGAAGGGTAGTAGGTTTATTCGCTTAGGCATGAGTACTGCAGTGCCGTGGATAAACTTGCTAAACTTTGGCAATGCTTCGACGAGGTGACTTGCAGTCAAGTCGCGGATCCATTGCGGGGGCTCTTGTCCTTGAGCTGTTTGTAGCTTGACTTCCAATACGGCGTATGGGAAACGCTCGACGTCCTCTGGTGGAAGTTGTGAAAATGGATAATCAATACCAATGTCCATTCGTCTCCAGTTCTTTCCAGCACGGTCACGACCGTCCATGTTGTCCTCACGAGTCATGGTGAGTTCAGTGTCTAATGAGATTCTCACACGGGCATCGCCCGGAAGCTGAAAGGCTGTGCGGTTGTAGAAGGATCGTGTGACTGGGACCAGCTTTCTGTCAATGACCCGGAATTGAATCTCTTTGGCCAATTGCTCCAGATCGTTGATTTCCTTCTCACTTTTCTTGCCATCTTTCCTCATCTTTTCAAAGACCTTTTCAGTCGTCATCTTACCCGAAAGGAAGTCGTTGACGTTCTTTTCCTTCAATGCGAACCGCGCTTTGACTGACTTCTCACCTGTCCAGTCTTCGCGATGCGTTTTCCGCTCAACAAAAATAGTGTCAGTTTCCATTCCACCATACCATCTTAAACGCACAGCTTCAGCTCCTTCCGTCTTCTTCAACCGCCCCATGTACAACTCCCATGTATCAGTATTATCGTAGTAGATTGATGAGATGGCTGAATCCTTGATATCGAACTCTTTGCTAGCATTGAATACAAGCACGGGTAGGTGCTAAGCTGGTCAAATACTTGTAGATAGTTTCACGAGTTTACCACATACCTTTAGGATAAAAAGCTTCAGCTCTGTAATATTCTCAGGGTGTACCCAGTACTTTGTCGTCTGGCGCACGAAATTTTGCTGGCCACCTCCGGCGGATGAGTCACCCTTCGCCGGGTTACCACGGGTCCGTACAAGATCATAAAGTCTTGACAGCTTGACGATAAGCGCATCGTAATTGTCTTTCCAGAATGGCTTTGCGCTTAATCTTGTTGCGAACACGGGCTTTAGATGCCAGCCAGTGCTTTTCTACGCTTCAAATCAGTTCGAAGGTCCTGTTGATATGAATAGGCACCACGTACGTCATGCTTTTTTATGATTTTCTGGAACCCAGTATAGTTCAATTGAGTAAACTTTGCCAGATCATGCACATCTGCAATAATGTCGCTCAAATCTGCCTCCAACAATTCATAGTCCTCCTCGCTTGGCGGCTCGCTTGTGCTACTCTGCGGGTTGTCTGCCTCTTGCTGCTTGCCAATGACATCGTTGACTTCCGTCTCTGAGGACCTGATACGGCGAATGATGTCGTCGCTCCGGACATGCTGGAATGTGAAGACCTTGTCGAGTTCCTGCTCGAGCGAGCGTATGAAGCGTTGCTCGTCGTCTTCAGTCCAGTCTTTGGAAGGTGTCTTGAGACTTGCTTTGAGCTCGTCGTATGCAATGTAGGAATGGTAGTAGTCCTTAATGAGAGAGCTACGGAGCTGCTGACCGAATCTGGTGGGTGGAAGTTGTCAGTCGAGAGGCACTGGAAGATGGTAGCATTGCCAAGGACATGTACGGTACCTCATCTTGCTGGGTTTGGCTTAGGATTAATAACGCAGAGCAGGCAACACCAATTGGCAGACAACACAGGCAGACTAAGTGCTATGGAAGGAGGAACATTTTTATTTCAAGAAGTCGTCCAATGCGCAATGCACAGATGATCGTCACCTTGCAGGAGAGCTCGTTTTATCCAGCCAACAGCCCACGTGCACAAGATAAGGTTCTCACGTGCTCGGTTACATCTCGGCAGAACCACCCAGTCCACGAAACACCATTGAAACACCATCACTCTACGGAGTATGCCTGCTCCCAAATCTATCACGTCCATCTCTACACTCCACCCTCATCTGAATATAAGTACAACTGAAATATTCTCACGTCATCTGAGTCGTGAAATCAAGATACACGTATGGCACAAGGGTTTCCCAGAAACGATTGGCAGTCTTCCTTGTCATTTAGTGAACGATTAGCAACTATAAATACAATGTGAGAACATGATCTCCGCCCGAAGCTCTCACGCGTGGATAAACGATACGTGTGCATATGGTCGTAGCCCAGACTTGCTGATTCCATCTCTGTGTATCAGTGCTGCTAGTCTTGTGACATCTCGTGATCCTCAAAATGCCAAGCAAGAGGCGGGAAAGCTAGAACAGAAGTGCTTTGACGAAGCCACTTCAAAGGTCAGGAGAATCGAGCACGAACTGGTGTCTTAGACCCTAACAACCACAGGATAACTACAAAGAAAGGATCACTACCTTGATCAATGACATCACAATAGACGGCGCAGAAGGACTCAATGTCGAGGTACATGAGGAGCTCGTCTCCTCGTCGGTGGTAACCATTGGGAAGTACACACATGCACAGCTCTACCGAGATGGCCTCTTCTCCTCCGTCTTCAGAGCCCATACGCTAGACGACTCAACGCAGGCCGCCAATGGACAATCTCGATATCCTAGCCTGGTAGCACTCAAGGTCACAACACCATCACTAATGGAACTTCCACATGACTCGGTTCGAGAAGCACGCATACTAGCCTCATGTGAGCATGACCACGTCATCCCTCTACTCGACTCGTTTCGTCAAGCTGGAGGTCGTTTCGTACTAGTCCTTCCATTTATACCGTATGACCTTGCCAATCTGCTCCAGAAAGGTTGTCTCAACACTAAACAAATCACCTTGGCCATGCGAGATCTCTTCAGTGCTCTAGCCTATCTACATACACACGGCATCATCCATAGAGATGTGAAATCATCCAACATCCTCATGAGCTCCCTCGATGGTCCAGCATATCTGGCTGACTTTGGCATTGCTTGGTCATCCCGTGATATCGCGTCTGAAAAAGCTAATGAGAAGATCACGGATGTAGGCACAACGTCATACCGTGCGCCCGAGCTTCTGTTTGGCAACACCGGCTACAGTGAAAGCCTTGATCTCTGGGCTGCTGGATGTGTTGTAGCAGAGGCAACGAGCAAGCCACACAAGACACTGTTCGAAAGTGGGGATCTGGGAAGCGAGCTTGCATTGATACAGAGTATTTTCAAGACTTTAGGCACGCCTACTATAGCGACGTGGCCGGTAAATGCATACTTGCCTCGATCATGTATCTCAACGATTACTGATTTCATACTAGGAAGCAGCTACATTCAGGGATTGGGGCAAGATGGCGTTTCACGAGTACCCTACACGACAGTGGAATTATATACTGCCTCATGCTTCACCGGAAGCTCGCGACTTGGTCAGCCAACTTGTTTGCTTCGATAGCAGGGCAAGGATGTCAGCGGAGGAAGCTTTAGATCATCCAATGTTTGACGTATTGGTCCAATAATGGATGAATGATATCTTCAAACGAGTGGCCGATATTTGATCGATAAGAGGCGAACGTTTCACGTGACATGCCATGACGATTTTCAGATTATCGCATAACTCCCCCGATTCGCTACTTCAATACTACATCGCACCTCAGTCACGACAAAGCAAACACCAATTCAGACACTAAACACTGTATAAGTCTACCAATTGAAATACCCTAGCACAGCCATGTCTCGCCGCGTCCTCTCCACCGTCTCCGCACAGGTCGGCCGTATCTTTGCGACCGCCGCTCGTCCGACAATTGCCTCCACAAGCCGCTTCGTTGCACCAGCAGCAGCCACACAGATCAGCGCACGAAGAAGCTACCATGAGAAAGGTACGTCCAATCTCACGACATGAGTCTCACTGGACAAACATACCCCACGTCTTTGAGAAGCAGCAGGCTGAAACAGACGCTTACACTAATTTCCAGTTCTCGACCACTACAACAACCCTCGGAATGTCGGCTCTATGAACAAGAACGATGAGGATGTCGGAACCGGTCTTGTCGGCGCACCAGCATGTGGCGATGTCATGAAGTTGCAAATCCGAGTCGACCCCAACTCAAACACCATTGCCGACGTCAAGTTCAAGACCTTCGGTTGCGGGTCCGCCATTGCGAGCAGCAGCTACCTCACACAGCTTGTACGAGGTATGACACTAGAGCAGGCTGCAAGGATCAAGAACACGGAGATTGCAAAGGAGCTTTGTTTGCCACCCGTCAAGTGTGAGTCACAGATTCGAGCGTGAAGCGAGTATCCTGAACGAGTTGAATGAGTTGCTGACATATGCTTAGTGCATTGCTCGATGCTTGCAGAGGACGCCATCAAGTCTGCTATCCAGAACTACAACTCCAAGAAGACAACGAACCTTGGTAGTGCTGCTATGGGAAAGATTGAAGTCGAGGTTCCGACTGCACACGCAGCAGCTGCGTAGACGATTGTACGGCGTGGGTTGTCTGATGAATTTCTTGGGTTATGGCGTTAGCATACGGATGGGGCAGTGCGTGGTGGCATGCAGGACATGTATCCCTGCTTGTGAAGCCTGACGACGACCAAGCACATTGTAGCAATATTGAATGATAAACTACATACACATAGCTTGAAATCTCCGTATCAGTAACGCCGAGCGGGCAGCTATGTTGACCCATTTCATAGCACCTCTTCTTGACCAGAATTGTCACATGTCAACATGCAACTCGAGCGTTTCAACCTTGCTTCATGTTTATTTATGTTTATGTTATGTGCTATGACCAGTACCATGATTATTTCCGCACCATGACCTTCACTTCTCTACGCTCAACATGACTGCCCGTAATCAGCCCACTTTTGATTTCCTCACTGGCGCGTCACCACCTCCGCAGCAGCACGCTCAGTCGCGTCGAGAAGCCTTACGAGACACGTTCAGGGCATCCCAAGTCCCTGTAAGGATAGGTCCGGCACTGGCGCCAGATGTGCATCCATCAGCTAACGATGAGCAGATATTGGGAACGAAGAATGGCGAGCACAAATACATAAACTTCAATATGAAGTCGAATCCTTGAAGCAAGAGAAGGAGGAGACACGAATACGGCATGATGAGGACTTGAGGGTAGCCCAAGCTAGAGCAGAAGTTGATTTCAAAAGAGCGCAGGTAAACTTGGTGTCGATTATAATATTCAGGCATGACTGACCATGAGATAGGTCGCAGAATCAGCCAAACATGCATTGACCAACAAATCTGACACCCTCACACGAGAGATACAAGATCTGCAAGAAGGTTATGCAAAAGAGAAACGCGAACTCGACCGCAAAGTACGCTCAGCACAGGACGAGGCTGTGACATTGCGCGAAGAAGCAGAAGACGCTAAGAACGAACTGTCGGATCAGGAGCGACGAGTCAAACACGACCTAAGTGAGCTGCAGAACCAGGAACGAACACTCAAGCAAAATGTGGAAGAGCTTAGAATTGATCGGGATGAAAAGGCGACTGCATTGCAAAAGGCACAACAACGACTGGCGCAACAAGATACAGATATTGGTGATCTGGAGAATGAGGTTATGCGACTCAAGACTCAAACGGGCGATGTTGATACCCTAGCCGTCATCAAGCGGGAATTGAATGATCAGGTCACACATATTCAGAAGCTTGAAACCACATTACGCGATCAACATGCGGAACTCAAGCAGTTTCGGAAACAGGCAAAAGCCATCGAAGTGGTTGAAGAGGAGAAGCGTGTTCTGGAGACAAAGGTCAGGATGATGAGTGACTTACGGAAAGAGCTGAGTGAAGCTCAGCTACAGAGGCAGATCCTCGAGGATGAACGGAGATCATGGACAGCATACTTGGAGAATGTAGAGTCTACCGATGAAAAGCTGAACTTTGATACTCCGGAGGACCTCGCCAAAGCTTATATCGAGGAAAGACTGGAGCGATTGTCTCTCGTGGACCAGCTCGGACAAATACGACCAGAACTATCGGCAAAGGATTCTGCGATATCGTTACTGGAGGAGCAGAAAGTAGCACTGCAAGAAGAGGTGGAAAAGGTAAAGGCAACACCGAAACCATCAACAGACACAAAATCACAAGCGCGGCTCGAGCGTCAAAGAACGTTAGCTGTCAAAGAAGTGGAATACCTACGAGCGCAACTGAAAATGTTCGATGCAGAGGAGGGTGAGTTTGAGCCCGAGAAACACGATCAAGTTCGGGTAAAGCGCGTGCAAGAACTCGAAGATCTCGTCGACCAGTATCGTAAAGAGATTCAAAGTCTACACACATCCCTAAGCGAAGCCGAAAAGACCACAAGCGATGCTGCACGAACGCCTCTGGCACCGCTGGGCAGCAAACGACCGCATTCGACCTCACCAATTTCAAGTCCTGCAAATGACGAACGTATCGGCACCCTCACCCGCAAAAACCGTACCCTGCAAGAATCTCTAACCCAGCTCACGACCTCCAAAGAACTCCTCGCCAAAGAACTCGCAGCCTCGAAATCCCAGCTCAAATCACTGAAATCCACCTCTCGCATTCGCGTCCTCGAGCTCCGCGAAAATCCCACCAGCACTGCCTCCGCCATCAAACAAAGCACCCTCGTCGCCCTCAAAGCCGAAAACGAAGCCCTCCTCTCCCGACTCTCGCAGGCCTCGCTACCTGCTATCGAGAATGCAGATGAGAACGCAGAGGACCTAGCACACAACCCGTCACAGCTGGTTCCCGCCGCTACAGTGACCCGCCTCCGCCGCGACCTCGCCGACAAAGACAACGCCGCCGCAGCGCAAGCAAAGCACCTTCTCCGCCTCAAACAGATCTTCACAGCCAAATCCCTCGAGTTCCGCGAAGCCGTGGCCAGCATCCTCGGCTGGAAGATGGACTTCTTAGCAAACGGCCGCGTGCGCGTCACGAGTATGTTTAATCCAGGAGATGCCGGGGCGGAGCCCGAAGCCAATAGTATAATATTTGATGGCGAGGCTGGCACGATGAAAGTCAGTGGAGGCCCGAGAAGCGCGTTTGCGAGTGAGATTGGGGGATTGATTGAGTTTTGGGTCGAGGGAAGGAAGGAGATCCCATGTTTCTTGGCAGCGTGTACGTTGGAGTTCTGGGAGAAGGGGCAGAGTGCGCGGGAGGCTGAGGCGGGGCTGTAAAGACAGAGGCGTTCAGGATGGACGTAAGGTGGAATCGAAAGGGCGTGGCATAGTGGCTTGGCGTGGACTTTCATCTTCCGTAGCCACGTTGCGAGATATAGCAGCATACCATTCCTTGACCACAAGACTGCTCCCATTCAGCCGGAGAGGAGGCGAAGGGATCTGCTAGACGTGGCTTTCTCCCCACTCCTCTTCTTCAGGCAGATAGGCGGATCATCCTCTATCTTCTCCATCCACCACCAGGCACTTATATACGACAGCTGTATAGGCTCGCTAGGCTATCTGCACGTTACGCATGCTCATACATACGCAGGCACGCATAGCGTCCTCCACTTCCCCGACCGCGTGGATGGGTGGGGAGGCGGCGGATAGGGTGGTCGTCGGGGAGGTGGATGTTGCTATGCGTGCTTGCATATGTGCGCAGCCTACAGCCCGTGTATAGGTGGCAGAGCCGCCGTAAGCGTGGTAGTCGGTAATGCGGCGGGTGCTATGTGTGCGGAGTGTGCAGCAGGCAGCAGACAGCAGGCTCTGAACGTTGATATGTTGATAAAAGAGGAGAGGGGTATGTATTAGGATGATATGAGAAAATTTGGAGTGTGTACGATATGTACTCGTATGATATGTACAACATATCCAGTATGTACAGCATCTGGCAGTCAACGCCTCATGTCCTTGATCCCATGCTCCACGTCATATCCCACGTTCATATCCCACGTTCATATCCCGCGTTCATATCCCACCCACCATTCATATCCCATAAAACCCCCCGTACGCCATTCATTAGCATGATACAATATGCACCAGACGCCGCCCAAGGCAGAATCTTGGTGCCAATCCTCGTCTCGTCCTCGTGCTCTTCCTGTAACTCCTCCTGTATGCCATACCCTTTCCCGCACGAGTTCGGTCAATCCTCACTCCACCATAGAAAGCACGCTTCTCTCACCCTCACCCTCATCATCACCGCCAGCATCACCGCCATCTCCCCAGCCTCCCGTCACAGCCCTCTGTCCATCCATCACGACGCCCGAACTCAGCACCCTGACGATCTTCCTTGGCGGTCCTTGCGCACTCTCCATGTACGGATCATCTCTAGCACTCTGCCGTCCGAGAGACAGGTGTGAGGTTGAGGGCGCAAGCACCACCTGCGCCGGACTCACCACAATCTCCTCGTCCCCCGCACCAGCCTCATCGCCCTTTCTAACCACCAGCGGGAAGAGGACAAGTTGCACAACACTTCCCTCCTCAGCGTCCCTGGTCGCATCGCGCGCTGTCATCAAACTAGGATTAAACCTCACCGTCCTCACCAATTCACCGTCCCTATCGAACTCCGGATGCAGCGGCGGTAACATGATATACTCTGGCTTCTGACATCTCATCTCCACACTTAGCCCAACCGCCAAATTCACGATTTTCTCCAGACTCTCCCGTAATCCGCCAACTAGCTCCCTCGGCGGCGGCAGCAGACTGCTCAAACTGCCCAGAATCTCAGCGACGACGGCATCCGCATCCAGTGTTCGTTGAACTTCAAAACTCGGCAGGCGCGAGAGTAGAGTCAGCGTGGTGGCGCGCCAGTTCGCGACTGTGCGTGCTGGTCCGACTTCCGAGAGTGTGCGTTCAAGCGTCTTTAAGCGTTGGCGCTGAGAGCGCTCGAGGCCGAAAAGGTAGCGCGTGAATATATACTCCCAGAGCATGCCTACCGCGACTGCCATGAACACATCTCTTCTGCGCACACGATCAGCTAAGAGACTGTCGACGTCACTGCCATCTAGGAGTGCTGTGTCGAGGCGGGCGAGGAGTTTGTCGTTGGCGTTGGAGGAGGAGAGGGAAGAAGTGGGCACGCAAGATCGTGAATCCGAGAATTTGGAGAATCGCAGGATCCAGGAGGAGAGGTGTGTGAAAAGTTGGTGGCAGGCGGAGTCGAAGTAGTCGATTGTGCGGGGGTGGAGGTAGGTTTCGCCCTCCCTTCCACTTCCACCTTCATTCTCCCTTTCGTTTTGCAAGGCCAGGAGTTGTGCGTGCAGCGCGTCGAGTTCAGTCTCTTTATGGGCAAGTTCAGCTTTGAGTCCAGCGATTTCAGAGTCTTTGCTGCTCAGTGCAGCCGCGATCTGCTGCTCTACAGCCGCTCCGATACCCTCTGATACACGCGCGTGTGTGTCGCGAAGACTGGCTAGATCTGCCTCAGTCTGCCGCAGCTGCTCGTGGACATCTGCGTGCTCTGCCTGGAGAGTGGCATATCGCTCGTTCGTGTCGGCGGAAAGGTTGCGGTTTGCAGCTTGCAGCTGGCTGTTATGCTCATGCAGACGTGCGGTGTCTTCTCGTAGCACACTCAGCTTTGCACGCAGCTGGGAGATTTCGACGTCTTTGGCCTGAAGCGCGGAAGTCCAATCGTGGTCATCTGCGCGAGAGCGTGACCGGAACTGAGACTGCTGCTGGAGAGTCTGATTCTCAGCGCTAAGTTGTGCAATGTGACTCTCTAGTTCGAGTATCTGTCTGCTTTGTTTGCGATATAGACTTGGCGGGGCTCGAGGCGAACTGCCGCGCATGTCTCGCCATTCCTCCTGTGCATTGTCGTCAGTACTCGGTGCGAGAATTTGTCATTATGTTTGCCACCGTGACTCACATGCTGCTGCTGCTGCTGCTGCTGACTAACCTCAGACATGCGGCCGCTTCCACTTCCGCGGAGAGGATCGTAGATTTTGTCAACATCAGCGGACGTTGTCAAACTGCCAACAGACTTCGGCTTCAACTCCGACGACGTCGCCTCGTCATCACGTGATCCTCGACTGAGTGCACGGAGGTCGCCACTCAACTTCCTGTCTGTGCGTCTCAGGATTGGTGTGATAGAGCGGAGAACGCTACCATAGCTGACATTGCTGGCTGTTGGGCTGTGATATGGAGACAAGTATTCGCCTGGCGATATGTCTCTTCTTTCTTGGCGTACAGCTTGCCGACGAGTATTTGCTGTCTCAGGGCCAGGTCCAGCTCCAGAGGAAATACGTTGTCGATGAACGTGGAGTGACTGTACAGCATCGCCTTGCGACGTGCGCATCGAAGCGGCGAAGCTGGTCTGGGGCGATCGAGGGTTGCTGAAGATTCGTGCGGCTGTAGCCTGTGCAGAAAAAGGCTGTTCCTGGACCTCGACTTGGTTGTCCTTTTGGGCTTGTTCAAGCTCGGGGATTGCGCTTAGTCGTGTTCTGGCTATGTCTGTCGGTGACTGCGGTTGTTCATGAGCTGACTGATTGTTGTCGAAGCTCCAGCTCGTTGTAGGTTTGGGCTCCTCATGAGCTGTGATAGAATAGTTATCCCTCTGTCGATTCATGAAGGCTAGCGGTTTGTCATAAGCGATGGGAGACCTGTGACCGGTCTCGTTTGGCGATCGAGGCTGAATTGTCTCGGATGCTGCGTTTCCTGATGCCACGGGCTCGATGGGCATTTGAAACCCGACAGGACCGTCTTCACTTTTGCGAACATGCCCTTTCTCCACTTCTTCAGTGCCAGTTCTCACTCCTTCTCGTTCATCATCGTGAATAGCAGGGTCAGACTCGTTTTCCACTGTCTTGTCCACCACCGTTCCAGCACCCAGTAATCCCAAGATCTTTGCTCCAGTGTTCCACATATGCCTAGTCGCCGTCGTTGCCTCATTCGTCTCATCCGCCTCCTTTTCCTCATTTGCACCTTCTCTGACCGCTGTCTGCCTTTGTTCGCCAAAATGTCCAGCATCAAATCCAGCCATCGCAAGGGTACTCGCGACCACCTGCTCAAACGAACCTGCAACATTCCTCTCCCTCCTGTCCCGCTCATCACCCTCCGTCTCTTGGGCCGCGGAGCGCAGGCTCTGCGAGCTAGACCGTCGACTCCGCCGCCGCTCAACGCTCTCGGCGCGACGAGCAGCAGCGTTTTCGTCTTCGTCGAGCGCGAATGCTGTTGCTTGCTGCTCGTGCTGCTCGTGCTTTGGTTCGAGCGGAACCAGAGTTGGGTCAAAGCCTGCGTTGTCTAGAGTGGCCGCAAGAGCGGCGTCGAACGCGGAGGTCTGATCTGACATATGCGCAACTCGAGCGCCGTGTGCTACTGAACGATCCTTGTGCTGCAAGTCCGGTGCTTGGCCCTCAACCTCGTATGCATCCCCTGTACGCAGGTCGTATCTATAAAATTGCTCAGCTGATCTTGTTGGCTCGACAGATGGCTTGACAGGCGGTTCCGCAGGAGTAGAGCCTATCCACCAATCCTCACCCATATACCCCTCCTCCTCTTTTCTCCTGGCCTTCTCCGCCTTTTTCCTGTCTTTCTTCGACATCTTCGGCAAAGGTAAAATTACGGGCGGCTCGGGTTCTGCGACTTCGGTGGACCTTGTTGCGGTGTTATCCACATCGGCAGTTTGCGAAGCGGACATAACATTGGGGTTTGTCCTGGTGGTAGTATTGTTGTCATCTCTAACAGCACCGGAACGATTGACCGTCTCCACTGGGACATCAGAGACAGCCAAAGTCTCGGCTTCGTCGATACTATGTTGTGCCTTCAAGTTCATGCCTGGAGCCGACGCGTGGTGTTGAGAAACCGATTCGGAGAGACCATAGAGGCCAGCTTCGACGGTTTCCAGCGACTCTGAGTTTCTGCCCATAATGTTGTCTTCGGCTTTGTCTAGCATATCACCAGCGTCTGTATCAAGCCGAGATGAAAGACCTCGACTACCGCTATCTTGGTGCTGAGGCTGGTTCATCACCGTAGAACCTTGCTCAGCAGCATCCAGGGCTTCCATCTCGTCGGCCCATGAAAACTTGGCAATGGGCTTCTCAGGACCTGCTAGTGTATCGTAAGAGAGTTGACGATCATCCGTAGCTGGTCTTGTCGGTTCTGAAGGCATCGTCATAAAGTCAGAGGTGCGACCCCTATCGTTCTTGCCTTTCTTCTTCTTGTTTGATTGACTGTAGAAATCGAACTGCTTGTCGTTATTCGGCAGCGGAGCTTGTGGAGTATCAAGGGCTTTTGTGCTGTCAGATTCAACGGCAGATGGCAGCAGATTCGACAGCGGTTCCACCTCTGTTTCCTTAGTGTTGCCTTGAAGCTCGTGCACAACGATATCAGGTTGTTCCCGAATGTCACTATTCACCGTACTATCGAACACCTTCCCTCTCTTTCCCTTCTTGCTCTTCTTCTGCGGCTTGAACGATGAGCCCCAGAAGTCGTCGTCTGGTGCTGTTTCAGCTGGAGTGTCTGCGGATGAGATAGGAAGAGGTTGGGGATCTTCGAAACTAAGCATTGGTTGCGAATACTGCTCATCCAGTACTGGGGGTAACATATCAGCTTTATTGTCTTTCCCCTTCGCATTTTTCCTGTTCATTGAGCTGAAGCTTTGATTCAATTCATAGTCTTCGAGGCCGTCTTGTGCTTGTATTCGCGTCGGTGACTTTTGTTCATGAGTTGTAGCATGCCCAGTGCTGTCTTCAATGGGAGCTGGTGACTCGACTATGATACCAAATTCACCGACAGCAGGCACACGTCTTGCAATTTGCTCCTCCTGTACTGGTAGACGGCCTCTTTTGCCTGCAAATTCCAGAGTATCACCTTCGCCGACTTGTGGTGTGTGAAGTGACTTCGAAGCTTCTGCGGCTGGGAAAGCTGTGCCGTCATTCGCGTCGCCAACAGCTGCATCTGGTCTGAGCTCACCAGCTTCGGCTGCGAGCAGTGCAGACACTTCTTTGTCTTGCTGATCGTAACGTGGCGTGCGTACTTCTTCCACAGCCTGGTTCTTCTTGCCTTTCTTGCCCTTCTTGCTTTTCACCGTGAACGCCCAGGGGCCAGGCTCTTCGTCTTCGACATCTGGTACAAGAGTGGATGCTCCAGGCGTTTCCTGCGCATCAGTAGGCGCTGTCTCAGATACACCTTCACGATCAAGTGAAACCGAGTCAGCCGTGTCTGGTCTGAGCTCTCCGGCTTCCGCTGCGATCAAGGCAGCATCTCCCTCGTCTCTGGTGGCATGACGTGTCTCGGCTGGCTTCGCTACAGCTCGGTCTTTCTTTCCCTTCTTCCCCTTCTTGCTTTTCAGTGTGAAAGCCCAAGGTTCAGGCTCTTCTTCTACGACATTCTGGGCAAAGTTAGATGGTGCAAGTGATTCTTGTCCCGTACTTGACGAAAAAGTGTCTGCCTCCTGTTGATTCATCATCACAGGTGTTGACGACATTTCCGGTGGCATTCCTTTCCAAACCCCCTTCTTTGAC
>Ga0268250_10000777_pt1 | contig 14495 bp, 16 predicted proteins | sample AgamicAsSfe_FD_200448 | JGI IMG/M metagenome (GOLD analysis project Ga0268250, IMG submission 200448) | Agave microbial communities from Guanajuato, Mexico - As.Sf.e (v2) (version 2) | ecosystem: Host-associated > Plants > Phyllosphere > Phylloplane/Leaf | place: Guanajuato, Mexico | collected... | reverse complement strand
TCTCCGCTTTCTCCAGTTTCATCGCTATAACGTCTCGTTTCTCCACAGCATCGCTCAAATCCTTGACATTTGTAGGTATCCAGATGTTCCGAACAATATCTTCTCCAAACAGTCGGCTTATAGCCTCCTTGTTCAGGTATTCGTCAGGCGTGGATGTAAACAATACCGTGCGAGATGATACACGATTAGCATAAAGAGGCGATACCAGGTAAGCCTGGCGCAGGTTGATGAAGAAGATGCTCTCTCGCACGATCATGTGGATGACGAAGCCTACATGAGTCGTCAGTCGTGTTATCGCTATAGGTACTGTCCTGATTCTGCTTTACCGAAGAAGAAGTATGCACAGAAGGCATGCGCATAGTAACGATAGTAACTCTGGGGATTACTAGGTCCAGCAACATTGCCAAAAGTGAGGATGTTGAGCTGAGTCTGCCCACCATAACCTGTTGCATTTACACTGAGCAGCACCGGCCATGTAATGACAATGCCCACGAAGCAAGTGGCAACAGCAACCTTCAGATGGCGCAAGAAGAGATAGCCATCCAGAGTATGTGTATTCAACACCACCAGGTCTGGCGTCGAATAGAATGTCTTGAGCCAATTGAAGAACCCAGATGGCAACTGCGGACTTCTCTCTTGTGCCCTTAAACTGCCAATGAATGATCTGGGATGGTATACTCTTGGGAATAGACGACGAACGATGATGAAAGCAACGAAGAAGGCGAGGGCGTATAAAGAAGTGGGTCCTAGTGTAGCTAGTACTGTTGAGGCCGACTGATTCTGTAGCTGGCGCGCTGCACCAATGTTCGTGTCGGTCTACCCATGGTCAGTCTACGTTAGGACGTGCTCGATGGAAGAAGACGAACCGCGCGTATGCTCAACTCTACATATGACGGTGCTAGGGCGTCCAAGAAGACAGGGGTAGGTATGTCGTTCATTGTCCTAAGGAATGCAGAGTCGTCAATACTGAAAGTCGATAATGCGGCGGTGTTTGCGATCGGCGTGATTGGTCTTGCCTTGAGTAGAGGGATAATCAGGTTATACACAGGGTGCTAGGAGGGAGGAAGACAAGGTTGCAAGAGCCTAGCAGGAAGCGCCCGAAGCGCTCAGGTACGAGGTGTGGTGTGGTCGTACGACCATGTTTCGAAACACCAGGGCCTTTGTTTACTAATAATAAACTGAAACAGATACACCATGCGCGTCATAATCTTAACGTTTATCACCAAAATTACAGGCAGAAAAGACAAGAACGGCCAGACCAGTAGCAGACCATGTCCTTCCGCAAGCGCAACATTGGCCTGGATCGCGCTGAAAAGACTGAAGCTGCTGGAAGCGCGACAGCAACACCGCGCGAGCATGGCACACCAGCAGCACAGAATTCGCCTACAGCACACCTAGCGCTACCCGGAACCCGGCCTTCACCTGTGGATGGCAGGCTCACTACCTCGACTGGAACACCTACACTAGATACGCTGCTTGCTGGACATGCAGGTCTCGCGTTAGGACACAGCATCATTCTGGAAGAGAATGGGACAACAGACTATACTGGCTCTCTGCTGAAGTACTATGCAGCAGAAGGGATTGTGCAGGGACACACAGTGCACATTGTCGGCATAGGAGACGGCTGGGCTCGAGGACTACCAGGCTTGGTCGGACCTGCTGATCATGGAGTTGAAAGTGTGACATCGTCTCGAGGTGGTGAGGCCGAGAAAATGAAGATAGCATGGAGGTATGAGAAGCTTGGTCGAGTTGGGGAGGCAGCAGGACAAAGAGGTGGGTAATACCTCAAAATTGTTTCAGATAGCTCCATAATTGCACCTCTAGTTCTCAATGCATGCTGACTCGTTGTTTGCACAGTGCCCTCGAATACCGCAGCCCACCCAGAGGATGCCACAGCTAATCCATCGACACCTTTTTGCCACATCTTCGACCTTGCAAAGCGCCTGACCATTCCCGCAAGCGCAAATATCTGCTATGTGCCGATCTCGACATCACCACGCGGCGACCCGTTCGCCTCCGTCCTCCAACATCTCTCCTCGCAATTACGAGAGTCTCCACTGACAACAATACATCGTGTGGTCATACCATCGCTTCTATCTCCTGCGATCTACCCACCTCAAGCCAGCCAGCCACCGCATCTCAACCAATTCTTTCACTCTCTTCGCAGCCTCCTCCGGCAGTACCCTGCACAGCTCACAATCATGGCCAGCGTCCCGCTAGAGCTCTACCCTCGCGAAACGGGACTGCTCCGCTGGCTCGAACTTCTCGCAGACGGCGTGATCGAATTCACACCATTTCCGCACGCTTTCGACGAAGGTCCAGGCACCTTGTCGACGTCTGGCGCTGCAACTTCGCAGGAAGAGCAACCACAGGGCATGGTCAAAGTGCATAAAGTGCCTGTTTTCCACGAAAGAGGTGGAGGTGGCGGAAGGCTGAAGAGTATGGGTGACGATCTGGCATTTACTGTCAGCAGGAGGAAGTTTACAATCAAGCCATTCAGCTTGCCGCCTGCAGAAGGGGACATAGAAGCACAAAAGGGGAGTGCCGATGGTGCTCCGGAAACGAAGAAGCTTACCAAGGAGCAGATAGACTTCTGAAGGAGAGATCACAGCAGCGGTCTTGCTCGGAAGGTCTGTGGAGACTGAACAATCCTGGCCCTCATCTCTGAAGGAAGGATCGACCATCACCGAAGCCGTAATTGTCCACTTCCGGACGCTCCTCGAACTCCTCCTCTGGATCCATCATATTCTCTAGCTCTATCTGCTCGAAGCCGCTTTGGTTGAGACCAGAACCGAAGTTTCGAGCATATGTTTTGCCATAATTGGCTTGACGGACATTCACAGGGACGCCAGCAACGCGAGCACGGAAGGAGTCACCCATGCATGTAGATAGTATAAGCCACGCAGACAATAGAGCGAGAGGCAAGAAGAAGATCAGGCCAAGGAGAATCCAGATATTCATGGTGTTTGCGAGTGTATATACTCCTGATGTTGGACGAGCTGGAGTAGGAGATTGTGCCATGAGTCAAAGCCCCACCTCCACTGCTATTTTCTCCATTCTTTTGTCGTCCTCCAAGAACATCACACAATTTATACAGACTCTGGTGAAGACAGCGTGGGAACTTAGATAGTATAAACCGCAGCATCTGTAAGTCACTCACGCATCCTGTCTCACCATACCAGAATGATTATACCCAAAACTTCATCTGTCAATCCTCCTACAACCAAATTAGGTCGAATGAGGAGAAATGTTTAATCTCAAACCAATGACTTCTACAACACTGCTCTCTCTTCACTCTCAGCACATATTGGGTCCCAAGCTAACTCAACTAAAGACATAGACAATCCAACTCAATATCACATCTCTTTCTCACCACTATTCTCCTGCACCGCCATGTCACAGCATTTACCCCCAATCTCAGATGACCCCAACATAACCTACCCCATCCCCCTCTCCCGTCTCGCCCATCGCTACTACCTCTACAACATCCACCACATTACGCACCTCCGCCGCAACTTCTCCACTCCCGGCGTCCTGATCGGCTCTCTCCCCCAAGCCCCGCAACAAAACGTTTTCCTCGGTCTCCCTCTCTGCCTCCTCCCCGAAGAAGCCCGCCTCCTCGTCGAACAGGGCGTCTGCTATGTCGTCGACGATGCTGCTGCACATCGTCAACGATTGCGAGCTATACGGGATGAGGATGGGAGAAAATATATCGAGGCATTGGCGGAGCAGGGAAAGGATGTTAGTAGGGCGGTGCAGAAGAGACAGGAGGGCAATACGGAAAAGGCGTTGCAGGGGATGAGTGCTGAGAAGAGGGAGCTGGTGATTAGGAAGCGGGAAGAGGCGAGAGTCCGGGCGGAAGAGAAGGAGCGGGCGGCGTCGGCACAAACGACTGGTGAGCAGGAAGTGGTTGGTGACGAAGAGGACGATGCATTGTTCCCCAGCTACGATCGAGGCACTCCGCAACGCGCATCGCGAGCAGCACCATCAACGCCGCCTCGAAGCTCGACACCTACACCATCACTCGCGCCATCCACAATCGCAGGCGGCAGTGTAGAACACCACGTCATAACGCCCACAACCTCGGATCTCCTGCTCACACCGCCTTCTCCCCCACCAACACCCGACTCCTCCACGCTTCCGCCCGTAAATCCGCACGCCTACGCCGTCTACAGCCGTCTCCACGCCCTAAATTACTTCATGTCCCCGGGCTTGCGCTTTGGCTGCCAATACATGGCGTATCCGGGTGATCCGCTGCGCTTTCACAGTCACTTCCTGTGCAGAGGGTACGCGTGGGATGAGGAGATTGATCTGTTGGATTTGGTGGGGGGTGGACGGTTGGGAACGGGTGTGAAGAAGGGATTTCTGATTGGTGGGAAGGAGGAGGGAGGGGTGGGTAGTGAGGGTGAGGGTGAAGTTGACGCGAGATGCTTTTGTATTGAATGGGGCGGCATGTAGATCCATGTAGTTGTCTACATGCTCGCTAAACGAAAGCCTCACGACCTCGATTTTCTCATCCATTCAAATCTGCAAAGCCCTTTGACTCCGTTGTAAATGCACAGACTCGCCAGTGGGGTATATAATGCTAGAACCGTTCCTTTCCCAACCTTCCTTGCGCCTTCAAATGCTCTTCTTTGCTCTCACGGCTCGAGGCTCCTCCATCAGATAGTGAACATCGGGACTTCCTCAACCTTGATCGCTGGCTCCTGTTTGACCTGCGCGGCACCGCCTTGCCTCATCTTGCGCCGACTCGGCAGCAACTTCGACCTGATCAACGGCACATCCTCGTACGCAAACTGAGACTCCGTACGCGTATTTGCTGCGGGCTCCTTTGGCTTCTCAGCTGATCGTCCCACAGACTGTGGAGCCCGCACCAAGGGAGCCGCCATCGACTGCAATTGTGGTATCTTCTGCCGAAAGGGTGAAACATCCTCAAACGTGAGCTTCTTAACCGGACTTTCGCCAATACTTGAGGTCTCCTTCTTCAGTGATGGTCGAGGATAGGTCTTTTGCGATGTCGATGTTGTGCTGGAGATGCTACTGGAGGTGCGGCGGAGGTTAACTGGCTTGTCGAGAAGTGGTGGTGGCATACTTGTGTTTGTAAATATAGGTTTGGAAATCAGGTCGGAGTGCGCCTTCGATGCCGTAACAGGCAAGGTCCGAGTGCGGACTGGTGCATCGAGATCGTCGTCCTCGTCGTCAATGGGGACGAACACTGGTCGCTTTGGCCTGTCGAGCTTGTGCTTGTCCTGTCGCCAGTCTCCAGCAGGCTTGGGTCGAAGGATGTCTGGTATCTTTGGTTTCCGCAGGTTGTCTAAGTCTGGCAGTCGTTGTTCTCCTCGATTACGCTTCGGTGACTCTGTGTCCTGCTTTGAAAAGCCCGCCGCAGCCCTTGTATTGCTCTTGGTGCTAGTGTCCGTAAGCACTCTTTTCACCGGCCTCGCCGTGCTTGTACTATGCATAAGACCAGCGAGATGTCGGTCTCCAATCAGCATCTCATCCCCTTCCTCATCCGAACCTGGCGCGACATTCTGACCAGCAAGTTTCGTCGCAGCCTTCTTCATTCGTACCCGATTGTGCTCAACTTGTTTCGTGATCTCCGCCTTCTTACTCAATGCGGTCACGCGGTCCGTTGGCCTCGGTAGCGCCGCAATGATCTTGGTGCTCTTTTGTGCTGCTAGTGCTTGTTGCTTTTTGTACTCCTCCCGATGAAGATGTTTCGTAAACGTTGACGCAATAGAGTTGAACTCGTCTTCTACCATGATCCATGCTTCATCTGATGGTTTCATCTCCTCTATCGGCGGTGCTGCAGGCGGTGGTGAGGATGATGGCGTACGCGGAATCTCCCGTGGTCCAGGTCGAGCCTCGTCTGGACTACTGCTTGCATCGCGAACATTATGCCGGTGTGTGGAGTGACGGGCGCTGATGGTAGAGATACTGAGGTCATCTGAGTCGTCGTTGATAAGACGCTGGCGCTTGGGAGTCTTGCTAGCTACAGCTGTCTTGGCTGGGCGCTTAGTAGTGGTGGAATTTGTTGTTCCGGAGGTGAGCCATGGCAGCGTCCTCATGGTCTCTCGTGACTATGGATGTCCGAGTGGCCGGGTGCATGCTTTGTCAGGCAGAATCTAAGTGGTTGGGCCGATATTGTACGATGTTGCGGCAGGAAATGTGAAACTGATGATGTCGTGTTTCGCATTTTGTGGGGATGGCGGACGGACCTCACTCCAGCTATGATGACTTTCGGGACACCTTGTGGAAGTGCAATAGTGCCCTCTCTCCAGGTGACACGAAACTGAAGCAAGATCTGCACTTGCAGCTTGATATTATGCTTTACTGAATATCTCATCAAGTGATGTTTTCGCTTGTGGGCCAGAGTTGTGCTTTAAGCTTCTGCCCACCATCGCCCACCTCAAAACTGACATGGCTCTCCTCATCATGAGTTGTGTCGAGACATCAGTTCTGCAGTCACCATGTCAAGCTCTGCACCGACACAAATCATACTGATGAAGCCCTCGAGCCAGCTTAACACCAGTTTCATCACGGAAATGACCACAGATACAGCTGCTAAGCTCGAAGCTGGCGCACTTGTGAATGCGCCCTCACGAATCAAGGCCTTTATTGTCAGATCCGGCTTGTATCTCGCGCTACTCTGCCTATATCTGCTTGTTACCGTGGGCTTCACCGTGCTCGAACTGAAGGTCCAAGTTGCCATCTTCGGTCCTGAAGATTTCTCGTTTGGACTGTTCCTTGCCGTCTGCGCCAAGATCTACTGCACATACCTTGGTCTCGAGGCTGCATCGACTCAATCGACTCCCAGCGATCTATGGCGCACGTTTAGTACAGGTCAAATCCACACTAGCTCACTCGAAGAGATTATCGTAGAAGGATACAGTTTCTTATTAGGGTATAGCATTGCTTGGTTTTTCATCACTACGACCTCGAGCAGTGAGTGAGAGTCAAACCAAGACTTCAAGTTTCGTAAGAGCTAAATACATATTCAGTTGTGTTTGTCGCGGTGGGAAGCGCTACTCATGACTGAACTTCTCAGATTACCGTGGTACTCCCTTTACATCACTAGTCTTTCTGCTCCTGGCATTCAGTCCATCTTACTGCTTCCTAACTCGCCGCGCTGACTACTGCCTGACTGGATGCACGGCGAAGATTCCCAGAGCGCCCCAGGTGCCGTGTCCACCTGTCCAGCACGCGGAACATTGTCTTGCGCCTGCACAGTGATGTTGAGACCCCCCGCCGACCACATAACAGCTGCAGGAGTCGTCCCGAAAAACCAAGTCCTCAACCTCTGTCCGAGCCCAGTCCATTGCCAACCTTTCTTGATGCCCCGAGCAGCTCTCACCCCCATCCACTTGAATAAAGGCGCCGCCCACCACAAGATGAAAGATTGCATGATGTGCAATGCAAACGACTGGAAAGTTGGACTCCAAGAAGTCGTGGTCTGCTTTTTGAGGTACTTCATGATGAAAGGGAAGATCTGGTACTGTCCTTGTATATTAGCACATGAAAAGATCATGGAACAGAACGTTATTTGACTTACACTGGCGAAGGTGACAATATTCTCTCCCTGGACTTGCGCTTCAATGTGATCGTGTTTGTAGATAGGGCTTGGCAGGGTGTTCTTCATGGCCTCTTCTGTTGAAATGGATGAGGTAGAAGTCTGTGAGGAGTTGGTGGGCACGGTTGGTAGAGAAGCAGAATTCATCTCGACTGACGGACGGTTATGAACAGAGGAGGGTACCATAATGGCTAAGGTGTCAGAAGCATCCGTCGTGGTCTGTTTAAAGTCGGTAGAAGGTGCAATGGATGGAGCGGCCGCTGAGTTGCGAGAAGAGCCGCTTTGGAGCGGGGCGAGTGTCGTAGCTGGCGAGGGTTGTAAAGACCTCGCTCGGATCTGGTCGACATCCGCGAAAGAGTCTGTCGGTAGATTAGTCGGCGGATGCATCGAGAGGTCATCTTCTAAAGGTAGTGCGAGTGCCGTGGCTTCGAAAGCCGGTGAATCGATGGTAGCAGCCGAATCAGAGGTATGGAGCGTGTCGGGGACAGAGTACTCAATGGTATCGTGGATGGGGCTGTCTGTGGGTGTCGAGAGTGCCGAAGAGATTAAGTCAATAAAGGCAGAGACGGATAGAGCAAGATCGGGAGAGATGGAGGTGGAGGTGGAGGTGAACGTAGAGGTGGAGGTGGAGGTAGCGGTAAGGACGAAAATTTGACTGAATCCGATGGTGGTTGAACTCAAGGTAAGGAAGAACTCGAATGGACGCGAGACATCTCGTGGGGAGAAAGTGGACATGGTGCTGGCGGCAATGACCTGGAGGGTGACCGACAGCCAAACTAGAATGATTGCGATGAGAGTAGTGGAACGCATGGTGAGGTGCGTAATGGTGTGATTCTGACAAAAGTGTATGTACTTGAATAGAAGACGAAAGAACAGCAGAAATGTAGGCGACTGCAAGACTTTAAGGCAGTGCAGCGGTGGCTGGGAGCATGATTCAGCGAAATGAAAGGAAGCGTGGCACGGAACCTGAAACAAGAGAGAGATCTAGGAAGTGGGGCTGGCTGATTTGACAGGGGTGCGCCATGGATTGACGCTCTTGTTGAGTTGATAACCGATTATGAAAGCACCTCCTCATGAAGATCATCTTCCTCACCATGGTCTCGTGGCATTAGCCCGACTCCAAGGGGATCAGTCGCCCCAGCTGCACTGGCTTCTGTCGCACCAGGACCTCGACCGAGCACCTCCATCTCTGGTTGCTCAACTCGTAGATGCGTACTGCTGAGCTTTTCGGCCAGGGCATGATCGAATTCTGCAAATTGATCCCCATCACCGGTCTTCATCGCCACAGTGTCCTTGAGATCTTCGAGCATGATGCGCATGCCTTGGAAACCAATCGCTTCTGGCTCTGTCTTTGAAGAAATGTCATAGACTTTGAGGACTTCCTTTAGGTTCTTCTCGGCTTGTCGTGGCTTGTCTAACCTCAGCCATGCTTCAGTAGCGAATACACTCCATAGTGCAGACTTGCGAGGTCGAGCTCCCCAACGCTTGCTGCCGACTCCTTTCCTGGTAGCATAAGCTGCGGAGACACGTTCAGCAAATAGCGCAGATCCGAGGGGTCCAGTCAAGTCTAGTTCAGTGATGCGGCAGGCCCAGCGCGCACCATCATCTGCGCTCGAGCCGCCGCGGAGCAGAAGCAACTCGACGGCGATTGCAAGTGCTCGCAGGGCATAGTAAGGTGACATCGAACGAGCGAGATATGAGTAGCTTGCCGCCTCAAGCAATTGGTCGACAGTATCAGCGCGAACCCTCGCAGAGAGAGATTGTGGACTGATCAGCATCGTGAGCGCCGCCATTTCGTTGACACCAGCGTAGTGCTTCCAGGCTTTGTCGTTACTATAGTCAGTTCGTAGCAGTTCATATGTGCTTTGTGCAAGCTTAAAGTCTCTCAGCATGTAGGCGTAGTCAGCAAGTTTGCGCATGATGGCTTCTGGTGCATCTGGTCGGTAAAAACCTTGCAGAAAATCGTAATTACTATTGGGATTGTTCGGGTTACCCAATGGTGAAGAGGCTGTCCTTGATGAACCGAATGGTGACCACTTCTTAGCGATATTATTGAAGCGCCCTGTCAATCCACGTCTTCGTGAAGCGACCTGATCATTCCATTGAGCACACATTCGTTCCATCAGTGGCACTATGGATTGTGTAACCATCTCGCGCACGAAGTTCCTGATCGAAGCAGCATCGGACTCAAAGACCCACGGACCTGCGTCCTCGCTGGTCTCGAAGTTTTCTGTAATTATTAGTCCACGGAGCATCTTTACTGCTCAAGTCTCTTACCTTGCTTCCTGATCTCTTCCAACTCTTCTGCTGCAGAAAGCCATTCGCAGACTGGCAAGCGAACACAGTCGTCGTCTGAGGGCACACACTGCTCACTACGTATTCTGAGAAGATGACAGTGCAGTCCAAAGTGCCGCTTCATGTGATCGAACAGTGACGTAGACCTTTGCGCATCGTCATGGTCTTCATCGTGCACAAGTACATAGTAGCGTAGATAGTCTGGGTTGACCCATTGAGGCAGCCTTTGATCGCCGGCAGTCGTGTTGGCGTACATCTGTCTCAATTCTTCAATGGGATCTGGATGTCGAGAACTTATTGCTATTACGCAAGCTACAGGATGTGAAAAGGTCTCATGTGGACTCATGGGTATGCCGGAGAGCAGTCTTCGAAGATATAAAGAGTGGAAAGGTGAGTTGTGAGGTGTATATGAGTCTGCGGTCGGCATTCCGTGCGTCAAGTAATCTTCGGCGCCCGGTGCAGATTGACCTTCTGAGTATGCCAGATGTTTCGCGACTGCATTTTCGATGTAGGGTAGATCGCCACCAGTGCGTAATCGAGATGAGGAAGCTGGAAAGTATTTGTCGACAAGCCCATCCACACTCGAAGGTCGGATATCCGTGCTCTTACGGTCTGCCAGCCGTGGACCTTCAATGCCATCTTTGAGCTTTGTGAATCTCACCCCAAAGTCTTCCCAACTTCTACTTGACCCGCTGCTATCTCTGATCGTAACCTTGCCTTGCACTGTCTCTCCAGCAGGTCTCACAAGCTGTAGGAAGCCTCCAGGCAAGCCTTTCTGCGCAAGTAAATCTTCGACATCTTGTGACGGATATACGGCGACATGTGGTACGAATGATCTTAATATCAGATCTTTATATGTGCTTGGTATGCCAGAGGATCGTTCTTGAGGGCCGGGTGAGAATATCGACTGGCCAATCTGCGGTATGGGAGGAGTCCCAGTTGTCAGGAGGGAGCTGGATCGCGTGGAAGGTGCTGAGCCGGGGCTACTTGTGGATGCGAAAATGGCGGAAAGTGATGGGTTGGAGCGACGGAAAGGTAGATTGAAGTCTGTCGTTAGCCGAGTAGGCCTGTCGCTTGCTTTCTCTGGGTCGCGCAGGCGTGGTAGTGCGAGAGAGGAATCGGAGGGTGTGAGTGGTGGAGATACAGGAGGACTTTCATCCTGTTCGTAGGATGTCATCGGCGCGCGTAAATGTGGGGTGTCATTGGACTGAGGCGTTTGCTACCTCTGCGACTGTGGCAGGAAGTGTTGTAGCAAGCGTGTCTCTCGTTCAAGAGCAAACGAATCTTCGTGATACTTTATCCAATGTTTATTGTCAATGTCGTCAGGTCGGCGTTTGAGGGCGGTTTTGGATGGAGCCATGGAGTTGCATCCGGGACATTTTTATGCAGCAAAAGGCTGATTCACAATATCTGAAACACTGCCTAATGCACGTGTATGGCATCATGAGAGAGTGAATGTCTGTCAATTTGCCTTTCTTATCACGACGACTACGACTTTGGAAATCAACGCATCCTCTGTCACTATTGCGTAATGCACACTACGTGACATCTCAACGAGTATCTGCTTCGTGCAAAACACCTTATGCTCAAAGAGCTTGGCCGATCATCAAGGACAAGCACATCATACCCGCAAGGATGATGACAGCAGATACTTCCACGTCGAAGACAGTGAAATTAGAACTCACCAAGCTTGAGAGCACATTACGACAGCTACTCCTTGATGTGGCGCAGTATATCAACCCAGAATCGCCCAGTGAGCTCCGATTTACCGGCGGCTGGGTTCGTGATAAGTTGCTGGGCATGGGCAGTCATGACATCGATGTGGCAATCAATGACATGACAGGGTATCAATTTGGCCTGAAAATGAAGGACTACCTCGAGGTGCCTGGAAACTCTGACAAGTACGGTCTTGACGGCGTGGCGACCACAGACGCAAATGCCAAAAGCCAGAGTGCACAGAGCAAGACTGTAGTCGTTTCAGGTCTGCACAAGATTGAAGCAAATCCAGAAAAGTCAAAACACTTGGAGACTGTCACGACAAGAATCTTTGGTCTTGACATTGACTTAGTGAACTTGAGGAAGGAAACCTACACCGAAGACAGCCGCAATCCCCAGATGGAATTTGGCACTCCTGAAGAGGATGCTTTGCGGAGAGATGCGACGATCAATGCTATGTTTTACAATCTGCAGACCGAGGTCGTTGAGGATTTCACGGGTCGTGGCCACGATGACATGAGAGAAAGAATCATTCGCACACCGCTCGAGCCATATCAGACATTCAAAGACGATCCGCTGCGTGTTCTCCGACTCATTCGCTTCGCCAGTCGACTTGATTACGAAATCGAGGAGGATGCCAGAACAGCAATGTGTGAGGAGAGCATCCAGGAGGCACTCAAAGTCAAGATCAGCAGGGAGCGTGTTGGCGTGGAGCTCGAGAAGATGCTCAAAGGTATGATAGCTCGTGCATGTTACAGCACAATCTAAGATTCTACTAGGCCCAGATCCTCGAAAGGCGTTGGCTCTAATTGATGAGCTGCAACTCTACGCCACAATATTCACCGATCCTACTAGTAGGGCCGATTTCACTCCCGAGCATGATCTCTGGCGTCCCTCCTACACATGTCTCTTCGACATACTGGGCGATGTATATCCAACTGTGATCAAAACAACATTGCTGCCTGATCAAGATCATGAATACGCAGCCTGGATGCTGGCAAATTTCACGGCGTGGATCGATGCACCGACTCCTCAGCCAGCCAAGCCAGGAGGGAAGGTGCCGCCTCATATTGCCGTTAACGCAGCAAGAGAAGGTATTAAGGCACCTAACAAAATCTCTGATGTGCTCAACTTGGCGATACGAGACACCAATGAGATACTGTCACTGAAGAATGGCTATGCAAGCGGCCAGAGGACAGGCGCATCAATAAGTACAGCAGATTGTGCCACACGAGATACATTGGGGATGGCGATTCGGAGGTGGGGAAGTACATGGCGCAGTCAAGCGATCTTTGCGCTCATGCTGGAGGTCGCCAGATCAACAAAAGACCCGCATGGTGAGTACGTCTGGTCCAACGCGTATGTACCGTACTAAATAACGCTCCCAGATATCATGCGTGAATGGGCCTCTTGGCTTGAGCATCTTGCGAAGATCGATGCTCTCAATGCTTATGACTTCAGACCCGTCGTCGACGGCAAGGCGCTCTCGAAAGCACTGAGACTGAAACCAGGACCATGGATGAAAGAGGCCCTTGACGTTGTCATGGCATGGCAGTTGCGCCAGACCACATCTCCAACGATAGAAGGCGCCATTGACGAAGTACGGAACAAACAGGGTGAGCTTACCGCCGTCCTGATACGCCATTTCCTCACGCTTACCGTTCGCCCTTTGTTTGCAAAGAAGCAGACACGCAACGTGACAACTCAGGGCCGAAAGGTGACGAGTCAGCCGGTCCTCCCAGGAAGGTTCGTCGGGGCTGAAGAAGACGAGGAGGCGAGTCGACCCTGGAAGAGTGATGCGTTTGTCGTCGACATGCTGAATTGGATTGTGACGAGCCTCGATTCGAAGCTAGTAGAGGAGTTCTGGCCACTACTGTTACCTCCAATACTCGCGCTTCTGGACGATATGGAGGTCAAATACAAAGCTGTTGGCTGCACTCTACTGTCCAGCTTACTAGCTACAACACCTCCAGCCTTGTTGGCACGAACTGGTCTCGGCCCAGTCTTCGACGACGCTATCACGCCGTGTCTATCGTACCTTCCCACCTTGACTCCTGAAGCCCAATCGATCCTGCTGCTCGACGCAGCATATCCCGCCCTCTTCACCTTGACTGCCGTCCGCTTCTCACCGACCACAACTGTGTCTTTCCAGGCGCACCCGGCTCACGTGCCCTCTGCTTACGCTCAGCAGCTCTCCCACAGTCTCCACACCCAGATTCTCCCCAGCATCGATCGTATGCTTGAGTCTCATCCTACTGTTGTGGTCACCTTACTCGTTCACCTTATCGCTCTTATCGCACGCCTCGGCACTGACACAATCGCTCATCTTGGGATCTTAGTGCCAATGCTGACGGAGATCCTGTCGATGCCGTTCATCGCGGCATACCCACCGCTCCCGCTTGCCGCTGCACGTACCTTACAAGTTTTATTGGCGAACGCTTGGCCGAGGATGTGGCGATGGAGGGGAGATGTGTTGGGTGGACTATGTGCTGCGTGGGTACAAGTATCGCAAGAGAGCGAGGAGAGGGGTGGATCTAGCACAAGCAATACTGTAGGGAAGAGCGAGCAAACGAAGGCATGCAAGATTGAGATGAGAGTGGTGGTGAACATGCTGGCAGCAGCTGTAGATGCAGTGGTTGTGGATGGGACCGTGGATGGTCAGACTGTCGATATACGAGCTGAGCTGCAGGTGATGGGAAAGGCAGATCCTTGCTTACGAGATCTTCTGCATGTCCAGAAAGAGTGACTGTCCTAACGTGGTTAGTGCCATCAGTCGAAACTACATTCCCAACAGATCAGTGTCTTTCCAGATTGTGACCATTTGCCGTCATAGTTCAGAGCACTGCTTTGAGGTCCGAAGAGGCTAGGGATCATGGTGAAGAGTGCCGTCTGGTTTCTGACGATAGCGCGCGGT
>Ga0268250_10000776_pt1 | contig 14504 bp, 12 predicted proteins | sample AgamicAsSfe_FD_200448 | JGI IMG/M metagenome (GOLD analysis project Ga0268250, IMG submission 200448) | Agave microbial communities from Guanajuato, Mexico - As.Sf.e (v2) (version 2) | ecosystem: Host-associated > Plants > Phyllosphere > Phylloplane/Leaf | place: Guanajuato, Mexico | collected... | reverse complement strand
TGTATAAGAGACAGGTCCAACGGTGACCCAACTGGTATGTAACCCCAATATTTCTGTGTCGATTCACAACTAACGCAAAATAGGTTACGGATACCACGCTGATTTCATCAACGGATGGAACATCGACACCCTCCAGTCCGCCGTCTCCACCTGCACCAACCCCTCTGGTCGCGTTGAGGACTGCCCAGTCTTCTCCGGTTCCCTCCAAACTGAATCTGAGCAGGCCACCTGCAAGATCCAGTCCATGCCCAAGGTCCTCTCTGTCGATGACTGCGCTGGTCCTTCCAACGGTCTCTGCGGTAACGTCCCCGTTCAATACGGACCCGAGTATGCCGCACCCCTTGAGGGAGGAGACAAGGACGACGAGGAGCCCGTCACTCCTACTCTGTCCTCTGTTGCCCCTGTGCCCACTCAGTCCTACGCTCCTGCTCGCTCCATGGGCGCTGGTGGTATCTCCGTCTACAACGTTGAGAGCCCTTCCACCATGGTCAAGTCCAGCTCCAGCGCTGACTACGGCAACTACCCCGCTGCACCTGCCGTCACTCCTCTTGCTGACATCGTTGATGCTGTCGCGGGTGACGAGGCTGTCTCTACCTCTACCTACACCAAGGACGGTGTCGTATACGAGGTTGCCATCGTTGAGGTCGTCGTCACCACCACTGTTGGTGCTGACTACCGCCGACACGCACACAAGCACCGCCGTGGTCACTTCGGCCGCAACTAAGTCTTTTCCTTTCCAAAAGAAACAAATAAGAGACTTTGATGATAGCACCCAAAGCATTCTTCAGCACATGGTTCTTGCATGCGTATCGGCGTTCTCCTACGACCGCAAACGACGACAACTGAAAAGACACTTCATCCTTGCTGCCTAGCTCCCAGGTATCCATTCCCGTCCCCGTACTCCCGTAGCGGGGGGCGGGGTGGGCGTGTTGACCTCAACTTTCAAGACATGTAGCTATGGCGAAGGCAGAAACAATTTTTCTCTTTGTCTGATTCTTACCTTTCTGTACTATCTTGTTTTTTCTTGAAGTGTTGGTTGATGTTTGTTGGGGAAAAGGCTGTAGGAAGGCTGCGCCAGATCACAGTTCTGTGTATCCCCTAGGGACAAGAAAGAAAGTGGATCTTAGAAACAAAGGAGTGATGTAGATTTGCGCACGATACCATTGAATCTGTTTTTTGCTTTGTTGTAAACGTTATGCCTTTCTACCTTACGACCCATGGATGATCCGAAGTTTATCGAATCTTGATTCCTGAGATCTTGATGATGTGGTGGTAATGAGGAGAGGCTGCCTCAACCTGGGACTGACACGTCTGCGACCTTTCTTCAGCATGTTGTTATCGTTCCGCCGTGACCTGTTATGCTGGCGTTCTCTTGCTCGTCGTTTGAAGCATACACCAAACAACATCTTCGGTAGGCGATACTCATGCACTCCGTTCTTGATTATGAGTCGTTGAGCTTGGCGCAAGTGTTCTTCCTCTTTACGTGAGCTGATCACATCAATGTTACAATCGAAGAGCTTCGTTCCCGAGGCTCCAATATCCCCTGCTATTTGCCGAAATGCTCACTTGTTGATCACTGTCCGATTGAGGCACGTCCTCTCGTTGTAAGTGAATATTCTCGCAAACGGCGTATGACCTCGGTGTCTTGTGTACACGAAGTACTAAACCAGGTCTGATATGCTCTTCGACACGTAAAGTGTGGTGGGGTTGTGGCGAGTCTACTGTTGAATATGCATCTGTGACAGCATCCTTATGAATTGCATCAATCACCCTCTACAGATGAGCTGTCCTTTTCTTTCAAGTACAAGCACTCCTGTAAATGGCAAGCGTCCAATCAATTGGTCTGTTCCTTCTGTATCATATTCCTTATCGACGACACGTACAGCACAGTGATTATCCTGCGTTACTGTTTCCCTGACTATGCTCGGATTCCGAACAGCGTCTACTACAAATCCACAGACAGGCTTCGTTACTCTCTCTTTCTTTCCAAAACGCCTACCAAAATACGGCGGCGGACCCCCACAGTCGAACTACGAAATGGATTTCTCCCGCCTCCAGGCTATTATATCCGAATTCAACTCTACAAACAACAATGTAACCAGCACGAGCGTGCCATCAACAGTACTAGAGATGTTTGTTCCAGGCTACAGCACAATCGCTCAACTAACATTCCGCTATCTGGGTTTCGACATCGGCGTCTTTGTCACGGGATGGCTTGTCCTCTTTGGCCTGTATCACGGAGCCATCTTTACTTACGGCCGAGCTTACGACTATTTCACCGTCTACTACACGTCGTCCGTCGTTATTGACGAATCCGATATCCTGTACGACCACGTCATGAGCTGGATAGCGGTGCAGCACATGCCGACATCTAGTAGACGTCTGACTGCAGCTACCCGCCACGTTCGCGGAGTCGAAGACGCAGATGATAGTGACGACGGATTGGATGAATATGGAATTTTCAATAATGTGAAGTGGGCGGGCAACATACCACCAGTATATCAGCCCAGTTTCGGTGACTACAACTTTTATCACCAGGGTCGATGGTTTAGTTTTGCGCGTGTCAAGAAGGAGCAGACTGGTGGACGGAGAGACAGTTACGATGAGCAGATTGTACTGTGCTGCAGAGGGAGGGGAACTGAGCCTATTAAGCAACTGCTTATCTACGTCAAAAGGTGGAGTCTTAACAAGGCAAGTACAACTACATCGATTTATCAAGCTCCAAATCAAAACGGTCGCGGGGAGCGGTACTGGAGACGTCAGTCTAGACGCTCGTCACGGCCACTTAGCACGGTAGCTCTAGACCAGCAACAGAAAGGCAGGATCGTTGCGGATATTAACGAGTATCTCAACCCTGCCACGGCGCGTTGGTATGCCGCACGTGGTATCCCTCATCGCCGTGGCTATCTCTTCCATGGGCCACCAGGAACAGGGAAAACATCGCTTTCTTTTGCTCTAGCTGGCATATTCGGTCTGGATGTGTACTGTCTCTCTCTCAACGACGGCATCACCGAGTCCGAGCTGAGTTCCTTACTCAACGAACTTCCTCGTCGATGTTTCCTTCTCCTTGAAGACATCGACGCTGCGGGTATTCGGCGTGAGGGTCTTGCATCTCCCGTTCTAGCTATCGATGATGCCACAGTTGTTCTTGAGGCACACAAGATTGGAACACAGGACAAGCCAGGTATTACACCATCGAAAGCTCATAGTATTCTTGCGTGGCCTCTGATACTAGTTCGGTTGCCCTTCAGTCTCTTCAGCCGGTTTGCGAAGCAGAAGGAGCCAGTAAAGGACCCCGCACTTCCAGAATCTCCAAAAAAGTCTGCGCATAAGGCAGTGGCGAACGTAGCCGAAAAGTCACTTTCAGAAGCAACGGATAAGCCAGTTTCAACAGAAGTCTCAAGAGGAGGTTTGGGCTCCATAAGTCTAAGTGGACTGCTCAATGTCATCGATGGTGCCGCTTCCCATGAGGGTCATGTGCTCATCATGACTACCAATACACCAGACAAGCTGGATGACGCTTTAACCCGACCGGGTCGCGTTGATCTCCAGATCGGCTTCACACTCGCCACGCGCGATCAGATCCGCGACATGTACATGCGCATGTTCAACGCCGACACCGCCATATCTGAGATTACCCCTGAGACCGAGGTCGCTATGGATAATGGAATACCCGCAAATGCAGTCGGAACCCACGAACTCCTCGGTATCTGCCTGCCCAAGAAATCCGTTGCCGCCACCCTCGAGCTAGGCAAGCTCGGGGAGATGGCACAGCATTTTGCTGATGCCTTACCCGAGAAGATCTTCTCGCCTGCGGAGGTCCAAGGCTATTTGCTGATGCACAAGATGGAGCCAAAGAAGGCGATAGAGGAAGTGAGCAAGTGGAAAGATGAGATGCTTGAGATGAAGAAGAAGAAGAAGAAGAAGAAGAAGAAGAAGAAGGGAAACAAGCTTGTAGTTACTTGATGAAAGGCGGAAGGCAGAAACAAAGCACACTGCAAGGTTCGCACTATGTTTATAGGAATACCGGGTCCATGTACCTTTATCAACATCACCAAGGGTGCCTTCTTTAACAACGAGGGGGCTCAGGTGTCTCGATCAAGATTGCATGCGCATTGTACTGTGGCCTACGCATTACAATGTTACCAAGATGCTGGCTTCTCAACCTCTGTATACTAGGTATCCATGTATAAGCAGCTTGAGAAAGGATGTGTTGTGTATTGTGGTTCATTGAGGCAAGCGGCGGTACGTCGATGGCTGGCTTTTGTCAACGAGATGTTGAGACGAGGCGATTCACCAGGAAGAGCGAATGCTAGAACCGAAGAGATCGCGGGCTAAAGGCGCAGGCGCTGGAAGGTACGCCAACATAAAGGTATTGTACCAGAGGATTGGCCGTCTCGAGTCGTTCTGTGATATTGTGAGGATGTGTGTACGACAATGTCTCTACGCAGATTATCACCGTGGTACGTAGTCCGTATCTGGTCTTTGACGCTCAGGGAGTAATGAGACTGGTGCAACTGCGATGACCGAGATCTGGTGCATTGATTGTCGTTGAACGGAGCTGTGAAGCAGCGTCTCAGGCCGTAACCCTGTCGCATATTGTTCTTCGGATTTCCTCGCTGCGCGTCATCAGCACTCCTGTACGCTTGCGCAAACCCACCTTTGCGTTGCGCAAAGCAAATTGGTGGCTTGCAGTCTCCCCTGCGGAAGGATGCTAGGTGCATCGGCGTGCTACACCTGGCTCACGAATCCTGCATCCAGCAGAAGTGCGATTATGTCATGTCTGAGTGGCTTTCCTGTCCTCAAAGCTGAGCAGCTATGTCATACTTGGGTCTGCATCGTTAAAGATGCTCAGGCGAAACGGATAGCTCGCCTGATGACGAACGTCTGCTGGGGCAGTCAAATGTGGTGGTGTGTTTGTCGATCGTTTTCGATGACGATCTATTTCGAGAACAGTTTTCCTGCCACCGTTTTCAATGAAATAAGCGACATGACATCATATGTGGGCAGCGAGAAGATGGTCAGCGCTGTATTGACCGGTAAGGGTCTCGAACAGTTGTAGGCAATATTGGACGAATCTGGAGCACTTTCGCAATGTGGTAGTTGCTCTGTGAGTGACGTGGGTAGGGCCTCTTGCGTCAGTCGCGTGCATCCGACTCAGAAAACGTCAAACTCCACTCGAAACGTCAGTCAGTCAGTGCCGATGCCGATGGACTCGGCACACGTTCCGGATTGACATGGCTCCTCGGGACAGTTCCACTGGAGGATTAGCATTCATCGCTGATGCAGACCTCGACTCGACGAGTAACATCATAACCCACAAAAGCGTAAACAGCCGTAGCCCCCTGCAGCGTCGCAAGAACGTAGCGAACAGACTAACGGGGCCCTTTAGACGGGGAGCTGCCTTGGTGGGAAGGACGTGGTGTGGGGTGACCACATCCGTCAATGGGGATGAAGATCTGCGGGTTGGCATGACGTTCCGCAAGCACGGTTGGAAAGGGACTAGAGCGGTCGAAGTGGTCCATTTCGATCCTGACACGAACTTGCGATGTACGGCGAGGTTGAGCAGAATCCCAGCGATGAGATTGAGGATTTGGAGATGTGCATTCAGCACGAGTGGTCTAGACGTAGGGTAGCGGCATCGGGGATTTGGAGAAGCGATCGAAGGGGTGTTTCGCAAGGAGGTTGGGATATTCGACTCGATGCTGTCAAAGAGGCAGTAGCTTTTGATTTGACAGGCAGATTATGCAGCATGAAGATCTCTTGCTGTGGGACACAAATTCTGTCCAAATTCTGTCCAAATTCTTTAGATTAATTGCACGAATTCCATTGGAGGATAGGGTGATGATCACAGGCCTAGACATCTAGCCTGTGTGATTTACAGCGAGGGCGTGGATCTCCCTTGAGATGCGTTCCAGAATATACGGCCAAGTCCAGAGGGTTCCAGCCTCGTGACACAGGCTGAGGCTGTCGGTTTGGATACGCCCTAGGCTGCAGCGTAGAGGGCGTGGTCAGACGACATCGTCATCACAACGGTACCTGCGTCTTTGGTGACCACGGCGGAGCGCGAAGACCCTGCATGACGATGTCTGAGGCTGAAAGGAAGCCAACACGGACAAACGTCAGAAGTGACGATGTTCAGCCAGAGTATGTTGCCCGGGAGCGGTTACAGTGGAGGCTATGAACGCAACGGGTGTGCGGTAGCGCGAGACCCTGCTTTTGCGAAAGAGGCGCTAGGCCCGCTTATACATAGCCATGCAGGATTCCCGGGCCTATCTTTGCCGAACTTGGACAAGATGACGTTCTTTGGCGCACGGAAACTTTGGGGCGCTGGAGCTGGGAGGATCTTTCACTCTGCTGGGCCGCATATCTCTTGTGGCATGCGGGTTTCGAAGTTGAGCCATGGCGGCGTCTGACGTCGCTGGGGGACTCTGTGCTCCACGAAGCGCGCAGACAGCCGTGCCGTTCGACTTTTGACATAGCTGCTGCGTCATGGAGTCTGGGCGAGGCAGCACAGCTTCATACGGGCACCCCGAATATGATGACTCTACCATGGGAGAAATAGCAAGTATGCAACATGGGAAATTCGAAATTGCCGCTCGGTGGCTTTCAACAAGGACATTGCGCAGGTGCAGCCGTGTACCGCCTGACCCTTAATCGGCTACACCACTCAACAAACGCGGTACGGCTGTCGTGGGCTGTGAATGGCCAGCCAGCCTTATTGCCAGACAAGACCCCTAAACAGCTTTCCAGGGTGGCCGTCATTGCCGACATCATAAGCAACGTCGTGATCCCTAGGTACTTGACCCGCTCAAAACGGGGATGTCTGTATCGGCGCCTCGTCATTGGTGCAGATACCTGCTAGGGCTAGATGGGGAAGGACCCTGTAGATCTGTGATTGTAAGCCTCGAAGATGGCGGCCCACTAGCGCGCTGGCCAGGGTGGATCACTTCTTTGACCCGACAGTCATGGGCCGATCTTTTGCCATGCGCGGTCATGATGGGGGACATGTCGTTCCGCCCGCCTGTGTTGTGCGTGCGTTGTGAGACGGAAGGAGGGTATATAGTTCGCACCCCGCTTGCTGATTCTCTAGAACGCATCACAATCAGCCTGCTTATCGATTCACATACAAATCCTCGATCTCCAGTACACCCTCCGTACACATCTTATCTTACTTAAGCTTCAAACTATCTCTACTTCACTACATCTTCATACCAAACTTCATCAACAATGTCTGCCATGACCGAGTCCCGCCAGCAAGTCTACGTCTCCGGAGACGGCTTCTCAGAGCCCATGAGTGCTCAACACAACTTTGCCAACAACTTTGACCTCAACGACCCTGAGCGAGCCATGTCCGACTACCAAAGGTATGTTACTATACTTAACCATGACTCACAACATTCACTAACCTTGATCAGGATCATGCACGAGCACACCAAGCGCCAGCTTAGCACTGCTACAGACTCGGCACGCCGACGAAGCGGCGCTTCATCATCCGACTCAGTCAGCTCCACCAGCTCATAACAATCATCTTGATTGTCATACACAACTATCTATTCGAGCGTCTGCGACGCTATCTGTATTAGCGATGCATTGTCAGAGATCATATTACGATCTATTTCTTTGTCTATGAGAGCGGGAGGCGTGGCGTTTGGGAATTTACATCTGGCTTTCGCCAATGGCATGCACGATACGGTGTTGGATGGATCTAGCGACATCCTGCTTATCTCAATCAATCCAACTTCTCTATCAGGAGATCATCATCACCATACTCAGTTGTTCCACCCGTGTGAATGTTCAACATCTGTCCGCATCCTATTAACTTAACTAATGATATGGCAAATGTTTGGGTGTTGATGGCTACCTAGGTACTATGGATCAAACCTGTTTTCATCCGTGCCGCGTCCGCAGCCATTTCGACGCGTGGACTGTTGCTCGGCGCAACTTTACGTACCTAGGCAGCACCTACGATTCAATCACACCGACTACCGCCTTTACTATACCAGCCACGACGTTCGTTACTTTTGTAGCGCGGTCTGTAGGTGCAGACGCCGACAAGATCTACCACATTCACTTGGCTACAGTTCACCGTGGTTGCAGCGGCTGATGCATCTGAAACGGCTCTCGCATCCGCCCAATCACGTCTGTGGACCCCACCGAAGACCCTCGTTCTATAAAATGCACTAACATCGTGCAGGATCTCTTCCAAGGACCCGTGACACGGAAAGAAAAGCCGCTATAACTCCGACGAGGACCAGGGGAATGGATGGTGTGAAGCTTGGATCTTGGAAGGAAGATACGGGTAGGGTTGAAGGACCGAATGGACTTCAAGTTGTGGTAATGGAGTGTGGGTCCAGGGGCATGCGAGTAAGATTCACATCATGAGGATGTATTTGTAAACAGCTGTGTACTACTCTTGTTTACTACAAAAGAGCGCGTAGTAGGTAACCTGTCAGAGAGCCTCCCATTCCGCTGCTTGTGTTGTCAGCCAAATACATCGCGTTTTGCACTGCACGACCAAATCTTCAAAGACTCTAATACAAGTCCATATCGTATTAGAACATTCGACTAGGATAACAAGAGAGAATGCTTGCGCCTGTCATGCACATGATTCTTCCTTGCATGCACGAACGTGTTTCCACTTCCAGCACGACCCTTGGACCTACCTAGGTGTCCATGGACGACTACGCAACGTTTTTGCCAACGTGTCTATCACTAATATCTTGGGCATTCAACGAGCTGTAGCAAACACAGAATCAACCCAAGTAGCATTGACACTGACTGCGAAACGCAGGTGGTATCCCAGCGATGCTACAAGCAGCAGCTCCCAGAAAACAGGCTAGTGCGTGATGCCCAACAAGAGCTTCAGCCACATAGCAACCAAGCCGATATCGCAAAACTTCGACATCTTGCCCCTAATGAAGGCTCACGAGAAGAGAAAAAGGCAGGTATCATTCTTCTCTCCGCACGTGTCGCCATGCGAGGGAACCTCCAGAAGCAAGTCATACAGGCACGGGCCGAGTGACTTGTCCGGATTGGCCGGATGTTCACGGGTATCTCCACCTGTGACATCGTTGACAAGCTTCAATCCAAACATTCATCAACCACCGGCTGGTCCCCATCAATCGCTTTCAAGGTCTTGCGCTTTATCCTACAAAGCATCCGCATTGTTCATTTGTATTGTCTGCGCGCCCTACGTTGTTTGTGTCGCGTCGCTGTCACTATGCGTTCCTTCTCTCTTACCGCTAGTCTCGCCGCGCTCTGCAGCGCAGCACCATACGGACAGCAGACGCCACTGAAGAACATTCTTGAAAACACCGACAAGAGTGAAAAATACACATATCCAACCGATTTTACCAGGGAGATAATCCCGAAGCCGTTTCATAGCCACAACGACTACTGGCGTGATGTTCCCTTCTACTCAGGATTAAGTCAAGGTGCCATATCAACAGAAGCCGATGTGTGGCTACTAAACGGCACACTATATGTAAGTAATTTCGATCCTTATACGTTGCGATAGCATCCAGTTGAAATCTCGGCTCATTCGTTGAAGGTCGGTCATGAACCCGCTGCCTTGACCGACAAGCGCACTCTCCAGTCTCTATATCTGGAGCCCATCCTTGACACTCTGCATCGCCAAAACCCAAGCACTCGATTTGTGCAGCCTGGCGAGCAGAATGGCGTATTCGACACCTCCAGCGGACAGACTCTTTACTTCTTTATTGACCTGAAGACTGCTGCTGACGAGACCTGGCCTGCTGTTCTCGAAGCCTTGGAACCTCTGCGAAGCGGCGACTGGCTGACTACCTACGATGGCACGACTCTGCGCAAGAACCCCGTCACCGTCATTGGAACTGGAAACACCCAACTTTCTGACGTCCTCGCATCGTCTCCGCGTGACGTATTCTTTGATGCGCCACTTGCGGAGCTCAACGATTCCAAGTACCAAGATCTCACAGCCAACGAGTCGCCGATTGCATCTACCAATTTTGCATCATCCTTTGGTGAAGTGCGTAAGCGTGAGTTCAACGATACGCAGCTAGAGACTCTGAGGGGCCAACTTGACATGGCCCATGAGAAGGGAATCATGGCTAGGTACTGGAATCAGCCAGACTATCCTATTGGCACGAGGAACGCGGTATGGCGGATTCTTTGGGACGAGGGTGTCGACCTGTTGAACGTTGATGATCTTGCGGGCGCGGCTGCATTCTGGGAGGGAACTGGTTAGTTGGATGGAATGCATCTTAACCATACAAAGCTATCTCAATATCAGAATAGACATATAAAGGCTTAACGATCATAATTGTGGAAAAGATATTATCGAAGCATGGCACTGCTTAGATCATCGCGTGCGGCGCACGTTCGCAGCTCGCTTAAATCCTGCGGCTCTTGCTCGTGTTCTGGTTCCTGCAGAAGCTGATCCCTGTAACCCCAGATTACGTACTCACCCGAGATTTTCCACATGTCAGTCATCCAAGCAATTGTGTTCTAGATTCCATCTCATATTCGTTGCTTTCATCTGAGACCACTCAGCAAACACCTTCTCCAACCTCCTTCGACAAACATCCTTTATATACGTACGTGGCTGGGCCCGGAGCCGCTTGCATACCTGAGAAGCTATAGCCAGCCTTTCTTTGTTCAGCTCCCGCACATTCGCACCGGAACCCATCGTCAGGGAAGGGAGCTGCAAGCTTGTAGCTGGCTCTCATCAATAACACTATCGCAAGTGTTTTAAAGTAGCTTCTTTGGGTCTCTGGAGTTACCCGCGAGCTTTTGCGACTGAGAAAGAGCTAGGGAATAGGTGTGTTACGTCATAGCGAAGATGTTTCCTCCATCGCAGGGCTTGCGATTGGACATTGATGCCATCAGCCAGATATTTGGCTCCATCAGCATCGCATGCTGGATAGGTATGTACTTTCCGTCTTCCTGCACAGCTATACGTTGTGCGACGCGCTTGCGCCGTATTGTTTTGACATGATTGTTACCTCGGCAAGCCGGAGCTGACCCGTATACAGTGGTTTTTTCACCTCAGATAATTGAGAACTGGAAGAGAAGCTCAGCAGAGGGCCTTTCGGTAGTCTTTATTGTGATATGGCTTCTCGGGGACTTCTTCAACATCATAGGTGCAGTACTGCAGGGTGTGCTGCCAACGATGACCATCTTGGCGGTATACTATACGCTAGCCGACATCGTGCTATTGCTGCAGTGCTTCTACTACAAGGGCTTTACGTTGCGCGATGATTTTAAGAAACCGATGGATGAATCCGATGAGGATAGTGAAGCTAGCGAGCAGTCACCGCTTCTTCCCCACCGTAGGCCGCAGTCAAGTGGCTCACCCTATACAAACGGCAACGGCAATGGGATCGAGGTACAGAGACCGCGCATATCAGACATCGACAGACGCGGCTCAAGCCACTCACAAGGCTCATTCCGCGAACGATACCTCTCTATTGACGGCACGCACCTTTCGCCTGTCACACCGCTCCACGATGACTCTACTATTGCACACCAGAATGGCGCGGTCGCAGCCAAACCTCAGCCGGCCCAGTCCAGCCTGCAAACAATCATCTTCAACCTTGGTACCATCGTTCTTGTATGTGCGGCCGGAGTCTTCGGTTGGTATCTCAGTGCCCGGAACTCCACCGCTCCCAATCAGCCAGATGACCAGGACTCGTCACCCGAATCAACACTGCACTTCAACCTTTGGGGCCAGATCTCCGGCTACGTTTGCGCCGCACTCTACCTTGGCTCTCGTGTCCCACAGCTCCTGCTTAACTACCGCCGCAAGTCTACCGAGGGCATCAGCATGCTATTCTTCCTGTTTGCTTGCTTAGGTAACTTGACATATGTGTTGAGCATCCTGGTCTACAAGCCCAAGTGTGGGGGTCATGTCTGCCAGGGTGGAGAGGGACGTGCTGAGTACGGCAAGTACATTGCGGTCAACATGAGCTGGTTATTGGGCAGCTTTGGCACGTTGTTGTTGGATGCTGGTGTGTTTGTACAGTACTTCTTGTATAAGATGGACGATGACGAGAGTGACGAAGAGGAGTAAAGGCAGATATGAGAGATGCCTAAATTGTACTACTACAAAAGTTTTCGTTACAATATCTTGATGGAGCACGCAGCTGGGGGTGCATTGTTGTACATGCATGGCCTCGCAAATGTACATATGCAGAGCAGTCTTGGCTGGGACTCAGATACGTCGTTCACGAGGAGTCTAATTGGCACCGGAGTTGCGGGACGTCAGTGGGCTTTCGACTTGTCTGTTTGTATCGGAAGCCTTCGCTCGTTGGGGCAAATGGCTGCGCAACATATCCGTCTTGGTACCTTGGGCTGAGCTACGCGCGCGTTTGTAAGATCGGAGTCGTTTGAAATCAGAATGCATCATACTTCAACAATCTCGTGGTCCTTCTAATCTTTCTCATCAACACCTGAATCTGTTGCAGCTCGCACTTCAACCTGCCGTTCACAAGACAACACCAAACCAAAACGTGCAAAAACCTCACCATGCCGAAGAACGAGCATCTCAAAGGTTCCAACGCTCCTTCTCACACGTACAAAAAGTGTTCCATTAATACTCCCAGGGGTCGTCTTCTTAGCCGCCGCCAAAGCAGAAGCTATTATCCACACCTATCCCACACACTTCTACGATATCGAGGAAGCAAAAGCATATGTTGATGCTGCCTGCGAGAAAGCTGACCTCAAGTACATAACTAGCAAGCACATGACAGAGGACGAAATGGAGTATGTGAAAGATAGGGCCTGCTTCATAGTAGCTGCCAAAGCTTTCGGGCAGGGGGAGTTCTATCTAAAGGTCGAGTTAGCTGATCCAAGAGCTTTAAGGAGTATGTATGCCTGGTCCTCTCCTTGTTTTCTGATACCGACACGTACATGGTCTAGCCGCCGTCGAAGCCGACATTAAACGCCTGCTCCCCTTAGTGCCTTATTGGCCGTCAAGCTTCCTCAGTGTGCAGCATGCCGTTCTTCACGTCGACAGGGTTGCACGATGGTCCCGGTTCGTGTATGAGCAATTCGAAGGTGTGGAAGAGAAGAAGTTCCGAGCCTATGTCAACTTCAATACGGCCAGGCATGCTTTCGAAGCAGGCAGGTTTGACATGAATATACCCGGTAAAGGATGGCGGCAACCACAGCGCAAACTCCAAAAGGCTGCTACTACGTCAAAAGCGCCAATTGAAAGGTTTGGCACAATGAAGAGTAGGTCGATCTACCGTCGAACCCTCTGAACTATACTGATGTGCCAACATAGAAGCCATCGAGTTCGACGTACAACGCCTTCTTGTGCTTGTGTCCCCCTGGCCGACGAAATTCCCTTCCCTCAACGCAGCTCGAGATCATGTCTTCAGCTTCGTGAAGTCCACTTCTTTCTCATTCACATACTGGCCCGAGGTCGGCGATCACCGCTTCCGCCTATTTGTCAACTATAATACGGCAAAGCGCGCCTTTGAGCTAGGAAAGTTCAAGATCGAAGTCGACGAGAAAGAAGAAGAAGAAGAAGAAGAAGAAGAAGAAGAAGAAGAAGAAGAAGAAGAAGAAGAAGGAGGAGGAGGAGGAGGAGGAGGAGCAGCAGCAGGAGGAGGAGGAGCAATCCTCATATGTGCAAGCAATGTACAAGAGGTAGCCCAAGAAATCACGATGCCGTCTGTGGATGAGTCAGATGAGGATCCTTTCAAGGTAAGGTTCTCTTCCAGTTGGGTACAGACTAACGTGTTTCTGAACATGACATGTGCTGATTATCTTCACTACAGGATCTTATTGCTGTCCTGAAGCGCGAGAGCATTCTCAAGATAGCTTTTGAGTGAATGAAGCTAGGCGAGCGAGCGTATGAGACACTGGGCAGACTGAGGCTGTGGCATAGTATGTGTTTGTATCAAGAAATATACAGCACTTGGCGTATGGCCAAAAGACGAAGGGACTGATGAAGAAGATTGGTATGTTATGCGATAATTTGGCACTCTCTTGGTATCCTCTAAGTATCTCAGAACCATGGGTTCACATCACACATCTAAATTTCATCACTACCCTCTTTTTCCTCATCAAGGACAGCGTCCACAACATCATCCATAGCGTCCGCAGAATCGTCGAGTGCGATCCCCTTACCCTTGTCCGCCTTTTTCGCCTTCAACTTTGCAATCTCGGCCTCAACACCAAGCTCTACCTCCCTCTTCAACCCTTTGTAGAAGCCCATCTTGAACAGCACTTCATACCACACGAACAAGGGCGCCAGGAACAGGGCCTGGACCAAATTGTCTAGCAGTGCGGGTTTGCGCCCTTCAAACTTGCCATGTCCAACGAATTGCAGTATCCAGCTTACGACGTGGACGGCGACGGCAATACTGTTGACTTTGGTCTTGTTGTAACGCTGCGTGAGGCGGTTGGAGAGGGATGCGAAGGCGAGGATTATGGGGGTGACGGTCACGCCAGCGAGGTTGGGAGAGAGAAGGAGGTAGAGAGTTGAGTAGGTAGCTGCAGCGATGGTGCCTAGG
>Ga0268250_10000774_pt1 | contig 14515 bp, 6 predicted proteins | sample AgamicAsSfe_FD_200448 | JGI IMG/M metagenome (GOLD analysis project Ga0268250, IMG submission 200448) | Agave microbial communities from Guanajuato, Mexico - As.Sf.e (v2) (version 2) | ecosystem: Host-associated > Plants > Phyllosphere > Phylloplane/Leaf | place: Guanajuato, Mexico | collected... | reverse complement strand
TGTATAAGAGACAGCTACTACGTCCCCAACCAGAGCCCTTACTGCATGGCCTCAGACGCTGCTCTTACCGTCGACCAAATGCTTATTTCTCAATGTGCCGCAGAGGAGACTCAACGGCGAACCTTCAACTCAACTCTCGATGGCCTCAAGAAGATCGCTAGGAATGAAGGTCTTACAACCCTGTGGCGCGGTTTGAGTCCCACATTGCTCATGTCGGTTCCTGCCAATGTCATCTACTTTGCTGGCTACGATTGGCTGCGAGCAAACCCAAACAGTCCCATGAAGGATCGCGTATCCGACAACTACGCTCCCCTCTTCGCTGGTTCCAGCGCCAGAATCCTAGCTGCTATCGTCGTCAGCCCCGTCGAAATGTTCCGCACACGCATGCAAGCCAGCCATCCCGAGGCTGCCACCCCGACCGGTGTTTTCAGAGACACGTTATCCGGAGTTCAAGATATGGTCAAGGCAGATGGATACCGCGCATTGTGGAGAGGCCTCGGTCTTACTCTTTGGCGAGATGTGCCCTTCTCCGCCTTGTACTGGTGGGGCTACGAATACGGCAGACAGACATTGCACAACGCACGAGAGGGTCCTGCCTCTCACGAACCTACTGGCAGCTTGAAGAACCGTGCAGTCAGCGAGCTCGACCACAAGACCGTCCTGGTCGACAGCTTTATCGCTGGTGCGAGTGCCGGCGCCATTGCTGCTTTCGTCACCACTCCTTTCGATGTTGGCAAGACTCGTCAGCAAGTCGCTCGCCACTCTACCGACGCTGCGTCCTCCGTTGCTTCTGCTGTCCGTCCCGAGGACAAGCTCATGCCCCGCTTCTTGTGGCACATCTACAAGACTGAAGGTGCCGCTGGCTTGTTCAAGGGTTGGGCTGCTCGTACCATGAAGGTTGCACCTGCATGTGCCATCATGATTAGCAGTTACGAGATTGGCAAGAAGATGGCTGGCACTATGAACGAAAAGGCTGTCAAGGAGTCTTCGTCATAAACACCTGGATTTGAAAAACTTCCTGGACTTGTACTATTATCACGGCCTTTTCCCTTGTTTTTTGATGGATCTACAAAAAAATCAGTACAGCGTGGAGTTTTGGGTTTCTGGTCTTTGGTTTGGTTTCTTTGCATGTTCGTCTCTTTACTTCACTCATCCTCTCAGCGCTTGTACCAGCGATCTGTGTTTTTCTTTACTGTTGCGCATACCTGTTTCGAAGTTTTGGGATACATTTATTGTCCTTTGTATGCTCTTTGTACGACCAATTGGATACTTTTCAAGCAAGATAAGAGACAAATTCATCTCTGAACAGAGAACTCACAAATTGCCTTCTCAAGTGCCGTTCCAAATGTGTATCCTTCTCTGAGCAGTCCAGACTCGAGCATGTACTGTCGTCTGCTTCTGCAATGGTGGAACCGGCGTCTCCATACACCACATCACATCTAGGACTTTGGAAGACTGTAAAAAATGCCATATGGTGTCTTCACTTCCGATCAACGAAAGAAGAAAAAAGGTCCAACCCTGGATTTCATGATTCAATCATGATCTCAAACATTAAAATTCTCTCGATATCCAAATTTTTGGGGGAAAAAAAAAAACTCAACAATCACAAAATGCCAAAAACAACAACATATATGCACCCACAACTCCTTAGGCACACGAGAGCGTAAGAAAAAAGTGTGTTGAATTGGGCCACCCCTTTCCACTCTAGCCTTTTCGTTTAGCCCAATTAAAGAAGTAAGAACAATGCATTGTCACTGCAAAAAACCATCCTCGCATCAAATGATTCAAACCGCGATCTTAAAGGAACTAGAAACAAGATATCATCAATGATATGTAGGATACCTGCACGTTTCTCACACGGGCTCAGTCATGTTATAAAGGTTCGATTTACCAGGATTCGGAATGAGTGTAAAAGAAAAGGTAAATGTTAGAAAATCGTTTGATGAGTATCTTGGGAGAGAGAGGTTAGGGTCGAGTAGGTAGAAGAAACACAGATTTCCATCCCTGAAAGACTGATTTCTTGGTGGGCGAGTTTGCAAAAGTGTGTTGATAACATGTTAGATCTTGATATATCACATAGGTACAGTATGGATGTGGGTTGTTTTATGTATGCTCTTTCCCTTATATGTATACTCTTTTCCTATAATGGTTCGTTGGATATTCGATGTGTCAGCTTCAGCAGTGTGTAAAGGGTGATGGTGATACAGAAGCAAAGATGTCAAATTGAAGGCCTCATAAGAAGCACATAGCATGCATGAAAGAGTATTGTAAAGATATATCTGATAGAACGGTTCTTCTTTATTATTTGCTTATACAGAAACAAAGATATTCTGAAAGAAGAATTATCTCTTTCTCTCTCCGTATCGAGAACATTATCCTACATTAGAGAGGTCAAACTCTCCTTTTGCAACCCAAATGTCTCAACCTCTCACATCCCCAGAGCACCTCGATAACCGCCGTCGAAACTCGTCTCGACAAACAAGACAAATCCCTCCTCACGATGCCACACTCAAAGTAAGCAACAAACTTACAAGAGCATAACAGCACCAGCAGCAACACCAAGGAATCCCATACCAGCGCGCTGAGCAACAGCAGCACCGGTGTAAACAACAGGCTTAGAGGCAGTAGCAGTACCGTTGGTCTTGCCTCCGCCGGTGACGACGCTGGTCGAAGCAGCAGGGACCTTGGAAGAGACAGTGCAAGGGCAGTCGGTGATGGTGATGGTAGTAGCGGAGGAAACGGTGTAGACGTTGGTGTGGATGGTGGTGGTGTAAGGACCAGCGGTGGGGGCGGGGCAGACGGTGGTGATGCTGTGAGTTGTGTTAGACTTTGGTTCTAAAGAGAAGGGGAAAGGAGAAGAAAAGGCTTACGCAGTGACAACCGAAGTAACGTAGACAGCACCAGAAGAGGCAGCAGCAGACGAAGAAACGGTGGCAGAGTAAGGAATGAAGCTGGAGATCAAACCGCCGGAGGAAGCAACGGGGTTCTCGCCGAGGCAGGTGGCGTACTCGGAAACACACTGGGCCTGGTTGGCAGAGAGGCCGTTGACGGGGGTGGTTCTGCAGGTGTTGTAGGCGGCGTAGCAAGCACCCTGGCAAGCAGCGTTGTTGGCAGAGCACTGAGCCTGGTTGGCAGAAAGACCGTCAGGGCCGCGAGTAGTGCGGCAAGTGTTGTCACGGTCCTTGCAGTTGCCAGTGGCCGAAGCACTGGCAGAGGCCGAAGTGGCAGATGCAGTGGCCGAGACGGTGGCGGTGTAAGGGATGAAGCTGGAGATGATGCCGCCGGTGGAAGCAATGGGGTTCTCGCCGAGGCAGGTGGCATACTCGGAGATACACTGGGCCTGGTTGGCGGAAGCGCCGCCAACAGGAGTGGTCTGGCAAACGCCCAAGGCGGCGTAGCAGTCGCCCTGGCACTGAGCATTGTTGGCAGAGCACTGAGCCTGATTGGCAGAGGCGCCGGTGACGGGGTCGCTGGCGCGGCAGGCATTGTCCTTGGCAACACAGCCAGTGGCAGCAGTAGTCGAGTTCTGGGCAGCGACAGCGCCAATGAAGGCGAGAGAGGCAACAGCAATGAACTTCATGTTTGCGATGGTGGTGATTAATGAAGTGTGATGGGGTATTAAAAAGATGTAGTTGATGCTGTAGTAGCGAGTGTAGGAGTTGGAATTACTGATAGAGGATGAAAGACTGTGATCGTGATGGAGGAGAGAACAACCTTGCGATGGTCCAGCAGCTCTTATATACCAGCTCAGCTGCTTGTTGTCGATGATCTGATACGAAGTCTGAGGGTGATCCGCATGAGACTAGCCCCAGGAACCAGGAACCCGTTACGAGGAGCTCAGGGCTTGTGGTGCTCGTATCCATAACGGTTCCTCATCTCTAAACTCTCGTGCATCCCAATCGGGCGGGGAAAGTAGACCGACCGTACAATTTTAGCCTGGTATGGGTCACTTACCTCAAATCGTTGAAGGATCATGCATTTACAGTTTTCCTGCATACGGGTTCCTGCAGAAGTGCTCTCTGCGTTGTAGATCCTTGAAATGCACCTCCAGCTCCAGAACAACAACCGATAATGTTCAAGGCATGAATCCAGGCGACTTACAATTTCCAAATACCAGAGAAGCAATCAGCGCCTCAATTCCAAAGATAGAATAACCTCGCCGTTGCCGTTGTTCGTCCAGAGACAGCCTCGGAAAGATGATTCAACACCATCAGCTAACGTTACCCTTCGATCATGCTGTCGTATCGATACCGGTTTCAGCAGAGTTCGCTTCGGTACGATGTAAAATTGGTTTCTTGGAAGTTCGAACCTGCGCAAAGTATAGAAGCGTTTACCCCTCTTGACGTCAAATACCACCAGGAGAAAGACAATAGGAGCCGAGGTCCGTAAGGCCAAGGAAAAGTTCATGAAACGTCTTGTTCTTGACCCCTCGACGGATAGAACAGAGATGAAGACCTCGCATTCGGTGGTCTAGGGCATGGATGTTGACGATGTTTGTTGTTGCTACACGAGGAAGTAAGGAGACAGGAGAGCTGAGAGAAGAGTTCGAAGCCTTCTTGGCAGCTGCGGGTTGAACCACGTGGGGTGGTCGATACTTCTTTCCTTGCACAACACCTCTCACCACCTTAGCTGACGACTACCACACAGCTTCAGAAAACTTGGACTTTGGCTGGTTTGAAGGCAAGTGTAACCCAAGCCTCTTACGTACGGACAGTGTAGAATGCAACCCAATTCCCCAGCCAAAGCCTCGAAATAGCAAACTACTATCACCGTTGTTGAAACAGCCGCGAACTATCAGATTAGCAGCTGGGGGAAAGAAAAGGCTGGGGAAAGTAGATCACGAGGATGGTTCGATCTACACAGGAGGCAATTCAGACGATCAACACCGTCTGTCGACGGAAATTTTCGCTCAAAGGTGGTTTGACAGAGTTGTTTGGGCTTCTGCTTGTTTCTGTTCGTACGCGCAAACAACTAGAAAATTCCCTCCCTCAACCATTACTTATTTTTCGTCACTTTGAGGTTTAATATCAAGCGGACGTCACCGCGTCTGCGAAAGTCTCCCAACCGCTTTTCTCCCATGGCGCCAGTACAATGGCTCGCTGTGCGTCTCTGACTACACCCGTGCCTGCAAACGCCTTTGCCAACTCCTCCGCTCCAAGATCACCGTACGGTGGTACGGCTCTCTGCGATGTCAACAACGCCATTTGTGCCGGATATGCCTCTTCGGTCAAGTCTGTCAGTTGCGTCCATCCATGGCTTTGGTGCGGTGCAAGCATGATGGCTCTCTGTGTCTCAATCAGTGCATCCATCTCTGATGCGTCAGAAGAAAGACCGGCAATGGCACCAAAGACTTGTTCGACATGCTCGCGGTCGTAGATGGAGATACTGTCGTTGGTACGCAGAGAGGCAAGATCATCGCGCACGGCATCAATGGTGTCGGTATCGTTGTCTAGGGCAGCGATAGCGCCAAGGAGTACAATAGATGGAACGTGAGAGTCGTGCTTCTCGATGCAGTCGAACAACTGATCGCGAGCGACAGACTTCTCTTCATCGCCGCCCTTAGCCCACAAGACTTGCACGAGCAGGCATACAACATCGGGGTCAGAGTTGCTCTCTTCGAGTGCGGATCTGAACGCTGCAATGGCGTCGTCCATGTTTTGTAGGTAGAATGCGGCAAGACCTGCAGTCAGATGAGCCGACAAGCGGACCTTACGTCTACTGTCTGGCTCCAAACCACTTGCATCAGCTTCGGCAGAGAGATCAAGCGCTGTTCCTGCGTTCTCTGCTGCTGACTCAAAGTCTTTCGAGGCAAGCTGGTTCCTGGCAAGATCGGCCTTGGCGAGAGCGAATCGTCCGAGAGAGGTAAGCGACTCTGTGGCTTCGTAATCAGCCTCGGCTGATGTGCAAAGACTTGTGAGCATCTCAATAGCAGGGCCATGATCGCCCACACGCTCTGAGAACAAGGAAGCAAGGTGGTTGAATGCCTGGTCCGAAGGTACTTGGCGATGCAGCTGCTCCAAGGCAAACAATGGTTGGATTAGTGCAGTAATCTCATTTGAAGCCGAGGGAGTTGTGAGTAGGTTGTCGAAGACCGAAACAGCATACTGACGCTTCGTGATCAAAGAAGCAGAATCTGAGATCTCAAAAGCATGAGTGAAATGTGACAAGGCCTCCTTCTTATCGCCCATCATTAACGCAATCAAACCCTCACCAAGCCATGCATGAGCATAGTCAGGGTCCGTTGATTGAGCACGACCGAAAGCTTGGTGAGCAAGCTCGTAGTCATTGTTTATGAGATAAAGAACACCGAGATTGCACCATGTCTTCGCACTGCGCTCATTCAAATGCAATGATCTGACAAAGGCGTGCTGTGAAACTTTGGGGTTCAATCTAGTCGTGATGACACCAAGCGAGTTCCAGAACTCCGAGTTTCCTGCCTCGAGCTCGATGGCACGCTTGAAGCATCTGACAGCTGCACGAAGGAACTTCTTGCCTGCCTTTGCGTCGCTGCAGCTGAATGCCTTGTGCTCGGCCCAACCAAGATTGTACCAAGCTACAGCCTGAGCATGTACGTCGTTTGCACAGCTGAAGATGGCGCGCTTGTATGCAAGTAGCGAAAGAGCCAGATACTCGGGACATGCGACAGCATTGTCGCCTTCTGTTGAGCTCTCAAGGGCTTTCGAGTCAACTCCATCAATCTCTGACAGAATGCCGAACTCTTTAACATCCACATCCTTCGTCAGCATTTGCTTAGTGATATCGCTAGGGAATATGTCGAGTCTATCCTGGATCCAGTAGAAGATTGAACAAGCATCACCAACTGCCTTCCAGAGGTTGAAAGCCTGAGGCCTCAGCTCAGCGATCTTTTGAGCGAGCTCAATTGCCTGCACTGCGCTGTGAGCAGCTTGGCCAAAGAAGCCGGTCTCTACACACCTCCAAGCCTTCTCGATGTAGGTCTGGAGAAGTGCAATGAGAACACCAAACTCCTCAGCTCTACCAGTGAGAACTTCTTGAAGACCAGCAATAGCTTCGTCATGCTCACCAAGTTCTCTGTTGACATTGGCAAGCATGTATCGTGTGAACCAGTTCTGGCCAGTGACGTTCATAGAAATGCCATCGTGAGGCTTTTCGGCATAGATGAAAGTTCGGCTTGCAGAATTGTAACGTCCAGAATTGTGGTAACTCTCTCCCAGACCAACGTAGGAGTGGTAGTCGTTGGGACTGATTCTGAGTGCCGACAAGAACGAAACTATCGCCTTGGAGTACTCTTGCTTAGTCATCTGGACAACACCCAGGGCTGAGAAGGGCCAGCTGATACCCTTCTTCTTCGAGCCTGGTGGAGGTCTGACTTTGCCTGAGTCGACAACTCTTTGTGCAACAATCTCGACAATGTCCCACTCGCCCTGGTCAGCGAAGAATCTTGCTAGCCTCTCAGCAGCCTCGACCTCAGATCCTGACAGCTCAAATGCCTTCTGGAAACATTGACGTGCTCTCTTCTTGTCCTTGGCATAATCGGCATAGTAGTAACCAAGGGAGGTGTACGCAGGTGCAAGATTGACGTTAGTCTTGATTGCGGATAAGAACCTGGCGTAAGCTCCATTGCGGTCTCTTCTGGCAGTCTTTGAAGTGTCGAGGTTCCAATGGCAAAAACCGGTGCGGTATAGTGTTTGTGCTCTGAGCTCTCGTGCTTTGGGGTCGTCCAGCTTCAGCTCGGGCAAACACTTCTCCATGGTCTCCAGAGCAGGGCCGTAGTTTCCACGCAGAGCATCGCACCATGCCGACTCAATCTCGATTCGGACGTTAGAAGGGTCCTGCTCCAATGCTTGCGACAAGAATTTGACTGCTTCATCGAACTCTTCTTGCTCCTCCAGAATCAGACCCAAACCAATGAGGGTCGCAGTATGCTTGGGCTTTCTTGCAAGAATATCGTTGAAAAGATCTCTAGCTTCCGGGTGATTCTTTGGTGACTGGTGGTATACCAGTGCAGTAGCGAGTGTGCTGTTGAAGGCGTCCTTGTTGTCCTGCAGTTCGAGACCAGACTTTCTGATCTCTGATTCGAGCATTTTGAGACCGGTTCGAGCGACATCTGCTGCGCTCTCGTATTCCTCCAAGTGTAGGTAGTACTCTGCAACAAGGCGATGTGCCAAAACAGACTTGCTGCCATCCTCGAGGCCTTCGCTCATCAAGAGAATTCTATCCTCTTGGTTGAGTGGAGGCTCAACGACTTCCTCTTTCTGTTCCGGATCCTTGGGAGGTGCAGGGAACGGTGAGATCTCGCAGTCGAGGTATGCCTTGAGCACCTTGCCCAAACTTGTCTCAGGGAAGAACTCCAAGTATTCTCTTAGAACACCGACATCCAGATCGGAAACGCTTGCAACGTCCTTCCAGTCCAGTTCGGTAATCCAAGCAAGAAGGAAGGGATGCTTGATGATGACCATGCCATGCACGTTTCCCATGACTTGCTCGCGCTTTGCAGCCTTTGCATCACCAGTAAGAACAATTAATGTGTCGTAGGCTCTCTGCAGAAGCTTCTGCTCGTACTCGCGGCGGACTTCATCGTCGTTGGTCCAGTCAATCAGCTTCTGATAAAGGTCCTCAATGTTGCTCTTTGTAAAGACTTCTCGGCGAACATCGGTGGTCACTTGGTTGATCCTAGCTCCGAGTCTCGTTCTTCGCTCGCCAATCTCCTTGTTGATGCGTTGCTTCTCCTCTTCTTCGGTGATTTCGATGAGGCGTGTGTAGGTATGTGAAGGGCTTGGTAGACGACCTTCCAAGAAATCATAGACTGGGCTTCCGGGTAATTGAGCTTCCAGAGCGCGTTTGTACTGAGCAGTAGTTCCGTGTTCCTTGGTAAATTCTACCAGTTTGTTGACAGTAGTTTGACATTTGTGAGCGTCTTCGGCAGCGGCCTGGATCTCGGCAACCTTGAGAGCAGCTTCGCGATATTGGTCAAGTTTGATACCACCTTGACTCTCGTACAAGTTGCAAAGACCTAGCCATGCTTGTGCATCATCAGGCTTGATCTCGGCGGCTGAGTTGTATGTTTTTGCCGCATCGTCTAGTTTGTTCTGTTTTTGGTATGCGCGTCCCAAGAAAAGCTTGCTGTGATTACTGTCAGTCACATGGTTTCGTCTGAGCGAGAAACTACCCACGCAAAGTAATTTTGAGAATCTGATGCGAGGACAATCTGGCATTGAGTGACAGCATCATCATAATTCTCAGCATCCAAGGCGACTTTGGCAGCCTTCAGCGCGGCCTTGTTTCCAGACATTGTCGGCTGTGATGGCTGTAGAACGAGTTGACAGGCGCACAGTATTAGATCTGCAACTGATGAATTGTCAAGACAAACGAATGAGAGAGAATTGGCATGTGACAGGGACAAATTGTTGTCTTTGATGATTTCTAGAGACGCAGCGCGCATCAATGACGTTTTGAGAGTCAAAGCTCGGGCCTCGATCGTGGATCCACCTCTCGATGAGATCTCCCAACTCTTCCTTTGCGACAACACGCGACCAGTCTGGACGGATATCGATACTCAAGAACCTGGTGCACATGAGATCGATTAGTGCTCGAGCAGTGATGCCGCCAGACCCCACGACTTAGGCGCAAACGAACCTCCTTTGCGGCGAACCCAGCTCCCCGAGCTATGAACGAGAACGACTCGACGAAAAGAGGAGGACACCCCCTGTATACATGGCACAGAGCACCAAAGACGCTACACATGGGGTCCTCAATGTTCAGATAGACACCACTAATATGACTACTTTCGTCCACCAACCATTCTCTCGAACATCTCATCTCTTCTCCTGATCCAGCTCTCCAACTCCGCCCTCAGCTCCTGCATCACCCTCCTAACCTCCCTAGCTTCCGGCGCCACACCCTCATAAGCCTCGATCCTCTGCTCCACATCCCTCAACCTCTGCATCAACATTTCTGCATTTGCATTCGCAGCCTCGACATCCGTAAGCAGCTTTTCTGGAATCTCTGATCCAGTCGCAGAAGCATTTCGCAATCTTTCGTCGTATTCACCAACCTTAGCTTTGAGAAGTTTGGTCTGTCGGATGATTTCTGCGGTCCTTTGGGGTAGGTTCTTCTCGCTTTGAAAGTCTGAAGACTGTAGATCTTGCAGTTCGTTTCGAAGCGTGGTTTGGTGGGCAAGTAGAGAGGTTTGAAGAGTTTGAGTTGCAGTGAGTTGGTTGTGGAGTGCAGAGAGAGATGTTGAGAGGGAGAGAAGCGTAGTTGCTAGCGTAGTTGCTGCCGTCGTGGTGGAGTTCAAGGTGACTGCTGTTGTGGCCTGGGCTGTGAGGTCTGCGGTTCCGTGGCTGGAAAGGCTGGTGATGAGGGAGTTGGTGAGGGAGTTGTTCAGTGTAGCTGTCGTTTCTTGTGTCTTCTAGATTGGTATTTGTTAGTCCAGTCCGCAATTTTGGAATGTTCGATCACAAAAAAACAGGCATCCGGTTCCTATGAACCAAAAGACAAGAAAAATACACAAAACTCACCTCCATCTCTTCCAATTCTCTCACGCAAGTCCTTTCTACACCACACAAACTCCCCCACCCCTCATCGCCTTTCTCATTGAAGGCAGCCAATGCCAAAAGCGCCTTCAACGTCTCTTCATTTTCTTCAAACTTGGGTACTTTTTGCGGAAATGGATATTTCTGGCTCAGAAATTGATGGATATAGGTCCAATCCTTGGCTAATCGTTGTTGCTCGGCGGCTTTGGAGGGCGAGAAGAGTGAGTACTCTAGTGGTGTTGAGGGGGAGAAATTGGGGGCTTGGTTCATTTTTTCTTTGCCCTATACTGATTTGGATTTCGGTAGAGGTTCTTGGGACAAACGTAATGGCAAGGTGAATCTCGGAATTGGTTGGCATGAAGGTGGGACGAGTGTAAGTGGTGTTTTGGATGTTCGATTGTTTACGGCTTTGACAGGTCTTGGCGTTTACATTGATGGAAGTGATGATATAATAATATTATTTTCATGAGCTATCTTTTGGACCAGATGATTAGGATAGTACAAGATGGTATGCGACAGAATATAAAGGTCGAGATAACCTGTAGTCTAAAAACATGATCTATTCTTGCTCTAGTGTATATAGTTGAGCTTCTGTCACTTCCTTCTTCATTCCCTTTCCGTGATTCGCTACTTGTTGTCTCGTCTTGTGTTTGTGTGACACAAGGCTCGACCTCTATGGTCTTACCGTCAACCCCGAACGTGGCCGTGTGCGTGACAGATACCTTTGGATGGCCACATGTGGTTACCTGGCCATCCTGCACGTGTCTGTACGCGGAGCACATCACTTAGCTGGCTGCTGCTGTCGAGGGGTGGGCTTCAAAACCCGATGCCTGTAGTAGAGGCTAGTCAAGCTTGTGACAGTATCGGTTGTTCTTGGGCCGCTCAAGTGGATCATGTCCCATGGTGGGTATGTTTCGAGCCCCTACACAGGCATGCGTGTGGACGGCGCTGCAACTTGCAGCATTGCTGTGCGCGTTCATAGCTCCGCTGTATCGAACAAACTCGTTCTTGGAGAGACCTGCGATAGGCAGTTGCTGCGCGGTATAGACTCTGGCAGTCGTGCTTTCCCTGCCAACTATTCGGCATTCTCTCAGCCAAGGAGCACATTGTGCTTGAGTTCGGTCCAGTCCCTGTTGGTGTCCCAGCATTCTTGTAGCAAAGCCTTGACACGAACAACCTGTCCCATACCAGCGTTCTCGATACTCTGCAGACGTTGCAACACATCAACAGCTTTACCAGGATCTCTTGCCTCGCAGCCAGCAAGGAAAAGAGGTAGAATGATATCCGGAGTGTCGAACGCGTTGTATCCTTTCAGTTCGTTAAAGGCTTCCAAGATAGCGTTGACCGAGAACTGGACCAGTCGCGATTCGGATGGAAGCATATAGACACGGCGATGAAGGTAGATCAGTGCGGCATGGGTTATTGCGGCATTGACCGCGCGATAGACTTCCGTGGATGAGGTGGATGATTCCGAGCAGGCGCAATCATAGCGCGTGTGCTTGACTTCTAACGTGAAGAGTTCGAGGTTCATCCTCAACTGCTGAGACACGGTTATCGTCTGTATTGCGGGCTCTCCATGCAAGCGACGCTCGTAATCACAGCGTTTTGCGAGTTCTGCAGTCCTTGAAAGCAAAATCAATGATTTGGTGGTGAAACCGGCCAAACATTGGAGTTCGGGTGTTTCTTCAGCCAATTTGAGCTCACGTGACCATTCGTACCAAGCACCTTGATAGGTGTCGCTGCTCGCACTTCCAAAAGTGTCCAAATATGCAAACCACCTGCCAAAGAAGAATGTTGCACTAGTTCGTTGAATGTTGTCTTGACTGAGTCGAAGACCGTACAAGCGTCGTGCCAAGCTGAGATGCTCCTGCCAGGAAATGGGCAAGTCGAAGGCCAGAGGATATGATTGAGTGAGAGATGCCAGCATGACGCAGGACCCGAATGCTGAGTCTGAGATCAGTTCATTCCCTGATAGCGCTTCACGTAAAGAAGGAAACACGGGCGTAACCCATGTTGCGATGCGATTCTTTGGTTCGGCATGTCGCAAAAGCCGAGCTCGGTGGCAAGCTGCATATGCCAACAGAAGTCGCAACAGATTGTCGTCCTTGAGGGCTAGCTGTGGCAGAATTGTCGAGAAAGGATTAGATGGACACTGATGAGTTACCAGAACGTTCGCTGTGTAGTTGATGAAATAATGGTAATAGAGCAGATTCATTGGATTCTCCAGCAGAACACTAGGGACAGGCCTCAAAAACGTTGGTATCGTGACCGGCACAGGCGCCGAGTAGTAAAAGTCGGTAGAGCATTGTTGCGGCGAATCAATTTGGGCATCGTTGTTTTGCCCAAGCGCATCGCAGTCGTTGTTCTTTGGAAGATCAAGATCAGGAAGACCGTGATCGTAGCCAAAGATGTCCATCCGGGGCAGGCGTGTTGGGGGAACAGGACGGTAGGACTGTGATGCGGGAAGCCGTCTTCTTCATGTGTTTCGGACGGGTCGCATGTATGTACTAATAGGGAGAAAGATAGGTTCGTTGGGCCTAGAATTTGTTGATCCAGACGCGGCGCTAGACACACTGACAGTTTCTTCTCCAACAAAGACCTATCAGAGAACGTGTTCATGCACTCCTGTCTAGCTTAGAGGCACAGGCGCGATTTGGCGAACCGTCACAAGCGCAGAGTGCAAGATGAGGAGTATCTCCACAGCATTCCTAAGGACTGCTTTCTATGCTCACAAGGGGGAGATGATGGAGACGGGCATGTGGCAATAATAGACTTTGGGCGAATGTATCCCCCTGGCCTATCAAGTCCTCTGAACTGCGATGGACACCCAATTTGTGTTCAAGCGGCTCTTACTTTACCCAAATCCTACGAGCCAAGACTTGATTGAGACAACCTTATTAGTCCATTTCTGGCGAGCCGAGCAGCCGGATACGTTAAGCCCGCCCGTTCGGTGAACTCTTGCAGCGGAGGAGAGCGGAAAATGTTTATGCCAATACCCGATACCGAAGGAGACTTGCAAAAGATGAAGAGATGCAAAAACATAACCACAAGACGAGGAGCAAAACGTACAGCAGCAGGGATTCCCACGTGGTCACCCACCGTAGTACTAATCTGCCGTTCAACTGCTTATGTATGGCAGAGCGGACGGGATGCCCAGTTTTCAGCTGACTGTGGCCGTACGTGCTTGGTGAAGCAATCTTGCAGGACAAGACCGTATCAACAGCCAGTCGCTCCATGAATTCCTGGCATGCTCGGGGTGCTCTGAAATGTATTTTGGTGCAGCCATGAGTCTCAGATACAGGCTACTCGAGCATCATACAGACTGCTGCTTGTAGCGAAGTAATGGTGATGGTCTCGTGAGATAAAGATGAAGAAGTATTTCGGAAACAGACTCATGAACAGCCCTGGAGACCGGTGATTAGCCGCTCCGCAGTTTTGGTCGTCATCGGTCTTGCTTCTGCGGAAGGCTAATAAGTTTATCGCGTCACGATTAAGGCGAGTTGCCGCTGTATCATCAAGGCCTCCCTCTGTTGTCTCAATGTTATTGCTGTCTATCTTCACCGAGTTACCACATACGGCTCGTCAACATGGCCACTACATCGTTACTTGATCTGCCCGACGAACTGATTCACAACATCTTTCTCCACCTGAACGCATCATCGGCCACCAGCTTCGGACAAAGCTCGAAACGACTATACAAGATCTCGAATACCGCTTCACTATGGCGCCGTTGGTGTCGCGAGGGCTGGAGCTACTGGGAAGAGCAGCAAGGTAGACCCCTACCAGACTACAATGTCCATTCGCAAACCGAGTGGAAGCGCGCATACGCCGACAAGGTCACGCAAGATAAAGAGGTCCTGGCTATCTTCAACAACCTTTTGAGCGGCCAGCAAAACCGAATGGCGCGCATGCACGAGATTGTTGAGAACTACTCATACGATGCCAAAGATGTGCTGCTGGCTCAACTACAAACACCTGACGACGCTGAGGATGTCCTTGCC
>Ga0268250_10000773_pt1 | contig 14518 bp, 18 predicted proteins | sample AgamicAsSfe_FD_200448 | JGI IMG/M metagenome (GOLD analysis project Ga0268250, IMG submission 200448) | Agave microbial communities from Guanajuato, Mexico - As.Sf.e (v2) (version 2) | ecosystem: Host-associated > Plants > Phyllosphere > Phylloplane/Leaf | place: Guanajuato, Mexico | collected... | reverse complement strand
GTCTGGTCACTTTCCGCGGCCACAAGGTACTCAAGACGCTCATCAGATGCCACTTCTCACCACCAGGCAGCACAGACGGACGATATGTGTATAGTGGAAGTCACGACGGCTCGGTCTACATTTGGAATATGGATGCCACGTTAGCAGGCAAGATCGACGTGTTGGAAGCAACGAGGAACTCACGACCTGAACGAGATGAGAGATATGTGGATCGCTGGGAGCACGGTAGTGGACGCAGCCAATGGAGCACCATTGTTCGAGACGCGAGTTGGCATCCCACTGCACCGGTCGTTGCTGGTAAGTGAAAACACTCTGACAGCTCCTGATTCTTAAACTGACACAAACATCTCAGCAACCTCCTGGAACGGATGGGATCACGGCCTAGGAACGTGTACAGTGCATAGCTGGAACGATGGCAATACCTCAGATGAGGGCGAGCCCAAGATGGGAGCACGACTGAACCCACAACTTGAGCAAGACAGCCGATACTACGAGAACACTGCTACCACCGGCCGAAACACATTATCTCGACGATCGGGGTTTGTCACCAGGGCACAAATGGCTCGGAACGAAGAAGAGGAAGAGTAGGCTTCTTCTGATGAGGATTGTGATGCCTCATTGCGTCGGATGTGTAAACTTTACTTGTTGCGCATGGGCAAGTAGTGGAGTCTTTTTCTGGTGCTCCGGAGTGCTGGCTATATATGGATAGGAACTCGGTTTGGGGACACTCCTTTTCTTCTTTCTCTCATTTGCTCAAGTTGCTGCAGAAGAGCGAAGGCTGTATATATGACGGAACATTGCTTCTGCTTCAATGCCAGCTTTCCGGAACGTGAATGCACTCTTTCATCTTCGTGTGCAGCGAGTCTGGAATTCACGCAGTCCTCCTCTCAAAGTGTATATGCATTCGTGTTTTTGACGTGTTTTTGTGTATTTGCGAATTGGGAGGTATCAAAAGGTATAAACTGCAAAAGAAGCCTTGCTTTCTCTTTCAACGCCCAGATATTCCCTCGCTCTTTTTTTCTGAATAGAAAGGTGGGAAATTGTACAATTGGGAAGATGCAGAATTGGCGTTGCGAGGAGGTATCGAGTTGTTTTTGTGTAGTCTTTTTCGAGAAGGGGTATATCGGAGGATGTGGTATGGCTGCAAGCACGTTTATGCGCCACCGACGAGGATGTTGTTGACAGGGATGTGGACTGTGATTGCTTCATTAGCCCTTGTCCTCCCTCTTCTTCTGTTTCTCCTGCTTCTTGCAGAGCAGGAAATACGTACTCAGCTTGACGATGTAGCCAATAACACCCATGACGAGGAAACCGACACCGACGGCCTGGCCGATCTTGAGGAATTCGCGCTTGTCGGGCTTACTGCATAATATTGTGTTAGCTTCCAGGCATGTAGGAGAGGAATAGCAGCAGGGTAGAGAGAGCAACAAGAGAAGCAGGGCAGAGGGTAGGAGGAGCAGACAACATACGTGCAGCGGTTGATGAACTGAGTGCCGTCCTTGACAAACTCGCGGGGCATCTCCAAAATCTCCTGCATTTGGCTTGACGACATTGTTGCTTTGTGTGTGTGATGTGTGTTGAAGAGGGTCGGTAGGATAGACGAGCAAGGCGTGTGGTTGGCGAGTGGGTAATGGAGTGGAAATGCGACAAGCGGACAGGAGATGCGGCGGTAGAGTACAGCTGGCTATCACTTTTGCGGAGTAGAGAGTTGCCTTGCTCTGGGTGGTGGTCTGTGCGTTGGGGGAGAGTCGCTGCTGCCCGGGCTGGGGGGCTGGATCTTTTGGACTTCTTTCACGTGAAATACTTTTGCTTCGATTGTGACGGGAGGTTGTAAAGTGGTGTTCATGTTGTTTTAATCAGGCCTTGCGGATATAGACTTGCTTCATTGGAAGCCTTCGCTTGGTCATGTACAAAAAATTGCTCCGTTGTAAAACATCTGCCCAACGCCATCGCATGCCAAAATGGGATTATGTAGGTACTATTTCTTGATCAACAGACCATCGCTTTCCAAATCCTGATCATCTATCGCAGGCTTCTTGTTGAAATCCTTACCGCCAGCATTGTTGGTAGCATAGATGTCGGCAATGCAGAGATCAAAGGGTCCAGGTACACGGTCGATCAAGCCAATACCAATGCTTCTGACCTTTTGACGCATCATATCGCTCTGAGGCTCGACGACCATACCGTGGTTCGTACGGACGAACTCGCTGATAGGCACAATGACCGTCTCCCAAGTGCCGGGCTTCTGAGCATATAAACGGTGTTGATGCAGATCCGTAGGCACAATCGACTCTGTCTGGACATTGACAAAATATTTGCGAGCGTCACTCTTGACTTTGAGAGCAATGTAGGCGTACGAATCGAGATCCCAGAGTCCCTTGCCAAATAGATTGCGACCCATGTCTCTTGTGCGCCAGGCTGCATAGCCTGACCTTTGAATGTTCGGCCTGTCGGTAGGAAGCTCATTTGAAATTGTGCCGTGGAAGCGGATGTGTGGAGGATCTTGTGCTTGTGCGGGAACAAAGTCGAAGTTGACGGTGGAGAAGCCGCCCATGTCTTCGTCGGACATGACTTTGCATAGTTCGTGCGAGTCTGGTTTGTCGAAGGTGATTAGAGGGAAGGGTTTGTCGGGGCGGTTGATTGCTTCGGCCTTGAGAGCTGTTTGTTGCGACCATGTTAGCTGTGGAAGTCGAGTCGAGTGCAACGAAACGGACCGATGGTCGACAGCCTCGAGAGTTCCTGCAGACTCCTCTTCCAGAAGCCAGGCGGAGCTAGTAGGCGTCTTGTACACTGCATGTTGAATTGTGTGGTGATTGTGTGTTGTAGAAGGCAAGGAAAGAGCGATGGGTAATGATGATGAGGATCTGATAAGCTTCGATGGACCCTGGTGGTTTTCGGGTGGCAGGTGCGATGATGCCGAGTTCTCGATCAACGCCGCCCAAATGCGATTATTTTTCCATCCAGGCACCAATTCCAACTCGAGTCGCCAACCACCACCCTACCCACTCAGCGCCTTCGGTCCCTCCTGACTGCCCCTCTCTCTGTGCTACGGCTACTCGAACTTGACGTCACTCATCTCACACTACCTTCGTTCATGACGGCCAACCCGTCCATCGCCGCCGCGCGAGCTGCTGTCATCGATCCGAGCCCGATACCTCAATCACGAGAAACTGGAGACGCATTTCCTCAACAAGCACAGAATGGAGCCAAGCTAGCCTCCTCGCCACCACCTGTCGCAAAGTCATGGGCCCACTTTGTTGCTGGAGGGTCAGTCTGCATCTGCCGCCATTACTGCTGAACAGCATGCTGATCCAATTGCCACAGTCTGGGTGGAATGACAGCTGCTACTCTGACATGCCCGCTTGATGTCCTCAAAACCCGCCTTCAATCCGACTTCTACCAATCACAACTTACCGCCGCCCGCGCCGCGCGAGGCGTACCCCCTTTGTCGCAACTCTCCTACTCCCGAACTGCCGCCCTCCACATTCGAGAAACCTTCCAGATCCTGACCGCCATCCCTCGCACTGAAGGCTACCGTGCTCTTTTCAAGGGCCTCGGTCCAAACCTCATTGGTGTCGTGCCAGCACGAGCCATCAACTTCTTCGCATACGGAAACGGAAAGAGAATTCTGTCGCAAACCTTCAACGATGGCAAGGAAGCCTCTTGGATACATCTGCTAGCCGCCGCTGGATCGGGCATGCTCACTGGAACCGCCACAAACCCTATATGGCTTGTGAAGACGCGACTGCAACTGGACAAATCAAGAGCTGAGAAGTCCGGCAGTGGCTTGGACGGAAGAAAATACAAGAACGCCCTGGACTGCACAATGCAGACCGTACGCTCAGAAGGCATCCGTGGACTATACAGAGGATTGAGTGCAAGCTACCTGGGAGTAACGGAAAGCACACTCCAATGGGTCCTCTACGAGAAAATGAAGAGCTACATCGCCGTACGGGAAGAGCGCATTGCCTTGACCGGTCGCCAACGCACTACCTGGGACGAAGCAATCTCTTGGTCCCTCAAACTGTCAGCCGCCGGAAGTGCCAAGTTTGTCGCCGCACTCATCACATACCCTCACGAGGTCGTCCGCACGCGATTGAGACAAGCTCCCGTTACTACTTCGATTGACGGCGTACCACAACTCAAATACACTGGCTTGGCCCAGTGCTTTAAGCTGGTCTGGAAGGAGGAGGGTATGGCTGCTTTGTACGGCGGCCTTGTACCGCATATGCTCAGAGTCGTGCCCAGCGCTGCCATCATGTTTGGCATGTACGAGGCTGTCCTGCGCTTCCTTGGAACCGACTCAGGTGTATAATAAAGACCTTGTAAAAGATGCTTTGCAAAATGGGTTGCTGGCAGAGGTGTACAAAACGCAAGAAAGCATTGGAGATATGGCGCAAAATCTTTGGGTTGATGGTGCTCAGGAGAGCATGTTTTCTTTTCCGTTTCCTTAGATGTAACAATAGTGTGTATGTGTGGGAAGAATGTACGAGCGAGGAACAACTGTTGTAACAAGAGGGCGAGCCAGCGTTGAGGCCGCCAGAATATCACGACTCCATCTTAGGAATCTTTCATCAAAGATCACTCTACCATTCCAATCGACGTCGAGTACGTTCTGCAGTATCTACTGTCATCCTTCTCCATTGATCATTTTAGACCGAGTGTCGCCATCAGAGCGTCTATCTTGAGACATGTCCCACAGGCTTACATCTCTACCTTCCAAGAACCCATGATCGCGCTTCTGACGATATTTCCAAGTGAAGGTTGCGTTGGGAATGAGGGTGGACTGTCATCTCGAGGCCGGGTAGTTGGGTTACCACTAGCTCATACCAAGCCATTTGGTTTATCAAGCAAGAAGCGGAATTGGAAGAGTTGTAGTATGATAGAAAAAGGGTGTACAATAATTACTTTACAGATATATACAGAACCATCGTGTCAATGACTGAGTTACATCGACCACGACCAATAAAAAGAAGCTGCGCTATGATAAGATCAAACAAAAAGAAACAGAAACCACGAACCCCTACCGGTCCCTCTAAGCAGAAACCTCAGAAAGAGTGAAGGCATACGATCTCGAAACAGTAATGCGGCTGTTGCCCTGGTACTGTCCATAGTTGGTAGCGTACTGAGGCGACCAAGTCTGGTTGTAAAGCCCACAGTGCAACTCATAAGCAACACCATCCTTACTCTGCACCCAAGAGTTGAAGAAACGACAAGTCTGGAAGCTGCCGTCGCGTGCGGGGTGAGCTTTGTTGTAGGCAGTCTGCGAAGTACATGCTGAAGCGCACACACTGGGGTCGTAGACGGTGCTGTTGTCAAAGGGCTGCACGCGGACACCCATGTAGGTATCGTGGCGGTTGGCGTCCAGAGGAGCGTTGATGGCGCCGCCGAGTTGGGTGGGACCGTCGTAGCCGGGGATGGTGGCAGGAGCGGGGACTTTGTTGTAGGCGTTTGAGCCGGTGATGACGACCTGGAACTCGTTGCGCCATTGGCCAAAGTTCTTGGCTTGGGAGGAGGAGACACCGGCGCCCCAGAGGGTGCACTTGTAGTTGGTGAGGGATTGAGGGTTGGGGCAGTTGGTGTGGTTGGGGTCGAGGGTGGGATCGCGCTCGCTGTAGATGTTGTAGGCTTCGCAGCCGGTGGTCTTGTCGCAGAGGGAAGCACAGCCGATGCTGTCGTATGAGGTCAGAGTCCAGAGACCCATGTACTTGTTGGCGTTGAGGGAAGCGTTCAAGCTGGTGAAAGCAGAAGTGTAGCCGTCAGGAGTGGGAGCGTTGGCAGACAGAGTCTGGAGCTCGGTAATGGCGAAATAACCCTCGATGGTGTCGGGAGAAGCAACAGGACCAGCGCCAGCAGGCTGGGACTTGCAAGTACCATCACGACCGATCAAGGATCTGTGCTCGGCAAAAGCAGCGCCGGCAAGGGCAGAGACGATGAGAGCAGAACGCATATTGTTGTTTGTTGATTAAAAATAGTTGGTATAGTTGAAGAGAAGGTATCAAGGAGAGTGGAAGAGATGAGATGATAAGAAGCCGACTTACCTCGAGAGGACCATATCTTATATACAATGAACTCGAGGAGTGACGCCTACCATCGAGTCATGGACGGGGTGGCCTCCAGAGGGTTACTTTGGTTCTCCAAGGCGCTATACTCACTCGTCGACATTCGCCATGTCTAGTGGGTTGAAGGATTTGGACACACCGAGATTAGCCATTGGTCACGACCATACGGGCAGGGCGACAAGCTTGGTAGACCACGAATAGTTGGCAGAAGGTGGTGCTCATTCGCGGTTGCGGACCCTCGGGGTGCCGAGTAGGGTTCAACGGCACCGTTCAAGCCCTCGTGGGAGAGCATAACCGTCGTAGCTTCCCTGAGACTGAGACAAAACTTCCAGAAAGCTCATACCTTGTGGACCATCCCGAAATCACGTATATACGTCGAGTGCCCCAAAATAGAGCTGCGAAAGATCTGGAAACACCTACTCCAAGATTGACCGGGAGATCTGCAATATTGATGTCTGTTCACCTTTGTAGATCATCTTACTGCTCGGCTCGCGTAATCCGCATTGCATTTGGCAGTCGCAATTACCCAGCCATGCTGGGCGAGTCAGGTGGACCGTGGGGAAATTTGGTGCATGACATGTGGTTGGTGAGGATTGGAAGCTGCATCAGAGTGAGACAATACCATCGAGTATGAAATTTCCGTTATGCCAGGATGTCTAACGGCAGCGAAGTACGAATGGTGGACATGAAGGAACTCGTGTCGATATGCCTGAAAATCAAAGACAAACAGCACCGTCACCGGTAGATCCGGTTTGACACAAGAGGACACAGCAATCGTCATCGAAGAGCTCTTCCAGAGGCGTCAATCAGTCTTCCAGTATTGAGATGGAGCAGATATAACCAGAAGCATCTTGACTCTATGAAAGATTGGCCGTCACGGCTTCTACAGTGAAGTTTAGAGCAACCCGGGAGTAGATCGACCAGAGGTACTCGTTATGGACCGCGCAGAGGAGGCATGCCAGGTAAAGATAAGAGTGAATAAGTCCGTGAGCGTCCTGTCAAGGGCCGATCAGTCGCGCCATGCGATGATCCATCAAACGCGATCTGGGCTTATGAGTGGAAGAGAGACGCGTCGGTTAGTAAATGACCGTATCCTCGTCTGCCTCAACTACGATATCGCCGGTGTCATCTATGCTTTCTTTCCTTTGCCGGTCATCATCCTCTGCTGCTTGCTCTCGAGCTTTCTTTTCTTCAGCTGTCTCAGTTGCGGTTACGCTCAATGGGTTTGGCTCAGTCTCCGGATCTGCAGCTCCGACGTGATCTTGATCTCGATCTTGTAGAATTGCCGTTTCGGTGGCTGACTCAGCAGTATGATTTGTGCCATTTGGCGCAATCTGGGCGTGGGCGGATGTGGTGTCTTGGTGATGAGGGTGTCCGTTCGAGTCTTGGTTCTGCCAACTTTGGCGAACTTGATCAAAGTCGTCAAGCTCCTGATCTATCTGAACGTCAACGTCCTCGCGTTGACGATTGATCAGGTCCTCCTGTTCTGGAAGCAGTTCCCATGGCTTGAAGTATAGCTTTGGTTCGGCGGCAGTAGTCAGGAAACTCGACATGGCCTTCATGTTCTCGTGCTTGATGCGCATGTTGGCCTCGTCTACCCTCCGTTGTTCCTTGGTGCGCGCGACATTCAAAATCTCGAGTCGCTCTGTCTGTCGCTCGCTGAGTTCCTGCTCTTTCTGGCGGCGACGTTCCTCCTGCTCAGCTCGTCGTTTCGCTGCTTGCGAGTTGACCGGTCTGGTCTGGCCCAACCCGCCTAGTAGACCTCCAAACAACCTTTGTGTGCGCTTCTTCTCATCGATCGGTTTCACAGGGCGTCTTTCGCGGGCTGGTGCAGCATGTTCCTCCCTTCTGGATCTGTCTGGTGAAGGCGATAGCCGTTGTCGTTTGGGAGAGTCATGTGAGGCAGAGGATTGGCGACGTTTCGTTCCAGTGCGTGTTTCTGGAGGAGTTTGTGACGGGGCAGGCGAGCGGCGATTTGGTGAAGATGGAGTCGCGTCGGGCAGCACGACGGCTGAAGCTATTACTCTGCATGCACCATTAGTCTCACGGCCTGTAGAGAGTATACATGCATGCTTAGCAAACTTACGAGTCGGTCATGGGAGATGATTATGCCGTGTCAGAGATGGATGATTAATGGTGGGTTGCAGGAACATTCCCGAAGACCGAGTGCTGCATCTTCACCACCAATGAAGCCTGCCCCGCTTGACATCACAATGAACCGCTTACACAATCACGGAGCTATGGCGAGACCTGCTCACTGCATATATGTCTCACGACGTCCATTAGAGCTTGAACGACACATTTCCCCCTTCTAATAATCAATCACTTTCTCCAATCATCACACCATGATGGCAAACACTTTGAACAACGCCAACAAGGCCGCTTGGCTCACCGAGGCCAAGCAGAACCCACTCAAGGTTGACCATGCTCCTATGCCATCTGCTGGTCCAGATGAGGTTGTCGTCAAGAACAAGGCTGTGGCAGTGAACCCTGTCGACTGGAAGATCCAGGACTATGGCCTATTCATCCAAAATTTCCCTAACGTGCTCGGTATGCACCCACTTACTTTTACCCTACCTCATTGAGTCAAGTTTCTAATCAATTCTCAGGTACTGATGTCGCTGGTGAAGTCCATGAAGTCGGCTCGGACGTCAAGAACGTCAAGAAGGGCGACAGAGTTCTTGCGTAAGTTCAATCTCCTTGTAGACACCGCCTCGATGCTGACAAGTACGTTTTAGCCACTGCATTGGTCTTGGTACGGGCAAGCCTCAGAATGCTGGTTTCCAGCTCTTCTCAGCAGTTCCCGCAATTCTGACATCCAAGATCCCCGAGCAAACCTCGTTTACCGAGGCCACTGTTCTGCCTCTGGCTATTTCGACAGCAGCAGCTGGTCTCTACCAGAAGGGTTATCTTGAGCTTCCATACCCAACTGCTTCTCCCAAGTCGTCAGGAAAGGTCATTCTAGTCTGGGGAGGTTCTAGCAGTGTTGGCTCGACCGCCATCCAACTCGCTGTAGCCAGTGGCGTCAAGGTTGTCGCCACTGCCTCCAAGCACAACCACGATTACTGCTCCAAGCTGGGTGCCACGGCTGTCGTCGACTACAACAGCTCTTCGGTCGTCGAAGACATTGTTTCTGCCATCAAGGATACCGGCGCAGAGTTCGCTGGTATTTACGACAGTATCTCTCTGCCAGAAACTTTCAAGCACTGCTTTGAGGTCCTGCAGAAGGCTGGTGGTAGCAAGAACATGGCTACTGTTCTCCCACCTCCTGAAGACAAGCCTTCTGACATCAGTGTCCAAGGCGTCTTTGCAATCACCATTGCCACCCAACAGAAGGAAGTTGGTGAAGCCGTCTGGCAAAAGTTTGTGCCTGGTGCCATCCAGAGTGGAGATCTCAAGTGCTTGCCCGAGCCCTTGATTGTCGGTCAAGGCCTGGAGAGCGTGCAGAAGGGTCTTGACAAGAACAAGGCTGGTGTCAGTGCTAAGAAGGTGGTCATTGAGCTGTGAGCATGATGCCCCTTGAGAGCAAATACCTCAGAAAGAAGCAAGTCTAGCAGTAATGTGATATGTTAGCCAGAATGAACCTGAGGGTAGCGACCTTGCCGCTCGAGTTTTGTTTTCTTGTATTGTGATGATCAATGTCCAAACACGTTCGAGAGTTTCGGTCTTTAAGAACGATAGACTCAACAGTCGGCCACTGGCGACCACGTAGTGTCAAATGGAAGCACAGTCCGACACTTTTTTTTTTATCTCGCGACGGGCTCGCGATCGGTATGCGGTCACGGCCATGACTTTGTGGGGGGTTTCAGCACGAGGCGAAAGTGGAATCCCGATAGTTTGCAGGCGACGAGATCTTTCCGAGCTCTTGATAACTAGTTCTTCCTACCGCAGTAAGATTCAGAGGATCTCCGAAAGGTTGTCATTCTTTCTTGGTCGTGTTTCGAAAGTGGAGGACTCGAGAGCTCCGCCATCTCACGGCGTCAAAAACAAACGTGAACCGCGGCTGGGCGAACCACGCAAAGCACCTGCCAATCATAACAATATCAATTCGAACGAGGATATCGCAACAAATCATCCCAACGACTAGAGACTGAGTCTCTGTGTACCATGCAGACTGTTCCTTGCTAGTGGAATAGTCTATCCTCCAGACCGTATTTCCCTCTCGCAAGCGTCTGGAATACTGGACAAAAACATCGCTAAACATGTCGCGATTCCTTACACCGTCAAAAATATGCATACTCCTTCTGGTTCAATTATACCGTGACGGAAACGTGCCGTCCAAGAGCACGATACCGCTCCTTTCATTCATCTCCAAGCACACGATACACAGATCACCACTTAATACCTCCAACCAAAAACCATTGACTCCGCCATCAATCGAAGACTTCGAGGCTCTACTGGGATCACATCAATCTGCTATTCCCGGTCGCTCTCTGTACCATCTATTCGTCGACCACATCTGGGCAATTCACGACTTCGTTACGTTTACTGCATTTCTCCAAGACCAGACTTCAGTGACGGCTTCGCTCCAAGAGCAGGCTGAGGGCAGCAAGGCAAAATTCGTATGCAGCCCAACAAGTCCAATCGGTCAGTTTGTCAGAAGATGCTATCTGGAGTCTGTACGGTTGCAATTCAGTGATGCCTACCAGCTCTGGGAGGATTTGGTTGTTTTTCGCGAACCGACCAAGGACAACTATGTCGAGCGGAATCCCAGATCGCCATATGCCAACTATTATCCGAATGCAGCGTCAGCAAATTTGTTACAGTCAGACCAGGGTGATGCGTCAGTGATTCTTCTCGATCGCATGAACAAACAGGATGGTCGACCTGCGGTACCGTCAAGTCTTGATGATGTCGAGAAGGTGATGCACTTCCAGCTGGGACAGCTCCAGAAATTTGGTAGCAGAGTGTCGGACGAGATGAAAGCCCAACTGAGAGCCATGGTTGAACAAGGCGCATCAAAGCCTTCGGATATGCACTTCATCAAGTACGTTGCACTCCGCCGATATAACGATGTGTAATGTTGCTGACCAGAACAGTTTCTTTGATGCCTGGAGAAGTGGTGCATACAACAAGGCTATTGAGCTTCTTCATCGTTATTTCGATTACACCATGGAGAGTCAGGGCACAGACCACATCAAGACATACCACCAGTATGCCTTGCTGCATCTGGCAGTTCTCCACGCAGACTTTGGATGCTATGGTGAGGCTATCTCCGCCATGAATGAATGTATCGCGACCGCTCGTGAGAATCAAGATGCTCGTTGTCTGCACTTTAGTCTCTCTTGGCTTGCCCATCTCCGAAAAGCATATCCTGAATTCTCTCGCCTCGAGAATGGTGGTGAGGGCAGCGAGCTCGCAGGCAACGAAAGCGACATCATCACCTTCCTGCAACAAAAGGCAGTGGAGAACAAAGACTGGGCAACCCTCAGTAGCTCTCTGCTTAGCCAAGCCGAAGTCAATGTCGAAAGCGGTGGCAGTGTCGCCAGAGCTTTGGAACAGATATACCAGTCCAGCTATCTCAACAGCTTGCACAATGTTTCCAGCATGATACCCAGTCAACTTCGACTCCACTCGGCCATCTTCAACAGGCTTGGTCAGATGCCGCTGGCCGAACATTACTGCAAGGTTATGTACCATGTTTTCAGCCAGGATGCCTCGAGACCAGATGTGCTCAACGTGGTGTTACAAAATGCGCACATGCATAGCATCTTGGGTGAATACGAAGAAGCATACGAGCTTCTCAGACAAAATGACCCCTCCATGGAAAAGACATTGCGTCTTGAGAACACATTCACTGCTTTCGCTGCGATGATCAGTCTGAGACGTGCCATCCATCGGTGAGTTCGGAACGGGCTCGAATGATGTTTGTCCACTGACAATAACCAGCAATGACTTTTTCGTCGCCGAAGAGTTCCTTCGCCAGCTGAAGCCCATCAGACAAACAGCAGACGCAGGCGTTATCTTCGAGACACACGTACTCGAGATCGAACTCTTGATGCGGCAAGGAAAACTCTCCAGTGCGTTTGACTGCATTGAAAAGCAAGTAGCTGAAGCAAAGGCTGCAGATAGTGCAGGTAAGAAGGTCATCCAGCGTACGGTAGTAGACATGACTAATCTTTGGCAGACATTGTGCGACGTATCAAGCTGCTGATCCTCAAGGCAAGACTGTTTGCAAAGGCAGGGCTGCCTACCAAAGGTTTCAGCATCGCAATGCGAGCAGCTTCATCAGCACAGAGAGCCATGATCATGCCGGCAATGTGGGAGGCTATAGGCGCCCTGTCTGTCATTCTCATCGACCTTGGTGAATTTGATGCAGCTAGAAGTCTGGTGGATACCATCATGCCGCAAGTAAGTTTGTTATCAATGACGTCTGGAAAGTTCGATGTGCTGATTGCAAATAGGTACTGGAAGGCGGCAATACCACTACAATTGCACAGCTATATTCGATTCTGACCGACTCTCATGTTGGTCTTGCCGGCAAGACGTCCGAAATACATGCGAAGGAGAGCTCTGGTCACATTGATGCTGCATTCATCTATCTCAATCGGGCACACGACGGTAAGAACATTCCGAGCATCTGATGAATTTCAGAACGCTGATATGGACGAAACAGCATATGTCAAAGTCGAAGACTTGGACGGCACCCTGGACAGTCTGATGAAGAAGGCAATGCTGTACAAACACAGAGACGACGAGGACATGATCGAAGAGATGGAACGTCTGTACAACAGCACGGTCCAAGAAGCAGAGAGAAGGCAATTGACGATGCAAGGGCAAGGGGTCTAGACAAGAACATGGTCGACGGGAACACAGCAGTAGCTGACAAACGAAACGTTAGATAATAGTTTAGATGCATGGCCTCTGCTATCTGTACAATTGGCGCGAGGTGACTCCCAATTTCTACGGCTCTTTGAGCGCGAGAGGAGCGTTTGGCTAAAAGGACAAAATTTGAATCGGGTTCTTGTTGGAGAGATACATTCCAGCGATCAGACGAGAGGACTAGTTTACTCGTCGGACTTCTTGTGGTAGTTGACCTTGTCGTTCCAGAAGATGGTCTGAGAGGAAGTAGTCGTCAGCTATAGGCTCGTGTTGTTGTGTTCCGGTGTCGGCTCACCTTGTCACCGTCACCCCAGAAGTAGTTCTTGGTGCGGATGTTCTGGTAGGGGTATTCGGGCTGCTCGGACTTGGGGGGCATGTGGGACTGGTGCTCCCAGTGCTCGAGCCACAGGCGGTAGGCGTTGACACCACCGAGGATGATCGAGGGGATGACGATGCTGTTTTGCGAGAGTCTTGGTCAGAACTGTTTAATTCTTTCTTGATTTCCTCGATCGTGGTAGAGTGGTAACATCTTTATCGTTCGACAGGAGGACATGGGAGGTTGGGGGTATCGGAGAGTTGCATACTAGATGGAGAGCTTGCGCCAGAGGTCTGTGGTAGATTGAGTCAGCAACTTTCTGGGCCAATTGACATGCACTCAGCAGCGTCCAGCTCATAACATACCACTGGTGGCAGCAGCGTGGTCCTTGACGGCAGAACGCTCGCGGTTGAAAGCGTTGTCGGCAGCGCCCTGGAAGCCCTTCTCGCCGGCGCCGTGAAGCTGGCGGCGGCCAAGCTGGCGAAGGATAGGAGAGCGCAATTGCTTAGCGGCGCGTGTGGTGAACATGTTTGCGGTATATGACGGTTGAGTGGAGAGTGGAGAGCGGGCTTCAATTGCTATGCGCTTTTGGCTGACACCTGATTGACCGTCAGTCGTGGAGCTTGGCGTCGCTCGGGTGGAAGCTGCCCCTCCGCTCCGCTCCGCTGTCATGCTTCTTCGCGACTGCCGCGGCTACAGTAACACGTCATACCCTTCGTCACGTCCTCCTCCAAATGGAAGTCGCGTGCATAGTGCTTCGCTCATACCAAATCTTGACAGACTCATTGATGATCTGATGAGTCCTCAACCTCTTCTACTATGCTCGACCTACGTATGAACGTGCAATTGACTCTTTTACCTCCTTCATCATGAGGCTCACTACCTGGAATGTCAATGGCATTCGCAATCCATTTTCCTACCATCCATGGAGTATCACAAAGACTTTCCCGGCCATGTTCGATATCCTCGAAGCCGACATCATTGTCATGCAAGAACTCAAAATTCAGAGAAAAGACTTGCGTGACGACATGGTAATGCTCGATGGCTGGGATTGTTATTTCAGTTTGCCTAGACAGAAGAAAGGTTTGCTTATCATCACTGCATGTTCTCTGAAGTTCTCTCTCATATGTGTTGCAGGCTATTCAGGTGTAGGTATCTATACTCGCAACGCCACCTGCTCTCCCATCCGAGCTGAAGAAGGCATCCTCGGAGTCTTGACACCACCAAACTCGACCACCCAATACCGCAGCCTACCAGAATCTCAACAAATCGGCGGATATCTTTCTGAGATGGAACTTGCAGAGCTCGGTGTTGACCC
>Ga0268250_10000772_pt1 | contig 14532 bp, 16 predicted proteins | sample AgamicAsSfe_FD_200448 | JGI IMG/M metagenome (GOLD analysis project Ga0268250, IMG submission 200448) | Agave microbial communities from Guanajuato, Mexico - As.Sf.e (v2) (version 2) | ecosystem: Host-associated > Plants > Phyllosphere > Phylloplane/Leaf | place: Guanajuato, Mexico | collected... | reverse complement strand
GTCAGATGTGTATAAGAGACAGGTCTTAGACTGTCGTTGTGTAGCGAAATCGTATGATCCGAGAACTTGGTACGGAGAGCACCTAGCCTCAGCCACCACCCACGATTACGGCACCACGAGACGGCCAAATTTGACCGCGACCATACTGCACACTAGAGAAAGCTCTCGATAATTAGCGGGAAGACTCGCTAAGAAATTGTAGCTACAGGAAGCTTCAAGCGCTACATGCATATCCGCGGTGAACATGTAAGCACATAGCCCTTCTCGCAGAGCAACTCCGAATCGTCTTGATCTATGTGATTGTATATCCGCATCGACGTACCAATATCGTCCAAGCTAGACACCAGCTCCGCCAGAAACTTCCTAATGGCTTCCATCCAACTTATGCCAATCGACGACGACCACGGCAAGTCGGTATACAAGTCGAACCTGGAAAGGCCAAGATACTTAGCAGTCCCAAGGATATAGTTGGCACTTTCCCGCTGCAGGCTCATGAGGACATGTGAGGGGACGTTCGTAATCCTGAGGACCTTCAAACTCGCTGGGAAGAAAGCCTCTGGGTGGATGATATGTTCAGGGTGTATAATATGTAAAGAAACGGCGACTGCCATCCATGGTTTAAGGTATTGGTAGTCCAGCGTAAGTTCTTCCAGTTGCATCAATCCACGGAAGCTGCCAAATGGACTTCTCGTTCCATGAAGATGAACTCCATTCTCGCCTGTCCACTCGAGTGTCTTCAGTGCTGGGAGGGACGTCGACAACAATTGACTCAAACGTCTATAGTTGTAAGTTTCGAGAGCAGGGTGGCCAATTCTAGTCATCTTGAAGTGTTTCATATTGTGCATTTGAGGCAGTGATATCATCGTCTCGAGATCATCCTGACTTATCAGGACGTCTTGAAGTTCAAGACTACACATACCTCCTATGGCACGAGGGTCATTGTGTGGTAGCCAGCAGAGACGGCTATCGCCCTGACCACGAATCTTCAAGCTCTCCGTAGGTGGTAGTATCGGGATACTCGCTTCTGCTCCGATCGACAACTCCAGACTCTTCAACTTGTGGAATGGGTAAGATTTTCCGGATGCTCTTTGCGTGGACCCTTGCCATCGTTCCCAACAGGCCTCATGAGGAATTTCATCATCGATATCCTCCAGCTGGAGATGTTCGAGGTTGGTTGCGAGAAGAAGTATGATCGTAAGCAAAAAACCTAGGAATTGGCCAGTGAACCTTTTCAGCGTAAATTGAGGGCCGCACAAGGGGCCCGCGAGATCTTGTATGATTTTCTTTACTTCTGGTGACCTTGTGAGGAAGTTTTCGCGGACATTCTCGACGCGACCATTAAAGATCTCGGTTTCCAGATGATTTGCTTTCACCATTCTCAGAATATCAGAAGCGCGTACTCTTACTCTGTTCTCACGGGTATAAACCAACTGAAAGCTTCGTATGTACCGAGCAACCTCCTTGCGGACGACTAGGTTCAATGCAAGACGCGCCATAGAATATTTGCTCGTATCGTGTACCTTGATATTCCTGTATAGATATGGCTCTGCCTACCCGCGGTAGTACTTATTAGTGAGCGTTAGGGCGTGGAGTGCGCATTGAGATAGCTGCTGTATGATGAGCCCGTCGAGTTCGGTCGAAAGCTCTGAGAGCGACATGGTGGCGCTAGATTTAGAGGTGCTTGTCTGTTATCGAGTGTGGAGGATGTGTCGTCTTATAGCTTGCAAAATTATCAAAGTCGGAAACCGCGGGTATTTTTAGGGTATGTGTTGAGAGGAGAGAGCAGATGGCCTAACCTCCCAATATATAACCTCTTTACACGGCTAGGTTCCAGCAGCAGCACATGACCGGAGTATACCATGGTTGAGATATTGTTCAAGTTCAGGCGAGAACCATATTTGACGGTAACCAGCCCTGGAAACGAGTGAATGAAATGGTTTCTCCAACCATATGTACATACATGGTTGGTTTCAACGATGGTGACGATGGTAGTGCGGTAGGTGTGAGTGGCTCGTTGTCCATGGGTCATCGCAGTACCATGGAAGCCATGCAATCGAAACACAACTTTACATCAGCACCACATGATGAGAAAAACTGAACGTGTTTGCCTAATGTACTTGCCCCGCTTTCGAGGTTACCGCAGTGAGGTGAAAGCAAAAACACGTGTCGCGAGGTCCGTGCCCACGACACTGCAGACGCGCCTTCTTCTCTCTGTTCTCTGCTCTTTACAGATTTCTAACGTTACCCACACCCGATCGCGCGATCTCGACCGCCCGCCATGAACCGTCTCTCAACTGAGATAGACGAGAATATCGCAAAGCGTCTCGACAAGAAAGATCTGTCGGCCCTTCTGAAGACTTCGAGATATCATCGCACGATAGCAGAACCATACCTGTACGGCGAACTCACCTTCTCGGACCAACAGCATGCTAGGATAAGCCTACTTTTCAATACCATATTCGATCATCGAGAGTTGGCGGGGCGTATTCGTTCGTTCACTTTGACCGACAAGGAGCACACGAACACTTTTCCGAGCACCCACAGCTCTACGTCACTCTGGCCGAAGCTGGCTGAGGTGAAACTTCTACTCGAAGAGTTTGTTCCTTTGTCGTCGTCGTCGTCGTCGAGGCTTCTAGCAAAGCGATGGCTCCAACAATTGTTGGCTTATGCGCCGGTCATCGACGGCAAAGTCGCGATGATCATTTGTCTTGCGAAAGAGATAAATGATATCACCCTCAGTACCAGGCTGCTAGAGATGCCAATAACGCGTATCGTCATCGGTTGGCCATGGATCCAACTGGACGCTATTGCAGAGGAGGATCATTTGACCCCACCAACCTTGGAAATATATGATTCGAGTACCTACCTAACTCAACTCTATGATCCTTTTAGTCGACATTCTTCTCCCCCTTTAACAGACGCTACCGACAACGAAAAGAAAGAAGGTGAACAGGCTATCCAGAGGCGTGACAAATACCACATGAAGCAATTGGACGACCGCAATGCTCCTTATCCGTTCCACAAGTTGGAGAGGTTAAGTATTCATGACCCAAAAGGTCTCGCCAGCTACAAAAGCATCCATTGGTGCCGGTACCCTAGACGGCTGTTTTATAGCTTCAAGTCACTTTGCAGCTTGACCACCCTCACTATAGACGATGAGCTTATCGACTTGAACTATCGAAGTCTACTCATCCACATACTCACTTCACGAGTGCTCCCAACCAGCTTGCAGTCATTGAGCATTACCAGCATCTGCTGTGTGCGACTCGCACAACTATGCAGAAAGCACACAACAGGTGAAGAGCAAGATGCGGCTACAAAGCGCATCGTCAACGCAGTGACAGCTTTACGACTTGAAAGCCTCGAGTTACACACTAAGGCGGCGTGGCATATGCTTTGGGCCGATTATATGACGGAGCGAGATGAGTCGATTCATAGATTCGTCCCTGGCATGATTGATGCTTTGAGTCGCTGTGGAACTACTATGCGCGTTTGGCATCAGGGCGTTTCGGGACAGACCCTATGGTACGAGCCCGGTTTTGCGGTAGCGAAACAAGACTGGGACTGAACTTTGACCTCAGGAGCTGGTCAGCATTCTAGCTTTGAGTTGCCTAGACAGTTTGTCGCGCCTGTGCTCGATACTGCTACTGTCGAGGACTGCATGTCACAAGAGAATGGAAATGGTGAGGCTCGTAAAAGGGAGAGAGCAGTATGTAGACAGCGAAGATGTAATGTTTAATGAATCCCCTCAGGCTCTTGATAGATCGTGGGTAAGGAAGAGTTATAATTTGCAATTTTCCGCTGCGACTTTCTCTCCGATGCAATGTGATCATGAGAGACATACATTTGGTAACTACGTCATTGACACTAGGATCTCACGGGGCGGCGATCTCCGTGCCTCGGTCATAGCGGGGTTAACTTTCTTGGGCTGAGCTGCGAAGTGGCTAACATACGCGTCAACGTCACCAGTGTAGTACATTGTAGCATCACCTCCAACGCCATGGAAGAATACAAAGCAAAATATGCCATACACGAGGCCTGCCGAGAGGGCCAAGGTATTTATAATCCATAACTTTCCCCCAGCCAACCAACTCTAACAACCCCAGCATCCCGCGTCGACTCCCTCCTCGCCGCAAACCCCAAACTCGCAAACCTCCGCGACCCAGACGACCGTCTCCCCATTCACTGGGCAGTATCCTACAACCACCTCCCTATCGTTCAAACTCTCGTGCAAGCCAAGTCCTTCGACCCCGACGTGACAGATGGCTCCGGCTGGACGCCCCTCATGATGGCGTGTTCCCGAAAAGACGCAGAGGCCATAGTCGACTTACTGCTCTCCAAAGATGCCGAAGTAAACGCGAAGAACAATAACGGCCAAACTGCCTTGCACTTTTGCGCATCGAAAGTCAACCTCGATATTGCGCGGACATTGCTGGCACAAAAGCCGCCGGCGAGTACGCGGACAAAGGACAAGAGGGGTCAACTTCCACTACACCGAGCAGCGGCAGTGGGCAGCGTACCGATGATGAAGGCGTTGTTAGAAGCAAAGAGTCCGTTGAATGCTACCGATATGGACGGCATGACAGCGCTGCACCATGCGATGAGCGAGGGGCATGGAGACGCGGCGCTGCTACTGTTGACCATGGGCGCGGAGCACGATAAGAAGGACAATGATGGCAATCTACCGCTGGATCTCGCGCCAGATGCGAAGACCAGGAGCTTCATACTGCAGGCTGCGGAGAGGGAGGGCATAGATCTGCTGTAGGGAGACGATATACTTATGATGTGTAATGTTGCATTTACGGAGTCTATACGATACCCAGGGTCATGGCGCATTCATCTACTATATGGATTATGGAAATGTTCGGAACGGAGTTTCTGTCTGCAAATGGTACTGGTTACTTCCGTCATGCGTAGAGCTGTCTGGTTGGTTGGGATGGCACTAGCTCATGATCAGCCCTCCCGACCTCGACATTCTCTCCTCTTACAGCCCCTCACACCCCGCGTGTTCTGCACTTCGGACCTATTGCGCAATCGCACTCATCACCTGCATTAGCCCCCATTCTGCCGGCATGTCATCAGCAGCGGGTCTAGCGTCTACCCGCAGCGATCAGTCTACATTCAATGCTTCGAGTCTGCGCACCCGGACACGCACGGATGCCAACTGGAAACTATAACATGTATACACCTCTGTGAAGCACGCGACAAACATGCACAGATTCTGCAATCGCAATGGTAAACGAATGACGTTACTTTGGTACCTGACGCGATGCTAATCATGAGGATGATTCGCCATCATGGTGCCCGTCGTCACCCATCATGGTCTTCACTGATTAACTATATAGTATGCGTGGGACCATTTACCTATGCCGAGGCCTAGATACGTGCGGTTTACATCCCCAAGGACCTATACAGCAAGTACAACTTGAATTGCTCCTACCTCAGAAGAGCTACAAGTCGCGACCATAACGATACAGCTGCTGGTCTTCCTCCTTACCTCTCTTCAGCACCATACCCCATACAAGCATACAACCACTCTTTTATCTTGCGCTTCACATACCTTATACTATAGCACAGCATGGCAACTCTCCCCGATCCATCTCCCTATCTCAACTTCCTAATTTCGCCACGAATTCCTCCTGAGCTCGTCTTGAAGACGATCCAACACCTCCCTTTCAACGACGGCACGCTCATAACCGCAATACGTTCTGCTCATCCCCGTCTCTGCGCCATCTTCAAAAACTACGAAAAATCTATTACAGGCAGCTTTATGCGCAAGGAGCTACGGCACGCGGAAACCGATTTCAGTCGCCAAGATGGAAGATTAAACGTCGACTGGCTAGCGGACTGTGTGAGCAAGTACGACATTGTAGACGATGTCATGGACGCCCTCTGCTCCGAACACAACTTCAATGCCGTTCTCCGACATAACATAAGCCTTGCGAACGCAGGGTTACTGCTATTATACAAGCTCGTATCGATTGGTCAGTCACACATGTTCCACTCCACAAACCTTGTCCTTCGTAAAACCAACTCTCAACTAACACGCGGTCATCTCGTTAGCATCCCACACAGATCGACTTACATACATCAAGAGTCTACCCCAGGATCCGCTCACAGCAATCTACCTCATCCTCCACCACGCCACCCTTTCCGCCCGCTACCACGGCTCCGGCTGGATAAACCAACGCACCTACGGCCGCTTCATGGACGCCAACCAAGTCTCGCTGCGCTGCGAGTTGGAATTCTGTTTTGCCGAAGCCGCCTTAGTTCTCGGTCCCGAGTTTATCTCGGATAGCCTGCTGCACCACGATACGGGTGATGCGGAGACTGTGCTGCTCAACTTTTATGTCGACCATGGGACGCATGACTGGGCGTGGCCTTGTTGGGGGGATGGCAAGGGCGAATTTGAACCACCGAGAGCGCATGGACCTCAGCGGGAGCCGGGCAAGGGGAGGAGCCTTTTTACGACGCTGTTGGAGAGGTTGGCAGAGTGCATGGGGTGTGGGTTGGGGGATGTGAGGACGAGGGTTGAACGGGAATTGGAAACTCGGGATCACTCGCTCGCGTATCTGAGTTTGGCGGGCAAGGCAAGGTTGCTGGAGGGAAGGAATGTTTGAGGATGGGGATGGGAAGGTAGGGCGTCAGATTTGAGTTTGAATCTTGCATTTTCCATGTTTGCATACGAAAACGGTCATTTCTAGCAGACTTGTATACCCAATTAGCCCATCATATAGCCACTTATGACGCTATGCAATGTTTAAATTTTCACCATTTCAAAGCGCTGCATAAACATCCGTTCTCCTGTTCAAGGGCGAGTCCTTGCGTAACTGGTTCACAAAATCAAGATCAATCTCAGCCGTCGCAATCTCACCCTCATCCTTCCAACTGCCTCCCTCGCCCTCATCACCCCCTAGCTCTGCAACAATCTTCCCCCACGGATCCACAATCATACTGTGTCCCCAACTGCGCCTCTTGCCCTCTTCATCATGCACACCCACCTGCGCAGCTGCAATGATGTAGCTCTGCGTCTCAATCGCACGGGCTCTGATGAGAATCTCCCAATGTCCTGCTTTGCCCGTGGGAGTGGTAAAAGCAGCGGGGTACAGAAGAACTTGTGCGCCCCGCGAGCGCAGGGCGAGACCAGGTTCTGGGAATCGCAGGTCGAAGCAGATTTGCATGCCGAGTTTGCCTATGGGACTGTCGAATGGATCGCCTAGATGTACGCCGCGTTCTACTCCTGCAGACTCTTGCATTTGAGGGCCGTCTTTGACGTCCATGTCGAAAAGGTGGAGTTTTTGGTAGCGGTATCTGATCTCGCCATCAGAAGTGATCCAAATTAGGGTGTTTTTGACTTTCTTTCCATCGTCTGTGGGCTCGTGGATGCCGACGGATATGGGTAGAGAGTATTGTTTTGCGGATTCTTGGAGCCCGAGTACGAATTCGGAATCTTGGACAGATTTGCAGAGCTTGAGTCCGCCAGATGTGGTTAGGTAGTCTGCTGCTTCGGGGAGGAAGAGGGCGGCTGCGCCTGCCTTGTGGGCTTTTTGGCAGAGTTCTTGGGCTTGCTTGAGGTTCTCGGCCATGGAGGCCATTGAACGCATCTGTCCGACGGCCTGGTAATGGTTAGTGTTGGTAATTTATAAGTCATCTTGAAAACACGATTCGAGAAACGGTACATGTGAAGGATAAGAAGATGATACTAGACTGGAGAATAACTTACAGCGAGAGGCATCTTGAAGGTAATGGTGGATGGTTGTGTGTGGCGGAAAAGATGGACGAAATGAAGCTATCTGTGTACTTATACGACGACTACCAGGCAGAACTAAAGAAATGTTATCGTCGTCGTCAGAGACGGCAGAAGCGATGCCACTAGGGAGACTAGTTCAAATCGAGTAGCCATCGTAAGATGCAAGTGCATCTGAATTTGCATGTCTAAAAAAGCATAACGCATGTACCCGCCATGCCAAAGTGAAGATATGGCATACCTCGATTCACATGCGGAAGCGATGGCCGGGACCCAAGTCCCCTGCATAAGTTGTGGTGGTGGGAATTGCGTCAGGGCGGAGTTGCGGCAGAGCGGAAGGCTAGCCAATCGGCGTTTGTCTGGCTACGTGCTACGGCATCCGTCATGCTGAGGGCTTGCGCGGCAGGAATCGTGAGGACACGAATACGACGGGGGCTATTTCGCTTACACGGGCATCGTCTAGCTGCGACAAGCAATTTCGAGTCTCGGACATCGACTGCATTCCACGCATGGTGGTGGTTATTGTTGTTGTTGCGAAAGTCTTAGCCTGCAACTCCCCGCGAAACCTTAGCTGACCGCGTACCACGTCCAACAGACCAACCTGGCCTTATGCGCAATTGAGCTATGAACAAACACAGGCGGAGAACGAGTGCACGGTGAAAGCTAGCCAAGCTCCACAGACGAGGAACAGAGTCGCCACACGCAACAAGGCTGTAACGGCACGATGAGTGGGAAGAACTGGTGGAACAGCGCCATCTCGGGCTTGGAGTCGCGACTCGACACGATACTGGCCGAGGATGGCACCCCAAAGCCAGCAGGCGCGGGCCCGGATGCAGCCGCCAGAACGGAAGGCGCAGACAAGGCGGCGACGGACAAGAAGCTTGCAGTTGAGCCAGGTGGGTAGCCTTGTCAGAGACATGATACCATAGCCCTTCGCAAGGCTAACAGCATAGAAGCCTCGCGCAACTCGTCACGAAGCCGACCCAACTCCCGCCTCCAGGACCGTCTAGCCAAGGCCGTGAATAAGGGATCTGAAGCAAGAACCTCGTCGGATCTGGGGTCGAGACCAGCAAGTCCTGCTGTAAATGCCGTCACCGCATCGCCGAGGGCAAGCATAGATTCAAAGGCGCCTGAGCCAGTGACGGAAGTTGTACCGTCCAAGGAAGAAGCTACCACAGTGAAAGAAGATGAGGCGACCAAGTCAGATGGCAGTAAGGCCGGGGAGCCTTCACAGACACCACAACCCGCTGTAGAAGCACCTGCGCCCATAGTCTCTCCCCCAGCGACTTCACCACCACCTACACCTCTGGTAGCCGAACAACCAAAATCGACGCCTGTTCCCACCATGTCCATGCCCTCGATACCCTCCATTGTCACCCCACAGACATCCTCCCCACGCCAGTCTTTCGACAGCGACCCGTCGCGACCCTCTGTCGACGCCATTACCCCAACACCGCCTCCCGAAGCCAAAGACCCCGAAGAAATACAAGTCGAGCTATCTCTACTCCAGAACACATACCAAGAGACGTTAAAGGACAACCGCGAGGAGCTCAACGCACACCTAGAGCGAATCGATGCTCTACAGTCCAAATTGACATACATGTCTGAGCAACTCGCTGCATCTGCCAAGGCTGCCAAGTCTGACTCTGGAGCAACACCGGTGGACAAGAAGCTGGCAGACAAGGATGCGCAGATCGCTGCACTCATGGAAGAGGGCCAGAAGCTCTCAAAGACGGAGATGAAGCATCTCACCACTATCAAGAAGATGCGCGCCAAGGCTTTGGAACAGGACAAGGAAATTGCGACTCTCAAGCAGCGATTGACCAAGGCGGAGAAAAGCATCACTGATCAGTCGGAAAGGGCACGGCGCGCAGAGGCGGCGGAAAAGTCTGCGCAGGAAAAGCTGAAAATTGTAGGCAGGATCGAAAAGGATATCGAGACTATTAGAGCAGAGCGCGAGGAAGCTGGACTTACAATATCCGAGTTGCGGAAACAACTCAGCGATGCGCTCTCACGGGCAGAAGATGCCGAAAAGAGGGTTCAGTCTGGCGCGCTGGAAGCAGAGAAGAGGGCCACTGCGTCGCTGAAGGAGGACATTGAGAACGTGCGGATAGAGAAGAAGCTTGCCGAAGACCGTGCGAAGAGAGAACTTCAAGCGGCCAGAGATGAAGCAAAGAGCCAACAGGAGAAGGCAAAGGTCGCCGAGCTGGAACTGCGTGGCGAGATTGCTGTAAGTGATGACGAACCTTTGCAAATGCATGTACACTGACATGGGATTCAGAATCTAGAATCTAAGCTAGAATTGCTCCGCAGCCGCACAGAAGAGGCATCTTCATCAGCGACTGGCGATTCACAGGCCAAGCTTCTGCGACAGATCGAGACGTTGCAGACTCAGTACTCGTTAGCTTCCGAGAACTGGCAAGGTATTGAGACCACTTTGACATCTCGCGTCGCGGCTCTTGAGAAGGACCGAGACGAAACGGCGAAGCGCGAATCTGACGTCAGGCGGAAAGCAAGAGACGTCAACTCAAAAGCACGTCGACTGGAAGACGAGCTCGAGAGCATCAACGAGCGAGCCCGAGCATTCGAGCACGACCTGACCGAGCAGCGTGCTGCAGCCCAAAAGCTGCAAGCTAGGCTCACGCAAGCAGAGTCTGCCGCACAAGATGCACAGGCAGAACTCGAGCGAGAGAAGAAGGTCTGGGAGGCTGAGCTCCAACAACGAATAGAAGACGAGAAGAACAAGTGGAAGGTGGAAATACAGACACCATCTCTAATGGGCGAATCTCAATACCTGCGGACAGACTCACCCTCTATAGCCCAACGAAGGCATTCGCCCGATCCACTTGGTATCTACAACCGCCGCCCAAACCCACGTTCCATCACCAGCGGCATGGACCTACCCATGATGTCCCCCATGGACCGCATGTTTGACGAAGCCTCACGCCGCCCCTCGAGCTCCCGCCACAACAAGTCCAACAAAGTCCGCACCCCGGAAATCGGGACCCCTCAACGACAAGACTCGATTCCGTCCAGCATGTCGAACCTCGCCGGAGGAGGAGTCCCAGACACACCCTCGATCCACACAATCGACCACGACAACGACCCCTTTGAAAACACATCCTCGCCGCACCGCACCATCAACGACATGATATCCGTTTCCACCGCCGGCGCCGGCCCCTCGGTCCAACTCGTAGAGCGCATGTCCGCCGCAGTCCGCCGTCTGGAATCAGAAAAAGCAACACACAAAGAGGAGCTCGCGCGCCTCACCGCGCAGCGCGACGAGGCGAGGGAAGAAGTCGTAGCACTCATGCGCGAAGTCGACGAGGCGCGCAAAAACGGTGACAGGGTCGCTGATCTCGAGAAGCGCATGGATGAGATGCAGGTTAGAGAGGAGGCGGCCTTGGATATGTTGGGCGAGAAGACGGAGAGGGTCGAGGAGCTAGAGGGCGATGTGAGGGATTTGAAGAAGATTTATAGGGAGTTGGTTGATACGCTCAAGTAGTGTTGGGGTATGTATGGGTGGGTGGTAACAGCATTAGCATGGCATGGCATGGCGTGGCACTACTGTGGGGTGCTTTGGAAATGTCCAATGGTCATATCATGATATACTCTTAAGTGTTTTCTTATCAAGGCCTTAAGAGATTCGCATTTCAGTTGATTTGATGGACGTGCTGGATAAGGTCTTAAGAAATTCACCTTTCGTTCGTCTGTATTTGAATACCATCTGGAAGTGTCGTTACTCGCCAAACTCACAATGCCACGTGATGATTACTGCAGCCTTGAGCGTTCCTGCCCCACTCCCTTTCGCAGCGCTTACCCACTCTCATCTCACCTTCTCCGTCAATAGAGAACTATCGCAACCTCTCTGTATACCCCTTCCTCAATAGCATTGCTTGCTATTTGTAATTCCGTACAATCTCGTTCGATGCGTCTTTTACGCCTCGACGATGACAAGGACCTCAGCCTCGTCGAGCATTACGAGGGTGATATACCACCATACGCCATTCTCTCACATACATGGGGCGCGGATAGCGATGAGGTCACTTATCTCGATGTAGTGAATATGGCGAATCCCCATAAACTGGGATGGAACAAGATCCACGCGTGCGCGAAGCAGGCCAAAAGAGATAAGCTCCAGTACATCTGGGTGGATACATGTTGCAGGTCAGTTTACAAAATATACATGACAGGTTCGTATCACTGACATCAAAACAGTGAGTAGCTCTACTTTCGGCACAAGACAATTCATGGCAAAATCATCCTTCGTATATTCGCTAACGTGATCTTGGCTTGTGATAGTCGATAAGTCTAGCAGTGCTGAGTTAACAGAGTCGATCAACTCAATGTATAATTGGTACAGGCAAGCAAAGGTCTGCTATGTTGCCCTGGAAGATCTCCCTGCCCATGTGGGACTGGAGGATCAAATTGCCAAATGCCGTTGGTTCACTAGAGGTAAGAGATGTCTCTTTACGGACTGAATATGACATATATACTGACCTTGTATACCTAAATGTTAGGTTGGACATTACAGGAACTACTTGCTCCATCGAACGTAGAATTCTACGATCAAGATTGGACGTTCAGGGGGAGAAGGAAGGACCACACCGACACTATATCCAAGTTCACCTCAATTCCTACTAAGGTCTTACTCAAGCCAAAAGCGATATACAAGGAGTCTGTTGGTGCACGGATGTCCTGGGCTTCCAAGCGAGTCACCAAACGTACTGAAGATATGGCGTACTGTCTTCTTGGTATCTTCGAGATCAATATGCCATTAATATATGGAGAGGGCAAAAGAGCGTTCCTACGTCTTCAAGAAGAAATTATCAAGCGCAGTAACGATCTCACTATACTAGGATGGGACAATGTTGTTATGCCGCGCACCAAAAAGTGGGACAGTCTTGTTGAAGTCTTTGCTACTTCTCCAGCTGCCTTCGCACGCAGTGCTGATCTCCAAAAGACCTCTTCAGGGTTAGGACCTGAGTTCTCCATCACAAATCGAGGTCTTCTGCTCACTGGGGACTTCAAATTATTCTATCGATCATCGCGCCAGGAGCCGGAAATGTCGACTTACGTCCTTCAAATTGCGACTACGGACGACTCCGCGACTCGTGAGATTGGCCTTCGAAAGCTAGCACCGCGTCTGTATGGTCGTTTACGAAGGCTCCCTCGGTTGGAGGATCACAATGCGTCCTCTAGCTCTGACGATAGTGACTACATAACCGAGACACGAACATATGAAGATACGATCTATATAAGAACTGACTTCCATCATACCGATGATTTCACTCACCTTGCTGCTTCCCGGAAGAATGCTTTGCATATTCCCAAGCAAAAATATCTCGAGATCCTTCGAGTAACTCCGCAATGGTTGTGGGATCACTCGGACGCCGTGTTCCTACAGACGAGACTAGACGCTCTCGGTCATCCATACTACTCCTCCGTAGTAGCTGTTCAGTTCGAGCTCCGGCTTGGAAGTCGCAGTAACAATATATTTGTGGTCTACAAAAGCGGGGTCGCGCAACCAGTTCTCCATGTTTTCAGCTCTCTCCTGATGGTGGAATATACGCTAATCAGGATGAAACTTTTTCCAAATGCTTTGGGTAGCGTCGGCAATATAGACCCTAAGAAGGACATGTCGTGGGAGGATATGAAAAGAGAAATACCGTGGGTCTTGGAGAAGGGCGACACGACCGAAGTATCTGATGAGGAATTCAGATACAACATCAAGTTCTTTTTGAAGTCTGACCATCTCGGCCCCCACAAGATTCGAGTCATAAGCCTCAAGGCGTCTATCACTAAGGGTGAACCTCTTGGTTTATAGATGGGATGGATTGATTTTACGGATGATTTGGCTATATAGGCAGTAATTAGTGGTTGTGGCAGGTACCAATAACAACATAGGATGGCTCTTTCCTCAAACCTGGGGGTTGTTACTACACAAAAGTGAGTGAACTGTAGTTTAACGTTCTCACTCTTGTATCAAATATTAACGTCAGGCTTCAGCGTCTATAATGTCATTCCTCAACTACCAAGTTATTCGCTAGGAACACACCTCTGAGATCAAGTCGATAGCCACCATGAAATCGATTCTGCAACGAGCGACACAGATTCAATGGATAATACCAAAGCTGTGCAAGATGATCAAACACACTAGATATGGTCTGAGGTCCAGTAGTGGCATATTTGGTATCTTCTATCTACACGCTGTACTCGCAATGTTATGTACGTGGTCAACACTATCAACCTTGACAACACCTTTTGAAAAAAACAGCTAATCCTCTGCATATTTCAGCTCCAAAACGCCTGAACTGTCCAACTCTAATCTGTGTTCTCTCCGCTCATGCAGAATCATCATTTGTTCTCCGATCGATCCCGTATTCATATGCCCAGATAGTACTTCCCCCTCTCATACGCATAAAAGCTGACAGCAGCCATCGGAACAACCTTGACATAGCCAATCGTCAGCCCCACGAAAAAGCCTTTGTATCCTCTCTCCATGTAGATTCTCCTCGTAACCTCCGGTATACTAAGCCGATGGCCATCACCAACGACACCACCAACCTGCATTCTCCGTCTTATAACTTCCAGTGGGTAAGACACTGTTTGTGAAAAGAAGCCTGCGATACCACCGCTAGTCAGTTCAGCCCAATAGCGCAATTGCGCGGGCTTGTGGCTTGAGGTGCTGGATTCTTCGCGAGAGGTATTGGGCAGTGTTGTGTAAGGAGCGAGAATGGGGATGCGCATGAGATCGGACATGGAGTCGTGGGCGAGAAACGAGG
>Ga0268250_10000769_pt1 | contig 14550 bp, 18 predicted proteins | sample AgamicAsSfe_FD_200448 | JGI IMG/M metagenome (GOLD analysis project Ga0268250, IMG submission 200448) | Agave microbial communities from Guanajuato, Mexico - As.Sf.e (v2) (version 2) | ecosystem: Host-associated > Plants > Phyllosphere > Phylloplane/Leaf | place: Guanajuato, Mexico | collected... | reverse complement strand
ACGCGAAGGAGGAGCTCGTGTGCTCGTCCAGTGGGGGTTCGTCAGGTGGTAGAAGCGAGTGGGGCGGGCAGCTGCTTAGCCGGATGGGAAGTCGCAGTTGTGTATGTGTGAAGACGCGCGCCGAGGCAGAGTACCGTGTTTTGCCGCGCTAGGGGTATCTTTGTCGTGCAAGAGGAAGAATAGTTCAAGTAAATGAACCTAAACAGGCGTTGTTTACGAAGTTGTGAAATTTGGTCGATTGTCCAAGCTTCTACGCTAATTCGGCCGTAGCCTAGCGTAACCGTCCAACCACATTCTTACCGCACCTGGGCAACGTCTTTCACCCCTGCATCTGCATCTCCGCTGATCAGCGACGTGCAGTCGAGTTTACGATGCAAACATCCTTACGCCAGCTTACGTACGCCTAAAGATCTCGAGTACCCAGGCACTGCCGTTCCCTTTTTCCATCATCCTCGGGTAGCTCTTCAAACATCATGACGACTTCACCACCATCATCTGTCAAGCATTTTCTCGTCTGCTTGTACCGACTAATTGCGATTTGTTTAAAAAGCTTCATATTTCTGTCGAGAATCAACATCTTTCACGTTACATTCGCCTCTCCATCTGTCTAGCATCTACCACTAAAGCAACTACTAGCCCCTCAAAAACACAGATCAATGTTGTTTGCGCATAACTCGCTACCGACTTCCGCTGAACAAACGATCTCAATGAGCGTGTCATCTGCTTTCAAGTCGCACTATCCCGCTATTACCTGTCTTTTTGGCTTCCGTCGTCAATGTCATCTCTCCACCATTTTTACGTACTTTGGCCTTCTGTTTGAATAGTCTCTTCTTCGTCGTGTACGAAACTCGTATGGTTATCACGCAACGAATGATTGCATAAGAGGTAGAGTTTCACTGGTCAGTTGCGCAACAACCCCACATATGTTGGCGATAACTTCATGTCTGCAAGCCTCTCCTAGGTGTCGCTATGAGCAGATGGATATTTATGTCCATCCGAAGTGGCCCTAACACCATTATCTCTAAACGCCGCTTTCAAGATACCCAACAAATCGCTCAAACTGCCCGATACTCCGTACACACCATACCATCTTTGTCCGTCCTCTCGACGACCTTAGAATGTCCACTGCCATCGTCCAGCTTTCCCTCACGCCGATCCCATCTTAGTTGTTTCTTTGGTTTGATCACCATCGCCTGCGTCATCTCGGGTTTTTTCTGTCCCAGGTCCCCATGAACCACGTCAATACCGTTGTCAGCAACTCCTCGCTCTAGCCACTCGTTCGCTTTGTCGTCGCTCGAGCTTGTTTTAATCTCTGGAAGGAGCTCGATCGACGGTGATGGCGGTGCGGACGAGTAGCGTTGCTGCAGGCCTTGATAGTGCTCTTGTTGTGTCTGCTGGCGAGACAGGCGATGCGAAAGGCGAGACTCTCGGCCAGATTCAGGACTGAGTAGGGCAGGCTTAGAATCGGCGTTTTGACAGGCTTTGTTTCTACTTCGATTGGCAGCAAGACGAATGGTGAAGTACATTAATATCGAAATGAGGATCGTGGAGGTCAGGACAATAAGAGCGAGGAAAAGGTTTTGTATGAGGCTCAATTCAGACATATTCCTCAAGCCGAACTTTTCGGTTACCTTCAGATCTGTGGAAGGCCGAAATAGAGGGATTGACAGGTATTGTGGCGCCTGCTGCAAGAGCTATACTGCAGTACTTAAGCCTGTCAGCTACTGCATGAGTGAGTTTCCAAGACCGAACGTAACTATGCAGTGGACTCCTTCTAGGTAGTTACCCGAACCATTTACTTTCTGGGCCGACACTTGCATGCCAATGTACAAGAATCCGGTTAAACTGCCCTGTGGTCGTGTTGAGTCGCGCAAAGTGCCACACAATACGGGAAGGAAGAACTGCACTACTATGCATTGACTTGAGGGATATCAAAGCCAGTCCTGAGATCCAAATATGGTCATGACATGCACAGGTCAATCTTTGTGATATTCACGAGCAATTTGCTGATTGTTACAGCACATATGTACAACACCATCGCCTAAGTCCCTACTCGGACTCCAACGCGCCAATGTAGTCATACACAAGCCTAACCCGAACAACCTCATCCTTATTCTTCTTCCTGACCACGAACTTCCTCGTCAACTTCCTCTCACCACCAATATCTGCAAACCCCCAGATTTGCCACGCAGTCCAAGCATTTCCCTCATTATCCACGTAGCTCTCAACGATGTCTCCGTCTTCCGTTTCCTTTAGCCACCCTTCAGCCAAAAACTTGATGTCTTCCTCCTTTGCACCTCCACTTTTTCCTTCTTCCACTGTCTTGGCCATGGTCGAGTAGCGAGATCGTCCCTTGACGGTGCCGAAGAGCCAGTCAGTGTGCTCGCGGTAGTGCCAGTCCAACGTGCGGTTCTCGACGGAGCCCTTGAGACCGCCGGTGATGAGTTGATCGATCTTTATGTGCGTAGTCGGGGTGTTGTCCTCGCCTGTTGTGGGAGATTGGTAAAGGTGTTGGGTTATTGTTGCAGCGCCGAGGGCTTTTCGTGTCAACCAGCCGATGCCTTGTAAAGAGAGAACAGGATCGAAAGCATCGGAAAGGGATTTGTTCTGGGATACATTAGGGTTGTTCTGTAAGCCAGCGATGCTTAGGATGAAGACGAAGCTTTGCAGAGAACAAAGTGACCTGAAAGTTGTACAAAACTTACCATGACCCATTTTCCTTGGAGATTCTTGATATCAGCACTTGATGGAGCTGCCATGTTGCCGTTTCCTATCGTTGCTTAACACTGATGTGGTATGGAACGACTGTGTCGTATGAAGAGCTGCGGGGCTGTGGTTATTGGTAGTGGATACCAGCCTGTCTTGGACGGCCATATGCAGGACATCTTATATGCCAATCGCCAAAACACCAAGCCTATTCAAAGACGCCGTGTGTGCTAGCACCTGCCTTAGTTGACAATCGCATACTGTCACGTTCGTGCCTGATCGAAGATACAATGTGGCGTCATGGCAGGGATGCCGAGGTCGTCTCCTTTAGGGTAGCGGGGAACCCTGGCCCTCTGTCTCATGCGCGTTCGCAGCGTTCGCAGCTCCAATCCTGAACTACATCCACGGCCATTTTGGGCTTCACGGCACAACCCCGGATCGACCGGACAAGCTTCATGTGAAGATTGTTCGGACATAATACCGCAAGACGTGCGTCCCCCGATTGAGACGGGATAATACGAGTATTGAAGAGAGCGTAACCTCTCAACCCAGGAGCTGGCATGTGATCAACGACCTTCCAGCTCACTTGTCCCATGTTCCTTATAATCTTATCGATATTCCCTCTCTCATTTGCTCTGTTCTCGCGTTCCATAGAGGCGAGTTTAAACCAAGTCTAGCGACGAACACAGGCATGTTGGGATCGACAAGCTAAGAATATTCCGATGCGACACATGATTCCACTGTCGATGGACTACTCCTACTACGGTTATCTCGATGATCCGAAAAGTCTTCTATGGTTGTACGCATGGCGCTTGTCAAGGCGATGATTTGCCCCAACGTCTCAGCTTCACCAACTGAAAAACACTACCCCAAATACACCGCAAGCACTGTTTTGAGCAAGTTCTCTATTGGCAAACCTTACCATCTCGGCATTTGTCAGGCGCCCCGGGTTTCGGTTCGTTACATGTTCCGAAACGTCTGCCATGTTTCAACAACCGCAAGCATGGTGTGACTTAGCGCACAAGGGGAGAACTTCAACATAGGCGAATATCGTTAGCAACTTCGCATCTGAAGTAAGGCTGCGACACGGATTGTGTTCGATGCCTCAGATATGACTTGTTTGGACTGCCGGCCGGTCGGTAATTTCCCCTCATCTTGAATCTGGTTCGTGATTTCTTTTGTTTCCAAGGTTACCATTGATTTCGTCCCTAGCTTCAACTCTTCCTCTTTTGCGGGCGCTGGTATTCGCATTCTGTGTTTTCATCTCATAAAACCGAAGTCTTTTCTAGAGCGCAGAGTCACGGGCTGCAGCATTGTGGCACACAGTCTCATCAAACTTTCCGTCACTTCTCATTCATTGGACGCGCATACGGCTTCGCGCAGCACCATCGTCACAATTCCCAATTTCAGACGGTTACAAGCACAGTGAAAGTACCATCCGCACGTTGCAATCAGTCTTGCGATCCCAACATTTCGCCAGCAAAGCATCACTACTCTCAACCTACTGTTACGGCGGCTCCAAAGATCGGCCTAGACATATCTTCGGGTACATATAACGACTTGAACGATCGACTTCAACAGTAATTTCTTTTCGCAAACGGTCAACAGAACTGAGGGGCCGAGCACTGTCTCCGCACTCAACGTCGGATAGCGCAACAGTCATCGCATATATCGCAGTCGCTCTCACTCGTTTGTTTGTCAACAACAACCCACTATATTCAAAACCACTCCCACCTCATCGGTCTTTCCCTCTACTCACAACCCACACTCGTTACTCCTCAAGGAATTACCCGACATCCTTCTGATCGTCACTCCCCAGCCCATCCAATAATTGCCGCATCTACTACGCGCCTCCAGCCAACCGCAACAATGAAGTCTTTCCTCATTCTTACAGCCTTCACCTCCAGCGCCCTCGCCTCTGCGATCCAACTTCCCAACCACCTTATGGACCGCGATATCGATCCAGCGACTATGAATCCAACACTGTTCTCCGTACTATCAGTGCTGAAAACTGGTATGCCCACGGGCCCCAACGTCCCCATGCCAACTGGCAATTCAGAGCCAGATTGGTACCAGAGGCTGCCGGAAGATGTTAAAAGCCTGTTACCGTCGTTCTATCCTGTTGCGCCTACTGCTCAGGCTGTGGTTGCGGCTGCAACGAGTGAGGTGCAAGCGAGTCAGGTTGTGAGCCAGGTGGTGTCGTCGGTGCTTCAAAGTAGTGTTGCAGTGTCGAGTATTGAGAGTACAGTGGTGAGTGCTTCTTCATCTGCCTCATCATCTGCTCTATCGTCATCTGCGTCTGCGGCTTCGTCTTCTTTGTCTTCCACCATCGAGTCTCTGTCTTCTACTGTCGACGCCCTGTCTTCCACGACATTGACATCGCAGAACACATTTACTAAGACGTCGCAGTCCGCGTCCATGGCCACCAACACACAATCACCTTCATCTTCCGCACAGTCTTCAGAAAGCGCATCACAAACACCGTCTTCTACGGTCCTGGCTAGTGCTTCAGCCACGCCATCGAGTTCCCTTTCTACTGGCGCTAGATCCGTAGCCAAGACAGAGGCACTAGCTATAATCGCTTTCTTCAGTGTTGGGGCTGGGTTCTGTATCTTCGCATAGTCTGGTACGATGCTCTGGCATTGCGTAACGTGGCACCTGTGAGCTACGCTGGTTTCGCTGCCATCTTTTCGTTTCTCTGAGGTATCTTGTAGAGTTGTGTTTAGGGAGAAAGTGGGAGAAGATCTGATTTGGGCGTCTTGGATGCCGCATGATGAAATGTCGTTAATGCAACGAGTATAGCTCACTAGGCGCTGAGTGGGCGCACAACGTATGCTTTTGCATCCTTTTTGTATATTATTTTTCAAGATATCCCCATGCGATACAAAATCAATACAGCTTTTTGTTAACTTTGCAAACGTTGAAGATACCACTACGGCTTCTTTAGGTTATTTCAAATGCGACAACGTTCCGCAAAGATAGCCAATATTATACCATTTATTCTGAGCTTGTTGCATATTTCCACGAACAGCCTATCATATCGGTGTCGAGTACAAGTCAGAGAGGACCAACTTCTTCAAATGCAGCAATTATGACATGATTGGTGGCACTGACATGGTCTGTGCGGAAACGTGAGTTCGCGGGTTCGCGTCGACGCGTCGCACTTTAGCAGCTGTTCAACACGACGACATCGTCACATCATCCTCAACCCAACCCCAACAATGGCCGACTTCTTCAACATAAAAGCGCGGCAAGCCAATGCTGCCAAGGCTAGCTCATCGAAAGCGCCCACAACGAAGCAAGAGCCCAACCGCATGCAGCCATGGGTCGAGAAATAGTGAGGATACAGTCTCTGAACACAGCACGCAGTAGCAACGCTGACAGGTTTACAGCCGCCCCAAAACTCTCTCCGAAGTCACAGCCCAAGATAATACCATCCAAATCCTGTCCCGCACAATGCAATCCTCCAACCTCCCACACATGCTCTTCTACGGGCCCCCAGGAACCGGGAAAACCTCCACCATCCTCGCCCTCGCCAAAGAACTCTACGGCCCTGAACTCATGAAATCACGTGTCCTCGAACTAAACGCCTCGGACGAACGTGGCATCAGCATCGTGCGGCAGAAAGTGAAAGATTTCGCGAGACAGCAGTTGAGTGTTGCGCCGAACCACACCGTCATGGTCGAGGATAAAGACGGGAGCGAGGGGGGCAAAACGGTGCGGTATAGAGACAAATATCCCTGTCCGCCGTTCAAAATCATCGTGTTGGATGAGGCGGATAGTATGACGCAAGATGCGCAGTCTGCGCTGCGTAGGACCATGGAAACATACTCACGTATGACGCGCTTCTGCCTTGTGTGTAACTATGTAACTCGCATCATCGACCCCCTCGCGTCCCGTTGTTCCAAATTCCGCTTCAAGAGCTTAGACCAAGGAAACGCTGTGAAGCGTGTAGGCGACATTGCGAGACTCGAGAAGGTGGAGTTGGAAGACGGTGTTGCAGAAGAGTTAGTGCGCGTCGCAGATGGGGATTTGAGAAAGGCAATCACATTCTTGCAGTCTGCGGCTAGACTTGTTGGCGCTGTTATTGCAGCAAACGGCCATAATGCTGGGGCGGGCGGAGGAAAGAAGAAGAAGGAGAAGGAGAAGAAGGTCGTCGCAGACGAAGATGAAATGGACATTGATGGAGCAACACTAGTACCCCCACCAGCAGTCTCCCTTCCCATCATCGCTGAGATTGCGGGTGTATTACCTCCCGACACACTATCCTCCTTCAGCAACAGCCTTTTCCCCAGGTCTTCAGCAAACAAGGTCGTGCGGTATGCGGAGATTGCCAAAGTCGTGGAGAACATGATTGCGGAGGGGTGGAGCGCGAGTCAGACCGTGGGCCAACTGTACGAACAGATCATGTTTGATGAAAGAGTCGAGGACGTGAAGAAGGTTAGACTCGCCGGCGTGTTTAGTGAGACGGATAAGAGGCTTGTGGATGGTGGGGATGAACATCTTGCTGTGCTGGACTTGGGGGTTAGGGTTGCTGGGGTGCTTTGTCTTTGAGGATAGAGCTGATACGGTGAACTAGTGTCACGAGAACATTTAGTAAATGATGAGACGAAGTGCAAGGAGGACTAGATCTGCGTAACCGTTGGTGCAAATGAAATGGAGGTGGTGATGCAGAGGTTGTCATCTTGCTCTCGAAGCAGTACCACATGTCATGATGCAGTTATTGTTATTCTCTGGTGACTTGAATGGGACTGGTGGAGCTCCGCCCTTTCTGACGGCGCGCTGTACGACCGGTGTCATTGTGAACTTGAGAAGAGAGAGAGAGAGAGAGGGAGAGGGAGAGAGGGAGACAGGTCTATTCGCAAGAATGCCCCGAATGTAATTGCATCGCTCAATACAGTCTAAATACTCATAATGCCGCTCAACGTGATCACGTATTCCAAATAGACGCCACCCAGTACAATGGTATCTAACGCTCAGCAAACGCCGTTGACGCCGGGGATAATGCACGCTTCCCTCCCAATTTCCCTGCCTACGGTCCACCTTTCGGACGCTGTTTCAGTTCGGTAAAATTGAACGGCACGGCTCGCATACCGACATAACGTTCTTGTTTAGGATCATATATGGCATAAACGTTTAGCGTTAGCTTTGCTCGTTCGCCATAAATCTCAATGAGACCAAGCACCCAGAAGCCACCACGTGGAATGACCATCGGTGTGGTTGCGGTATTCGAGGCCTTGCGCACGTCGGTGCGGAATTGTGTCAGGTCAAGCATGAGTTTTTTGGGATCGGGAAGGAGGATACCATTGAGGTCCTTGGCCGGACCGTCAACGGGGGCTGCTGATGACGGTGTGGTGCCTGGTTGTTGAGTGTCTTTCGCGGATGTCGAAAAGGGCTCTGGGTTTATGCTCGTCGTTTTGTTCAGAGTTGACTGTGGGTTCGCAGATATGCGCTTGACGAGCTGCTGGACAGCTTCTGTTTGCGATTCTTGCGACCACCCCATGTAGATTTTAAAGTCTTTCCATGCCCTGCCGGCTTTCTTCGTTGTGTCTTGGTAGAGCGCTTTCGCTGCTTCTTTAGGATACAATACTCTTTCCAAGCGAAGATGATGCGAGGGTTCGACCGGCCGGGTTGCCCTTCGCCACTCCAGGTCCTCGGTCAGTTCGATACCAGGGCGCTCGTACTCGTCCGGCCTCGTATCGGGGAACCTGAATTCAACCCACGTTTTCCCTTTGTGTAAGTCGATTTTGCCGGCTTTGGCGACAAATGGGGGGCTCTGGGCGAAGGTCTGGCGTGTGATAAGAACTAGTTCTCCTATTGAATAGTCAGTATGCGTCCACTGTGTTCGCATCAGACATATCTCACTTCGTATCTTGTCAACCCTTGGGCGGTCCGTTGCGATCTTCTTGAACTCTTGCCACTCGGGGTCTGAACCTTTCCAAAATTGCTTCGGTCGTGGTCTTGAGAGTCCGGTTGGTAGGAATAGTAAAGCGTCGTCATACTCCTCATCCTCGTCCTCGTCGTCTTCAGGCCCGACTGTTGTCCACCCATCTTGCCCAGACCTGGAAGCCCTTCCCCCCTCTTTCACCTCTTCCACTTCAACTGTTATGCCGACATATTGTCCGAGGCCGTACGTGGCCACTCCGATGGCGATAGCACCGACTAGACGTCTGTTCTCGAGTCAGCATAGGTAAACTGCAAGGGATGTGTGAAGCGACTCACGATTTGCTAAGGAATGGTCGCCGTATACGCACTCGCTGTATTATGGCACTCCCATGACCATCGCGTGCCGCTTGTCGAATTATGCGCGAATGCGATAACCGACTAGAGAGGGAGAAGTTGCGCCGCAAGACCAGTGGCGTGAACATTGGCGTGATGCAGGCGAGGAGCGAATGTTATGAGGAGCTCGAAGCTAGGTGGAGAGACATTTAAATCGGGGTTTAAAAAAAAAACACAAAGAATACGCGTGAAGTGTGTTTGAAGAACGAAGTGAATGCTGTTGGCCGGCGCCCCACGAGTTGTATAGTTGCGGGCGGAGGTGAGGCGGGTTCGACGCTAGTGCCGTCTAGGTCGCAGCGCAGCTCAGGATGGCGATGATGCAGATGCATCATCGCCGAACTACCTCAACTCCATCCCTACCGCCACCATGAAGCTATCCGGCGCCTTTGTCGCCTCATCGCTGTACTGCGCAGTCCTTGCAGCTCGACCCACCGTCAGCCCCGAGACAGCGCGTCTTATCATCGCCCAGCGCCTGGGTCTATCGCGATTCCACTCTGTTGAGCACGCAGACGCCGAGACGATCAGACACATCAACACGTACGGAGGAAGGCAACAGAAGCTGTTCGGCGGAGACGATGCAGAGCAGACCAAGGCGCACCTGCTGGTCTGGGCAGAGGACGCTGAGCAGGACGAGGCAACAGGTGGGCATACGTGACGGAGGCATAGCAAAGGTTACCCACTAACTAAGCTGTCAGTCATCATCAACGACGGATCAGACCGCACCCAAGACTTTACCATATCAAGTGCGCCATCTGCGTCGGACAATAACCGCCTGATCCTCGACTTTATCGCACAAGCCGAGTCGCTGCCAGCATACCCAGACCCCCAGCAGCGCACCTACACGTCCAACTTTGAGATCGATTCCGTGCTCCCACCAAACTACAAGTCCGAGCCGCACAATGGCTACCTCAACATCTGGCGCACCGACAAGAGCAGCAACATGACGCCTGAGGAGCTCGCCCAGGTGCTCAGCAAGACCATCACCAAGGCCGCGGAGACGGGTTTCTCCACTACCTTCGTCATGATGCCGCGTTCAGCTTCAAAGGCCAAGCGCGCTGCCCACCCCTGGGGCATGTACGACATCCCGTCCAAGGAAGCCCGCCGCCAGAACCCCGAGGCAGTCCTCTCCTCGCAGCCCGTACCAGCCGTCTCCAAGGTCCCTGACCTTGAGGACTTCCCCGTCGTTATCCAGGCCGAGAACAACAAGGGACCTGTCCGCGGCATTCTCCCTACTTGCTTCAAGTCCATGTCGGCGTGCCAGACCCAGACCCACAACTGCTCCAGCCACGGCGAGTGCAAGCTTCTCCACAAGGGTCGGGGTTCCGGTTCCGACCAGGAGACTGTTGATTGCTTTGGATGCGCCTGCTCGGCTACGGTCGAGTACGAGGACGGCAAAGGTATGGAGGAGAAGAGGAAGGTTACCTACTGGGGTGGCCCCGCTTGCCAGAAGAAGGACATCTCGGTTCAGTTCTGGTTGTTTGTCGGCAGCGGTGTCGTTCTGGCTTTCTTGGTATCTGCTGGTATTGGTATGCTCTACACCATGGGTGCTGAAGAGCTGCCCAGTGTCATTGGCGCTGGCGTCAGCGGTCCCACCAAGAAGTAGGAGGTTGGAGAATAGTACAAAGTGGACGAGGAAAGCAGGAGGCGGAAGAGTGGGTATTGTATATCTGGTGTACGACAGACAGTATTTGATGGTTAGCTGTGTGGGAACTTGTACTTTATGGGATAATGGCGTTTATAGCACTACATTTTAGTATTTGAACAAGTTGACACAAACATCTAATTGATTCGGCCGCCCGTTGCAAATCTGCACTAACTCGACTAAACATGGTATAAAAGCATATCTGATGCGCTCACGCAGCAACTAAAGTGCAGCTGTCCAGGACGCCGTCAAATGCTGCAAAACGCCGATACCCTAGACAACTTCAACCACCCCCCGTTCGACCCCTGAAGTAGAAGTATGCATCATCTCAACGAGGCAACACTCATGCCTTGGCCTTCTCTACCATTACACCGTCTTCGCTCTTGGCCTTTTCCTCGTCCAGCTCCTTCATGAATTCAGTCTGGATGTCGGTCCTACGCTTCTCCCACCACTCCTTTTCCGCTGGCGCCTTCGCCGTGATCTCGGCTAGGCGCTCGCGGATGTGGTTGTTCTGTGCCATTTCAGAGGCGGATTGGAAGATGGTCTGACCCCAATTTGGTGCGAAAGCGTTGGCCTGTCTCGACGTTAGCCACACTCGTAGATCTACAAAAGCCGTCTGGCTTCAATCCAGACATGATCAACTTACCTCGCTAACAACGTCCCTAAGTTCTTCCTCGATCTCCTTCTCTGCCCTCTGGAATCGCTGCCACAGATCATCGCCCACACTACCCCTCTGCAGCAACACTTGTAGCGCCTGCTTCGCGTTCCTGACCTGTACGATTCGGTGAATGTCTTCGGTCGCGCGGCGCAGTAGTGCAGCTTTCAGTACGCTGTCTGGCACCTTGGGATCGTCCATGTGGAGGAGAGAGAGGTAGACATTGCGCTGGAGATGTGTGGGGAACCAGGGCTCGAGGGATGCGGCATTGGCGGCTTGACGCTTGCGGTAGAGGTTTGTGAAGACGGCAAAGGAACCAGCGAGGATACCAATGTAGGCGAAGGGCACGGTGAGCATCACCCAGTCGACCATGTCGAATGGCCACATGGTGAATGTAATGTGCGGGTTGCCTGTGTGGTGGAAGAAGGGGATTCGACGGGCTCGCGATCCGGTGCAGGCGCAAATACCAGAGTTGTAAAGGAGCGACGGTGTCCTCAGAGGGGAGATACGGTGGGAAGGTGAAGACCAGTGGGTGGGTGAATTACGCCGGGCTTTGTCTCACTATCGATATGTTGGAATATCTGTCCAGTTCCGCGCTCGACTAGCGCCCCTCCTAGCGCGTCTGCGTCATCCATGTCCGCCTTCGAATGTCTAAGCAGATGCATGCATCAATCACAAACACCCTCAACCGCAGTTCACCATTCCTCGCTTGTCTTCTCTGGTCGCGTTTTCCTACAACGCCTCTCGTCTACGTCCTAATACTCGCAACATTTTCCCAACAATCCACCACAACTCAACCCAACCCAAGATTGACAGCGTTGGTTGCAGTCATGATATTGAGGTTCGTTAGCAAAGACGGCCAGTTCAGGTTGACGGTACAGCCCGAGGATACCTTTTCCGCCATCCTGCCCCAGGTCGCCGAAAAGCTACCAAAGAATGTCGATATCCAGAGCATCAGCGTTAGCAACCGTCCGCAAGGAGGCGACGCGAGGAAGCTGGCTGAACTCAAGGGCGTGAGTTTCAAGCAAGTGGGACTATCAAATGGCGCGCAACTGTTTCTGTCCTTCGAAGAGCAGTCTGCAGAACCAAACGGCCATGCTGCAGCACCAACTGGCGGCTCACGGCTGAATGGCAAACCCGTCGAAGCCACCGACATGGCCTCTGTACCCCTCGGCTCTCCTACACAAATTATAAAGAACCCATGGGAGGTTGTCAGGCAGTCACCACTCGACGACAGGCTAGACAGGCAAGACGGCAAGATCCCTAGGAAACGCGACGCTCGCATGTGCTCCCACGGACCGAAGGGCATGTGCGATTACTGCATGCCTCTAGAGCCCTACTCGCCCGCATATCTCGCCGAGAAGAAGATCAAGCATCTTTCCTTCCATTCATACCTCCGCAAAGTCAACTCGGCGAAGAACAGGCCAGAGCTTGGTAGCTCGTACATGCCTCCGCTGACCGAACCCTACTACCGCGTACGCCCCGACTGTCCATCGGGACACAAGCCATTCCCCGAAGGTATCTGCACCAAGTGCATGCCCAGCGCCATCTCCCTGAAGCCGCAAGAATACCGCATGGTAGACCACGTCGAGTTCGCCTCGATACAGGTTGTTGATGATGTGATCAACTTCTGGAGGCAGACTGGCTGTCAGCGACTAGGTTTCTTGTACGGCAGGTACGAGGAGTATACCGAGGTGCCGCTGGGAACAAAGGCTGTCGTCGAGACCATCTACGAACCACCGCAAGTCAATGAGGCAGACGGTATTTCGCTGGGTGATTGGGATAACGAAAAGGAGATTGATGACATCGCCGCACAGTGTGGGCTGCAACGCGTTGGCGTCATCTTTACCGATCTGCTCGACGCCGACAAGGGTGACGGCTCTGTCGTTTGCAAGCGACACGCCGACTCATACTACCTTTCCTCTCTTGAAGTCACATTTGCGGCACGATATCAGGCAAAGTACCCTCGGCCATCCAAGTGGAGCGACACCGGACGACATGGGTCCAACTTTGTTACCTGCGTGATCAGCGGCGACGACCAAGGTCAGATTGGCATTTCGTCATACCAGGTATCCAATGATGCCGTCGAGATGGTTCGCGCAGACATCATCGAGCCTTCGGCAGAGCCATCAGTCATGCTTGTTCAATCCGAAGAGGAAAACGAAGCTTTGAACAAGGCGCGGTACATCCCCGAAGTTTTCTACCGAAAGATCAACGAACATGGTGCGAATGTACAGGAGATTGCTAGACCTGACTTCCCTGTGGAGTATCTCCTCCTCACACTAACACATGGTTTCCCTACTCAGCCAAATCCTCTCTTCACCGGCGGCAAGTTTCCTATTGAAAATCGTGAAGCCATGGGCGAGATGCCAGAGATTACACACCTCAGCAAAGCGCTCAACGCTAGAGCCAACGGACTGGCGCTCAATACGAACAGCGGCCTCAACGCCATCTCAAATTTCCATATGCTGTGCTTCATCCACAATCTCGGCATTCTATCAAAGGTGCGTCAAGGCAAAGCTGCTTGTGTACTTTACTAACTGTGTGATCCAGGACGAAGAGGCACTGCTCTTCAAAGTCGCTTCGACACACGACACATCAGAAGGCTCAGCACTCCAACATACGGGTGGCTGGGCAACTCTTCTGACCATTCTCAAAGAAAGTGGTGAGCGCCCCCCGAAACGTTCCTATGCTCCTTCGCAGCCCCAGCTGCGGCAGCAGCCGTCCTATGGCTCAGACTCCGATTCTGCTGTACAGTTGGCTAAGAGGGTAAAGGGGGTTAAGCTTGGGAAGTAGATTAGTTGGTCATGACTATTCGATCTCCCGGGGTGGCGCCTCTAATACTATAGGTCTGTGATTCGTATGCGACGATGGGTAGGCGTTGGTAGTGCAGGCCGATGGCGTTGAGGGGTGGGGTGAGACATGGGCGAGAGGGTGCATGCATGGTCTGGCGTCGGGAGCAGATTAGAGCTTCTGGTGTTCGTTCTTAGGAACAATTCAATGTGCGATGTATTCCTTGAGCAATGGTGCTGACACGTTGATGCTGTGGTACAGGTTAGATATATTGCATATCTCCAATGTGACGCCTTGTATTTCATGCTACAGGATATTTTACAAGAACATATACTCGCACATGCTTTCCTTGTCTATGGTAATATACTTTCCTTCATACTAAGCGCTGTTCTTGTCGTATGCTATTTACGAATTCATCTCGTCTTGCTAGCTTCCATCTAAATGATTTCTTTTTTGCTTCTCTTCCTTTCTCCTC
>Ga0268250_10000768_pt1 | contig 14572 bp, 15 predicted proteins | sample AgamicAsSfe_FD_200448 | JGI IMG/M metagenome (GOLD analysis project Ga0268250, IMG submission 200448) | Agave microbial communities from Guanajuato, Mexico - As.Sf.e (v2) (version 2) | ecosystem: Host-associated > Plants > Phyllosphere > Phylloplane/Leaf | place: Guanajuato, Mexico | collected... | reverse complement strand
GGTGGAGGGATGGTGGACGAGTGTGAGGTGGTTCCTGGAGTGGGCGTTGGGCTGGGCAGGGATGTCTTTATGATGGGATTAATCGACTTTGAGACTAATCAACAGCTATGCCGTCCTCGCAAACGCCTCCTACCATTATTGTACCGCTCGTCCACCTGACCAGAACCTCTGGCGCGGTTTCTCGCTTCCAAAGTGGTACACACGCGTAGTAGGCAATGTGAGGTCAACCAAGCCAGCTTCGAGAGCCAGCTTGTCATTGCCGCGACTTGTTCAGTGAGAGCCTGGCAGCTCTTTACGGAGAAGAAGGCGTGATCACCATGGATTAGGCGGCCAGTGCAGGACTGGTGAGCAGATTATATGCTGTAAGATCTGGTCTTTCCAGGTAAGGCTACTCTTCGTGACGATAAGTTCCTCGTTCAGTGCAACACTACAAGCCAAATGCAAAGACACCCAATATGTTCGTGGTGTTTGACAACAGTATGATGCTACATAACATACCAACCAGTTTGTGTCGAAAGACACCCAGCTCATCGGGCGATGCTTCACTGCGCCACGAACAGAAACCAAATTCGCCAGGGGCTCTCAAGCCAGCCTGAGAAGACATGCCCAACCTCGCCCCCGTTCGAGCGTTTCCGCCATACTTTTGTAGCGCTCTACAACCTTGCCACACATGGAGCAAGTGAGACGCTTGATGCGTCGACGGGTCTCATTTTCGGACGCGAGACTCATGGCCAGCATGTCGAAGCGCATGGTCACATGGTTGTTCCAGACGTCACTGCTGTAGAATTCTTCCACGATCTTTTCTATTGCGGCTGTGTGCGACCTGTGGACACGGGTTTCATTGTACGTGATGAGCCTGGGCCACGGGCGTCGCCTGCGGATGCTAATGGGATTGCCGTCGGGACGCTTGGTCCTGCGCAGCATCATTCGCGATGTGAGCTGTAGGGCGAATATCGTGACTGGAGAGTCCATGTGATCGAGGACGTTGATGAACTAGTCGCGTTCATCGTCGGATAGGTGAGACCGAGCTGTAACCGTTCCACTCTGGCACGCTTAGCTGCAGGAGCAGCATTGGCTTACAGCATTGGCTTTCTCTTGTGACTTCCTCTTGGGCATCGTGCAGGTAGTGCCTGTCGTGAGTGGAAGACGATGAGTCCTTGGAGGGCTGATGAAAACTACCTCGTTACAAGAGGCTTGAGTTCCTGAATAGGCTTGTCAGATGCGGAGGTTTGGGAGCTATCTAAGCTGGGCAAGCTAGGAGGAGGTTGGTGCAGATAGGTTGGGACGTCACACAAGAGCGGGTGGTGAGAGAGATGAGAAAGGCTGGGCTGTTACACAAGAGCATATGAAGGAATCAGAATCCAAGTCGAGTCTGCAAGGTAGTATAAGGTAACTCAGACCTGCAAATTGGCAATCCTGTTGGACAGGGGTGTTTGCAGGATCCATGTCGCAAGGCAAAAGCATAGAAACCTGTACCTGAGCTCGAGAAGCCCTGGTAGCATAGTCTACAGGCTGATTGTAGCATGGGTGACGGCTTTGTCTCTTATATATACATATATTTGTGCGCACATAGTCTGACCGGCGCTATGAATGATAGTGGTGAAAGTCTTTTGGGCCTTCCAGGTTGCTACCTGAGATGCAGTGATGTTTTTGCCAGCAATAACTCTTCTGGGCCACGTCAGCAGGCGGCTCACGGTAGTGTGATCGATATGTTTCACATTCAAGGTGTTGACGGCAGGTCAACATTTTATGCCTTGCACTCCTGTCATGATGTGGATTGGTTGGTGCGAAACTTGTGTCAAGTGGAGTGATCGGTCCGAAGAGCAATTTGTGCTGCCTGCTCGACCGACATGATAAAAAGAATCTGCGATAAACAGTAGCAGGCATCATAGACCAATGTGACAAAATTATCAAATAAGTCCATATCCCGGGGGCAGAGCGGGATCTCGAGGACAAGGAGCTAGGTCGAGGGACGTGACCGAGTTTGAGATAGTCCTTGTAAGCAATGATATGTGTCTACCTACCCAGATAGTCTGTTGAAGCAAAAGAACAAGCATAAAAGAGAAGATATCTCGTCCAGATCACCATGAGTCTCATATTGCCAGCACAAATCCGTCTCCAGTCCCTGCCGATCCTGCTTGTGAAGCTCTTATCATAGTCCGGACCCATCGCATTGCATCAAGAGAGATCCGTCGGCCGGGACACAATCACTGATGCAGACTGTCCAGTGCACCTCACGCACATACATCCACGACTCTGATCAGCAAAGATGGCACGAGACTTGATAAAGCATCCCTTGCAGACACGTTCTCGCGACTGCGCATCGGGGTTCGCATGCAGCGAAGGATGCGGAGGAGAGTCGAAGCATGCCTGTATGACCTTGTCTTTGATAGTGCACCACTCTGGGAGCTTGGCATCCTGCCGCCAAGTTGCACCGTAGGTGGGCTGCATGACACCACAGGCTGTGCACGCGAAGTACGGGACTTTTCTGATATAGACCGTGATTCCAATACGCTTGCCAATGGAGCAAGGCAAGCACTGACGTTGCGTATAGTAAAGCTCGAAACTAGAAAGAGTATCGTTAGTATCGTGAAGTCTACACGAAAGACCGTTTGCTATACCTGTCGTCATTGAATCCATCGGCAGCAAGGTCCTTGGGTATCTTGCAAGTGGCACAAATGAGGACTTCGAGAGGAAATTTGTCGTTGAACGTCTTGACACTGGAAGTGAATGCTCCTGTGGTGTCAAATCCCACCACATGATGATGCTGATCCATAGTTTCAGCGGCAACTGTCTTCGAGGTGAAGTGCATTGCCAGGATATCGAGGTCGGGGTAGATCACCCTTCCATGGTGAGTCGTCTTTTTCAAGAACGTAATGATGTTCAGCTTGATCTCCATAGGAAGTTGCTCAAGCAGAGAAAGCTCCTAGAGTCGTGTTAGTCCGTGTCGTGATGACCAGAACAAGACGCCTTTCTACCTGTCTAGGGCGTGGGGAGCTGAGGCACGACAGAGGTCGCACAAAACGACCGCGTGAGAGATCAAAGGCCGAGTCGTGCTTCAATGGTTTATGGATGCCCAGGCGTGAAGCCAGTTTCTTGGAAACCAAGCTACGCTCAATGGCATCATTGATACAACGTATGAATTCATCTTCGTGCATGAATTCATTTTCGTCCACGACATCTCGATCTTTCCTCTTGCGAGAGAGATCGGGGAGGTTGTGAAGATTCATAATGCCTTACAAGCTCGATTCTGAAGTGAAGACCATTGTTTTCGAGGAAGGGTGCGAAAGAGAGAGTGCAGAAGAAAGTCGGAGCACGATATTTGAGGAATCGTGATACTTTGATGTGGCAGCCTAAAATCCTGGAGGGAAGTGCGGAACGAGCCAGCGTGTCGGTACACAAGGCTGAACTGAATCGCCTGCAGCGGCTCAAACTGATGTGAAACCCGGAGTCAGAACTGTCTTCAGAACACCAGTACCTTTGTATTCAATTTAGACGTTGCTGTTGGTCGTAATGTGGAACTATCAAATCGCGGTGAGTAGCTGTCTGAAGATCACTCCCTGCATGCTGGCAGGACTCGGCGAACGGTCCCGCGAATCAGTTTGTGGCAATTGGGATATAGAGAGATCCTTTCAAAAACCCCTCTTCTCTCGACAGGTAGTATGCCCAAGCATCGATCAGCGCCTTTGACCTTGTCCCAGAAAACTTTCTCCTGGCACGCGGTCTCATGAGATAGCTCGAGTACCTTTAATACAACAAGAGTGATCAATGTGCCCAGTATTCAAGGTCGCTCATACAGACAATACTCCCAATTCACCTCTCCCTCGGAAAGACATCCCTCTCCGTGAAGCACGTCCTTTCCTCCGACCACGGCCTCTCCACCAGCGAAGTCAACAAGCTGTGCCCAGCTTTTCCTCTGCCATCCATCCTCTTTTGCTTGCTTTGCATCCAGATTCACCCGAAAATATGTGTCACAATCATACTCCGGACTCTTGATCTTTGTCAATAGCACACGTTTAGCTTGGGGCAATGCCAGTGCACTATCATAGATACTACTTCCTCCAATCACGAAAACGTCGCCGAGAACAGGTTTGTCTGCTTGGGAGTCCTCTTCACGCTGCTGTAGTGCGTGTATGGCTGCCTCAAGGCTTCCAACTATCATCGGTCCTTCTTGTACCTCGTCATGTGCGTCCTCATGCTTCATGGATCTTGAAATGACCACGTTCAATCTGCCTTTGAGCGGCCGAAATTTGGTCGGTATGCTATCCCATGTCTTGCGTCCCATGACAACGGCATTGATGCTCTTGGTGTGCTCCGGAAGACTAATCGGTCGTCGCTTGGTGACGCGCGCGAAGTAGCCCATCTCTTGTTTTAGCTGCGGCCATGGCAGACCTCCATCCTTTCCGATACCCAGGTCTTTTGTTGTAGCTACAATCAGGGTCAAGATACGAGGCTGCTTATTCATTATTGCTGAGCTCGATGCATTGTGGTTCCCTCCCGACGAGCTGACCTCTGCAGGCATTGGCAATGATCACGCAGTATGCAAGTATGGGTCAGGTAGATCCTTGTACGACAGAATGCAATGTTGGAAGTTTCGCGCCCCTTTTCAGTCAAAACGAGGAGCCAACCAATACTCCTAGAATACCATGACATACCTACAGAAGCCGCGTCCGGTTCCGGTATCGACTCGTCAATATATGGGCGATCAATCACGGGCATCGCGAGCAGGGACATGCAGTGACTGTCGTAGAATAAGGTATATGGCTTAATGCATAGCTCGACGTAAATAATCTAGACCATGTCAAGTATTCTCAGCATAGGAGCCAGAGCCTCTCATCGCTTTGTCACGCTCTGCGATCCCAGCAATTTCTGCAAGAGCTTGCCCACAGCCTGTGCTTCCGCTGCTGTCTCGTCCTCAACGCGACTCTCACTCATTGTGTTGATTTGTCCGAAGAGCCATGTCTCCTTCATCTGTCGTGTGAGGGTAAGGATATCTTCGCTAGCACGTATCTTGTCGCGATTAGCATCGGCAACAGTGTAACGAGCAGTATCAACGAGGACCTACAAGTGCTGCCGTCTCGACTTCCGTCCGGAAACTGTTGGCCGCCGCTTGCGTATAATCTAGGACATTGCCACGCGTCGATGTGTCTTCCTCATCTTGTATTGCGGATTCCGTCGGCTATCGAAAGGGATCAGGGTATGTTGGCACGTTACATAAGGGTACGACACCTTTGCAAGATCCAAAATGTTCACAAAGCGATTCACAAGTTGTGCAGTGAGCTTGTCGACATGATCTAGATATGTTAAATGACATTGATATCGTTTACATGTGTTGGCTCACTGAGCAACGCGGGTGTATTCCTCAATGACGCGTCCATCACGTTCAAGGCATGCTCTTACTCGAGTAGAAGTGGTGAGTTCTGGTATCGCGATGATGATTTAAACATCTTCCTCCCCCACCGTTAAGAGGGACTCGGAGATCGGCCCGTCAGCCTTGTAGTGACAACGGCTATATTTACTAGAAAGTTTGTCTGTAAGATGACCATCGTATAATTCTATCTACACGTCTCTGCACCTTTCACATCGCATCACTTCACGCATACAGAAACTAGTCGCAGATATGGTCACCACAAGACATTTTAGCTATATGCCTGGGCAAGCGGATTCAGGCTCTTCGACTTCAACACCAGCACGATCGTCAAAGCGTAAAACACAAGATTCGGAGAACCATACATCCGCCGACAAGAAGCGAAAAGTTGACGACGAAAAGACCGAGGATACTCCCGCCAGAACGAAGATCGCCACACGCATTCGATTTGGAAGTGAAGAGGTTCAGCCTGCGCCAGTTTCAGATATTGTGGCTGTAGTTGCAGACTCTGAAGCCCAAGAAAGTGATGAGTCTGTCGAAGAGGATGATAGCGACGACGAAGCGCCAGAGGACATATCAACGAGTGCAGCACAGAAAGGCGCCGAGGCGGACGCATTGGCAGCTGAAAAAGCCATTCAGCAGTATGTTCGTCCCAAGATCTGACCCGAACTGCCTCACTCATGCATCTTAGACAACAAGCAGCGGACAAACGGAAGCGTCAAGAGAAGAGCACGAGACTCGAGAAGCAAGCTCAAGCAAACAAGGATAAAACATTGAAAGCAGAAGCGCAGCCGGCAAAAGCAAGTGTGGAAGAGCCACCCCCTGCTGGTCTAGGCAGTGATGAGGATGACGCAGAAGACGACGAGGATGATGAGCCTGATCTTCTACCAGCGGAGCTACTTGAGACCGACTTCACAAGACCGCCCACACCACCACCGGCGGCGAAAAGCGATAAGCTTGCATTGCCGAGTAAAGTGATAAAGCTTGACAATGAGCCGCCGAAGGATCGCAAAGTGGGTACTGTTACAGTGAGCGTGTTGCCGAAGGCAAATGATCTGCTTCCACCCAAGGCTAGTGCTGAGAGCAAGAAGCTGAGGGAGCATTGGCTAGCAGGGAAGAGAAAGGTTGGCAAGAAAGGTGCCGTCGCGGTCGAGAGAAGGTCATTCGGAGGCGGCTTTGTGAAGAAGCGATGATATGTACATAGATTTATGTTATGTATGACCATCATGCTTAGCACTCAGTATGGAAGGTACTGAGGCACGTCTCATACTTTGTGTGAAGTCATGTTTGTATTGTCAGCCACGATAGTCGCTGGGCTAAGCTGAATCCACCCGCCACGTGCTTGGTTCGGCTCGTAAAGATCCAACCATTCACTTGGCAGCTACTCGACCGAAGTGAACTTCTCCATCTGTAGCACTCTGTATCACCTCATCGGCAGCATTTAGTTGGCCGAGCTCACGCGGCCACTGCCTAATCTCACGATGCCTCCCAGCACAGAAACCACGCCTCTCGTGCCGCCGGCGCCTTCGAAAAAGAATGCAACAGGGAAGCGTTCCGTCACATTCAATCCGAAAGTCTCAACACACAGCCCCGGAGCAGCCTCACCCATAAGTAGAGAAGCTCCAATGAACGACACTTCGTTAAATCTACAGTCCGAGACGCCCACTGGTGCATTTTCGGCGCTCAATAGCAAGCTGCGTAGAAGGCACAGCGCGAGTTCACCACAAGTACCACACATATATCCTGTGCCTAAAGCAGGAGCGCAGCGAACAACAAGAGCAGCCCAGAAACTCAAGCTTTTACCGAATCCTGAATACGGGGATGAAGGTCCTGATGAAGAAAGCGGTCGTGATGTGTACTCTCAATTTACTCGGATTAAAGATCCGACAGCACGTAGGGACGCAGCAAGACTAGGCAAAGCCGATCGGGAAATCTTGCCTCGAGTCACAGCATATTGTACTGCGAATGCATATCGACTAGATGATCTCATGAAGTTCCTCCGAGGGCGAGGGAAGACGAGAGGCGCATTGCCCAAACAGTTTGACGAGTGCATCTATACGCCTTACAGCTATCGGCGGACTCTGGACGACGTCATCAGCACAATAGCAGATCCCAAGAGGAGGGAAAGAAGATTTTCAGATAGTGCTGTGGAGATTGATGGAGAGAACAGAAGAGAGGATCTGCTAGATCTGAATACAGCAGCGGGAGACACGACACTGGACAATGGAATGGATAGGCACCCCAGCAATCCCGACTCAGACATCCAGCAACAAGATATGCCACAACAGGATACACTCGACTTTGACACGAAAGTGCACACACCGGAGGTCTTCCTGTTCAATTACGGCACGGTCGTCATATGGGGCATGACGTTACAAGAAGAGCAGCGTTTCCTGAAGGATATTGCCAAATTTGAGACGGAAAAGCTTAGCGCAGACGATATACAGACGGAGGCATTCAACTTCTACTATACTCGAGAATATCAAGCACGTATTTACAATGACTTCATCAGTTTGCGGGAGAAGCGGAATTACATGACGAAGCTGGCAATCAGCCATGCTTTGGCACAAAGTGTGAAGGTATGAGCTGCTTGAACGATCTTGAACATCCGATACTGATCGGTTCTCCAGACATCACTATACGAGGATCTAGTCGATGGCACCATCGACACGACGAAAGAGATTCCCGCACAGATTGCAGTATCAGGCAAGGTCAACATGACGAGGAAAGAGATCAACATGCAAATTGGCGAGCTGTTCATATTACGAATAAATATTCATCTTCAGGGTTCCGTGCTCGATGCTCCGGAGCTCATGTGGGCGGAGCCACAGCTCGAGCCGGTATATCAGGCTGTCCGGAGCTATCTCGAGATGGACCAGAGAGTCGAGCTCCTCACCGAGCGGCTGGACGTCATTGCTGACCTACTGGCGGTGCTCAAGGACCAGCTCACACATACACATGGAGAATATCTGGAGTGGATTGGTGAGTTGTCAGTATCGAAACGAAAAGCCTATGCTAATCAGCTTTGTAGTCATCATCCTCATCGCGGCAGAGATTGCTGTCGCTATGGCTAACATATTCGTGGATTTATATGCCGGCGTGGATTAGGACAGATGTGTTGAATGAGGTTAGGGAGCAGGAGTAGTAATGATATACCAATTAGAGTCAGTCAGCGAAAGGGGCCAATTAACCTCAAACGCCAAGCCCAAAACCGTTTCAAGTTTACTCGTCTACCAAGATCGCTCATGAGCCTGAGGCACCGTACTACTATTTGTTGACACTGTCGTCGTCGCTTTTGCTTGCGCATATACACTGCGAGGCACTCCTTCAGCCTGTCCTCTCATATCGCCCTGCCTTGGCATGTAACTTGCAGAGTCGCTCCTGTTGCACATCGTAATCCTTCTCCATCAAACAGGAGAATGAATCCATAGGTTCCATAGATTCAATGTCCTGGAGGTAGCTATTCATATACATACAGACTTGCTCGGAAACCTCGACTGATACTCGGCCGCCAGTCTGTTAGAACGCTTCTTCGAATCCGATCATTTCAATAACGATCCCTCACTCGCCGTCTCCTACCTTTTCCGCTACTCGAATCACATTGGTATACAATATGCTCTATGTACAAAGCTCCGGCAGTTCGCATATGAAGAGATCGAGTTCTACCTGCCGCAGTTATGTCACCTGCTCGTCAGTGTGGACAGCGAGTCCATGGCCCTCGAGTCATTCGTCCTAGATCTATGCATGGAGAGCGTGTCCGGCGCGCTACTGGTATGACCAGGAAACAAGATGTATTGCCAAGATGCTGATGATTTCTTGTGCAGACATTCTGGCTACTTCAAACACATCTCAATGACCTACAAAATAGCCCACAAGCCCCTGCATTCAAGACATGCCGACGCATCTTTAACAAAGTTCAGCATATAGTGTACGGGAACTTTGGCCCGTATGAGGAACTCAAGATTCACGAAAATATACTTCCTACATCTGTCTTAGCTAGTATCGTGCTCGCCGGCGTTGCCGCGCCCTTCCTCCCGACACATCTGGGTCCATTAGCTATAGCCCAGGCACGAAGACCGCGCCCAGTTGAAGAGATTATACCAGAGCCTCCCTCCCCACAAGCGCTAGAGCCTCCTGGTAGACCACTACAGCGCAGTAAAACAGTTGCAGGGGATAGGTCGCAAGAGAGAAGGGTCAGATCAGGACAAGGCCATCTCCGTAATGCCTCCGCAGAATCACCTGGTAGTCCTGGATCAGATCGTCGGCAGCTGAAGCCGACTCGTCCTCGACCTAACCCTCAGCGACACCATACAGCTACACCTGCAACACAGCTGCAAGTGGGCCCAGTACCTGGACATCGATCGGCTCTTGGGGCGGGGCTCAAGACATACAGCTCATCGTCGTTGCCTGATGTTCTGAAAGCCAGTGAAAGCAGTCAACGGGTAATACTCGATAGACGAATCTCCTCAAATATTGTCGCTAGTAAGCGGGGGGCGGATCTCTCAAGGAGAGGCTCGCCTGTACTCCAGGTTCGGGCACCAATTGAGCTTCTAGATCGAGATGAGCAGATACACCTGCTTAGATCGAACTATTTCCGCAGTCAAACACAGTTCCTCGGAGCACTCGAGAGCATATCAAATCGTCTTGTGCCAGTACCCAAGCCAGCACGACTCAGCGCACTTAGAGCAGAGCTTGCCCTCATCACACAGGATCTGCCAGCAGAGGTCGACATCCCTATGCTGTGCCCTGCCACATTAGTGGATGGCTCTCCGGCAAAAAGCAGGCATCACCGAGTAGTACGAATCAATCCTGCAGAAGCGACGAGCTTGAACAGTGCAGAGCGAGTACCATATCTATTGATGATTGAGGTCCTCCGTGACGACTTTGACTTCAATCCAGATACGGAAGCGAATCAGGCACTTATCATGACGCTGCAGTCACAAAAAGATCCGGGAAAGCGGCGACTCTTTGATGTCGGCATGGGAGCTAGACTCAAGACAGATGCGCTGCCGCCCACTGGAGCCGACAGTGTATTTGAGCCTGCCAATGGCGACTTAGGGAGTCCTGCATTATTGCATCAATTCGATAACGATGATGTGGTCCGAAGTGGACGAGCCACCCCAGTATCGATTGGCGATCCTTACATACAATCCGTTGTCCCTAGGTCCTCCAGTGGTGGTGGCACAGTGTCTTCGAGGTCGGTCTTATCAACGCCAAGGACTTCAGACATTCCGAATAGTCGAAGTGCGAGTCCCGGACCTGGTGTACTTGGCTACGGAACCTACTCGAGCTTCAAGACTGATCAACACGATCTGTCGGCGATGGCTACCCACATGCGCACCGCAGCGCAGATGCTTACTCAGCTAGATATTAGTGGTGCCAAGCGCCCCAAGCAAGAAGTCGAGGCTATCAAAGCGAAAATCATCGCCAGCATGCAGACATTGGAAGAACAGAGCTTCAACGATGATCATAAGCCAAGCTTTGACACCATAATGGCGAATGCGCAATCTGGCGAACCCGATAGCCCGACAGAGCTCGAAGACGGCCTCGACGCTGACACAACAACAAACGCAGGTGCTGGCGCCGCGCGGATGGAGAACGACCAGAAGACAGGTGGTGTACGACGGAAGGGAGACCGTGACGACCCGTCTGCCGCAATGTTTGGTGAGGATTGGAAGACTAAGCGAGAAAGAATACGGCGATCATCTCCCTATGGTCGTGAACCCAACTGGGACTTGTTATCGGTCATCGTCAAAACAGGATCCGACCTACGTCAAGAGATGTTTGCCACACAGCTCATTCGAATTTGCAGCAAGATCTGGGAGGATGCTGGCATCGCGGTGTGGGTCAAGAACATGCGAATCTGTGTAACGGGCGAGTCGTCAGGCTTGATCGAGACCATCGCTAATGGTGTGTCATTGCACTCACTAAAGCGTTCGCTCACACTCGCCACCATTGCCGCGGGCACGAATCCACGCAAAACTTTTGCGACACTGAAAGATCACTTTGTTCGTACCTTTGGCGAGGTCGATACAGCCACCTATAAAGCAGCCGCAGATGCCTTCATGCGCAGTCTGGCAGCCTACAGCATGCTAAGCTATATTCTACAGCTGAAAGATCGCCACAATGGCAATCTCCTAGTCGATAATCATGGTCACATTATTCACATAGATTTCGGCTTTATGCTTTCGAACTCACCAGGATCGGTGGGCTTCGAGGCTGCACCCTTCAAGTTAACATATGAGTTCGCCGAAGTGCTCGGCGGGCCTACATCTCCAGAGTTTGAGGCTTACAAGAACCTGTGCAAGGAGGCCTTTGTGGCCTTGAGGAGGAGCGCGGATAACATTATCAGCATTGTCGAGATGATGGGTCGGGATAGTAAGATGGCTTGCTTTGGTGCGAACGTAGGTGGCACTGTTGGCAAAGGAGGAGAGGGCTATGTCACTGCCCAGTTGAGGCAGCGCTTTGTTTTGCAAATGAGCGAGAAAGAGGCCGGCAGCTTCGTGGATGATCTTGTGGCGAAGTCGTTGGGGAGTTATTATACACGATTGTAAGTCTCGAGTGTTACCGGAAGTGGTGCTCGGCGTGCTAACATGACTCGCAGATATGATACCTTCCAGTACAGAACGCAAGGTATATACTGATGACGATGACGATGACGATATTGGGAACATGTAGTTAGAAGATAGAAGGGTAATGCTGGCACTTTCTTGTTGCATTGCAAGGGCGTACTATGGTGCATGTCTGGTCGAGGTGAACCACACAGCTAGCATTCGCTTGCAATATAACACCTTGTCGGCGATGAGAAACTACATCGATCGACTTGTCCTCGAGGTGACTTTCCTTCCAATGACACCGCATGTCATCCTCTACACTTAGCCCCAACTCACCAACCATCTCAGTTGCCTTAGTCATCGTGACCACATCTGAGCATTTCTGTACCGCAGTTCGGCCAAGCCGATATCGCCGTTGAACTTTATGCAAAACAATTAATTGTCATTGTCATCCTTCTATTCGCACGCTTGCCACATTCCCAATCGCACTGCTGGTCACGTCTTCTGGGATCATCCAGTCTGTCAGGAACCTCGAGACTCTGCGGCGCATCGACACGAACACACAGGCACATTATTCGCCGTCAAGATCATGTTCAAAGCTGCAGTACCTCGTCCTGCATGGGCGGCGAGGACATGGCGAAGTCATGCCAGGTCAGTGAGCTTGCAAGAGACTTGGAGCTTCTTCGCTGACTCCAATGCCAGGCGTCATATCTCTCAGAGCTCATCCTCGCAAGCACAAGAGGCCACAGAGCCCGTCCTAAACAAGACCAGCCGCATCATTACACAACCCAAGTCACAAGGCGCTTCCCAAGCAATGCTATACGCCACTGGTCTAACGACAGAAGACATGAACAAAGCACAAGTTGGCATATCGTCAGTGTGGTACACCGGTAACCCGTGCAATATGCACCTGCTACAACTCAACCACAAGATCAAGGAAGGTGTGGAGCGAGCAGGACTCAAGGGGATGCAGTTCAACACAATCGGTGTCAGTGACGGTATATCGATGGGCACAAAAGGAATGAGATATTCGTTACAAAGTAGAGAGATCATTGCAGACTCCATCGAGACCGTCATGGGGGGCCAATGGTACGATGCGAACATCTCAATCCCCGGCTGCGACAAAAATATGCCCGGTGTAATCATGGCTATGGGCCGCTTCAACCGGCCCTCCTTGATGGTATATGGCGGCACCATCGCGCCAGGCTGCAGCGACAAGAAGAAGGAAAGCCTCGACATTGTCTCTGCCTTCCAAGCATACGGCCAATTCATCACCGGCGACATTGACGAAGAAGAGCGCTTCGACATCATCCGCCACGCCTGCCCCGGCGCCGGTGCCTGCGGAGGCATGTACACTGCTAACACCATGGCGACCGCCATCGAAACAATCGGCATGTCCCTGCCAGGCTCCTCCTCTAACCCTGCAGAATCCAAGGCCAAGCAACTCGAATGCCTTGCGGCCGGCGGCGCAATCAAGAACCTCCTCTCCCTCGACCTCAAGCCTCGCGACATCATCACCCGCGAAGCCCTCGAAGACGCAATGGTCGTCATCATGATCACCGGTGGCAGCACAAACGCCGTGCTCCACCTCATCGCCATCGCAGACTCCGTTGGCATCAAGCTCAACATCGACGACTTCCAAGCCGTCTCTGACCGTATTCCCTTCCTCGCCGATCTAAAGCCCTCGGGTAAGTACGTCATGCAAGACCTCTTCGACGTCGGCGGCACACCCGCATTGCACAAATACCTGCTCGCAGAGGGCGTGATAAAAGGCAACTCCCCCACCGTGACCGGCAAGACTCTAAAACAGAACGTCGAGAACGCCCCCTCATTTCCCAGCGACCAACACGTCATCCGTTCCATGGACAAACCTATAAAGCCTGTCGGACACATCCAGATCCTCTACGGCTCCCTCGCACCAGGCGGCTGCGTCGGCAAGATTACAGGAAAAGAGGGAACGCGATTCGAGGGCAAGGCGAAGGTGTATGACTCGGAAGACGACTTCGTCACTGCGCTCGAAGCCGGCGCCATCAAGAAGGGCGAGAAGACCGTCGTTGTCATCCGCTACGAAGGTCCCAAGGGCGGACCCGGTATGCCTGAAATGTTGAAGCCCTCGTCCGCCATTATGGGTGCAGGCCTCGGCAACGACGTCGCGCTAATCACGGACGGGCGGTTCAGCGGCGGTAGTCACGGATTTCTGATTGGACATATTGTGCCTGAGGCGCAGGAGGGCGGGCCGATTGGCGTGGTGAGGGATGGGGACCGCATTGTCATTGATGCGGAGAAGAGGGTTTTGGATTTGATGGATGTGAGTAACGAGGAGCTGGAGAGGAGGCAGAAGGAGTTTGTGCCGCCGGAGCTGATTAAGAAGGGAACCTTGGGGAAGTATGTTAGGTTGGTGTCTGACGCTAGTCATGGGTGTATTACGGATTTGGGGGCGTAGATGTAAAAGAATGAATCTGATATGTGATGAGTAAATTCCAACTCGCTTGTTTAGACTGTGCATATGTTACAAAAGATCATATCCAAACGAAGCTTCCCATCCATTTCCTACCCACACCTCGCGCTCCCAATCCTCCCAATCCCAAATTTACGTCTCAGCTCCTCAACATCCCCGACCCCCCTCACCTACACCCGTCCCTCCCATCAC
>Ga0268250_10000764_pt1 | contig 14644 bp, 19 predicted proteins | sample AgamicAsSfe_FD_200448 | JGI IMG/M metagenome (GOLD analysis project Ga0268250, IMG submission 200448) | Agave microbial communities from Guanajuato, Mexico - As.Sf.e (v2) (version 2) | ecosystem: Host-associated > Plants > Phyllosphere > Phylloplane/Leaf | place: Guanajuato, Mexico | collected... | reverse complement strand
TATCTTCTAAACCCTCAAGCCGTCAATTTCTAAATCCTCATGCCGTTAGGGTTCATTAGGGTTAGCTCTAGCCTCACCAAAATTTAAATCCTCAAGCCGCAAGAGGGTCTTGGGATTGTGGATAGGTTATGATCAACCTATAAGAGAACCTACCGATACTATCTAGGAAGATATCCCTAACCTTATAAAGAACTTCCATCGCCGCTATCCCACGAAACCACGACCCGTTTTCGTAGTTAGTTAATACTAACCCCGCTCCTTCGCGCATCGCATATTAAGTAAAAGAATCAGGATACGAGGAATTAAACTACGCTCCCTCGCGTATCGCATGTTTAACAAAAGGATTAGCAAATAGTTTCGCCCCCGAAGGAGCTCTCTACGGTTACTAATACTAGACGTATTACTCGCTAGCCTCCGCACGGTGGCTCGAGACATATGGCCTTACGATATAGTATTAGTAACCGGGGTATTACAGCTATGCAATATACTGGACAACCCTACTTATACTGATTTCAATAAGTCTACGTCAGCAACTCTCAATAACAGTTAAATTACACGAAATCCAAACTACGTCAGCTACCTGAGCTATACAGCCTATTTAATAAAATGAATCTGCAGGACCTTTAATATATACTATTAGATCTAGACCTGTCATGCTTCCGCCACCTACTAGGATTGCGTTATACGACGCTAAGGCGTTCTCTACTGATTACTAATTACTGATTACTACTTACTAACTATAGCCCTACAATACGCTTCTCAGGAGTTCAGCCCTGAAGGGAGGGAGTAATGTTATAGGACGACCTAGTCTAATTATAATACGCGCCTCCCGTATCAGTAAGCACATGATAGGCTAGGAAAGGAAGGTTAAACCGCGGGTTCAACCTTATCTATTACCGCCGCTACCAGCAACGTAGCTCTTCAAGCTACGTCCTCGTCATATAGCCTAACCTATACCGATAGACAAGACCTCTGTAGCTGACTGAATCTGAACCGTTTCCCCGTATTCACGCCAACTACCTATCGCCGCGAGACCGACCGTGACACTTTCGTTCTTTCTTGGCCTGCTATTCTTCTACGGGTTTACCTACTTATATACGACCCGGCAATGTCTCTAAATATTCTTTAATCCGTGATAAATGTATTGGCATCCCCCTTAGGTATACTGAAAACCGTCTATATATACTAGTAAACCTGGAACGGGTGTGCACGTTGATTCTAGGTACTATATATCCTCCTTTATATACGCTACATCCTAAACGTGCTAGAAACTACTTACTACCTTATATTAACACTCTTTAGATATACTTAGGTGATAGTCTCGTAAATAGCGCAAAATCTAGCTTGGAACGACTACGAACTAGTACTACTTATAAACTACGACTCGATACTTACTTAAATAGGTAAATAATTGATCGAACTATAATATTATATAATAATACTTCGAATATCTCCGATCGTAATACTCTTACTAATCTTAGTCCTTCTCGAAATAGGCGCGCGTGCCCTTCTCGTTCGTGCACGCTGAATTGTACTCACGTATTCTAAAATCGAAACCCTGGCCCTTACGGGTGCGTGAAGGTTAAACTTATACCGCTACTTTAACCTTATATTCTTGACCTTCTAGCTGCGTTTTTAGATCATTTTCCGTTAGCGGTAGTCACGAATATATTTCGACTTGCTACTATATTAATTTTAAAGCAATGTACGTAGTATCTCTTAAGTCCTTATACTGTCGAAAAATAAGTCCTTATGCGATTAATCCTAATTCTAGCGTCACTAAAAAATAAGTCCTCAAGCCGCGTGAGCGTCGTAGGATAGTAGGTAGGTTAGATCCGCGGTTTAACCTTCCTTTCCTAGCCTATCCTATGCTTCCTAGTATAGAAGGCGCGTATTATATTTAGACTATATCGTCCTATAATACTAAACCTATTATACCTTTAGGACTAGATATATAGCTCCGTAGCGGCTAGGAGTAGTATATATCAAAAGAAGTAAAGAGAGATTAGGTTAGATAGATTTCTAATAGGGTTGAAAGATATAGTATATAATATTTAGTATATAGCAATGACTTATTATCGTATACGGCTAAGAGCTTATGTCCTATAAGCTTAGAGACGCGGGTTATAAGCCTTAATAGTCTTTAGAAGGACGGTTAACGGTAGTCTTTAGCGGTTATTAAATATAGTAATTACTTACTAATAGGGGATTTTTTACTATAAGTAGATTAGCTTCATATAGCGAGATAAGACTAGTAATACTAAAGGATAAGGCTCTAGGTTACTGTACTAGGTAATATAGGGCTAAAGTAAGGAAGGTCTTATTAGCAAGCGGTCCTTATACTAGAAGGAAGATTAATTACGGCTAGTTAGAGATATAGAGATAATATAGGGCTAAACTAGAAATAGAGAGGGAGGAGTAGGAGACTAGATAGTATCTAGGCTATTATATAGCGGTTAGCTATATCGTCCGTTTATAATAAACTATAAAGAGCCCTACCTAACTCTACTTAAGATATACTGGTTAGTAGCTAGCCGTTGATTAGTATACTAATTAAACCCCCAACCCTAAGCGTTATGCCGACGATGCATCCTCCTTCGGGGCGTCGTTTATGTTGGCTTCAATGTTCTTGCACTGGGTGCCCTGTAAGTCTCCAGCCGCACGAGGAGTTATAGCCTCGACTCCGACTTGGCACCCTCTCTCGCCATATGTTAAAGATTGGAAGCACAAGTTCGTACCTTAGCTATTTTGCAGTAGCTCGGCTGACTGGAAGTATAGAGCCCTTATGAATCAGAACGTCCTAGCTTTAGTCTCGTGATGCTTACTCCTCAGTACGTCGTCTGCATCGAAGACTAGAAGCAACTCGCATTGCGCATCTGCTATATCTGCATATTCTTGTTCCTCACATCCTTTGTGTTTGTGTTCGGAGATGAACACCGAGGTTGACGTGCTCGGCCTTCCCTCTTTGCGTCATTCAGGAACACGATATTTACCACGGAATGTCGTGCTCTGTTTTGTATTGGAATATTGGCAAGAAGAGACAATCAATAGGGAAAGATCGCGCAATGTATACCTCTTGTGGTCTCATAGACAGAGGACATTGCGAATGCAGCCACGAGACAAAGAATGTGATAAAGAGACTGTGGCGGCTTGTTTTGTTTCAAGTATACAAGTAGTACCTCAAGGCCTTCTGTGCCTGGACCTTTACATGCGCTGTCGAATATATCCTGCTGAATTCACACAATGACTGCCATCTCTTCATACAGCAGTAGCGTGCAAATGTTGCTTCCTACAATACCTACCCTCTCCAGCGCCGTACCCAAGATCACATCTAGTATTGAACATACATTGCCCATTCTCTCGCGCCTTCCTCGCTCCATAACATCTAGACGACTCAGAGAGCCTCCAGAACAACCGACAAGTACGCCGGGACCATACCTCACGTCGCAAGTAGCTGATCGCACCATACTGAACACCACATCACGCCTGCCCAGCATCGATGAAGCCTCGCTTGACCTTTGGAAAGCACTCCATCACTTTCGACCTATCAGAGACGACTATGTAGCAAAGTTCGAACCACCACAACGTACCACTGTGACAGGATGTCCTTTTGCAGGCGCCGCTGCACGCGCAACCAAGACCGCAGAGATCGTCCGCAGCACATTCAATTGGGACGAGCTGCGACTACCCGCAGAAACAGAAAGTGTCTTCTACGGTGTCGTCTTTCGCTCGCAGCGGCGGCCCGGCAGTGAGAGCACCGATCTGTACACTGCGGACAGACTAGCACATGAAGAAGCCGTGCGCTCGGGAGGGCTGTTGATGTACTGGTACGGCGTGCCGGATAGTGTGACTGGTGCTAATCTTGCGACTTGCATTTGGACATCGCAGGAGCATGCGAAGAGCGCGAGCGCATTGCCGTTACACAGGCAAGCTGTGCGGCATGCGGTGGACGCGTATGAGTCGTTTGATCTGAGTAGGTATGCTGTTGTGAAGCGAGAGGGTGAGGATGGGCTAGGGATTGAGCCGTGGCAGAGTGATGGGGGTATTGGAGGCGCGGTTGGACATGGTTGACATGGCGATGATGGGCAACAGCGTAAAGTGTAGTGCGCGCGCCCACCATCTCTTTTTCATGCCTGTGCATGCCGTAGCATGCACTGCTGCGAATGAAATATCATATGTAGTACCACTACCTCTTCAAACTTATAGCGCTTGGTATTTCCTTTCGTGTATTGGCCGATCATGTACGGGCTTGTGGTGAGCTAAGGCTCCGGCCACGTGTATATGGTATGAATGTAAGCCTTGTCGCAGTTGTGCTCTTGTGAAGTGCCTGGTATGGAGGTGACTAGTCACGCCACCACCAACACGAGGAAACCAATCGTGCGCCTCTGCCCATTTTTCTTGGCCGTCCCTCACCATGCCGAGATGTTCGAGCTTGCTTGACCAGATCGAGTCCAGGAGAAGATACTGCATGCGCGGCATTTTACTTATGTGGTCGAAGATAGGCTGCCAGTTACCCATCATAAGACGAATATTGTGAAACTCACTGTGCGTCAGCCTCGGATGGTTCTACAGGCACTGCAATATTGGGGGTGATGTGGCGCGGGAACCGCTCAGCACGACGACTCGTTTTAGAGCTGGAAGTACAACGTCTGCGGCTATGCGCGCACAGACTTGAGAGTAGTCATCTGGGAATGTGCTTCCACGTCCCGGATATTCAAAGTGAAGGTCAAGAGCCTCAAGACCTGGCATCTTTGCGATGAAGCGTGCCCTAGAACGTATCGTTTCTTATCGATAGCGAGCACCAGAAGATTGGCTTTGTGCCCAGCTGCATGATTGAAGTGAAGTGTGATAACCATCATCCTCAGTAGGTGGCGGGATAAACGATTCACGCATCTGTCCTCCGATGTCCGAGGCCACGCACAGACTCAATATTTTGATCCTCCTCGCACTGACAATGCGGAAGTCTCGCTCTTCTGAAAGCGGCATGTCTATGGCGACTTGAGGTGGTCCACACCATCCAGTACAACCCAAGTGCGACAGGTACCTGTCAGGCTACGAATCTCTCGTGTATGTGATGTCTCGAGAAGTAATGCAATCATATGCTATAGACGACTTCACTTACAGCACTTATACGTGTCAGCTGAAGCAGGGAAGTCAAAGACAATCTATCCAATCCCAATACCCTTGCGAGACTGTTCTACGCTACCTGGCGATACAGGTGTCCGCAAGCAGCGAATGACTCCAATCCCTAATCTTTCTCACGCTAGCTCTGCCTCAATAACACTCTCGACAGCCTCCGCAGGTCTCCAGATCTTCACCACACTGAGACCCGCACCAGTGATCAAATCTCGCCACTCCGCCTCCGTCCTCTCCTTTGCAGCCACCACGGCCATCATGACAATATCAGACGTGGTGACGCGCGCCAAGGGTTTCCTCGCACTGACCAAACTTTCGTGGATCAAAAGCTTCGAATATCCTTTTTCCATTGCGCCGACGACGTTCTTCAGGATTGAGGATGCAGCGTCATCGGGCCAGTCGTGGAGGACGTTGTGCATGAAGTATACTTTTGCGCCCGTGACCGGTTCCGGCTGGAAGAAGTCATGCGGGTACACCACACACGCGGGCTTGGTGGGTGTCACGCCATCTAGTGTGGCGGGCAGGTCGTGGAGGATGAGACTTCCAGCAGGTACAGCAGAGTGTTTTGCGCGGAACTTCTCCAAGTCGTGGCCTTTTCCGCCGCCAATATCCACGACCAAAGCCCTACCGTCCTTCTGATCAGCGACGATACTGTCAGTTGGATACACTTCGACCCAGGCCGTCAGGTTATATCTAGAATGACACTCCATAGCGTCGTTGAAGTGCTTGCTGAGCACAGGATTACCGCCAATATATGCAAACTGGTTTGCGCCGGAACCTTTCCAGTGCTGGAAGTTGCAGTTGTTGACGTCGGAGGGGTTCTGGTACCCGCTTTCGGCGGCGAAGGCTGGGAAGTTGGCGAGGCATGGCTGTTGCAGGTCTTGTGAGAAGCTGCCATAGCAGCTAGGAAGCGCCAGATCTGACGCGAGCGCTTGCGCGAATGCGGTTGGCAGATAGGTGTCCTCGGCGACCTCGGTAACGAGGCATTGTCCTGCGATTTGTCGCATCAGACGTCCTGTAGAATACAATCAGTATACTTGAACCTGATGACTGGAGTTTCGAGCGTACTGATGAGCAAGGAGTCTGCACCAACGAGGCGAGCTAGCTGCGAACTTGTGCTTGCCTTGCCCCCGGCTTCAGCCCACTTAGTAAACAAGCCTACATCAATCAACGTTTTGACAGTTGCGTTTGTTACACCGCCAACCCAGCAATGATCCCATACAATATCCCATGGCGATTGAACACGGCGAAGAGCTTCGAAGAGAGCATCTCTGACTCGGATCCTATCGGCCTCACTTTTGAACGAGCTTGCTTGGACATCCTGCAGTATTGTTTCTAGCTCAGTAGCGTAAGGCATGGTTTACGCAAGATTGATCAGTCCAACAAGAAGGCTAATGGGCGTCAAGGTCTGCTCTTCATAATGTAAGATGCAGGTGGGCGGTGGGATACAGTATTTACCCTTCAGCCCCGCTTTTGGGGGCCAAGATCTTTTGTCAATATCCCTATTCCAATTGCATGTACAGCCACGTCGCGTCAAACCAAGGGCGCGGTAGTTGGTAGACAGTTACTAGCAGAATGTAGCACACCCTAGAAAGTGTAAGCATTCAAGTCCTTCCCTATATTACAAATTTTTTGACAGCGCGGACTTGAAGTGTGCTCGAAAACTCACCTAGAAAAAACAAATACATTCTGTGAGTTATCTTGTACGTACAGCAGCAAAAGAATGTGGATAATGATGAGCGAATGAGCCCTCATGTTCAGATAGAAAGTCATGGAGAAGGGCTGGCGGACGTGCGAAAGATTGTTCATCTTCGTGCACATTCGCAATTGCTGAATCAATATCCTTTAAACCCGTGAAGCTGCTCTACCTCATGATACAGCGATTAACAAGCAGCGTAGCAGTCCATGAGCCATTCGCAGTCGGCACTGGCGCCTCGGTAAGGACATAAGTGCTGTCGAAAGAGCCAGCTAGATCGAGAATTATCAGTACACATTTTCACTACCAACCACTTTCATTTCCAGGGCAGCACTTACCTGCCTGGCCCACATAGCCAAAGTGGACATCGCTGTGATCGTTCGAGAATGCGATCTTCTGGCACAGGTCTTGCACGTAGAGTGTGACGTTGCCATCGCCGGTCTTTGAGGGAATGGCTATGCAATAGTGTCGGCCGAGGAGGGTGGCGAGAGAGGCGAAGGTGCTATCGATGTTCTCAGTGTGGCATTCTGCGTGTGTACCGCCTGTGAATATGTCGGTATCGTGCTCCACGAGCATTGGGCGCGGTGCAAGGTGATAGACTTCCGCACTGTCGTCAACATCCAAAGACTTGTCAACATCGACGATGAGATTCTCGTACTCCCTACCAGAATTGGTCACGCGTGAGAGGCTGGCGAACGAGCCATTGGATACAAAGTACTCAACCAATGTATATGGGGCGCCAGGCAAGCTGATGATGTCCTGTTCAGTACCAGTATGGCGAATTGCCGCGACGACGTGTTGGACTGCGTCAGCCCCGATGGTGACCTCGACTACGAATACCACGTCAGTAGCGATCAATGTGCGAAAGTATGGTTCTCACACAATCATGCAGCTCATACATGATGCAATAGATAACCTGGGGCTTATTCCTGTAGGACTCGGCCAGCTGAACCCATAAGCTTGCGAAGTGCTCGTTCGCGGGGCCGCCCTGTTCGATGATAGTGTTGTTCTAGCGTGCATAATTGTGCACATCTAGGATGCAATAAGCGGCCGTCTCCAGGCACGACTGCGTAAGGCCGTCGTATTCGTGGAAGATCGTCTGGGCCGCCGAGGTCGAAGTCGACGAGGTATCGCCAGTCGATTGGGAGGCGGAAGATGTTGAAATGGTCGTCCTATTCCCATAGGTCTTTGCTTCCCTCGAAGCGATTGATGTTTGTCTCTTTCTGTTTAGAGTTGTACAGTCATGTTGGCGACGGTATCGTCTGATTTCGGGCATGCACGATGGAGTCCATTTTCTCATGGCCTGGAAATGACAGAACTGGAAGCACTGGAACGGACGCTGTAGTGTTCTCAGTCACGTTGAAACTGTCGATGTCCCTGCAGCAGTGCCAGTATGTCCTGTAGCAGCCTTTCCGCCTTCTACGTTCTCTCCCAGATCCTTCTCGTCCTACGTCCATTCGTCACCCTCAGCTGTAGAGACGCACATATGCGACCGAGCGAGCAATTGATCATATTGTAGGTTTTGTCATGCGTGGCGGGTTCCCCTAAAGCTTGACGGTGGCGATTGTCTCTTTGCGTTTCTCCTTAGGCGGCCACGGCCTCAAAATACACTGCTGTGTCATATTGGCCACCATATCTCCCTTTCCGTTCCAAAATCGCGCCTCACTATACGTCCTTCCCACCGCCCCAACCACCGTCTTCATCTCCCTGAACAACTCATCTTCCTGCTCCGGTCCAACCCTCACCTCATTTCCAAAAATTCTCAACGCAAAGTCCAGACTCGAACACGCCGCCGCATCTGTCAAGCTCATACTCGCATGTCCCATCGGCAAGAAACTCAGCGCAGCGTCCGCTACAAACGCCAGCGCGGCCATCTGCTGTCCGTGCGTCACAAGTGGGGCTTTGCAGCGGAGAAAGCCTGCACTGGTTTTGTCGTACACGGCGCGGTCGTCTTGAGACGTGGTGGCGTGCTTGGCCATGCCCCGCAGGTTCTGCGAGAACACAGATTCTGGGGACTCGTGGAAGTCGAAGAAGCGGGCCCCGAGCTGGAAAAGTACGTCGTGCTGGGCGAGGAGGGCTGGTGACACCGCGCCTAAGGTGACGAGTTTCTGGTTCTGTTCTGCTAGTGGCAGCGTCCGCGAGCGGGGCGTGTATGGCATACCAGGCGGCGTCGAGAATGTCATCAAGCTGGCGGGCTCGGGAACCTGGAAGTCCGCGAGGAAGGTCATGCACGGTCGAGGCTTGCCAGAGTCCTGCAGTTGGGAGACTTTGACAAGACGTGTGGCGAAGGTGCGAGTGTCGCGGATGGGGCGGACATGGACTTGGAGGATGCGATCGGTGAGGGCGGGACCGAGATAGCTGCCGAGAGCTGAGTATAGACGGTAGGATGGCCCGACGGAGAGACAAGCGGCATTGATGCCGACTGCCATGGCGCAGCCGCCGTAGGCGATGTTGGCTGCGTTGCCCATCTTTTCTGGGGGCAGGAGGGTTTCGTAGGTGGAAGGGGTGAGCTGGGCAAGGGCGATGAGGTCGAGGATCGTGGCAGCCATGTTGGTAGGCTTTTTTCAAGAGAGGCTCTTGGCGCTCGGATCTCCTGGACTGAAAGATATAGATGAATGAAGAATGAAATGGGATAAGCAATAAATTATCTTCAGGACATGAGAGTGGATAATAAGAGCATTGGGAAACAAAACTTGTGGAATTGATCACATATAGCACGATAAAGCAGCAGAGTACATCGTAGACTCGGAGATCACGCAGCGGCAGATGTCATGGAGAGGAGAGAGACAGACAGGTCATAGTCGTAGGATCGATGGATGGGAGTTGATGGTTGATGAAGTTGATGACTAAACTGCCGGAGTTATTCAACCTCGGCTCAGCCCTACGAAGCCATCGTACTCACCTTCCACTCTCTGGCTCACGTTTCACGTACTGCTGATTGCTGAAGAGCATCCTGTCCCTGGTCAACACTATAGCTCACGCTGCCAAGCTCTGAAAAGGCACGACCTACCACAATGTCCTCCCCGACGATGACCGCCCTCCCAATACACATCCCAAACCCAACCCACCTCCACTACCTCCAGCACGCCCTGTCCCTCGCCCGCCTGTCCCCTCCCAAGCCAACAAATTTCTGCGTCGGCGCCCTCCTCGTCACCTTTCCCTCCGCCACTCGTTCAACAACGAGCCACTGCGTAACCTTTGGCACAAATCATCTAGCAACTTCCTCGATAGACACACAAGCAGGTCTTCCACAGATTCTGGCCACGGGATATACGCTGGAGCTTGAGGGGAATACGCACGCTGAGCAGTGCTGTCTGAATAAGTTTGCTACTGCGCATGGCAAGACTGATGCAGATCTGCCTGGTATCTTTGCTGCTCGCAGGGCGGAGGAGCGCGAAACGCTCGTCCTCTATACAACAATGGCTCCTTGTGTGACAAGACTTAGTGGAGCCGTACCTTGCACAGATCGAATACTAGCAGTATCTGGCATCGACATTGTAGTGGTGGGTGTGGGCGAGCCGGAGACCTTTGTGGATGGAGCAAAGACGGCGCAGGGGCAGGTGAGGCTGGAAGAGGGTGGTGTGCAAGTGGTGAGGGTGGAAGGGCTGGAGGAGGAGATATTGAAGGTTGCGAAGGCCGGTCATGTTGAGAAAGGCTCGTGATGCTGGAGAGCGCGTTCTCCGAGGTGAAATAGCACGGGTTGACACAGACCATAGCAAGGAGCTGTCACGAACTGAGACAAGAGTGTCTACAAAACACATGGCGATAGAAGACAGAGGGGCTTGCTCACCTTGAGTTGAGTATCGCGATTATCACGACGAGCACAAGCATGGGTTCTCCGACGACCGCACAGCAGACAACGGTGGTCTCAGTGATGACAGGGCACGCCGGGGCCTGTGGCGAATGAGGTAGACGTTGCAATATGAGATGTATGGAGTGGATGAGGCAGATGACAGTGACGAATTCCATGACCGCTGATGAATTGACGAGGCAAACGAGGTAGATGAGACGGAATCAGGACCTGTATGATGAACAGAATAGACATGAAGCAACACGCTGGACCACGTTGTGGAATTGGACGATTTGCTATGATATAGACGCCAAGTATGCAGACTGCTGCACACTGGACACTCTGATAGTAGGCCTGTGGTCCTCCAGACAGGAGTAACCCACAGAATCTTCATGCCAATGCGGAACAACCACACTCATGGCCAAGCGTCGCATGCTACACGCTCGCAATACTTTCACACCATCGCGATCTCAATGCAGCAGAATATAGATAGATGTGTTACAAGGCTCGAGCCGGTATCTGGTAAGCGACATGATGCTGATTTTCGCCGCCAAGATAAGAGCAAAGACGCCATTTCGATCAAATTTAGCAACAACGTTTCTGAAAGTTCCGATTCTCAGCCCGGTAATCTATTAATCTACTCGTATCAACCAGTGCTATCCTCATCAGCTGAACAGACAGGCGTGTGGTCATCGTGGTGTGAGGTAAGTGTAGATTACTTCCTGTGTGGCGAGAGTGGCAAGTCGTTGACAGCCTGGGAGAACAAGGGATGAGTGAGTACGAGAAGTTTTTAGGCATGTTTGGATGTAGCCCTGTTTACATTACCGGGTCTTCCCTTTGGTACCATACTCGAGCTTCACCGCCAAGCAAGGGCGCGGGCTTGGGTGTGAGGTGATGGAATTAGTTACAGATTAGCCATCTGCATTTGCATCTTTACCTGTAGCTGGCTGTACATGATGCTTACCTCATTCTCACTCTGATGACCATTCAGTGTATGTATAGCATGCCCAGCCAGTCCCATCACTTTCCCAAAACAGCAACACCCAACATAGCAGTCACGACTTCTTTACTTGCACGTCCATATAAAAGTCTCCTCGAAGATCCCTGAGCTTCTTCTAGATCTGCGGAAACATACGAGACCTAGCTGGACCATTTCCGCAACGACCAGGGCTATTTCGTTGCCACTTGCTGCTCTTGCTGTTGCTAGGACCTGAAACGCTAGATTGCTGGCTTGCTGGTCTGGGTCTTGGTCTGGCTCGAGATCATATATAACGCCGGCGCTGCGTGCGTGGGAATTGCTTGGCTTGTCTTGCTCTACTCGATTTTTGACCTTTTGCTTGGACACTTCTGGAGACAAAGGACTCCGACTCGACTGTTGCTGTCACACAACCTTTCAGCTTGAACACTTCCCACTTGCGACTCTACGACAACCGGAGAATTGTACAATTCAGCATTTACCTGGTGCTATCCTGCGATCTGCTTCTCATCACACTTCAATCACACTACTACGTTCTACTCAGCACACTCCAGCTATCATGCGCTCGACATCCACAACTCCGACACTTCTCGCGCTCGCGCTCTTCACATCCGCGGTGTTCGCAATTCAAGATTGGGAACCTGAGCACAGTATGTCTTCTCCCTCCTCTCCCTCCTCCTCCTCCCTCCCTCTTCCCTGCCTCGAGTCCAACTCCTCTCCCCATGTCCTGAAACTGACATTTCCCCCTCCTCACAGAATACAACTACCGCCTTCCCGGCCGCGAATACCGCACCGCCGCCCTCCACCTCTCCGACTCCATCCAGTTACACCTCCCTGCCACACTCAACAACCATCTCCCATACACACCTGAGGACTTTTTCCAGCATCCGACCTCTCACCTTGCTGGATCGACAGCGCCGCTGCTCCTGCCATACAGTTTGTTGAGCACGCCGCACGGCTTCCTCGGCGCGCTGCTGTGCGTGGCTGTGGTGCTGGGCGCGGTGCTGGCTGCGAGTAGGGTTGTGAGGGTGATGAGGAGGAGGAGGAGGATTTTTGCACGAAGATGGGGTGCTGGTGATGTTGGGGAGAATATGGGACAGCAGAAAGATAACATACTCAGTCCTGCGTTCGAGACACCGAAGCGCAAGCTTAGGGTCAGTCTGTTGGGGCTGGGTGGAGGAGCCGAGGGTGGAGGTGTGCATGATGGGGAGGGAGAGAGGGTCAGGGATTGGTTGGGTGGGAAGGACAGTCCTGTGTGAGCATGAAAGAAAGGAAGAGGAAGATTGACACACACATATCGAAGACACTGGCATATTGGTACGAGATAACATCTACGGCCGATCGGAAAGCTGCTGTTCTCATGCGCAGCCGTGATTGTTGAAGGTCACCCGATGGGTCGGCATCGAATATTGCGCAGAGCTTACCACGACATACGCCGAGGCTATCCGAGACATCATACCAGCACATACGCTACAAGCAGGTTTCATCGAACATCCGTCGCACTCGCATTTTGGATGCCCAACCCGGCGCCAGCATTGAGTCCGGATCCAGCCTTGACATCAACATTATTCCAAGACATCTTGGTGTTTGAAGGACGGATGTCGCAGCCCATCACGCATCACGCGCGAGAGCAGAGAAGAGAGCGGAACTGCGGCGAAGCGTCCATCAGGCCGGCCATGTTGGCTGTCGCAGGACAGGACGAAGGAGACTGAAGATCGGGATCGGAATGATGGCAACGCGTGTTGAGGACTGGGCAGTAGATGAGGCGATTATATTTATTGATGAAGAGGAATCGGCGATAGAAACTGGGGGTTGTGCATTGTAGTTGGAAGATGGCGCGGATGAGGACGATGTGGAGATTGTAGTGGTACAGTGGTTTGGGGCTGAATGTGTACTGCACCAACTCGGCCGGCTGGGGAGGCCGGAGGAATGCATTTTCACCAGTTTCAACGCCGTTGGAGTGCAGTGACATGCATCAAACACCGGTTGTGAGACTTGGACTACTCAATACTGTACATGATCCTGTGCTGCACTATGCTACAGTCTTCTCATCTCTTGTGAAGCCATTCCGCAGTTTGGACATGTTCATAGGCGCAAGCTCAGCTCTACTTAGCTCAGCTTTTCCATCGCGTTTCTATTTCCATCCACCATACAAAATTGTTCCGTAGTCCGTGAGTGGGTGGGGGAGGTGGTGGACGAGCGACACTGCAGTTTTGAAGAGTGGTAGTGGCTGGGAACACTGCTGCGGATATGGTCGTCGTGGATCTTGCTCGGGGCGAGTGGTATGCGGTGGTAGTGATCATAGGGACGAGTACTCACCATTTGTTCGGTAATCTGTACAGTGTCGCCTATACATGTGCATGTCCACTATGCAAAAGATCTCCCCCGGGGACGGTTCCCTGATTCTCTCAACGTCCTCGTCCGCCTCCTCTCCCATTTGTCCCTCCCCTTGACTCATTTCCGCTCCCATTTCCCCCTCCACCTCCATTGACTCCGCCAACCACTCCCCCTCCACTGATGCCCAAAATCTCCCTGCACTCCTCACAATACCACTTTGCATTTCCCCTCGGTGCCCTCGCCAGTCCCACACACGCAAGATGGAACCATTCGCGCGCACAGCCATCATTGTCGCAGGCGATCATGTCGCCGTAGCTGATTTGGCCGCAGGTACAGTATCGTGGCTCGTTGGGGTCGTCTTCGTCTGCTTCTGCTTCTGCCTCTCCTTCTGGATCGGCGTCGGATGGAGGGTCGAGTGGTGGGCGAGCATTTGTACGGGCTTCAGATGGTGCGTTAGCGGTGGTGGCGGTACTAGGGGCATAGAGATGAGGAGGCGGCGACGAGGACTGCGGTTCCGCGGGGATTGTGCCGGGCGAGGATGTCGGCGCGGGCATGGTATTTGCGTTCGATTGAGTATAATCCGGTGCGTGAGGCCGGGTGCGTGTGCCTGGAATCGCAGCGATGCCAAAGCGGGATGGCGATGGAGAGCGTGAGGGCAGAGGGGGCGAGGAGGAGAGTGCGGAGGTTGATGGATGTGTGGTATTCCGGG
>Ga0268250_10000763_pt1 | contig 14647 bp, 10 predicted proteins | sample AgamicAsSfe_FD_200448 | JGI IMG/M metagenome (GOLD analysis project Ga0268250, IMG submission 200448) | Agave microbial communities from Guanajuato, Mexico - As.Sf.e (v2) (version 2) | ecosystem: Host-associated > Plants > Phyllosphere > Phylloplane/Leaf | place: Guanajuato, Mexico | collected... | reverse complement strand
GGTGAATAGAGTGAGGGGAAAAGGAAAGGGTTGGAAGGGAAAGAGGGGAGATGTACAGAAAGCTTCGATGCAGGAGGGGATTGAGTCGAAGTCGTGGATGAGGGTCGAGCCGTTCATGTTGGTTGGGTGGGCAAGATAGCGCTGGTGTGAGGTACGGCGAGGACGTCTGGCAGTCTTGTGGTGTTTGTCGAGGATATTTATAACAGATGATAAATGATGTCATTTGGCGCTTCGTGATTTGGTAATGTGTTCGGAGGTCACTGCGGCGTACAATTTACTGCCGAGCATCACCGTTCACATATGCCGAAAGGCTTAACAGATGCTCCGAGAGCAAGCATGTCAGAGAAGGCATACTTCAGGAATACTACCACAAAGACTCTGCGTCGATGCATAGTCGTGTGCACCTCTAGGAACACTCGCGTAGTTCGAAGACTTTTGATATCACGAATTCCAGAATCTACGGTCTACAATTGAAAGATGGGTATACCGACCAGCTCATCCCGAGCACCCATATTGCCCGAGCCTGCTTCCCTCGACATTCATCACTAAACGCCATACAAAAGTGTCATAACGTGTCATCCTCGCTTCAGAACACACTACCGCTGCTCTCACTCTCCCTGACATTTCCCGCACTATGCCAGCTCCTACTCACATTCGTGCTTTGCCTGCTCTCGATGCTTGCTCTTGATACACTGCCCGACTGCACAGGTGGTGACAGCATGACACCGCTCGACATCGACCTGCTCGTCGGTGGTCTGCTCATGCTAGGCATATGTTCGCCTCGTCTCCCGCTGTACGATGCTGCACTCGAGATGCCAGGCCGTGCAGAAGCAGGGCGTGGAGCATCCAGGCTAGGTGCCAGGCTGAGCACACTGCTGCGGGTACTGGAAGTGCGCTGAAACTTGAAGCGCTTTGATTTGCCCTCAGCCGCGGGAAGAGCCAGACTTGGAGTCGACGAGGCAGACGCTGGAAGACTCAAATTGCTGTTCCTGGAGGTGCTGCCGCGACGGACAAAGCGCTTGACGCGTTGGCGCAGGGAAGAGGCACGATCCAGCGTTTTGCTCGGGGCAGTATATGGTATTTGTACTGCATCAAGAGCGTGCTCGAAGCCTGTAAAGTCGAAGGTATTGGTGCTTGGGTCACTCGTATGTGGTTGTATTGACGAGTGGGACTCATAATGACTCTGTGGTGGTGGTGCTATTGCCTCCAAAGTTGAATCGTCGTCCTCATCCTGCTCAGCGCTCTGGTTGCCAAACTCTCGACTATGTCCCATACCATCATCATATTCGAGATGCTCTCGTGGTGTGACTGGCGCAGTCATTGTTCTAGGCGTCATCTGTGGTCGAGAAGATGTGGATGCAGGAGAGGAAGAGTCACCATGAAAAGAGCGTCCTCGCTGCACAAGCAGTCGACGATTGCCCGTTCTGATCTTGACCCGTGCGGGTGAATGCTCGACTACATCTTCTTCTCCGTCGGCAGCGTCGGTGACGAATAGGGCATGAGTTTCGGTCGTCAGTGGTGCAGGTAGTTCCGCAATAGACTCAGGGGCAGATACAGCGACTGCAGAGTCTTGCTTGGTCATGTCAGCATCATCTGGGCTTTCGGCATGACCATCGGTGTAAGCTTCCATTTCCCAAGGAAGTGTTGGATTTCTGATAGGTGTGGTGTAATCTTTGTATTTGCTCGATCTGTCCAACACTGGTGACCGTAAAGTTGATGCTCCCGAATGGTGACTTCGACTCGAAGGACGTGACGCATGTGGTGAAGTGGATTGCTGAGGAGGGGAGTCTCTTGAGTGATGCAGCGCAGCTGTATTCATGGTGTTCGGTGTTGGTGGAAACACATCTGGACGATATGTTGAGCGTGACAGAAGTGGAGTGGCCTGCATTAAATCCGCACCAGGCACATGGGGCCGCTTCCTCTTCTGACCAGGTGAGCTAGACTGAGCATGTTCATCTCGTGCTAGAATGGTGCTAAGAGATTGATATTCCGAATCTTCACCGCTTCTGTCATGACCACGGGGACTGCGCAAGTCCACTGGAGGTGAGGTGGCTCGATCTGTCATCACCCATCGATTCACGAATGCATTGCGATCATCTTGTATTATCTCTTCGTCACTAAGCATGATGCCTGAAGTACGATCAGAGCTTCGGATGGATTTGCTCCTATTGCTTGGACTAGGTTGTTGAGATGCAGATTCTCCATGCTCGTACAGACTACCAAGATCGCTTCTGCTGAGGACAGAGAAGACTGGTGATTGGGGCTCGTCTAGATCACGCTCTGTTTTGTCCTCCCGTGAGCGTATGGTTGCAACGCTAGGAATTGGTCGGACGGACCTCCCGTCCTGCATGTACAATGATCGTAGCGTCAGCACGCTCGGCTTAGGTTGCTGAATGAATGAGGGTAGTCTTGTCGACCGGTTGCTTCTTTCTGGAGTTGTGTATTCTCTCTCCGTCCTTGCTGTATGCGCAGGCGCTTCACTGACGTCGTCGGGTAGTGTGCTCAGTGTCTTCTCTCGTGAAGTCATTGTCACTGGCTCTTTGCCTCTGCTTCTGCTGCGGCACACTTGCTCTTCCATCATCGCTACTTTGTCCTCGAGATTACAGATCAGCAGCACTGCCTCGTCCAATGCTCGATCTCTCTTCTCCAGCTCTGCCAGTAGCTCTTCATTCACTCCCTGAAGTTCCATGTTGTCCTCCTCCAAGCTGTGTGTCTCTGCCAACTTCTTCTCGAGATCCTCTATCTTAGCACGCCTATGATATATTTCCAGCTTGAGATCGAAGTTCTGTTTTGAGAGCTTGTCGACGTGATCCTCAAGCTCTCGGGCGCCCATCGCGCGGGGTGTCTGGTTGTTTGCGAGCGCATAAGTTGCCGATCCGCTGGTACGTCGACTGCCAGGTCTTGTCGTCGAAGAAGTGCGCCATGCGGATGAGCTTGTTTGGGCTTGTGGAGAAGAGAACATAGGGGTACCAGAAGGCCCGGGTCGTGCGTTTGCGCCTGATATGCGCCTTGGAATGGCAGATGTTGGCGTGCTGAGATGCTCACGCGTGCTTGCCCGGCGAGTGTCGCGTGAGCCCAGCTCCTCATCGAAGTTTTGTGAATCGAAGATGTTGTCGTCGCGTCCTCGATGTCGTACACTAGACGGCCGACTTTTTAGGAGGCTGGCATGGTGGGCGCGTAGGCGTGCGTCAAGGAGATCAGAGCGAAGCTTTGGAGTTTGCGCCATGGTGCGCGCCACATGGAGGGTTGTGTCTCAGTTCGGAGTTGACTTGCGAAAGACAAGAAGTGAGTGGAGTTAAGAAGTTAAGGTCACATCCGTGTTTCAGAGTAAATTCAGGGTCCAAGTTGCGTTGCCCTGTTTCAGGGGGATTCATGTCAAGCAATACAGAAGAAAAAGGGAATTATTATCCGATATGTCTACTGCCTCACTGTTAGGTAGTAAGCGTCACACAGTATGGCGATCTATAACTGGTCATGCAGACATCAGACATGATATGGGAGTTCTCTGCCTTTGATACCGCTATCGTTATGCATAATCATGACCTCTCATCGACCCTATGACTTGCCAGCAGCGGGAGATCCAGGGACGCTGCTACCGCCACTTTTCCGCCTTGATGCAAGCGTTGCGAACCACTGAAGCCGCTTTTTATCCGCAGAACTTTCATCATCGTCCTTCGCCTTCGCGTCAACACTCTCTGGCTCACCCAGCCCACTATCTGCGGCAGCACGATCCCTCATCCCTTGTAGCGCAGCCTCCACATCCACAGTCACACCACCAACATTGATCTGTACAGGACCCACAAAGTCGAGCGCGCCTTTGCTTTGTTCTGGCTCTTCATCGCCGGCTCTCGACACAGGCAGCTCTCGTGGCTGCGCACCACTCGCCGCTGCGGCCGCTTGACGCGCTTCCAGCTCTGCTGCATCCTCGGCTTCGAGACATTTTAGTATTGGCATTTGCGAAGCGAGGAAAGCTTGATAGTCTGGTCGAGGTTTGGATGTGGCTGTGGTTGAGGCTTCAGAGGACGTGTTGGGGATCATCCGTGTCGGGTTCCGGATTTTCTGCTCATAAGTCATGAAGAGATTAGAGGTAGTGAGTGCTGCTGACTCTGCTGCAGATGGAGGGTTTGTCACATCTTCCTCAATTGTTTTTTGGTCAAGTAAAATGCCCCAAGCAGTATTCACACCCTCGACATCGAAGTCCGCATCCAGTGTCCTAATCTTGCCCCACGTATCCCAATGTGCAGGAATGAGTATCTGATCTCGTATAATTGCCTCCGGCTTCACGACTGCTTTGCGTATGAGACTGTGAATGGCAAGGCTGGAGTGAATAAGGTCTGTGAGCGGCTTGCCAGAGTCGGAAGTGGAGGTATATATTAGTGAAGCGCCATGTTTGAGCAGAATAGTACGTAGAGTCTGTAGGATAAAGTCGAATTGTGTATCTGACCAGCCATGCTCTCGGGCAAGTGTATGCGTGTGTTCTGCGTTGTGACAGAGTACGACAAGGGGAATGCCGACGGGCGTATCGAGTTCTCCAGGACCGCGGGGTGGGGGGGTTGTCTCGGGGCGCACACCGCTTGCAGATGTGAATGATTGAGTGGAACCTTCGTAGTTGGGTCCAGCGCGACGCCCTTGCCAGAGAGCAGTCGTCTCATCTATGGCGTCTTGACATGCGGGATCGAGTGATGACAATGCAGCTTGTAATGTCTGGATTGTAGTATAAAGCTGCTGAAGCCAATTCCAAGGATCTTCCCAGTCGAGTAGTATCACTGCCAGACTATTTGGAATGTTCTCTGGAGTGAAAGTGGTTGATAGCAAAGGAGTGTAAGAGGAACGAGTGTTAGCTAGAAGATTGATAGAGAGTCGCGCAAGTGTGTCTAGTCAATGCTCAGCTAAGCAATACCTAGAGTCATCCGATACTGACCTTCCTGATCAACATCCAGCACATCTTGGTAAGTATATCCAAGTCCGAATCGATTAGCCACAGCTGGGATCTGTCGTTGCTGCCGCTCGTATGGCCGCCGACCTTGCTGAGGTAATGGTTTCGGCGTTATTGTGTCAAGAAAGTGTGATTGTAATGCAGTTGTGCCTCCTGATTTCACATATTGGCTAAATAAACAAGCATGCGATACGTGTCCACGTACCGAGAACGAGCAGATGCTTCTCAGCTAATCTTTGATCATTGGATGCATCTTCGAGAAGCTGCATCCACATATTTGGCTCGTTCATCGTCCTTGTCTGCGTCGCAGTATTTGTGCGCATCATGACGCGCGGTTGTTCGGAGGATAACACGGAGATCGTAATGTCGTCCAGAGTATCGAGAAAAGCAGAGCGAGACAACGCGTCTCAATCTGAAACAATTCAGAAACGTCCCCACATGATGCTGTGACATCATGCACATAAACAGACTTCATCATCGAACATCATCAAAGTCTTAACATTTCAACATACTCTCTTGAGCATTCTGAACATAACACAACATTACCCATTCTTGAACCTTCTGAATACAACACCAGAATAAAGTGAATACAACACGCAACATCCGTTCCAGCATGGCCCTCAGAGTATGTCAACCCCACGCAATCCCCTTACCTCTTCCAAGTTGAACGTCTGCAACAGACCATCTCCGCCAAAGCAGCAGCAGCGTTTGATGCCGAGCTCATGACCACCGGCGGCTACAGCCTCGACCAGCTAATGGAGCTCGCCGGCCTATCCGTCTCCCAAGCCGTCTTCAAGCTCCATCCAGCCTCCGCCGGCGCACGCATCCTGGTAGCTTGCGGACCCGGCAACAACGGCGGCGATGGCCTAGTAGCGGCGCGACATCTCTACCATTATGGCTACAAGCCGACGATGTACTATCCTAAGCCTACGAATAAGGACATATTTCAGAGATTGACGACACAACTGAAGGATCTGGACATCCCCTTCGCGGAGGACTTTGGAAAAGCGCTAGAGGAAACAGATTACATTGTAGATTCTATCTTCGGGTTTTCTTTCTCAGGAGCCGTTCGACCACCATTTGATACTGTGATATCGCAGCTAGAGAAGGCAAGCAACTCCGGGGGACGTACGTGCTAACGCTGATCTTCCGCTCAGACGAACATACCAATACTAGCTGTTGATTCACCGTCGTCCTGGAACATTGACAGTGGTCCACCGGATTCTGGCCCGGGCAGCAAGTACAATCCAGATGCACTGATCAGCTTGACAGCTCCGAAGCCGCTGGTGAAGTGGTTCAAAGGACGCCACTTCGTGGGCGGTAGATTTCTGAGCAAGAAGGTGGCGGATAAGTATGATATCGATGTGCCAGAATACAGGGGCGTAGATCAGATTGTCGAGATCAAGGCCGAGGGTCAGAAGGAGTGATTGCAAGATGGAAAGACGATGTGCAATCTTATAACGTGGTCGTATTGATATTACATTCGTGGAGATACTGTACATATATATTTAATTATAACCTGCCCCAGCCATATCCAGTTTCGTGTCACGCATTAGCAACCCAATTCTCAGTCCTCGCACCAATGCCCGCGCCAGGAGCGGCAAGTCCGTTTAGCACACCGACGTTGACCGCACCAGGATGCTGCATCCACATCATGCTTCGCCTCTGCATCTTTGCACCAGTGGCTTGATCTGCTTGTTCCAAGAGTGTTGGCGCGTGCATTGGCGGGACCACTGCACCTGGGTATCCTTGGCCACTATATGCCATGTTACCATATTCCGGACCACCACCATATCCTTGTCCATAAGCCGGACCTGCGTAACCATACCTTAAGCTACCTGGACCTCCGAGTGCAGAGGTTGTGGAGACGGTACGCACTGTCCCTTTCGGGTTGGGATTGAACGGGGAGGCGCGTAGAACAGGATGCATGATCGGCTGTGCTTGCTGTGCTTGTTGAAGCCGCAGGCGGCGTTGTCCAAGCGTTTCTTCGACTTGATCGTCCGTATTGACGTGAGGCTTTCCCACTACGGGTTGTGGCACATTAGCCAGCGCAAGGACTTCGTCGCTGAAGCTCGCAGTGCTGTCGGCTTCGCCGGTATCGTTCAGGTTAGCACCACCAACAGAAGGCTGAATAGCCCTGACAGTGTTCCCACGCATTAGCTTGTCATCTCCGGCTAGGTACTCCTTGAGCACGCGAAGCTCTTTCAGGCGTTGAGTACGTTGAGCCAGAGTTTCGTTCTCGGGTTCAGTCACATCTCCCTTCTCGGGTCGGTCGGTGTCCGCGCCACCTGCATTTCCCGAGGAGCTGAGCAGTTGCGCCGCACTCGACACTGATCGTGCGCCTGATCGTGCATTACCACCAAAGCCAAATAATCGACTTCGACGTGCTGATAAAGGCTCTGCATCTTCGACCAGCTTCTTTCCCAGTAGCGTTGTAGGCTGGGCACCAACGTTAGATCCTGGAATAGCGGACGCCATTTGCATGAGTTTCCGCCGCGGGCTTTTCGGCGGGATGACGGGGAGTAAAGCTAGTGGGACCTCGTCATCGTCTGCACCTTCGATCTGCCAATTCTCACTTATATGATTAGCATTATCAGCACCTTCAACCTCATCAGTTTCCCAAGCAAGTACAGTCCGATGCTTGACTCGCTTGTCACGCTCGTGCTCTGCCACTGCGTCCAGTTCCAGAAGGGTGGCAGACATTGTGCCATCAGGGAATGCATCGGCTGCTGTACGATTGCGGCCACGCTGGGCAGCCTTACGTGTGGCGAGCTCGGCAAGAAGTGAATTTGGCGGAGCCGTGAAAGGTTGTGGTGGTGATGGTGACGTAGTAGAGCTGAGTGAAGGGCTTGGTGGCGAAGACGCATCTTCGGCTTCTGCTTCTTCGATAACGGAAAACCGATCGAACGAGTTGAGGACGTTGGAAGCCCAGGGGGCGATGGCGCTGGGTCCGTTTGTAACAGAAGGTGAGTCGTCGGAGAGGGAGACTCCGGAAGCGTTGTTCTCCTTGTTGCCTTCCGCACCTTCTAGGAGGTCGCGAGCATTCTTTCGATCTGCTTCCAAATCCCATGTGCCGAGCGACAAGTAGTTGATCTTGCTCTTTCTGTCTTCTCTTTCCTGACTCTTGTCTTTCCGACCGGGAACGATACTGCTGACAGTTCTTCTTTCGAATGGACTCTTCCGCTTGCCAGCACTGATCCCTTCATTAGGGCTGTCCCGGCTTGCAGCAGGAGCTTGCGCACTTGCATTGAGCATGCTTTCTAGTGTCAATACAGCTGACTGTGCCTTGACCTCTACTCTATGTGGGACGTGTTGTGTGTTTCCGTCAAAATACATGCTTGCACGCAGAGAGGGTGGAAGAGCTGCATTATGCATACCCATACTCATCATGCTCTGACGCTGCTTTGAGGGGGATATTCTACCAGGAGTCAGTCGTTCTGGCGAGCCATTATTACTAGCTCTGTCTGAACCAGCGTTTGAGTCTGGCGTTCGTGTTCGTGGCTGTGATTGATGCGGAGGACCATAATTATACATTGCTGATTTCCGAGCGTCGGCGAAGAAGACAGATTGTCGTTGAAATTGTTGTGGTATTGGTGCAACCGCACTGGCACGCTTTGACAGTTTCATGGGAAGATTGAGGACGCGTGGAACTGGCGCTGGATAGTATACCATGCCTTCCAATGGCGGCGAGAGCTGAGAGTAGCGGCTTTGACGGTTGTGCGCATTAGTACTGATGGGTCGGAAAGGGAGCTGAAATCCAGTCGGAATGTCAACGCTATCGTCGAGTGGTGCTGCCTCTTGTGCTGAACTCTTTTCCTTGCTTTCCTTGCTAATGCCTGAGTACAGTTCGTCACCGAACTTGCTCGCTGTCGTGTCAGTAGCACTGTTTAGTGATATATTGCGGTGAACACCATCAAAAGTTCTAAAGATAGATTCAGCTTTCTGCAGTGTGGTCTTTGAAGCCGTACTTGTTGACCTCGATGCTGTTTCGGAGTCGTCTCGCGCGATGTTTCCACCTCGTTTCCGCATCATGATGGTGTTACTGTGCGACGAGGCTCGTCCATCGTCACTGATCGGACTGAGCAGACCAGGATTTGTGACTACCAGCCTTCCTTCTGTCGGACTTGGCGAACGCATCGGGCTGTCTAGCGTACTTTGCACATCCGCATCCACTTTGTCTCCGTCAGGCACACGGAACGTTCCACCAAGAGGGCTCTTGACATCTCTCGCCGGCACGAGTGGCGACGTGACACTCCTGCTTCCAGTGGTAGTCCTGCTCAGCCTCGCGCCGAACCCAGTGCCAGTGTCAGTTCCAGCAGCGTATATCGATCCTCTTGAGCTCACACTTCTCAGGCTTCGTCCACCAGCAGTGTCGACTCTGTCCAGGACTGGACTTGTCACCGGGGCATGCCGCATTATCGGACTGCTCATGTTACTCCGCCTCTTCTCATCAGCCCAGATCTTCCTGACCTCGTCACCCAAGCCCCAGGGACTGACTGCGCCTGCATCACTACCATTGCGCATCACGGGACTGTCCCTTAGATTGTCCCGGCGCTTCTCCTCTTCCCACATCTTTTGGATCTCCCGGCCGAGATCGCCATGACTGCCAGCGCCGAGACTCAGACGTTCTGCAGACTTCTCGAGGAGCTCGACCGTAGGGCTTGCTGTGCCATTGGCAGCGTTGATGCTACTGTGTTTCGAGCGTGGATGTGCTATGTCTGGTGAGGGATGCTGGAGGATGAGGGTGTCTGTGATGATGGGTACAGGGGGCGGAGGTGTTGTCATTGTCGCGCCGGAGGAGTAGGAATAAATGAGGTGCGCGCCTTACTCGCCAAGTAGAACTGTCAAAGCTATGGCTAGATTGGAGATTGCATACTGATTGATCAAGCCCCGCAGGGAGATCCAAACAATGGTTGTTGTTGATACACGATTGAGTCACGTGGGCCTAAGATCTTATCTTATCGGATCTGCAGCCAAGTTTCCAGATGGACCCAGGCTAGCTTCATTAACTTGCGCACACATCTGAAACACCTAAGCTTCAACTCTGGGTCGCACACTAAGTCGCGTCTGGGCTGCACGGCACCTCCACATTCAGCTATACGACGCCGAACTGTATGGTCGCCAGCAATAGAAAATTGCTAGCGATAACTTCAAGACAGTAGCATACTTTGCGCTCAGAGTGTCGCTGGAATATCACAAATATAAGAGAAGAAGGAGCGCCCCTCGCGGGAAGGTAGTTTGCTGGCGAACCGGCGTAGGAAAGACCTATGACATCTTAGACACCGGAATTCCTCAGCACCTGAATAATAAACCTCAAACTCTCCTGAAACAAGCTGTATCCTCGTCCAGGACAAACATGGATAATCCATTACCAAAGCGCGCATCTCCGTTCGCGGACTCTCGCGATTCGAAACGTACCAAACTGAATGGCGGCAAGATGGACCCCTCAGTCTCGACACCAACCGGTGGCATGACCTTCGCACAGAAGATGATGGCCAAGATGGGCTACCAGAAGGGCCAAGGTCTGGGCAAAGAAGGCAGTGGTATTGTCAATCCTATCGAAGTTAAGATGCGACCGACCGGAGCCGGTGTGGGCTCAGTAAAGGAGAAGACAACACAGACAAAAGCCGAAGAGAAACGCCGAGCCGAGCAAAAAGGGGAAAAGTATGATGATTCTTCGGAGGAAGAGAGGCGAGCTCGGAAGGAACGAAAACGAGTCGCGAAAGCTGTCGGATCTGGAGGGCGTACACCTGTTGCCAAGCCGAAGCAGAAGATTCGCACTGCTGCTGAGATTGAGGTTGAAGAAGGGCTTGAAGTGCCGAATGTTTTCAAATCATTAATCGACCACACTGGAGCTCATGGCCCGAAGCTATTGACATCGACAGCTGGACTCATGACACCGACAACAGTTGCCAATACTGAAGAAACGAAAATTGCAATATATGCCCGAAGAGAGTTGGATGCGTTTGCGTCAGCATGGCATGATGTGCAAGAACGAAAAGAAACTGCTGCAGTACATTCCCAGCAAATCCAGGAGGAAATCGGAAAGCAAGAAGCAGAAGTCTTGAACTTGAGATCAATCGCAGAGGCAATAAGCTCAATCACAGCCTCGGATAGCACAACGAGCATGTCTGTCACAACGTCAGAAGAGCTGGATGAGCAGCTAGAAGCACTTACTTCACGTCTTGAAGACGTCCAGCTGAAGTGTAACGCGCAGATCCGGGAATTCGACCTATATGAAGTCGCTGTAGCTGCATTGCAGCCCCTATTCAAGAAGTTTATCAATCTTTGGCATCCGTTGGAAGAGCCTTTGAGAGTGGTACCTTATCTAGTCAGATTGAAGGCTATTCTTGGTGTCAATCAGCCATCCGAACCTGAAGTCCTTGATGACTTCGGTGGTCGAGCTGGGCGTCAACAGCACTGCACTCCATACGAGAGCTTGATCTATTCCACTTGGATGCCCAAAGTCAGGACAGTCGTAGTAAATGACTGGGATTCGACAGATCCAACACCCATGCTGAACCTAATCGGCAGTTGGAAAGAAGTCCTGCCTCCGCTGGCATATGATGTAGTCGTGAATCAATTAGTAGTCCAGAGGCTGACCACCGCGATCCAAGCATGGCGACCTCATGCTGTTCGCACAAGCAAGCAGTATGTTCCTGAACCTCATACATGGATCTTCCCATGGCTTGAGCATCTCGACGAGTACCATCTCGACCCAAAGAGCTCAAACGGTCTACTCGCCGAAGTCAAGCGCAAGTTCCGGACGGCCTTTTCGATCCTGGATCCTGCCAAAGGTGTTATCGCAGGTCTCGAGGAATGGCAAGAGGTTGCTATCTTCTCCAAAGAGCTCAAGCATGCCCTCGAAATCACCCTCCTGCCTCGCCTTGCACAGTACCTCCACACCAGCTTCGAAGTCGACCCAGCCGATCAAGATATCACACCCATCGAGAACATCCTGAAATGGAAGCCCTTCTTCACCGCCGACAAATTCAGCCGTATCTTGATCGATGCATTCTTCCCCAAGTGGCTCAACGTCCTGCACCTGTGGCTAACATCCGACCCAAGCTATGAGGAAATCGGCCAGTGGTATGCGTGGTGGCAGAGCCAGTTCCCCGACACCGTCAACGCCGTCCCTGCTGTCGCTGCGGAATGGGAGAAAGGTCTCGCCATGATGAACTCCGCCATGGATCTCGGTCCCGACCGCGTCAAGACCGACCTGGCTGCTCCACGCGCCGGCCCTGCCCGTCCCATCAGCGGTCCCGGCAGTCAATCGAAGAACGCCGTCAAAGCTCAAGAGGTAAAGGCAGCTGCCGCGGCGTCGAATGCGAATGAAGACATAACTCTGCGTGACATCATGGAAGATCTGTGTGAGAAAGAAGGACTCATGTTAATACCCTTGCGCAAAGCACATTCTGAGACTGGCTTACCGCTGATGCGCGTTACGGCCAGTGCGACGGGTAGTGGTGGTGTTGTGGTGTACCTGAAAGGTGATGTTGTGTATGCGCAGAATAAGAAGAACCGCGCCATTTGGGATCCGGTGGATGTGTTTGAGGAAGGCGCGCTTAGCGCATTGGCAGAGAATTAGTAATATACGGTGGAAATACTCTTCAAGGTGGATGGATCTAGGGCGTAGTGTAGGTCGTTCCTTCCATTTATCCTCTGCCGCCTTGTTTTCCTGCTGTCGTCGCTTCCATATCTTTTCGTATCACGGTCCTCTCGCTCGCTGTGTTGCGACGGAGGGTGGCGTACTCCTGCCGTGGAGTCTTTGCCACCGTGTTGGTAAGATTGTCCCAGCTTTCCCTATCTCATTTTGTTACGACACCTTCCCTTGTAAGATCAAACCATGGTGTAGGACGCACTTACCGTGTTGTCATTGCCTCTCTGCATGCCTGTTGGCTATGCTGCCAGCGCTATCCTCTTGGCACCATGCTCTCCCTGGTAAGGACTCGGGGGGCAGTAGCGCTATGCTGATACTGTGTACTGTGTCAGCTTTGCCACCGCGTATGCGGGCTGGTAATGTTGTCGCTACCACTCCCCTGTCTCTTTCGAATCACGGACAGCATTCTGGCACCACTGGAACCAGGCATCTATGCTGCCACCGTGCTGTCAGCGCCACAGTCAATGCTGCTGACTACACTGTTGTAGTCACTGTCATTACCACTGTCGTATCCCTGTCCATCACACGACACGCTCCCTGCTAAACTGAGGGCGGAGTACGCCATACTCCTAATGCGTTCTATTCGCCACTATATGTGGCTGTCGTGTATGTCAGTTGCTACCTCCACTTACCTCCTCACATCACAGCACACCTCCTACCGCGCCACACTTCCTGCCACTACCCAACGAAGCCATCATCGTGACACCCTCCATGCCAGGACAGAGCGAAGACATGTCGTTGTTCCAGAAGACCATCTTCAAAGTCTATCGGGCCGAGCCGAGCGACGTCGGTCCTTCCTGAGCGTCACGCCCTCCCCATGCTGTCGGCAAACTTGCCACCACGAAGCAATGACAAATCACCACTCCATGATGCTTTCGGGCCGAGCAATATCACCACTGCCGATGTAATCAGGCCATTCCCTTCCTATCGACACACTACTCCCAAGCACCCAGCCTGCCCTCGCCCCCCTGGCGACCTTCAGCCCTCTTTCCATGCGGCCCTCTTCGACCTCGATGCACACAGCCTCCAGGCCATCCTCCACGCCTCGACAGCAACTTCCTACCCAGCACGGAGTTCATCGACCGGCGCCATCACCGACGCATACAACCCAGACTTCTCACACAGCCTTCCGCAAGAACTCTCTTCCGCAGACACGAGCGCCATCTCTCAATGACATCTTTCCCCGGCCCACTCACGTCGCCACGGACAACCGAGCCTGTTGACGGATCAATAAAGTATGCGAATGAGTCACTGCATAGCATCTGCTGCGCATGCTAACTCGAACAGGAACTCCATGGTGACTGTCCCTATGACCTCAGCGGTTTCCAGACAACATTGTCAAGCATTTGCTACGATATGTGCTCAATCCGAAGCTGGATCGGGAACTTGGTGGCAGTTGGCCTGTGATGTCTGCGCAGGTTTCTCAATGGTGCAACATGCTGTCGACGGCGATAGCGAGGGCAATACAGGTCGGAAAGGGACAGGGAAAAGTGCTGTAGATAGCTCTAGTCGTTCACATCAATGCCATACCTATCTTGTCACATGCCCATTCCACCGCCGTGCACAATGAACCTTCCCGTCGCCTACACCCCGTCTGAGCATCCTCCCTCCACCAGAACCACACCGTCCCAGGTCTCCGACACAAACTCTTCACCTTCGCCTCCGCTTCCATCAATTCTCTGCAGTTTTCCAACATTGCCACTGCTCGACCTGATCCTCACCGACCCAAGTCTTGCAAACAAGCCTGGCCGCTCAGTTTCACCACAGTCGTTCGCTCTGCCATATAATGCCTTCGCCCGCCGCGGTTCGTTTCTGCTGCACAGACCGTTCACCGTTCACAGTATACACTTCAGCTCGCAGTACCACGTACTTCTCAGCGCTTTTGCATACTTTGAATACCGACCTTCACCACTTCCAAGCACCCACGACACACTCCAAGCTTCCAACAAGCACCGTACCACTAGGAATACCTTGCAAGTATTCTAGCAAAAGCTCACCAGCTACCGTTTCAAAGGTATGTGGCATTGTTCCAGCATTGTTTCAGTACGATA
>Ga0268250_10000761_pt1 | contig 14700 bp, 16 predicted proteins | sample AgamicAsSfe_FD_200448 | JGI IMG/M metagenome (GOLD analysis project Ga0268250, IMG submission 200448) | Agave microbial communities from Guanajuato, Mexico - As.Sf.e (v2) (version 2) | ecosystem: Host-associated > Plants > Phyllosphere > Phylloplane/Leaf | place: Guanajuato, Mexico | collected... | reverse complement strand
AGATGGATGCTACGACCAGCAGGATTGCAAGTGCGACAGCATATGCGACCCAGATAAGGGAAGTCTGGATGAGTGCCATGGCTGGTTAGGCAGGAGCTACACGAAAGCTTCCTCTGGCGACACAGGGGTAATTGTGAAGAAGAGGCACCTTTACACACGGTGCATTACAGGCTGTTGAAGGAAGGAGGTCGAGAGAGCTTCAGACTTCACACGGCAACTTCTCGAGTCGAAGGTTCCTTCCTTGATTGCTCTCTCCAAGCCCCCTCCACGATTGGAAGGCACACGTCATCTTGGCGTTTGGCGTCTCGATCTCCGTCCCGCTCGGCAGTCCGTGCGCTGATATAGGCAGGAACAACTTCGGCAGCTGCAGCTCCGCGTGGTCTCGGGCGCGAGCTTGCTCCAGCTAAACAATACCGTCCTTGAGATTGCATGCAATGCGCGACGACACATAATGCAATGCTATACCGAACTCGTGGCGCCGACCGCTGTGTCGAACGCCGTCGCTCTACCATTTACTGCCCCCGGCGCAACTAACTTGATTGTCGCGAAGACTTCATTGCTCCAAGTCTTCACTCTAAAGACCATCACAGCCCAAGCCAAACCATCATCTTTGGCGCCCAATGGCGACACGGCTGCACTCGAGGGCCCTGAGAGCAATCATCGCGTCGAGCACACTGCCAAGCTGGTCCTCTTGGGCGAGTACCCCGTGTCTGGAACCATCACTTCTCTACAGCGAGTCAAGGCATTGAACACAAAAACCGGCGCCGAAGCCTTACTGGTGTCTACCCAGGACGCCAAGATCAGTCTGATCGAATGGGATCCTCTCAACCACCGCATCTCGACCTTGTCTATCCATTACTACGAGCGCGAGACAACAAACACACTGCCGTTCGGGCCATCCCTTGCCGATACACCCAGCTATCTTAGCGTCGACCCAAGCAGCAGATGCGCTGCCCTCAAATTTGGCACCAAACACCTCGCAATTATCCCATTCCGTCAATCGCAAGACGACCTGGCTGGAGAAGCTGACCTCGACACGCCCCCACCTACAAAAGCTCCTGCTACCGGCGCCGACGCCCAAGCCGAGACTCCCTACTCGGCCTCGTTCGTCTTGCCCTTGACCGCTCTCGATCCCGCTCTCACGCATCCCGTACATCTCGCTTTCTTGCACGAGTACCGAGAACCCACTTTTGGCATTGTCTCGTCCAACAAAGCTCCTAGCCACGGTTTACTCGAAGAGCGCAAGGACATCTTGAACTACACCGTCTTCACTCTAGATTTGGATCAGCGCGCCTCCACAACTTTGCTCTCCGTTACAGGCCTGCCTTTCGACATTTTCCGCGTCGTCCCACTCCCCTTGCCCGTGGGCGGCGCACTTCTCGTTGGCGCAAACGAGTTGGTACATGTCGATCAATCTGGAAAGACAAATGCTGTTGCTGTAAACGAGTTCGCCAAGCTAAGCTCCAACTTCGCTATGGCTGATCAATCCGACCTGGGTCTTCGCCTGGAGGACTGTGTGGTCGAGGCTTTGGATCACACTAACGGCAACATGCTGATCGTTCTAAACACTGGCCGTCTGGCAGTGTTGTCATTCCGTATCGATGGTCGCTCAGTATCTGGTCTGTCCGTTCATTTGGTAGACTCCGCTCACGGTGGCCATCAATTAAGGACCGCTGCAAACTGCGCTGCCTCTCTGGGACGTGGTAGATTGTTCCTGGGCAGCGAGGACGGCGATTCTACTCTGATTGGCTGGTCCAAGAAGACTGCGCAGACACGGAAACGTAGTCATGCCCAGATGATCGCCGAAGACGCCGAACTCTCACTGGACGAGGAAGACCTTGATGATGATGCAGACGACGACCTGTACGCCGACGAAGCTCCGGTGGTAAAGCAAGCGGCCTCACAGGCTGTCGACTCTAGCGGTCCCGACAGCTACTCTTTCAGAGTACACGATAACCTTTTCAGTCTGGGGCCTATCAAGGATGTTTGTCTGGGCAAGTATGCCGATACCAATGAGCTTTCCGACCCCGATGTACAGCCTCAACTCTCGCTCCTCGCAAGCGTCGGTCGGGAGCGAGCGTCGAAGCTCGCATTCATCAACCGTGAACTAACCCCGAGTCCGGTTCGCACAGTAGATATATCTCATGCTCAAGCCGTCTGGACCGCTTGTGTGAAGGCAGCAGCCCCTCGTGGCCAAACAAAGTCTACAGACGGCGTTCAGGATTCTGAGGCTCAGCTTGCATCTGACATGCAATACGACCAGTATTTGATTAGCTGTCACGCTGATGAAGACGGTGTCGAAAGCTCAAAGGTATTCAAGATTGATAACGAGATTGCCGACACAAGACAAGGTGACCAAAGTACGATTTATACCGAGGTGACTGGAACCGAGTTCGAGGGTGAAGGTGAGACCTTGGATGTCGGAATTCTAGCTTCTGGCACAAGAATCGTCCAGGTGAGGAAGCATGAAGTCAGAAGTTACGACGCAGGTAAGTCTCAAAATCATTCTCCCAACCACAAACCACATTGCCCATTTTCAAGCATTCTTCCTGTCCATCTACCATTCAACACGGCTTCAGGGTTATTTCATCTGGAAGCAGCGACTTCATGGAGTATCTCAGATGCGCAGTCGTTCATGGACGTCAACACTAAGGATGTCTTATATGTCACCATGTGTACTATAGCCTTTCCAATACAAATCTGTCATCTTCACTTTGCTTGCCGCTTGCCACTATATCCGTCTGTCTGAACTCGTGTACTGACCATTGTCTTCATAGATCTTGGACTCTCTCAGATTTTCCCAATCATCGATGAGGAGACCGATGCGGAGCTCACAGTTGTACACTCGTCGTTCTGTGATCCCTATCTCCTATTGCTCAGGGAAGATTCAAGCCTGCAGATTCTGCAAGTCGACAAGAGTGGTGATCTAGACGAACTAGAGCGTGGTGATGCTGCTTTGGCCCCGAAATGGTTGTCTGGAAGTATCTACAAATCGGAGAAGACTGGCGATAAGGCGTTAGCTTTCTTGCTCAATGCAGAAGGTGGTCTCACAGTAAGTTCCAGTCTGTGTCAACGACTATACACGATTCACTAATCCATGTTACAGGTCTTCGAGCTTCCCAACCTTGATCGACCAGTCTATGAAGCTCCTAGTCTTTCGGTCTTGTCGCCAGTGGTCTCTAACGAGAGCGCACCTCGCCGTAACGCTGGCAAGGAGACTCTGGCCGAACTTATCTTCGCAGACTTGGGCGATGAAACAGCCAAATCGCCATATCTGATCGTAAGGTCTTTCTCTGGAACTCGAGAATCACGCGCTCACAAACATATCTAGCTACGCTCATCAGCCGACGACCTTATCATTTACGAGCCTTTCCATCATCCTGCGGCTCCTTCCACATCCCCTTCACCATTCACTACGAATTTACGATTCCGTAAGGTACCTGGACTGCACATGCCTAAGTTCAACGAAGACTCTTCTCTCCAAAAGCCTGCTGCTATGAAGTTGTTACCGAATGTTGGAGGATATTCGGCCGTCTTCATGGCAGGTGGCTCGCCAAGCTTTGTGATCAAAGATGCTTCGAGCCTGCCGCGGATTGTCAGTTTGCGAGGTGAGGGCGTCCGAAGACTCTCTGGACTGAACAGCCGCAAGTGCGAAGCTGGATTCGCATGGGTCGATACTGCTGTACGTCGAAAAACTCTCGAGCCTCCTGGCATTACTGACCATTGCACTAGGGTACACTACGTGAAGGGCAAATCCCAACCAACACGAGATTTGCTTCCAACGGATGGTCTATTCGCAAATTCTCACCCTTCTCAGAGCACATCGAGGTCCAGAAGATTGCTTACCATTCAGAGCGCGACGTCTATGTTATCACAACGCAAGAGGAGGTTGACTTCTATCCTCCTGAAGACGATCCGAGGCACCCAGCCGCAGACGAAGGTATGTTTGCTGAGACATTCCAGCGGAAGCAGCACTGAGATGTCTTGTTAGAAATCACACTTCGGCCAAAGGCACTGCAGTTCCGTGTACATCTGTATGACGCGAAAGCAGATCGACTCATTGACACATATGATATACCCTCGTACGAATTGATCACTTCGATGGAGGTCATGCCTCTCGAAGTCTCAGAGATTACGCATCAGCATAGGTTGCTGGTCGCCCTGGGTACCATTTCACAGCGAGCAGAAAACTACGCTGCCAAGGGTTGCATCTACACACTTGAGATCATCGACGTTGTGCCAGAGCCTGGCCAACCAGAGACAGGCAAGAAGTTCCGCGTCTTTGGCAGAGAAGAAACTAAGAGTGGCATCACGGCATTGATGGGCATAGCCGGTCTTGTCGGCACTGCTCAAGGACAGAAGCTCATGATTCGTGGTCTGAGAGAAGATGGCTCGTGTTTACCTGTTGCCTTCCTTGATGCGCAATGCTACATCTCATCACTGAAGACGCTAGCAAGCAGCAAACTCTGGATCGCTGCAGATGCTTGGAAGGGTCTTTGGTTTGGTGGGTTCGGAGTAAGTGATCATGTAAATCTTGTCGCAAAAAGCACCACTGACACATCTGTAGGAGGAGCCTTACAAGCTTTCGTTGTTTGGAAAATCACGCTCTCAGATGGAAGTGGTGTCGGCTGAGTTCCTGCCGTTCGAGGGCCAGCTGTACATTCTCATCATCGACGCAGATCTTGACATCCATGTGCTACAGTACGATCCTGAGCGTACGTATCTCCCAATGTTCCTCAATGTGCCCTTGTGCTGACTTTTATAGATCCCAAATCATTGTCTGGTCAGCGTCTGCTGCACAGAAGCACCTTTCACCTTGGTCACATGCCCACCTCGATGACACTGCTTCCCTCCACCCTATCACCCTTCACTGAGCAGAACCCGGATGAAGATATGGCAGACAACGACAGCGAACCATCCAAGACATCCGCTCTCAACCACATCCTCATCACAACACAAACCGGCAGTATTGCACTGCTTACACCCCTTGACGAAGCAACCTATCGTCGTTTATCAGCCCTACAGACAACACTATCAAGTATCCTCGAACACTCGGCTGGACTCAACCCGCGAGCCTACCGTGCGGTTGAAAGCGAAGGACTTGGTGCCAGAGGCATTGTTGACGGAGATCTCATCACCAGAATCTATGAGTTGGGTGCTGGTAAGAGGCTTGAAGTGCTCGGTAGAGCTGGTGCTGAGGTTTGGGGTACAAGGAGTGATTTGGAGATCATTGCTGGTGAAGGATTGGGATATCTGTAAAGTCGCTAACGGCAAAGATTGCATCAACAATTGCTACAATATTGTTCGGATCGAACTCATCAATCCTCTCTGTGTGCTCGGATTCGTCGCGCGCACAGCTGTAGAAATGCAATAGTTGCGGTCAAACGAGTAGTGTCCATCCTGAAACTGTGTGCTCAAGGCTTCCTTCGGTATCCCCTCTAGTCCAGAAACCTTTGTGCCTTATCATAGTGAAGATCGTTCTCTTTACCTTCGCGGGACAAGTGAGAGAAAAGTGTCCGACTTACAAACTTCAGCACAAGGGGAGGATGTATCCTGTTGAAGTCGTATTCGTTGAACACGCTCTAATCGGCTGCGTCAAAGTTCCACAGTATCGGTTAAACGGCTGTCAAACACCCATACCGCTCGCGGCTGAACTTCTCAATCTACGACTCTTCGCCAAACAACACCGCGTCGATTGCAGTGGTGTACATAAGCATGCTTTGATCGATCGACAGAGATGCAGAGTTGAGTGTTCGGTAACACGGCTCTTTTCAACGACCAATGGCAAGCATGCACTCTGAGTCATACATCACTCCTTCACTCCTTCCTTCAATGTGTCATATCAGTCGTGTAAGCACTTTCCATACAAATCAAACACAAAATATCAAGTCCATGATCGAGCTGAAGGCTCATTCTCTTATTCAAGCTCGTTACCGAATTTTTGACGCATCCGGCAAACATCCCTTTACTATCGATATCGGACTCTGTCGCCGCTCACCAGACGATACCGATCCCAGGAGCTTGATCATCGATGTTTCTGGTTCGGCTTTAGATGTCCCTTATGCTCTTGCTAATGAGCTGCTGATCTCACATGGCATCAACACACTTCAGAGAGACAAGGAGAGATTGAAGCACATAAACTTGTGTTCTGCAATCGAAGAAGGGAACCGCTACATTACACTGCCTGCGCCAGTGGGCAGAACAAAACACTACAAAGATTGCTTTACAATCTTCGAGTATCCTGTCGACAAAGGCAGTGAGCTTGCCTCTCTGTTTCTACCAGGCAAGGAGTATCGTATCAATCTTGCCAGTAAAGACCTCGGTATAAAATGGTACACCTATGTCGATGGTCTTTCAGTCCCTATGGATCAAGATCTACTATCGAGACCATCAGAGACCGCAAAGATAGTCAACAGTAGACCGTCAGCTGGCCATGCTGGCTTCAGAGTCGTCGAGTCTCTCCCTTGGCCACCACAAGTCTCTACACGCCTACATCTCGTCCCAGCAACCGAAACTGTACCAGCCTGCCTCCAAATAGGCATCACAAACATGAGCACACAGTCTCTGAGTATAGAACCACGTGGTCGTCCACAACTATACCTCCAACCCAGAGATCTCCTCGGCGATCGCACAACTACTCGATCCCGCTTGCACCGTACCCTAACACCAGACCTACCACTCTCGTCTTTCGGTTTCTCGATCACGAATGCGATGACTAGAGAGGAGATTGCAGACAACCTACCTCGCTCAGGCTGCATAGGTCTCACCCGAGGAAACCTAGACCCACGGCCCAGTGCTAAAAACCTGCTTACCTTGGAGCCTGGGCAAGCGATTCTCAGACATGTGGATATTGGTACCGTGCTTCGTAAATTCGGGGATGGAGTGTTCACTATAAGATTGAGGGAACAGTGTAAATGGTGGTGTGTAGGTAGTGTGGAAGATATTTGTGAGGAAGAAGAGGGAGGTTTTGGAAGAGTCAGAAAAGAGTTGTTTAGTAGGGACATACCGCCTTTAGTGCTGAAGTCGGACGATGTTGTTGAGGTGAGAAAGGTTGGAGGAAAAATAGCGGAGATTTGATCAACTTAGGAGCTTCTGGGAACATGCGACACCTCGACAGCTGAAGACTAGTATTCTTAGCTATAGGAACATATAATGCTTTCCGGAACAGGGCAACGTCTACAGACATAGGCCAGATTGAATTACTTCAATGGCTACACCTGTTTCAACAAAGATACTATACATCCAGATAGTACACAACTTTTTGTCATAAACGGGGAGATTATTGTTGTACGTTTGAATTCGTACATGTGCTTTATTTTGGCATAAGATTGAACATAGATATAATTGCTGGTAGGAAACCACTTTTCTTTTGCTCTCAAAGAGATCATGCTTGCGGCTCACCCGAAGGACCACACAAGACCTCACCCTCAGCAATCGGAGCCCCAAGAATAGGGAACCCATCAGCTTCGAAATCAATCTTCTTCGCATTCGAATACCTGTCTCCACAGCTACCAGCAGGGTTAGGCGAAGAGTGATACGCCATCCAAGTCTCCGTGCCATCGGGACTGCTGAAGAAGCTATTGTGACCAGTACTGTACATGCCATTTGCTTGGCTGAAGTGAGGGCCAGTCTTGACCCAACTGCTTTGTTCCAAGGGGTCTCCACCGACGTACTCGAGTAGACCTAGCGAGTATGAGGGATCCCAGCAGAAGGAGCCTGAGTAAGAGAGGAAAGTGCGGTTTTGATTGTAGAGGGCAAAGGGACCTTCGTTGACTGGCATTTGTCCATTGCGTTCCCAGGCTTCGGTGGGAGAGGCAAGGAGGTGTTCTTCCCCGATTGTAAGGATATCGCTATTTTTGCCAATGCAAAGAGATTGTAGGTTTTCGCCAGTGTCGTCGCGGAAGCAGGAGTAGACAAAGTAGTTTTGGCCGTTAATGGTCAGGGGTGTGCCATCGATTGACCACGCGGGTGCATTGATGGTACCGTGGAAGTCGAAGGTATCCCATGGAGAGGTTCCGCCTTGCAGAACTTGAGATTGTTGGATTGAATCGGTCTCGCAGCCGCCTGCGCTGAAGAATATGACCCATTTGCCGTCTACGAGGTGCAATTCGGGTGCCCAAATGTTGCATTGGCGAGATGGGAACTCGGCAGAAGGTGCCCAGACGGTCTTTGGCAGAGCGGTCTTGAGTCCTTCGAGAGTTGTTGCGCGTCGAACGCTGATATCACGGTAATTGGTTGCGGTGAAGTACCAGTATCCATCGTGCCAGACGATGGAAGGGTCACCACCGTCCTTGGGCTCCAGTGGATTGGAGTAGTTGGCACCAAGAACAGCAGATGCACTGCTGAGGACAAAGAGTCCTAGTTTTGAGAAGAACATGATGACGGAAGTTAATGAGAAGCTGAGATGTGTCGAGAGATGGAGTGTACAGTCTAGGCAGTGTGCTTGATGAGTTTGTCTATGCTATGGGCCTTGCCTCTCTTTATACAGTCAACACAGACCGTTCTTCTCTACAACAAGCAGCATCATGTTCGGGTGAAGTTTTGCTTGGTAGTAATCCGCAGCAGAGCACCTGTTAGGGCATTGCAGATTGCCAAGTCGAAGATCTTTCGAGTAGACATGAGTGTCCGGTGGGAGACTGACCTCTTACAGCGCTTTAGGCCTCGGTCTGCTCGTACCAACTCCACAAACACTCCACTCCGTTGCCCCACGGGGTCGTTGGATGGAGAAAATGTGACCGACATGATCTGCATGATAATCCGTACTCATGCAGTATTCGCCCATTTGCCAAGGAGCACATTAGCCATCAAGGCGTGGTTCGGCTGATTGCGGCCCGGAAGAGTGGCTGGGAAGCTGATGTTGACGACATTCTTTCTCTGGGGAGGATATGTCTGGAAGGACATGTGGACTGGCCGAGATGTCACCTTGTTGTGCTCATAGTAACATGAGGATGTGATGATGGTATGAGGCGAGGTTGGTTAATATCAGGTTGAATATGTTCTTGGCAAATGCACGCGAGCTTGGCATGTTTCATCTCTATCGACCTCATCTCTTGACTCTCAAGTCATACCATCATTGCTTCACCACCAAGGGCTACCCCAGCCCCAGCCATGCCCGTAGCCACCGCTGTTGTGGTTGCAAGCAGGGAAACCTTGAGCGCCAGGACCATGACCAGGAGGTCCTGGCACAATAAAGTCACCAACAGTGAACTCGGTCATGTTCGATCCGTACATGCCACCATTGTAGACTTGGACAGTCTTTCCACCATTTCCTGGCAGAACCCTCAAGGATCGAGTGTATCCGACACCATGGCCCTGGCTGCTGACGTTCTTCCAAGCGCCAGGGTCGCCATTCTGTGTGTTGAGGAAGAATTGATCATATGTGGAGTCGCTCACAACGATCGTACCTGAGGGACCACCAGCAGGAGTCCATACAGTGTAAGGACCGGCACTGGAGATACCTTCAGGGGTCTTCAATTCATTGTCGCCAACAGAGCCAAACTCGAGAGGTGAATCTGCGATCTTGTAGTGGGTAGCGTAAGGTGCACTCTCGTCTGGCCAGAGACCGACTTCATAGGAACACATCCACTTTCCATTGCCGATTTGAGCCATGGTGATCATACCAGGGCGCTGAGTGTAGTTTGCATAGGCGACATCGTTGACTACATCACCCCAGGATGTCAAGTCACCGCTGGACTGATGGGCGAGCTTTTGGCCATATGCGGGATCGCGCTGATCGGAGTAGAACACGTTGACCTGGTTATCGTATGCAAGGATAAAAGGTTCCCATACACAAGGCTGTACAAGTGAGTTAGCATGTTTATTGGGTGCCAGATGGTACACTATTACAGAGTGACCAGAATTTGGGACTTACTGCGCCGTTGTCCGTGTTGGGTGGCCCACCGTAGGCTACCGTCGAGACGTATTCCCAGGATACACTGCATATGTCAGAGTGGAAACACGAATTTGTGCATGGAAAACATACCCCTTGTCTGTACTGGCATACAACTGAATGTTGGTGCTCGAAAAGTCCCCAGGAATACGGTTACCAGACAACAGAATGGTTCCGGGTTGGTACTTTCCGAACGGCTGGCTTAGTTCGTAAAGGAAGGGTTGCAGGATAATGCCCCCTGTGACGCTGGCATTACCATTGAAGTATGCTTTAGAAAGGTCTGACCAGGTAGCTCCGTAATCAGTGCTCTTATGGATCAAAAAGTATTGACCATCAGGAGCATTGTAGGCAGCAGTGGCCAAGATGGTGGGTGTGCCTTGCTCACAGTCCTGATTGAGCATAACAGAGCGAGCATAGCTGCCTCCCTTGTCTGGCCAGTTGGCTGGTGGGACGAATACGGTCGTGTTTTGGACGAAAGAGGCAGGAACTGCACTTGGCCATGCCAAGGCAGTGGACGCCAGCAGTGCTGAGGAGAACAGAGACAAGGTAGAGAGCATGCTGACCAGTTGCCCGCCGGAAAGTGATCGGGTCGAATGTCTTGTTTCCCTACAGCAAGAGCTTCTCTTTATATTCTCTCGACCAACTCACGATCTATTGTCAACCCCTCATTTTCTTCCTGACCAGCCTCGTGATATTCTGCATGGTCTCATTTGACCCGGAGTACCTTTGGGTTTTGCCTGTATGCTGCTTAGTTAACGGACTCCGGATATTCGTTGTGCCTTATACATGAATGGTAGCATTCTCGGATCAGTACGGACGAGTATACAGGCCTTCCCCCGCAACCACCCCGCAACCATGCCCACACTGACTGATCTTCCACGGACCCACGGCACGGTATGCATGGTGTCTATCGATTTGGTGCTTTTAGGTGCATGCTGCGAGTAAGATGATGTCCATAGTAGATCTTTCACAATCATTTAGCCTAAAGTTTTGTTGTTGACTTCTTGAGCATGACAGCTTGTACGAGCACATCATCTAAGTTGTCTGGGGTTGAATCTAAACGATAGCCTGATCAGTCGTGAGGAGATCGCTCGAGGCTCAAGCATTGCGGGTGGCTTTGGATCTCTTAAGCCCATTGACAAGCATTTCAACCAAGACGACCTTGGCGATCAGCAGGAACCATGCAGACTAGGCTACATAGTCATGTTTACATCAAGGCAAGCATCTGGCCAACAGCGGCACATGTCGACCACTCGCACTTTGGCAAAATAGATGTTTCTCGTGAGGGAACAATGCTCCTGTTCCAGTGAGCTTACGGATAAATGCGATTTGCTTCTACCTAAGTGATGGCTGGTTCCTGTCGATCATCGACAATATCTTCTCTAGCCGTCTTCTCCAGGCTCAACGTCCATGAAATCATCATCTTCAGAGTCAATATCGCTCTCTGGTGCATCAATCTCATCTTCCGAGTTGTCGTCTTCTTCCTCGACGAATACCGGTGCGAGCAAACGACGAACATCCTCGGTTGGCGCATCAAGAGGGATGTCAGCATTTCGCATATAACTGGTGTGAATACTTGGTATCGGATCGTCCAGCTGTGGATATCCAATGGCATCCAGATTCGGAGACTGTCGACTCTCAGCTACATGAGCAGCGGAAGCGGCCTCTTCGTCGTTAGCTGAGTTAACGGGTCTCCATGTAACAGTAGAGACGTAGTAATCGAGTTTGTTTGGGCCAGTCTCATCACGGAGCCAACGTTGATGTCCCCAGGTTGCACTTCCACTCCATCTCATGATCTCGGGCTTACAATCCTTGGCCGACAGTTCAGTATCGTCTTTCCGGCGGAAGACCCAACCCTCCATGGCTTGCTTGACTACATCATCGATCTGGTCTTTCTTACGCTCGAGACTCTCGAATGCCAGGCGCAATTCTGTCAGACTGTTCGGGAATCTGACAAAGTCGACCCATTTGGCATCCAAGTGAAGGTTGTTGTCGCTCTCCCAGAACCACCAATCGGTATGTCTGATGGTAATTGTGATGACCTTTGGGTAGAAAAACTTGAGGTCGAGGATTTCCTGGAGTCTCCGTCCATTCTCCAACATGTACAGCTGAGGAAAGACCCGCACATGCTGTATGATTGGCATGGTCTGCGTTTTCGAGATAGCAATCAGAGTCTTCTGCATAGCAGTTGGAATGGTCGTGCGTGCGGGTCTTCGATCCGAGGAGGTGAGGTAGAAGACTTGCTCAGCATTGGTCCATGGTAAAAACCAAGCTTCCTGATAGATGCGCTTGCATGTTTGCAGCAATACCGTTTCGATCTTCCTGGGGGCGAAGTACTCCGGTCGCTTGTAACATGTGGCGTCGTCGTACAACTGAGTCTCGTCTTGGTACTCGGCAAGAGCGTAATTCCAGATGTGGTTTCGAATCTCGCCAGGCAGAATCGAGAACAGAGCAGACTGTGATTGTTCAAGTGCCGAATTGGTGTCGATCACGATATCGCTCTCCATGTTGGCCATTTTTAACCAGTTGACGATAGCTCTGAGCATGGTAGCTGGTTGAGAGGTGAGGTCTAGCTCCTGTTTTATGGTTGGTTGACGCGAGCCGTGGGGGGCTGCGCTGTTGCCTGATTGACCTGTCACGACATGCGGGAGCCTCACATCTATATCAACAACCGATATATGAGTCTCGTACGAGTTTCACTGCGAGGCAGTGGTTCTGACACGAACGCGCAGCGTGTCTCGAGATTCCTTGAGGTTGAGTGTTCAGATAGAGTGTCGGAGGAAGGTTGGCAACAAAGCGGGGCTGACGAGCTACAAAGCAAGGAGTTGTTCGAGCCAGACAAGACTAATCCACGCTATACTAATTTGTAGGGATACTTCTGCTGAGATAATGTCCACTACCGCTTCACGCTGTGTATTTTAGTGATCCTTTCTCGCTTTTGGGTATCGATCGTCTTGGACACCGAAAAGCCTTATGACCTCAGGTGAGATTGGCGCTGTCTGTTGCGTCAAAGGTTTGTGAGATTGGTAAAAGCCACACTGCACCCGCGTTCGACGGTGTTTAGCAAGAAAATTGATATCTACCAAATTCTAGAGGGCACAAGAGTATACGAGGAGTAGGACCTATTCATCCAGACAGAGAACGAGTAGAAATGACGGATATAAGTTTCAGAGCACTTGTTGTAGAGGCGACCCTGTGCCGAATCTGCCAAGTCCGAGATGCGGGCTGGATTGGGAGGGTCTCGGAAGAGTCGAGAAAGATTGTCGCCGACTCGCCGCTCTTGTCACGACCATCTTCCCTACCATTCACTAAACCCAATACACAGTAATAATGGTACATATCCCTGTCGCGCATATCCATAGCAGCCACTGACATCTCTCCCCTCACAGGCGCACCGCATAGTAACCCAAGTCTTCATAACCGGCACCCGCGTGTTTGGCCGCGCCGTCTCGGAAGCCTGGCGCCACGCCTCTGCCTCACAAAAATACCAAGCCGCAACTGGAATCAAGGGAAGCACCGGCGGAGCAGGCCTGACACTGGATGAAGCCTGCAAGATTCTCAACGTCGGCCCTCCCAAGGGCGGCAAGGCCAACATGGAACAAGTGACGGAGCGCTTCAAGAAACTCTTCGACCAAAACGATCCCAAGAAGGGAGGCAGTTTCTACCTGCAGAGCAAGGTGTTAAGAGCAAGAGAAAGAATTGAGATGGAAGTGCGTGAGGCAGCGAGGGCGGCCGAGAGGGAAGCAGAGTTGGCGGAAGGATGGAAGCCAAAGGTTTACAAAGGCCGATGATTTGCTGAAACGGACCCTTTTGCTGAAACCATGGCAGCAATGAGCGTGGCCTCGTTCACCTCTCGACCCACATACACTGCGTCTTACGCCGCCTAAAACAGCCTTCCGCCCGGCTACCCCCATCTTCGCCCTCGATCTTTCACACCTCGACTCTCCCGAGGCTACTGTACTATTTCGGCATATCTTCAAAGCAGCGCGGCGTTCATTTGAGATTCTTGTTCCTTCCTCCTCAGCACCTTGTACAGATCTCGACATTTTGCACCCTTTGCGCAGCGCAACCTCTGGGCTTTGACCCTTCCTCTCCCCTCTGTGATATATTGAAAACACGGCGTTGGGAAAACAAAAAGAAGCAGCATTGAAAGACGAAGGAAGTTCATGTACATTATTACGATAGCACACACTCTGCTGGATAGCGAGATGTGGAGCAAAATATTTCTGTTCTCTTCATATCTGCGGCTCCACGCCAACAGTACGTCGTCCTTGTATAGTAAAATCGATTGTGAGATCCATGATGTCTAGAGAGCATCTACGGTGGGAACGTATCTGCGTTTCAAGATCTGTTACGACTCACCTTTCTGCTGCTTGTAGGGGCGACGTGAACTGAACCCAAGCACTGCAGTGATTGCTTGTTTCGTAAGCTAGATCTACCGACAGTAGCATCTAGGACAACTGTTCATCGAGGTATGTGCTTGTGCAGAGTCCGTCCGCAAATCCAGGTTATGCAATACAGCGTTGTCTGCTCGTCAGATGATGCCCGATGATACCATCTGTTGACTCAATTCGTGCCCCGACCATTGAAGATCATAATACGAGAGACGTGGACTGAACAGTGTATGATAGATATGGTCCCGTTAATCTCGAATGACAACATGTGATGTGCTCTATCAATGTTTTGATGCGATAAAGCGCTTCGTACGTAGGCATGGTCAAACATTTTAACCCACTTTGTCAAAAGAAAGCGAAATGCCGGCAATCCGAGGGTCCAGATTTGACAAACGTGTCATGGTCAAAGTCAAAGTG
>Ga0268250_10000760_pt1 | contig 14704 bp, 14 predicted proteins | sample AgamicAsSfe_FD_200448 | JGI IMG/M metagenome (GOLD analysis project Ga0268250, IMG submission 200448) | Agave microbial communities from Guanajuato, Mexico - As.Sf.e (v2) (version 2) | ecosystem: Host-associated > Plants > Phyllosphere > Phylloplane/Leaf | place: Guanajuato, Mexico | collected... | reverse complement strand
GCACAACTCTCATTGACTGATGTCACTTTCCAGCATCAGCGTGGTACCGTTTTGGGATTCTACGTGCTGGCAACCTCCGTGGGAACTTTCCTTGGACCTATGATTTCTGGCTTCATTGCTGACAGTCCGCTTGGTTGGCGCTGGATGGGCTGGTTCGCTTTGATCATTTCTGGCTGTACTCTCATCGTTTTCTACTTTGGTCTGGAAGAGACGGCCTTCGATCGTGATAGTGTCTTGGACGGCCTGGCTACTGGTCGAAGTTCTGCAGATACCGTGGACTCGGGTGAGAAGAAGACGGTCGGTGACCCCACCTCTGTAATCATCGGCGACGAGACCAACAGCGACCACGTTCCCAGAAAGGGTAACCTGATCCCCAACGGCACCGACCTGGTTCCCAAATCTTACTGGCAGCGTATTGCTCTCATCACCCCATCACCAACCTTGATCGGAACTGGTTTCAAGCAATACATGCGCCGCACATTCCACACCTTACGCATCTTCTACTTCCCAGCCGTCATCTACTCTGGCTTCCAATGGGGTATGCAAGATGCTTTCCTCTCCTTCTACATGACCGTTGAAGACGACAACTGGACCTCTGCACCCTACAACTACGGCGACCGTGCAGATGCCATCATGTGTATTCCCACCCTCATCGGTGCTGTCATCGGTTGTGTGTATGGAGGCTGGTTTTCAGATGTCTTTGTGCGCTGGATGGCCAAACGCCGCGGCAATGTCTCTGAAGCCGAAGATCGTCTGTGGCTTATGTATCTGCCTGCCATCATTTCCCCTATCGGTCTTATTCTGTTTGGCATGGGTACCCAACGCGTGTGGCCATGGCCAGTCCCTTATGTCGCTCTGGGCTTCATTGGCTTTGGCTTTGGCTGTGGAGGTGACTTGACCATGGCATACCTTATGGACTGCTACCCTGATGCAGTGCTGGAAGGTATGGTGGGAGTAGCCGTCTACAACAACTCCCTGGCTTGCATTTTTACGTTTGTGTGTTCGATTTGGTTGGATGCGCATTCGTTGACTCAGGTGTTTGTTACACTGGGTTGTGTCAGCTTTGGAGTCATGTTTATTGGCACGATTTTGATGATGTCGTTTGGTAAACAGACGAGGAGATTGACCGCGCGCAAGTACCAGGAATTTCTCTATATTAGAGGTAATGTGTAGATGGTTGCTGGCTCAAAAGTTGCTTTTTGACCTATGGATTGGGGGTTCTGTATATAATCTTCTTGTTACACTCTTTTGTGGATATCTACATATCATTCATAATCAATCATTACAACGAAAGGAAAGTCTTCAGTCTGTCGTAAAAGGCTACTCATTCACTATTTGGGATCAGAAATCGGCGACCCCCATACATTCCACCTCGCCGAACTGCCCCTCTCCCTTTCAGAAGACGGAGGCCGACGATTGTATGTTGGTCTTCTGCAGAGTAATCGATCCCGTAAACTGCGTCGCGGTTCTTCTGGGATAGGGTCGCCCATTATTGCTCTGATTGTTGCTGCGGAGGCTGGGTTCCTCGGCTGCTGGAAAGTTGATTTTTGATGATTTGTGGACGCTCTGGGTTGATGGGAGTATGCTGGTGGAGTATCTGTGGCTAGAGAGGAGTAGGATGGTAGGGTCGTTCTTGTGGTATCTGTGCTGGCTCGTCGCTGAGACTCGGAGTTGGATTGTATTTGTGATTTGGTGGATCCAGCGGTAGTGGAGGTCTGCTCCGTCGTCTCTCGATTTTGTTCTGCCATGATGTATCTCGAGTGTGTCTGGGCTTACGAAGTGGTCTCGCACAATTCAGAGGAGTTGGAGCTATGCTTATATATGTACGAGCATCATGTTGTCAGAGCTTGGCGAAGGAATGCTCGATCTGAATCAGCCAAGTCAGCTGTCGGCCGTGAGAGCCGTGGATGTCGTCTGTGTGCATTGTAACGCATGTGATTATCGAGCCGCTTGAAGTCCATTGCTATGAGGTGTGTACCATCGTCATTGTACGAGCGCATGCCTCCGTTCGTAAGACCATTGTATATCTCGCTGATGGTAGGCGGGATGGCGGAGGTGTGGGATGGAGGTGGAAGACGGAAGCAACAATCTGTCATTGATTGTTGAGGTATATGATGCGTGAGCCACTCGAAATTGTCCTAAAATTGCCTCAATGGTCTAGTGGTATGATTCCTGCTTTGGGTTTATCCGAAACTGCAGGAGGTCCCCGATTCGATCTCGGGTTGAGGCCCTTTTTTGTTTTTGTGTGATACTTCCAATTGAGCGCTCGATGTTTTTGCATCCCCTTTTGGATGCAAACCAGCGATTGGGAGTTCAAGAGCTGTGAAGAGAAATTCATTTTTGGCCTCTCTCGAAAGTGAGCTTTGACGCGGCGTCATTGTGTTGACTTGTTTTGTCTGGTTTGAACAACACAGAAGCCAGCATCGTCCGCCAGCATGACCAAAGCCGATCCTCTTAGCGTGCTGTCCAATCTGAAAGCATGGCAGCTCAAACATCTGGCCTTTCTCACCGGACTGAACTCAACGGGAACAAAGGCACAAGTATGTCGGACGCTTTTGAATCGCTCGAACAAGCCTGGTCTCTCTGCTTCTCCTTGCAGGATTCTTAGTGTGGATATGGGTGTCAAGAATCTTGCTTTTTGTCTATTGGAAACCCGGAGGCTGGAAAGTGATCAACAAACTACGGATGGCACATTGTCTCTACATCTCTCGGACTGGAAGCAATTGGATGTGTCAGAAAGGCTGGTTGCTAGGCACACCAATCCGTCGACCACGACCTCATCACAGACATCTAGAGATCCTGTTGGCGAGGCTGGAGAACCAAGTGACATAGCATCTGATGATCCAACCAACATTTATGCGCCATCATCACTCTGCAAAGTTGCATTCGGTCTGGCTACTGAATTCCTGCAATACAAACCCGACTATATCCTTATAGAACGACAGAGGTTTCGATCAGGTGGCGCACCGGCCATCCAAGAATGGACTGTACGAGTGAACATGCTGGAAAGCATGCTATGGGCGTCCTTAGAGACCATGCGACACGGACACAGCACAACACAAGAAGCCCAAGAGCACAAGTTTCCCGAGGTTCTAGAGATGAGCCCTCGACGAGTAGGCATGTTCTGGCTTACTCGTGGAGACTTCTTTCCGATACCAGCAGATATAGCTGCATCACTCATGGCCCCACAAGACACAATAAAGGCAGTTGAAACAGAAGTCAAGAAGAAGTCGTTTGAGAAAAAGGACAAGATTGCATTGGCTCGACACTGGTTATCGCTTTCGTTGACTACGGACGATTTGACGGTCGATCGCAACCTCGCCTCGATGGTAGCTTCATTCTGTGCGCCAAAAGAACGACAAAGTCGCCGACGAAGCAAAGATGGCGAGCATGAAGAAGAGCTCGAGGTCAAGGATACGGCTGCCATCTCTGGTAAATTGGATGACCTGGCAGACTGTCTCGTGCAGGCAGTGACGTTTGCGCTGTGGGAGCAGAACCGCGAGAGAGTGCGGGAGTATATCGAGTCCCAGGCATGAATGGTGTTGGCAGAATTAAGAGGTATGGGTGAGATCTCATGAATCAGAGTCATCGGTCTTCCTGCCCATGGCAGCTCTCAACTTTTCCTCATTCTCCGAGATAGGCGAACGGCCGCCCAATTTCTCAGGCTTAGCTGCTGGCTTTTTTGGACCCAAAAATTGCTCTCTGGCACCGTGGACTATGTCGGACAGAGTTCCACCACTCTGGTCTACCTTCTCAGCACGACCGTGTCTCCTCCTGCTCTCGGCCAGTAGATCGAGACCTTCACCACCACTGTCTGCGTCACGGTGTCGTTGAGCGTTTGCTTTGGCGGCGCGAATGGAAGTTCTGGTGTAGACGAATAATAGGCAGGCCATTGTGAAGGCAGCGGCAGGAGCGACTATTGTTCGCGAGTTGATTGGCGTTCGGCGACGAGGGGCAGCGGTTGGACGACTTATTTCGGTGGTGCCTGCAGGCCCTTTCGGGACAGAGAGTCTGCCTCCCATGATTGATGTGTTTTGGTGCTTACAGAAGAAGAGTTGTTTTCACATGGGAGAGAAACAGAGCTGCACGCGCAGGTGGTGTGATAGTCAGACCAGAGCTCAATCATGACGCTGAAGCAGGATCGTGATATGCAGTGAGATCCGTGCATGGACGGCATTTAGGTTTAGAGGCCGTCGTTCGCGCCGAGGGGCAGCTCGCGGCTCTCTCCTGCGAGCCGCAGTAGCCTTGCTTGACTTGCAGCTGTTCAGGCATCGAATTTATTGTTTCTAGACGCCGATTGGAAATCAAGTACACATTCTAGCTTTGTCATCGCTTCTCTTGCTGCTCCCAAGCTCCAAACTGTTTAGAAGTGGTTTCCGGTGCATCCATGATTGGTGGCGTTCTGGAGTGATTGACGTAAGCAACGCCCGCCTTTGTATTTTCTATTCCTCATCAACCTTTATTCCTCCACCGTTACCCCTCGTCGTCACCGACTCTTGCTTTGCTATATATTATATGCGCGCCTTCAGTACTTCCCCGCGGTTCTTCTACAGTATACCGACGGCCTCGAATCGACTTCACAACATAACTCGCCAATTTTCTACTACTCGTCCAATCATGGCTCCTACTCCCAAAGAATGTGACTTCCTCGTCATTGGTATCGGTAGTGGTGGTCTTGCTGCTGCTAGAAGAGCAAGTGGCATGTACGGCATGAAGACCATTGCCGTCGAGAACTCTAGACTCGGTGGTACTTGTGTCAACGTTGGGTATGTCGCACTGTTTCCCTCGTTGCCGCTCAATCGCTGACCCACCCCGACAGATGTGTTCCCAAGAAGGTCACCTGGAACGCCGCCGCCATCCAAGAAACCATCCACGAGGCCAAGGCCTACGGTTTCTCCATCCAAGAGACCGCTCCCTTCGACTGGACCACATTCAAGCACAAGCGCGACGCCTACGTAAAGCGTCTGAACGGGATCTACGAGAAGAACCTGAAGAACGACAAGGTCGAATACCTCAACGGAACCGCCTCTTTCGTCTCAAAGGATGTTGTCAAGGTTGTTGGTCAGGATGGTCAAGAGCAACAGGTCCGCGCAAAGAAGATCCTCGTCGCTGTCGGTGGTCGCCCCAGCACAATCAACGTCGAGGGTGCTGAGCTCGGCATTAACAGTGACGGCTTCTTCGATCTCGAGAAGCAGCCCAAGAAGGTCGCTGTTGTCGGCGCTGGTTACATTGCCGTCGAGATGGCTGGCATGTTCCACCACCTCGGCACTGAGACCCACCTGTTCATCCGTCATGACAAGTTCCTCCGTACTTTCGACCCCATGATTCAGGACAAGATTATGGAAGAGTACAGACGTCAAGGCCTTCACATTCACACCAACAGCTCGCAGAGCAAGCTCGAGGACCTGGGCAATGGCCTGAAGAAGTTGCACTACAAGGATGACGACGGCGAGAACACCATGGATGTCGACTGCGTCCTGTGGGCCATCGGTCGCACACCCGAGGTTGAGAAGCTGAAGCTGGAGAACGCTGGCATCGAGCTCGACGACAAGAACCACATCAAGGTCGACAAGTACCAGAACACCAACGTTGACGGCATCTACGCTCTGGGCGATGTCTGCAACGCCGGTATGGAACTGACTCCCGTCGCCATCGCCGCTGGCCGTCGTCTCGGTGACCGTCTCTTCGGCGGCAAGAAGGACGCTCACCTCGACTACACCAATGTCCCTTCAGTCGTCTTCTCCCATCCCACTGTCGGCAGCATCGGTCTGACCGAGCCCGAGGCCCGCGAAAAGTTCGGTGACTCTGTCAAGATCTACTCTTCTAGCTTCACTGCCATGTACTACGCCATGATGGAGCCCGAAGACAAGGGTCCCACTGCCTACAAGCTCATCTGTGAGGGCCCCAACGAGAGAGTCGTTGGTCTGCATATCCTTGGCCAAGGCAGTGATGAGATCCTGCAAGGCTTCGGTGTTGCCATCAAGATGGGTGCTACCAAGGCTGACTTTGACAGCTGTGTTGCCATTCACCCTACTTCTGCTGAGGAGTTGGTCACTATGCGATAGATGCGCAGCTGAAGAAGGATGTTGTAGATTAATAAATGGCTACATATGACAATAGCAAATATACGATTCATTACAATTTGTGTGGCAGTTCTTTCCATCTCCGGCAAGAACACCAGCAACCGCGGCTACAGTCAAGTCCTTCCGAAATCTGGTTTTCTCTGAGGTTCAGCTCTCCTACTCTCCTCTTATGAAGATTCTGACGCTATCAAGAGTCACGTCGACTTCCAGACTAGACCCAAAGAGAGCGGAAGGGTTGTCGCTTCTCTAGGGATAGTCCCTGTTCCGTGTGATGCTACAACTTCCGCTTCCGCTGACATTGACCAAACCTTCTGACACGAGAAACTAAAGTTGAGTTTTCCTTGCAAGTGGTTCTGTAGCGACGAGTGAAGAGCAGTTATTGTCGACCTGACCCGTGTGATCATCGGATGGTCGGTGCTGATTGCCAATAAGGAAGCATCTTGCGAGAGAAGTTGCACCACCAGATCCTCTACGGGCTGCAATGCTTTGGCGCTCGGATACCGCGAGCTGAGGTGAAACGTGAAGGCAGGCGGCGCTGCGCAAGACAAGAAAAGGACTTGGCAAAAGTCGTGAGAAAGTGTTACCTATCTTCGAGTGCTGACAACATTGTCCATATAGAAGAATCACTCTGCAAAGTACTGTTATATCAATCTGTAGACGGTCGTCGAGGTCGTGAAGTACACTGCAGCCTGGCTCTTTTGTTGTGCCCGAACGAGGGAGCTTTCCACACCGAAGCTTCTGAGGAGAATCTCCACACAACGACGGCATGGCGGTGTCCACAGAACCCTATATAGGCAGTGCCTGTCAGGCTTCCAAGCCAGAGGTCAACCTTCTGTCTGCGCTCAGCCCCTCTTGCAACCAACCTCCGTCGCATGAGTGTCTGTGACTGCCGAGTGGGGCGATACTGGCTGCTTCGGGCATGTCAGAAAAGAGCCTGTGTTGACGCGATTCACGCTGAACCAAACCGATGGTATGGATATTGACTCGGAAGATGCACTGAGATATGTACAAAGTATAGCCGTTTGAAGAAGCCTGCACTCTGTATGCCATCCCGTATGCATGGGTCGACCCACAAGCACGTGGTGTTGCTCAGCCGCTGGGGACAATTAAGCTGGATGTTGTTGTCAATGAGAAGGTGCCACGCTAATGTCTGCTTGAACTGTTTACGGACAGGAGTCAAGCGTCTGCAGCTCGACATACCGCCATGTGTGCCACGGAGCCGCTGTCTTTCTTCGTAAAGGCTTGAACCATGAACAGTAAGCGCCTGAGCTTCCATGCGCCTACCGCTAAACTGGCCAGAGGCGCTGTAAGGACTGTGAGGTGTGCTAAACTACCTTACAAGTCCAGCACGTCGGTCCAGAGTGTCAACTTCCAGCTTTTTGGAAGATGAGGATGAAGACAATCCCAACTCTCAATCAGCTACAGGGATCGAGTGTCAACAGATGCTGGAAGACTATCTGTCAACTGAATCGTCTCGGTTTCCACATATGAATACCACTGCCAATCCACGAGCAGCTTCCAACAGCGAGGAACATCGGAAGAGTTTAGCCATGTGCCATGGTGATAGTGCACGCCTCGTTCGGTTAGTGGTCGGTAGTCTCATGGCTGGGCTGATCGTGTTGATGCGTTCCGGCGACGAGCTGAGGACCTTTTGCTCAACTGACGAGTTCAGCCGCTGCTCGAAGGAATAAGACTATCGCCTTTCGAACCTTACCTCTTCTTGACACTATAAGAACCTCCTACTCTCGCGCAAGATCCCTCACAATACATCTCTCGAAGTTACAATCTCCTTACCCTTGGCACAATGCGGACTGCCGCCCTCATCAACACCTTGGCCCTGGGTCTATCTGTCGTTGCTCTACCGACTGTGGACAATGGCATCGACCTCGTCCGTCGTCAGGACATCAATTTTACGCTCGCAGATGCTGTGGCCGATAGTGTTAGCACTGACGGAGCCACTAGCGATGCTGTAGTCATTGCTGCTGTCGTAGCAGATATCAATGCCAACCCCTTGCCTCAGGAGAAGAGGGATCTCGGCAGACGCGATATGAGTGGATACAGTCCTAGTGTCAACCTCGACAATGTTGCCATCAATGCTCCTCTCAACTGCAACGGAGCTGATACCTACATGGGTTCGAAGATGTGGAACGATGCCAGTGTCCCTTTCTTGGAGGATCGTTGTGCTGCCGCCTGCACCGCGCAGAGTGACTATAACTTGAAGCACCCCCCTTCCAAAGGACGCCCAAAGCTTTGTCAATTTTACAATACTTACTCTCTCCTGAAGAATGGTGTTTCGCAAGGACAGTACTGGTGAGTAAATACCTGCCTACCATAGCTTTCATCGCTGACCTGCGAAGCTCTTTGTACACTCAAGCATGGGACCCCAGCAAAGCCACAAATAGTGGTCAATGGCGAGGCAGAGACCACTACACGATCTCCAACAGTGTCATTGCAACCAACGCAACAGATTCGGGCGATGTCAGCTGTCCCCAAGATGTGCCATATTTGAGCGCTAATGGTCAAGACTTTTGTACGGCATACTTGGGTTATGTTCCGCCTGTTGCGACCAGTGTCGCCACAACGATTCCTGCTACAGCTACCCTAGACGTCACTGTGACCAGTCAGATCAGCAGTACAGTAATCCAGACCGACGTCTCGATCTACAGCTATTACACGACCACTACCGCCACAGTCCCTCTTACAGCCAACCCTGGCCCTCAGCGACGTGATATCAAGACTCCTGCTTCAGTCTCGACATGGGCTGCTTCGCGTATCTCTGCAGCCTGTTCTGCTATCATCACTGGCACAGTCTCTACGACCGTCACAACCACCGCTGCCACCCCTATCGTATCGTTGACCATGACCACCTTCCAGACGGTCCTCACGACGACGACCGTGGTAAGCCAAACTTCGACCACATCGATAAGCACTGCCGTCAGAAGCGCTCCGTACATGCCTACCGCCACCGTCAATACCGGTGGAGACTTCGAGCAAGCCGGACACGGAAACATGCCTGGCTGGCGGAAATCCTCTCCCAACCTGTCGGAAATTTACGACCAACCCTATGACGGCTCGAAAGCAGTGTAAGTGACCAAAGCTCGAACCCAATCGAACGCTATATACTGATAGCCTGCCCCTCAGGATGATATTACCCAGCTGGGGCCCCAACGATGCAGATGGAGCATCCTTGACTCTGACGCAGACGCTGACTGGCTTGTCAACCACCAGCAATCTTTACGGCTTGACGTTTGCCTACAAAGTCAGCATGAGGACAACGACTTGTACTTTGGTCGTCACCCTCGGCACCTCCACTCTGTTCAGCCAGACGTACACTTCCGCGTACCGGAACAGCAACTCGTACAAGCTGGCCAAGATCGACTTTGTCACACCGCCAAGCTCGACCGCTGACCTCACACTCGCATGGACTTGTGCGAACTCGCATGATGGCTCTAGAGTTTACCTGGATGATGTTTTTTTCACTTCGGGCACGTATAGCAGTTAGTTTGGGCATACAGGAGGCTTGATGTGTACGATCTAGAGGACAGGGTTTAGTGAGATACAGAGTCCCTCGATGATTCTAGCGGGTAGTCGATCCCAAGACGAGTTCATGGAGAAGTTATCTGGATGGCCTAAGCAAAATATTCACATGATCGAGCCTTGCAACATTCATCCGCAGTCGAGAGAAAGAGCCGATCCTGTGAGTGGGCCACTCGGATACAGTGTCAGGCTAGCTAGAGCCTTGTCAAATGTTCATCGTGCTAGGTATGGTACGATATTCGAATCCCACATATTCTATAATGTAACTTAAGTTTCGTTCTACGATCACTAATCAGATCACAATCCTCAATCCCCATCCACCCGTGAGACCTCTTGCAACCACAAAAGCCACACTAGCCAACACATACACCGCACCCGAAAATGCAATTAACCCATCATACCGCGCACCCCCTTCCTCCCCTCCTGTCCCCAAAATAGCTCCAGCAATAGGAATACCGATCAATGTTCCAAAACTCGAAATCGTAAACGTGGTACCCGTTCGTTTGCCAATATCCTCAGTCTTGCAGACTTGTTGGATGCAGACTGGAGTCAAAGAAATAGCAGATCCGGAAGAGAAGCCGAAGAGAACGGTATAAGCGATGATGGCTGCGTGGTTGGTGGAGCCTACGAGCCAGAGGAGGAAGGTGAGGAGGCAGCAGAGCGTAGATGTCACGACCATGGTGTTCAAGCGGCCGTAGCGATCAGCGATGTATCCAGGGAGCAGACGACCAGGTATAGCTGATGCATTGAGGATAGGTATAAGTGCATAAGCCAGCTTTTGTCCCATACCTGCTGCCAGAGCCTGGTCGACCAGAAAAGTGTAGGGGATGAACACCGCGAACTCCACCAAAAAGATCGCTAGGGTCACCGAAGCATACGGTGGTTCCCTCAAAGCCATGATATCAATCTTCGCTCCTTTGACCTTGTTGGGAGGTAACCTGCTCTTCAGCAGCAAGCAAGCAACAACACACAGTCCCGCACAAATAAACCCAATGATGCGTATAGCCCAGCCAAATCCAATCTTGGGCGCCAGAAACAGTATGATCAGTGAAAAGGCAAGACCTCCAGTGCCCCCTGCCGTGCAAGCAATTCCCATGGCAAAACCTCTGCGACGGTGGAAGAAGTGTCCGATGCAAGAGACTGCAGATGTGAATAAACAGCAGGTGCTCAAGCCACCGAGGACGCCGAAAGAGAGGATGATTTGGTAGTACTCTGTGCTGACTGATAAAGTCATGAGGGAGGCCACTAGGCCAATGCTGCCAGTGATCACCAGGGCTCGGGGACCATAGAAGTCGAAGAGAGGTCCGATTTGGACGCCAGCAAAGTAGAGAAAGAAGGGGAAGGTCGAAAAGATCCAGCCAACAGAGGAGGACGAGTAGCCAGCCAATTGATGCGTCGAAATCCAAGCATGATACGTCCCTAGTACATTCAATTGGCCCATACCGCTCACCATGGCGCACCAACTACCTAGAACTACTAGCCAAGCTTCCATCCCTCCTTCCGGATAGTTTTCCAAGTCATCGGGTGTGGTTGGGGTGGTTTCGCCGGAGGAAGTTTGATCATATGGCGTTGCTTTCTCGGAAGTGAGATCGTGTCGACCAGATATGTCTGATCCAGTATCTTTCTCTATCGTACGAGACTCGAGATCATTGTTTGACATATTTGTGAAGTTATCCAGAACCAGAGACGCGGTCGAGGTGCGGCAAAGCGGGCGTCGCAAGTTCCAATTCGCCTCTTCGGAACCAGAAGTGTCAGACCGGCCACGAACGATTATCAGTCACTTGACGTGAACATTGACAAGAAACAGATATTGGTAGAAAGCAGGTTCATCCTGTCGAACTTGTCGCTGACAAAACATTGCAGTCCACGGTTCGGCCGAAGTAGGAAGTCCGTAGCGGGTGTTGAACGCGGATCATGTTCTTTTTTTTTTCTTTTCTTTTTTTGCTTATCTTTCTTTCAGCTCCATGTGCAAAGACATCCCATATGTCAACTATCAGATTGCATAGTTTCTTGTGAATAACGGACAAGGCCACAGAGAGTCGACGGTACCACGTCTCTTTGTGAGAGTCTTCTGTTCTATGAAGTGACTGTGCATTTTCGTAGCTACTTCACGATACACCTTTGCACTTGGAGAGGTCGCGCATTGATCAAATGGAAGATGTCTCCATGCGCGAAGACAGAACTCAAGGACGCATGGTAAAGGTAGACAACCTTTTCGCTGTCCAGAGATCTGTACGAGAGAACCTGATGGTTTTGAACACTGCTCGTCGATTGTGAATGGCTTCTGAGAACGATACTATATTCTGCATTGTTATTTGTGGTGTTGAGCAAAGAGCATTGACGAAGACATCTTGAGAATAGCAAAAGCAATTGTCCTTCGCTCCGGCCTCCCGATCCACAACTGTTTCCTCTCAATTTATCTGTAGGCGCGTCCGATTTCTTCGTCTTCGTCTGACTCGCCATCACTCTCGACATTGTTCTCCTGCTGCTGTTGTCCCGCCCAGGTAATGTCAGGTCTGGCGTCGATCTCCTCCTTGATCGCCACATCATCACGCTGGAGCTCTTCGTCCCTAAATTCAGAAGCTGGATCTGATCTCGACGTATTCTTTGCTGCTTCCTCCTCGTCACCATCCTCGTCATCATAGTCATCTTCATTCTCCTTATTGAACTCGAGCTCGAAGCTCACCTGCTCCGAAAAATTATCCTTGCGAGTGACCTCCTGGGCTGGAATCAATGCTGCTGTATCACGATCTGGAGCGTCAAAAAGTTGAATACCAGTGGCTCCTGATCTCTCTGCACGAGCTCCCAGAATAGCGATTGCTGCTTCAGCACTAGGTCTGTTCTTGATGCTTCTTGGCTTGTCGTTGGATATGTCATCGAAGAACCAGAGGAAGGTGGGCTTGTTATCGATAGGGTTACCGAAGACAAGTTCTTGCATACGTGGCTCGATGAGTTGACCATGCTCGAAAAGGTTGTCGACAAGAGCAAATCGATCACGTGTCAAGTTGAGAGTCTGATCAACTATCGTCACACAGGTAACGTAGAGAATCAGGCTGAGCGTGTTGCTCGCTCTCTTCTCGACATCCGGAGTGGTAGCGGCTGGGTTATAGGGTCTACCCCCTCTACCAGAGTTCGAGCTCAGCGTTGATGGTTTCGTGTGTACGCTTGCTTGATAGTACCTGGCTGTGGTGTGTGGACTTGGCGGCATGAACATGGAGGTTTGGTTTGGGACAGGGGTCGTTCTTCCCAACCAGGAAGCTTGTGGCCGCTTGTTCAGGACCTGGTGACCATTGTCGTTTGCTTCATCATTGTCGGCAGATCCCTCAGCGAGATTCTTGCGTTTGCCGAGAGTTCTCTGCCTCTCACGACCAGTCTCATGTCCACGAGAGTAAGCAATAAACTGCTGAACGACGTTTTTCATGTCGAAAAACTTGGTGTCAGATGGTTTTGGTGGACGACTGATTAGTTCTGTATCGAACCATGCTGGTGGGGATAGACCATGTCGATTCACGAACAGATCAGGCCGGTCTCGAACCAGTTTGACCTGCACCGTGTGTCTCAGCTTGGCCTGAGGCCCAGTCTTAGGGAACTTCTTCGTTAGGTCAAAATGTGTTCGTACTTCTGCGACGGTGTGACCTAGCGCTTCTTTGTACTCTTCTGCTGACCAGCCAAAGAAGTTTTGGTAGAAAGCCTTGAGCGGCTTCGTGCTGCTTTCCACATGGTACTTGACGCTTTCGTGAGTCCAGGCGGAAGTGTCTTCTTCGTTTAGAGGCAGCCGAGGCGCCGTCATGATTTCTTGGGCAGGAAAGTCCTCACTAGTAAGTATGACGCGCGCGTGTGTATCGTTGTGTGTTTGTGTGTGTGTGTTTGTGTGTGTGTGCGTTTTGTTGAACGACGCTTAGTGAAGTCTCGTAGGTTGGAAAGTCAGATCGAGGTAGCCTGAGAGTGAAGTGGTTTTGTGAAGCAGCACATACAGTTCCGTGCGCGCAGTTGGCCAGCTAAAAAAAAAATTGTCGAACAATAATCACTAGGGCTGGAGTGGTGAAGGTAACGGTGAGTACGCAATCCAGCTGTGAACAACCAATGTTAGCACAAGAGAAACTCAATGCACTGTAGAGATAGCAGGAAGGTCAACTCACCAGCACTGGAGCATAGAAGAAGAACTTATGAAGATGCACAGAGTGAAGAGAGTTGATGGCAAGTCCCTCAGAGTTGGCTCGAGATGAACGGACGCAGGATGTTGTAGTCAGTTTGTACTCGAGAGGTCGGAGTCGAAGAGTTGAACAGGGAAGGCCGAGCCTGGTGCTTTTGTACCCGCAGACAACTTGCTGCGATGGCGCAGGTGCTAGGTTGAGGAAGGCACGTTGATCAAGGGCCAACCCTTCACTCGTCGAAGCTGTCAAAATTTACGACTTCGATGATCGACAAGCTGTGAATACCATTGGAATGGCGGATGCCTGAGCTTTAGATTCTCGTAGATTTTGGACAGGCGTATCTGAATTTTTACGACCATGCTACCGTTTTTCTCCCCTGATGCTTTTTCTCCCAGATTTTCCTCTCCTGGTGTACTGATAATGAACCAAAGATCCCGCTTGAACGCACGACAAAAAGCAAAAACACACTCAGAGATGCGGAGCTACCTCGTCTCTCTGTTGAAACCACGGGCTCTCATCGAAGCCTCAATAGCACTCCAGATTTCTTCGACGGTCTCGCGATCTCTCCATCTCTGTTGGGCAGTTTGACCCTCACGGTACGCGTCGATGCCAACGTTCAGCACACCTCTACCCCAGCCCTTGATTGTGTCGGGGAGAAGTTCGTTACGCCAGCCGACGTAAACACCCAAGGCATGGTTGAAGAGCTCAGCAGGCTGACTCCATTTGTAACCCTTGAACTGCCAGGCTTGGCCGGTTGTGAAGACGGCGACGACGCGATTCCAGTAGTCGGGCTTGAAGTTATCAGGCGACTCGACGAGAATGAAACGCAGGGGGCGGGTGGGTTCGATGGATGGCATGAGGCGGTTGACGTGGAGGATGTTGAGAGTGGTTGATGTGGTCGAGGTAGGAGGGGTATAAAGACCGTCCATG
>Ga0268250_10000757_pt1 | contig 14733 bp, 20 predicted proteins | sample AgamicAsSfe_FD_200448 | JGI IMG/M metagenome (GOLD analysis project Ga0268250, IMG submission 200448) | Agave microbial communities from Guanajuato, Mexico - As.Sf.e (v2) (version 2) | ecosystem: Host-associated > Plants > Phyllosphere > Phylloplane/Leaf | place: Guanajuato, Mexico | collected... | reverse complement strand
TTCAGTAGTACAGGTTGTACAACCTCGCTTAGGATCGTGCAGCAAAGCCACCCGATTGTCGCCTCGTCTTGCCCGGTCCTGCTAGTGCCCCGTCTTCGCTCTCATCGTCATCACTTGCCAAATCCTCCAACCCGTACGTGCCACTAGCCCTTCGGTCCTGACCGCTGCCGCCATGCTCAACATCATAGTTGTGGAATAGCTTTCCACGCTCACTTGCGTTCCCAGCGGGACCACTCAGGCTGCCATTACTGCGACGTGGATACTCTCCGCTTTGCCGCGACTGCATGCTGTGTCGAGTATTGAACGCGCTGATTGTGTCGGTGGGAACCGCTTCATCGTCGCCGTAGACTCCGAGGGACTTCCGGCGTTCGGCGCGTTGGGCTAGGAGCTGGTGACCTTCAGGGTCATCTCGGGAGAGATTGAGTAGGTAAACACCGGTGAAGATGATGAGGAACCCGCAGAGAAGAGAGATCGTGTTGACGGCGTCGGTAGTGTTGAAGCCACCGAAGAGGATAAAGGAAGCGGTCAGGGTGGCGGTGGTGAAGGTTACGTAGTAGAGTGGGTTGACGCTAGGTTGGTGTCAGTAAGGTGAGGTACAATGTCCCCTCATGTATACTTACATATTTGTCGAGAATTGACTCAGAGCTTTGTTGAAATAGTTCATCTGCGTCAGAATACAGACGACCACCACAATGATGAATACATATGTCGACGGATGCGTGAATTGATTGCTTCCGCCCAGAGTGAGTTTCAAGGCGATACCAAATGCCTTGATCGACATGACGGAGACGGAGCCAACTGTCGAGCAGATGGAGATGTAGACGAGAGGGTTCTTGCGACCATATCTTGGCGCAACGCGATAAATCATGACGCTGGCAAATGTTGCCACGAACACGATGTAGAATAAAAAGCCTGCACAAAGTTGGACCGCGTGTTTCTGAGTAAAGGTAAACCAAGCACATACCTGGCTGTACTGCCAAGTTGAGAATCTCATCAACAGTTTCGATATCTCTATCCGGCGGCGCATGCAGAACAATGACCACTGACCCTATCAAGCATGTTGCGCAGCCGAGCTTGCCCAACGTTCCAAGCTTTTCGTTCAGAAAATATGATCCTAGCACGGAGCTGTTATTGATCAGCTATACTGCTCCCTCTGCTTTCAGCACGACTGAACTTACCCTATCAGAACACTCAACGCTCCCAGTGGCGTGACCAGAATCGCCGGTGCGAATGCATATGCAGCAAAATTTGCTATCTCGCCAATGATCACTACAAGGTATCATTAGATGTGTCATCTGGCAGTCTCCTGGTCGTGCATACATGTTATTATGCCACCCCACCATGTCGGATTTCGTAGGTATGAGAAACCATCTCCTTCAAACCCGTGTTTTGCCGCGGCTTCGTTCAGACCCTGTTCCCAGAGTCAGACGTCCTGCTTCATATGCGCTCGCTATTCATATGTCCAAGGGCGAGGTCGTGGCGGGGACAGTCTTACTTTCTTCGTGATAACGAAACTAGTACCTGCAGCAGTACTCTAGTCAGACATGCGTAGGACATGGCCAAGATCTTGACCTGACGTACCAATTGCTAATGTCGATGTTATGGCCAGCGCCAGTCCAATGTATCTAGTCTTTGCATTAATGTTCCATACTCATTCCGGAGTGTGCCAACAAGCTGCAACCACAAGCCTCGTTCCACATGAGTGCACGTACTTGTCTTCCACCATATTCTCAAATATCTGTAGATGTTCTTGCGTCTCTTCTGCCTATTCTTGCAATGTTGCGCTAATACGTAGTCCTATATGTGGTAATGCGTCGAGCGAGTGATCTAGAATGTCCGGACGTCTTCGTAACGACCCAAATGCCAAGTATACGAGTAGAGAATGGGTGTGAGATGCGCTCTCCAGAGAGTTTAGGTATCGACCAGCGACTTTATAGGAAGAGCAGGAGACGTGACGTAGTTGAGGTGATGTCTGAGCGCGCACAAAGGAATGTCAGGAGAACTTCGCGCAGGATTGGTGACTCGTTCGCAAGGTGTGACCGTGGACGCTGGTAGGGTGTGTGGCAGAAGTGGTAAAACGCGAAAAGAAAACAGTGCCGTGCTTTCCAATGGGGCCAGGAGTTGTCGTATCGTCAAACGTCCTGTTTCGGAAAGGTTTCGTGGACCTATCACGTGATCACAGAAACGCCATTACAGGTAGGAGCAAAAGTCTAAAAACCTCCTGGGGAGAGTGGCGAGTGGCCCATTGATTCTGCTCACACTTTTGGTTTGAGCTGGTATACTAGTAAGCTAGATTGACCACTACGACTACATGCTCGCCTTCCCGCCATCCCGCTATAACACAATACCACGCCCGAGTCCTGCCATTTTGGAGTTTCTGCTCATGCACCGCCTGGTACAGCACCACCTTCCTACGCCTGCCTGCCCTGCGGCTTGAAAGAACATAGAAGTACAGAAGGGGGTATTCGGCAGAGAATAAAGCAATCCAGTGATTCGTTCCGAGAAAATTCCACCACGAGATAAGGAAAAGGAAGAGAATTGATGAGATGAGAAACAATAATGTCCTCATCCCCACTTACCGTGACAACGCAGCATCTGCTCTGCTCCAGCGCTGTGTTGTTTTGTTGTATTGAGTCGAACTTCCGGAGAGCCCCTTATGTCTCTGTTGTTGAGCCCGAGCCTGGCTGCGAATGATGCGATGCCAGCTGTTGCTTCTTTGCTGGGACACTGACATTGTCTTCATCCTCTGGTCGTGATCGTTTCGAATGACTCAAAGCATCTATGGCCGGGGCCGGAACCGAGACTGCAGCGTCTGTCGCTTCGATGTGATCTTCAGTTTCTTTGACAATGTCCTCGCCGTCGAGATTGTCGTCGAAGTCATCTTCGAGGTCCGAGAGTCCATCGGCATGTGAATGAATTTGATCCTGCTCCTCATGGTCGACTTCCTCGAGTACTTCGTCAACAGCTTGTATCTGTTCGAGGTCGTCCTTATTGTCCTCGTGTTCCTCTTCGAGATCAAGAAAGTCGTCTTCATGTATTGGTGGTGCAGGCTTCGCGGCTTCTAGCGATGGCAGTGCACTATCGTCGACCTGTAGATTGGCCTCTTCCACTTCTTCTCCAAGATCGTCCTCATGAGACTCGGGTACATCGACTATCTTTTCCACAGCTTGTATGTCCCTTGTGTCAGCATCTGCTTGAGCATTGGTTTCCTCATGCTCATAAAGTTCTTCAGCCGGGACAAGATCAGCAGCTATAAGGCCATCAATCGTGTCATCCGCGTCATTTATGATCAACGCATCTTCATGTGTCGATACTTCGCCAGGGGTGTCTTCTGGTTGCTGCGCAATCTCGTCTTCTTGCACTGCAGCATTGACGGCCGAGGTGTCTTCTGTTTCGACAGCATCTAGATCTTCTTCATCATCTACTGCTTGTTCTGAGTCATACTCCTTCAAAGCTGAACCGAAATCCACTTGGGATAGTCCCTTTCCTGCTGCCACCGCTTCACCAAGCGCTTGCATACGAGTGCTGAACCGAGTTCTGGTTGACAATGTCACGTACAGCGGAGTGGGATCGTCCGCACTGTCATTCAGCGAAAGTTGCACAAAGATATTCAAGACGTCCGCGAGTGTAAAGGCAGTTGCATCAAGCGAGCCCTGGAGAGAAATCAGCACATGCGCGTGACGAGGGTGCGAAGCGTGTGACTTACCTCAATCAAAGTGAGCCCTAGTTCAGCGAAGTCCATCTCCAGAAGCTCTTCCTGATGAATAGAATCGCCGAGTTCTGTTCGACATGCGGAGAGCACTTCCTGCAGATTCGCGCGCTGTGTTGGGTCACATTGATAAAAGCACGTTGCTGCTCGTGAGAAACTGTCGAGCTCGGTATCTGAGATGAAAAAAACTATTGGAGGTCGATCATCACGAAATTGTGCCTCTTCATCGTCATGAAGAGCATGCAGAGCATCGCGCACGTGGTCGAGAGATTCAGGGTTTCTATCATTACTATTCGCCTCAATGCCTACATCTTCATTTGTGTTGAGGCCATACTCCTCTTCATGAAGCTCTTCCGCAGGCATATTAGCAGCAAGTTCAAGGGACATTTCGTGCGAGTCATGATCATTGATGGATCCGGATGGCGACATGAGCTTCGACGCTGTGCCGACCACGGGGATGCTTTCTTCATCAGCTTGGGCCTGGTCGTCATCGCAATCGGGGGATGGGGTCGTCTCATCAGCTTGTGATGCATCCTCTTCTACTTGACCATCATGTATATCTGCATTGTGCTCGGCGTCGATGTCAAAGTCCCCGATGTGATCATAATCGATAGTACTGTCCTCAACGGAAACTTCGGCTTGGGGCACAGTTGTGGGAGAGTGGTCATCATAGGAATCAATGACAGCTTCGACTAGCTCAGTGTCGCCTTCGGCATCGAGCCCAGCATCGAAAAGCTGTTGATCTCGAAGATCTTGAGCATCTTGCATTATGGCCTCCTGGTCAACGTGTTCGTAGTCAATGTCGTCAATCATCTCATCGTCATCTGCCATAGCCAATTGTTCATGGACGTCATCATCATGCATGTAATCGTCTGTGCCGATACGACTGGCTTCGTCGCCGAGATCGATATCAATATCAAGGTTGTCTTCTGGGTATGGATGCTCGACGTCAGAAGCTAGCTCCATTTCGTCGTCTTGTTGTGCAAATATAGGGAAATGTACTGCCGACACAGACATAGACGCCGATCTCAAACGCAAAATGGGGAATCAGGCGCGGGTAAAGATTCGGCGCAAGCCGTCGAGCGTGCTGATACGTGGGATATGCTGATGACGACCCTTTGTTTGCAGGGATTTAGTCTATGGGCGGGGATGATTCAGTAAAGTTGTGAAGAAAACGTGGCGGGAAGGCAGCGGGTCGGGTTGAACTGTTTTCGTGTGAAAGTCGTGATTAGTCTGCTATAGTTGTTAGTATTCAGGGGAGGATATCACGGTGACAGCGGCAAAGCAGCTAGCGGCGGCGAAGTGGCTATGGTGTTAGTCGGCGGTGGTTGTGGTAGTTGGCGTAGTTTCACAAGGAGAGCTGGGCGAAAGTGAAATCTGATTCAGGGCTAGCATATCACGTGACCTCTCCCTCGTCGCGTAGAGGACAAGTGATGCCATAACGAAGACCACATTTAGGAGGACATAGTAGTTTCACTATCGGAACTCGTGCACTTCAGCCAGTCATACACGCCCTCAGATCGATCAAAGATGGTTCGCTCCTCCTGCTTATCCCTCCGGCGATATCTCGCTGCTTGCTAACACAGAACAGGTTATCCTCGCAGCGTCAATATGCACTCGCGGTGGGAAAGCCGTCCTCTCTCGACAGTTCCGAGAGATGCAGCGTTCGCGAGTCGAAGCATTGCTGGCATCGTTCCCTAAGTTAGTCGGTGCTGGAAACCAACATACCACAGTGGAGCAGGACAATGTTCGCTATGTCTACCAACCCCTGGACGAGCTGTACATTGTCCTCATTACGAATCGCCAATCAAACATTCTCCAGGACATTGACTCATTACATCTCTTCGCACAAGTGATCTCGAGTATCTGCAGGAGCTTGGATGAACGCGAGATACTGAGGAATGCCTTTGAGCTGTTGAGCGCATTCGATGAGCTCGTAAGCACTGGCTACAGGGAAAACTTGACACTCGCGCAAATCAAGACATTCTTAGATATGGAAAGTCACGAAGAGAGGGTGGCAATGATCATCGAATCGGTATGCCTGGTCTTCAGCGCTCGGAAGCATTTAGCACGACTAATGAGGCTAGAACAAACAACTCGAAGCCAATGAGCAGCGCAAGCTCAAAGCGAAGCAGCTCGAAATGCAACGACGAGACCAAGTCCGCGCGGGTGCTGCTCGTGCGGCTAACATGCCGAGAACACCTACATATCCTACCTACACTCCTCCAGCACAACCGACGGTATCAGAAAACATGGACAGCTATGCTACGGAAAAGAATCGCAAGGTATCAACCGCTCCACTTGGTAAGGGAATGCAGCTTGGCAAGAAGCCACGTACTGCAAACATGTTTGATCAGGTGCGAGGTGATCTCGGCACAGAAGAGGAGGTTTCCGCACCACTCGTGTCGACCCCGGCACCGGCACCAGCGAGAACAGCTACCAGCTCTGTTGGAGGTACAGCGCTTGATGGTCAAGAGCCCATCCACGTGATACTGGCAGAAACGATCAATGCTCGCTTGTCCCGTGAGGGCTCTCTCGAAGCCATGGAGGTTAAGGGAGACCTCCACCTGCGCATCACCGATCCGGCACTCACACAAGTCAAGCTGGCGTTGCATGCCCCTAACCGGGAAGGAGTACAATTCAACACACATCCAAAGGTTGATAAGCCACTTTTCACCAACTCAAAGACTGTACAATTGAAAGAAGCTGCACGGGGTTTCCCAGTGAATCAATCTATCGGTGTGATGCGATGGCGATACCAGGCTCCAGCCGGAGGTGCGGGTGCTGCATTACCAATTACTTTCACATGCTGGGTCAATGAGGGCTCTACCGGCAACTACAGTATCACTGTCGAGTACGAGTTAACTGGCAACGACACCTTACAAGACGTTGCTGTGACAATTCCATTTGCTGGAAGCGAGCCACAAGTTGCGAGCTTCGATGCAGCGTATGAAGTCGCAGGCGACGCTCTTGAATGGAACATTGGCACTGTCGATGAAGCGAACTCGGCCGGATCATTTGAGTTTGAAGCAGAGGCAGACAGCGACGAGGGTTTCTTCCCGATGAGTGTACGATTCTCAAAGACAGCGCCGTTCATCGAGGTCGATGTGAGTCTTCTTATCTGTCATGCTTGTCTTGTTCATTCACTAACATGCTTTCTAGGTCTCATCGGTGACATTGATAAATGAAGGTCAGGACGTGTCATTCTCGAAGGAGGTCAAATCGAGGGCGGAGAATTATGTGATTGTATGATAGCATAGTCTTTGATTGAAGAATACATATTCACAGTGCTACTCATGATGTAATCGAAGCGTTACGACGCCTCCCTGCTGGTAGTGTCTTTGGAAGGACATGTCACAAAATGGTTGTAGAAAGGGGTACAAGTCCAAAAAGAGTCCAAAAGTGGAGCCTGCCCACGACAGCCCCAAAATCACCATCTCGATAATCTCATTTTCTTTGCTTTGCGACGAAGACGTGATTCCCAACGACAAACCTCCATCCCAAACTCGCCCAATATGTGTATGTCTCATCCACTACACTCGCTGTCAGCGCTGCTCAAGAGCCCTCGCTGATGTAAGCAATTTTTCTGTAGCTCTCGTCACCGGCGAAAAGTCGAACTTCCAGTTCATCCTGCGTCTCCTCAACACCAACGTCGATGGAAAGCAGAAGGTCATGTACGCCCTCACCAAGATAAAGGGTGTCGGTCGCCGTTACTCCAACTTGGTCTGCAAAAAGGCCGATGTCGACTTGAACAAGCGGTATGTCAAGAACTCACACCTATCCTTGGATCTTGTCGTGGCGCGAGGAATCGCACAACGCAATAAACATCAATCAAGAAACAGCCACTAATACATCCACCACACAGCGCCGGTGAACTCACCTCCGAAGAGCTCGAGCGCATCGTCACCATCATCCAGAACCCTCTCCAGTACAAGATCCCCGCATGGTTCCTCAACAGACAGCGCGATGTTGTCGAGGGTAAGGACGGCCAGGTCCTCGCCAACGGTGTCGACTCCAAGCTCCGTGACGACCTCGAGCGTCTCAAGAAGATCCGCGCACACAGAGGTCTCCGTCACTACTGGGGTCTCCGTGTCCGTGGTCAGCACACCAAGACAACCGGCAGAAGGGGTCGCACTGTCGGTGTCAGCAAGAAGAAGTAGATGTGTGTTGTTATTGTGGTGTGGTGGTAGTGGCTGCGCGTGGGGAGGATTCGAAGATGGATGCAGGTGTGGGTGGGATGGTTGGACGAATTCTGATGGAATATGCTGCAGAGACAGCTATCTGGACTGCATCGTTCGACGGCTGGACGAAGAAGAGTCTGGCGAAGAAGGCTTCAAAATTTCAGATCTCGATGCGACCATGACTACACCTTCTCACACAGCCCTCGTGCTTGCCACTTCGATCAACCATCCTCTTTCGAGCTTCAAGTGCTAATCATGACTGGAAACATTCTGAACTTCCCCTTCAAGGCCAATGCAGGCTCGCAACAGAGAACGGCCCTCAATATCATAATGCCTCTCCCTTGTGTATGCTAAGAAGGCTGTATGCTGATGTCTTTCCTCGTGTTGCACATTCTGCTCGAAGCAGCATCAAGGTGTTGTCCGTCACATTTATCAGTCGTAGCAACGTGAATGAAGCCACCAGCTAGCTTCAGGAAGTGTAGTGGTGAGAGATAGTCCACCCACATTGAGACACTTGCGTCAGAGTCCTACATTCAAGAACAGTTGACTATACCTATCGCACCTGATTTATGTCATCTGTCTTCCGTCCTCTTCAGCCCGATTCAAGCCCACCTCTTCCTTTCTCCTCACACCCGGCCGTGACTCACGAGCCACATTGCTCAGTTCACGCACTCACAACTTCCTCGCCACCCAAAACACTGGCCGATATATATTCTGCAACATGCTCTCCGGATCCTGCACATACCCCGTCGCCAGTCGTCCAGTCTCATGCAGCTCCATCGTAAATCCAGCCATCTCCACGAGCTTGATGACTTCGTCTTCGGTCAGTTGGATGCTGCCGCCTGTTGTGCCGATGCGTGGCGGTCTCTGCTGATCCTGTTTGGTGTGGTGGCTCGAAGCATGATCCGTATCCGAGGAGTGTATGTGCGGCTCCTCCTGGGGATGTATAGGCGGTTCATCCTGCTCCTGCCCTGGTGATTCGCCATCACTCTTCCCATTGTCAAAGTGCCACAGAAGTGGTCCGACATTGATCCAGTAGCCTCCAGGTTGCAGACAGCGCTTCACAGTCTCAATATAAAGCAGGACGTTCGGCGCCGTGTCTACGAAGAAGACCGTAGTCACCGCATCGAATGCCTCTTTATGCTCGTTTCCCTCGTCACCCTCGCCATACACAGCAACGAAGTCTCCTGTCGTCATAGTCATACTGCCTTTGAATGGCGCATGACTGCCGGGATGAACGTCTGGTATCAGCACAGCACGCAGCTGTGTAGCGCGTGTGTGATGGTTCGAGAACGCCGTGGCAAATGGGTACAGACTGAACTGCTCGGCACGTGACGTGCTGTTGAGCATGAGTGACGAGGCGAGGAGGGCGTGATAGGAGAGTTCATTGCCATGAGCTTCGTAGCCTGCAAGAGCGAGCTCGAAGACGAGACGGCCGAGTCCCGCTCCAGGAACGAGGACGCGTGGGGGGGACTTTGTGGACGCTGACTTGCTCGATGGAGGATGACCGAAGCGCTGATGCAGAGCGAGCAGGACGGGACCGAAGCAAGCAGTACGTTCAGCCACGCCCTCGGCACTCCAGTCGCGGTAGAGCTGGTGCAATGTGGAGCGCGCTTTGTCCAGGTCGAGCTTGGTGGCTGTGTTGTGCCAATCTGGAGTTGTATTATTTGCACCAGGTGCGGCATTCTGCAAGCCCAGTGATTCCAGGCCACACTGGATAAGAGCATCAGCTATTATTGAGTTTGCATCAATGGCATCGTCGACCTTGTTCAGGGTTTCAAGGAAGGAGAAGGGCGGCGCTGCTAGAAGCTCCCATTGCTCTCGCGGAAGAGCATAGAATTGCTGACGCCGGACGTGAGTTACGTTGAAGTGGGCAGCACGGCGGTATCGTCTGCGATGGGACGACTGTGTCAGACGTCAATGGATTGGTATCAAATGGCAAGGTAAATATTGACCGGAATGAGTCAAGGACGGAGAAGAGATGCTTCTTTTCTTCCTCGTCCTCAAACATGTCACCATCACCGTCCCATATATCTGCCTCGCTCATGTTGTCTATCAATCAGAATGACTGTACCGACAACCCGTCAATCTATTTGTCAGTGGTCAGTGGTCGTAGAAGAGACAACGAATGAGTGCGGGGTGATTTCCATTGGCCTTTGACCCCGCCACGTGCATTGACTTCTTTTCAACACATCGTCACATCGTTCTTGAAAATAGAACACTTCACTTTCCACAACATTACCAAGATCCAGACAGTACTCACTACATACCACCGCAAACATGCCTTCCTACAAGCTCCTCTGCCTCGAGAACCCTCTCCTCGACATCCAAGCTGAAGGGTAAGCTCCCCTCCTCCAACCCCACTAGCCCCTCGCTACCACCACTAACACCCACTCCTCCCTCCTCAGCACCGACCTCCTCGCCAAATACGACCTCAAGCCCAACGATGCCATCCTCATCGACCCCGCCAAACACGCCTCCATCTACGACGACCTCCTCGCCCGCAACCCGCACCTCCTCGCCGGCGGCGCCGCCCAAAACACCGCCCGCGGAGCCCAGTACCTCCTCCCCGCCTCCTCGGTCCTCTACCTCGGCTGCGTAGGCACCGACGACGCGGCCTCAACCCTCGACGCCGCCTGCAAGAAAGCCGGCCTCGCGACCGAATACCTGCGCACGCCCGACCACCCGACCGGCCGCTGCGGCGTCGTCATCAACGGACACAACCGTTCCATGGTCACTGACCTGGGTGCCGCAAACCACTACACGTTGGAGCACCTCCAATCCAAGCCCATCTGGGCGTACGCCGAGCAGGCAGAGGTGTTTTACGTCGGCGGATACCACTTGACTGTCTCTCCGCCCGCTGTGCTGGCACTAGGCGCAGAGGCGGCGAAGCGCGACGTCCCGTTTGTGTTTGGCATGGGCGCGCCGTTCATTGCGCAGTTCTTCACGGAGCCGCTGGATAAAGTGTGGGCGTACTGTGACTACACGTTTGGGAATGAGACGGAGGCGACTGCATGGGCCGAGGCGCATGGGTTGGAGCATAAGACGACGAGTGCCGGGGATATCAAGGAGATTGCGAAGGCGATGGCGTTGTTCAAGAAGGAGAACAGCAAGCGTGGACGGACGTGCATCATCACGCAGGGCACGGAGCCAACTATCGTGGCTGTTGCGGACGGCAAGGGTGGTGTTGAGATCAAGGAATTCCCTGTGCACGTCATTGGCAAGGAGGAGATTGCCGATGCGAATGGAGCTGGAGACGCTTTTGCGGGCGGATTCCTTGCCGGGCTTGTGGAGAAGAAGGATCTGGCGACGTGCATCGACATGGGCATGTGGCTGGCAGCGAAGAGCTTACGCGAAATTGGGCCAAGGTACTGTGATAATACTGAAGCACTTCCTCCCTCTACACTCTCCAGCAACTACACCTGTACCAGCAACCTCAAACAAACACATCACTAACACCTCTCCAGCTTCCCCTCCACCAAGGAGTCCTACAAGCCTACATCCTCTTCCACCTAGACGGCCTCCTCTGCCGCGTTTCATGTCCTTCAACGAACATCATCGACGCCTCTTCAGTAGTCGCGTACGAGTACGAAAAAAGTGTTATTGCATGGCCAGGCGTTTCCACAGAGTCTTGAAGTCCCGCTTCTCCGTTCAGGGGAGCAGAAGGAAGAAGCGTTTTGCTTCAACAGCAACAGCTTACGAGCTGATGTGGGCATTCTTGTGTTGGCAAGCCTAGTAGATAGCTAGAACTGAGGACGTAGAGTCTTCATTGTCATTGATCTTATTGGTCAGTCCGCAACTTCACCTCACTTTATTGGCCTTGGTCTACCGGATCCAATGCTGCCAATCGGGTTTGCCGTAGGTGTTGTCGGAGTTCCCGTGAAGGAGCCTTGACGGTCAAACATTGGTGATGTTAGCCCGCCATAGCCTGCGCGATCTGGCGTTCCCCAGCCATCGCCGCCAAGTAGAGGACTTCCGTTGAAGCTCATACCTCGAGCCGGCTGGCTGTCTCTGCGCGTGATAATTTCGCCGAATGTGCCATTACCGAGACTGTTGTTGAGGAGTGATCGACGGCCTGGTCGCATACTATCAGTAGGCGCGAAACTGCTCCAAGTGTTATCAGGCATCCATGGAGATGTGATGGAATCATTAGAGTTCATCCTTGAGTGTCCACCGAGACCAGGTGGTACCAGGGGCGCAGAGTGACCAGACGTTCCAGGACGAGAATTTGTAGGCTGAGGTAGCTGCTGCGGCGTTCCCCATCCAACATATGCAGTTCCTCCGATAACGGGAGAACGTGGTGCTTGAGCGAGCTTAGGCGAGTGTGGTCCTAAAGGAGACATCCCAAGCCCAGGAAGCAAGCCAGGAGCAGGTCGAGGAGAGCGTGCTGTCAACGAGTTTGCAGTGCTGACTTCGAGTAGATTCTGTACGCTATTGATCCTGTTCAGAAAAGGAGAACTACTGTTGTGCGAAGGAGGCGTGGCTGGACTCTTGCGGTAAGGAGCTTGTAAGATGTCTGGCGGTGAATCTGTTTCCTCATCAGCACCGACCAGACTATCTACCATCGCATTCGCCTCGAAGTCGTCTTCCAGATCTTCGTCCGCTTCGGGGACAGAGATAGGTAACTCTTCGTGTCCATTTGATGGTTCCGGGACCAGAGTCTGCTCGAAACCAGGAGGAACTCTGACGGAGGCATCTTGCGATGCAATGATTTCTTTACGCGGAGCATACACGAACGCAGCACTGGTCCCTTCTAGCTCAACAGGCGCACGCTAACACTTGAATTAGCAACTAGAAAACCCGATGACGGAATGAACACACCTCATTGACAGCGAACCCCACACCTACTGCCAGTAAATCTCTGATACGTGCTAGCATTTCTGTCGATCCATTTCTGTGCTGAGTAGGGACCTCGTGCCACTTTGTCCTTAGCTCGGTGCCGTCAAACCACACAGCCCTGTTCTCATCACAATGTAGTGCTATGAGACCAATGGTATCCTCGTCTTCGCTGAGCATGTAAGCTAGAGGCTGAGGCAAATGTTGTGGAGGAAATGTTGCGTTGATCATGCTCAGAACTTGTGCATAGCAGGTCCAAAATTTTGCCTGTAGTGGCTGAAGATTGACGTCGATGTTGTTGGAGAGCACATCCGCATTACGGGACAACCAAGAACTGTAAAGACGAAGCACAGGCAAGATGCGCTGCATACTCGGTGTAACTAATGTCCCCAGTGATTCTGGCTTTACTTCCTTTGAGCGAATTTTGCCCAGCTCCGTGGCGAAAACACGAAGAAGTGTAAGGTGAGTTCGGATGTTGAGCCTCAAGAAGAACAGATAGGACTGCATGGTCTCAGGATTACCTAAACAGCTTGATTAGTCTCATATGCAGAGCCCAAGGAGAACTCGATGCATACCTTCTGCTCTCATCAGACGCTCCTGCGCGGCGTGACCAGCTGCGATATTAATGATGACAAGCTTTGTTGGCGAGTTGTCAGTGTCCTTTGTTGTGAGGTTCGTCTCCAGTTGTGTGATCACTTCAGTCTCAAGCTCTTCGCGCTCGGAGAAAGACTTTCCGTGATAGAATATCGAGATTAGTCGGAGATACAACGCAATAAGTCCACTAGGTAGCCCTGCTCCGGCAGTCATAGCAGGGGTAGTACTGAGCTCATTTGCTTTCCAAGCAGCACTGATCTTGTAGAACGCCCGTCTAAGGTTATTTTCGGCTTGTGGATGTGGTTCTTCGGATGAGAGCGCGCGATACAGCTGATATGTAGCACGGAAAAGATTACCGTCCGACAATGCAATGACCGCAAGCTGGTTGTAGGACAAGCCCGAGCTCGGCAGAATAGTGACAGCTAGATCGTAGAATCCAATCGCAGGACCCCAATTACGCTCCTTACCAGAAAGCTCAGTTTCACGGTAGCGAGACAAATCGCCTAGATGGATGAGAGTCGTATGCAGAGATTGCAACAAATGTTCACGGCTTGCTCTTTGTTGTCGAGGCGTACCCTTGGATTGGACTGCAACTATATAAGCACGAGCATGAGAGACACTCGCAACACATCTCGGAAGGACTCACAGTCATTGCCAACTTTTTTGGCAGCTCGCTCGAGTTCAGGTACGTCGCCATGGACCGATGCCAGTTCGCGTATATAGCCCCTGTAGAACTTTTGAGCATTCTTGATGAAGCGCAGATAACTGCCTTCGAGTTTGCGTCGAGCAACAGCTGAAGGCTCCTTGGCCGTCCTCAACTACACGTCTTCTTAGTCTTGATTGTTCTTCACCTTGAATTCCGACCTTCCTCACCTTCTCTAGTGCCGCGCGGTAGTATGTATTGACTTTGATATGGGTATCCCAGAGGCGATTCTCAGCTTCCTGTGTGATGGCAGACTCGAAATCATAGAGAAGGGCAGTACTGCAAGCGGCGCATATCCTGATAGCGTATCAGTACAGGCTAGTTTTCCGGTATACACATAATCCTATGGGCACGGACTTGCTCAATGTTTCCTCAACTTGTGAGTATGAGACGTTATTCACAGCCAGCTGTGATTGTAGCTGCTTTTCAAGGTTGCGGGAGGTGCTTTATGGAAATTCCGAATCAGTATAACCGCCTCGACACTCCAATGACAAGAATCTTTATGAGGTATGCCTACTCGATTGACTTCTCCACAGTAATGTCCATAATGTAAGGACTCTTCTTTCATTTGGCGGACTCTTAGAGCGCATGAGACTGGGCTGTCAAGCGAAGGCGAATAGCGTGAGTACCGGAGTGGTTGCAGCAGCCATGCTGATATACCCAGAGACCCTGCTGAAGCGGGACCGGCGGTCCGCGGGAGGCGCAAAGTA
>Ga0268250_10000755_pt1 | contig 14738 bp, 12 predicted proteins | sample AgamicAsSfe_FD_200448 | JGI IMG/M metagenome (GOLD analysis project Ga0268250, IMG submission 200448) | Agave microbial communities from Guanajuato, Mexico - As.Sf.e (v2) (version 2) | ecosystem: Host-associated > Plants > Phyllosphere > Phylloplane/Leaf | place: Guanajuato, Mexico | collected... | reverse complement strand
AAAAAAACCTTTCGCATCCGGAGCAACCTTCATAGCTTCTTGATGACGGCAAGGCGAAAACGAAGGCTGTTGGAAAATTGGCTGTGGATCGATGCACTGTCGATCGACCAGACGAACGTTGAGGAGCGTAATCATCAAGTACAGCGAATGGGCCTTATCTTCTCTCGGGCCGAAGAAGTGCTATCATGGCTTGGAGATAGTCCTAACATTGCTGCATATCTACACAGGGCTGAGGATGCCTATATTCAAGGCGAAGGCTTTGATTCAGAATATCTTTACTCAGGAACCATCGAATATCATCAAAAAGTCGAGTTCCATCAATCTGAATATTGGAGGCGGGCTTAGATCACACAAGAAGTGGCGCTAGCACGTCAGGTCACAATATGCGCCAACCTTGCGGAGATGACTTTCGAGCGTTTTCCAACTACATATTACGACAGCCTACCGCCGGATCACGATTTGAGATCTGCACAAGGTATAGGGTTCAAAGGTCGAAGTCTTATCCACTTGATCAATTGGTTCAAGTCCAAGCACTCACACGAACGGCGAGACTGCATTTATTCCCTGCTCGCTCTATGTGGTGAGGGCTTCAATCTCCAGGTCGACTACAACAGCTCAGAGGTGAAACTAGCAGAAAAAACACTAGCGTGCTGCAAGCAGTCATTTTGCTTGTGTTCTATCAAGGTTGTTGGGTATGCGCTGGATATCGAAGAACACCGTTCCTGGGATTGTGTGGACCAAACCTTGGATCTATCCTCCGAAGCTTTCGCATATATGACCCTGCCTATCGTTCGAAGCGCTCCTCTTTCGTGGACACACTATGATGACCCAGACGACTATCAAACTTCTCGGGCAAATCTATGCGTCCGACACGCTGGTAGCGCTTGCTATCAACTTTCACGCGAGGAAGAAATGTGTGTCTTTCTTGACCCCAAAGGTGATGCTCTAGTCGTTATTTTCCCCAAACAGATTTGTCCATCCTCAGGTGCTGTACTTCTTGAGATTAGGACGAACATGAAATCCTCTCATTCCGTGCTGATTGCATGCGATTTGAATGGACGGAAAGTGAAGAGACGTCTGGTGAATGGTATCACTATCAGGCTTTTGGGCGATATTTGTCAGGTCTTTTTCTCATTTCAACTCTTGCTTATCTTTAATGAGGCATTAGACATTCCTAGACCATGCGATCGTGTCGTCTTACAGGGGACTAGAAGGGCAAAATATCTTAGTGAGCCTTTGCTGAGCCTCTGCTCTTAGGAAGACTGCTCGTCGGACATGCTCCGTTGTTTCAAAGTTCAAAGACAGTCAGCATCAGATCAGATGGATGCCAATAATTATCCAACCATTCTATACCACGAATCCTTCCTTTCGGATGTATAACTACACCAGAGGATTGGTCTCATATTGCTGTTCTCTTTCTTGTCATATAAGTATATATATCATCCCTTTCCAACAGGCTCTTACACGCATAGGCTCTCGGAAGTTCAACGTTTTTTCATCGGCTCATACAAGCCGTCCAGAAAAGGAAGAGAGCTATGTGGTACACATTGCACGCATGTTTCCTCATTAGTGATCCTGCGGTAGAGTAGTGGAAACGCATAGTATGAAGATTGACATGACACGGATATAAATTGCTGTATATCGCTATAACTCTTCTGGTTGCCTTTGTACAACAATGCAATACTGTGCGACCATTCAATCTCGGTGATCACCACGGCAGAGTGGTTCCATCCCAGTTCTGGAAAGTCCCAGAAAGGTTCCTATCGGCCTTATCCAGCGTGCTCAAAACACCGTTCACGCTCTGCTCAACAGTAATAGCGCCAGCAGCCTTAAGCGCCTCGGGATCAGCCATAGCGCTACCCATATCCGTCATGACCAAGCCAGGGTGGGTGACATACGATGTCAACCAAGACTCTTCGAAATGGATCCTAGCGAAAGCCCAGTTCAACGCCGCCTTACTAGCACCGTATGGGCTGAAAACCTGCGGGAATCCAGCGAGCATTGCTTGAGCGCCCATGCTGCCAATTACAGTGGAAATTCCGAGGTAGATGGGGTTGCCAGACTTGCTGGCTTGTAGCAGGGGCTTGACGGCCTGGAAGAGAAGGATGGGGCCGATGGTGTTGACGGCAAAGTGATCGCGGAGCGCGTCAGATGAGGTGTTGATGATGGTAGTACCTGAGTGTGCGATTCCGGCATTGGCGATCACAACGTCGAGCGAGGTGATACCATGCTTGGATTGAAGTTCGGCGACAGCGTTCTTGGGGTCCGCTTCGTCAGAGGAGTCGATCTTGACGACGATGAGCTTGGAGCCTGAAGCTTTGGGAAGGGATTCGAGTGCGGAAGTTGACTTGGCGACGTCTCGGACTCCAGCAATGACGGTGGTGTTGGGACGTTGGAGGAGGGTTGAGGTGAAACCTTTGCCAATGCCACGGTTAGCACCGGTGATGAGATATGTGAGGGGCGAAGACATGGTCGCTTTGAGAATATGGTGATTGATATTGGATTTGGGGGCTGGTGTTGAGATTGGAGGTTTGGATAGTTGGTTTCTGGCTTTAATCGCACACAGTTCCTTCCCTTTATATACGAAGTATCGAGCTCGCACAGAAGATGCGAACACCGAGGCCGAGCATGATTTCTCATCTAGATACTATAGCTGGAACTTATCAGAAAGTGACTAATGTTCGTGGTTGCATCCCGGTGGGCAAAGAGACTGCCCGTCCGCTTGTAAGGTGCTCAGTCATTGTTTGGTAAGATACGTATGCCCCTTGCCTAGATCAAGCATGCGGCGCGAGTGATTAGTGAACCTAGAGATACCACCCTCTGCGCAGTCTTTTAGACTATTTCCTACCTTTTGTGAGCATCATGTCACATATACAGATGACAAGAGAAATATCTCTACGAAACGTGTTGACTTTACGCTCGATCATGACCTCTTTGTGGTCGTTGGTGTTCGTAATAAACGAGCTAGCGAACCTCTTACGGCCGAAGGTTGATGTTTAGTGAACACCATACTAGCCGCGCTAGCTTATAACCTTCACCCAATGACAAATATAGGCCATGACTGGGCCTCCTCGTCGTTGGAATTGACGCTACGCTCTCTTGATCGCCGTGCTGGCATGCTTATTCTAGTCCACTCTCTTGTTCTTCAACGTGTCTTTGGTGGGAAACATTCTTTTCTCTTCTAAGACTGGCGAGACAAAGAACCTTAGCATAACGTCCGGATCATTTCTATCGCTCTTGGCTAAATTTCACCACGCCCAATTTTGCTCCTGTACACTCTAGAGCCACATATACGTCTCATTCGTCACTCGTTCTCTCTATGCATGATTTCCGGTTTTGTCGAGTTGATTATGATGACTGAGAAGTCGCAACATGGTCCTGTGTCCGTATGCTACAAGCTGAGGATTTTGTGCTTGTAGAATCAGTCGGCCAGGTCACGCGTTCCGCCAATCGATCGAATTGGTGATTCAGATATCGTCGACGAAAGTGTTGGTCTATCATGGAACCCATTGCAAGAGTACTGATGTGCTTGCTTCGCCTTTGGAAAGCACATGATCAGCAAAATCAAGAAACTTTTCGTAAATAACGAGATGCAGTGATGGAGTTCCTTGAGCTTTCGAATTTTCGGGGGAATCACGAAGACAATCATCCGGTGGCTAGGGTGTAGCGTGATGTGTCTACGAGGCATTTACCCGTTGGGCCGTAGCTCGGAGGTAATCTGAAGGCCGTTGTCCTGATACTGATTAGTAGACATCGTTGAACGTGTCCCTGTAACATGTGGTTTGTAAGGTCCACGATCTTGAGCTTGCAAGAGAGTTCGACTCCATCCTAGCTCTCGCCAACTTCCTCCCCCTTAACCTCTTCTGCCAGAAAGTACTCTAATTCCATATCATGTCCATCATTGTTGCTTCAGACTAGAATTCAAGGGGCAGGTATAGCGAGGATGCTTCGAGCCTGCAATGCAGATTGTCTTAGTCCATAATGCTGTCTTCGGCAGGATGATACAGGCGTGTAGACTCTACACTCGCAATCTCTAACACAGTCAGCAAAGATTCAGGTCCAGCAACCGGATTGGATCCGCCTTCCGCGAATTTGATCATCGACAAGAAATGTCGTGCGCTATCGTTCTTGGCGTTGACTTTCTCTAGATCAAACACATTGAACTTCGTTTGTCGTTTAAGTAAAAGTGTCCATTCGTTCTCAGACCAGTAAGCGCCTATGTGTTTGTAAAAGTTGATGTTACCGTCATTGTGGGAAGTGAGGATACTTGAGTCAGTCGTAGCCGCGAAGCGACTGATGATTCTTGCGACTGCGCTTACAAGGCGGCGTCTCGAACATATGCAAGACATGGTAATGTAGTACTCCGCCATTGATGGTGGTTGCTGATGGAGGTGACACAACAAGCTTAGCGAGAGACGTGAGCCCTCAGGTCCTTGTTGGCTTACCTCATGAGTATATGATTCACCTTCCGACTATGTCTTGTGTGACGTGTTTCCATGATGACAGTCGCGAGGCTGCCAATAACAAAAAATCGAATTATCAAAGTCTATAACATTCCACGTAGATTGACAACTCGTTGCTGTCATGAACTCCGTGAACACCATGCTTGCCCAGATTGTATATAGCTCATATCGACATAAACCTCAAGATCCTCGTATCGTTCTATTCGTCGTCAAGTATAGAGCTCGCTAGCGGGCCAAAGAAAGGAACTTCGTATCGGTCAAGTGTCGCAGCTGTTCAGTCGTTAGCAAGTAGGTCTGTCTGTGAATTATGATATGAACTCGCCATCCAGATAGGCCCTCCAAGTCAACCACCCTATGCCTGCCAAATCTCCGATGAACAGGACCCAGGATATGAAACTCGACCAGCTGAATATGATGTGCACCACAAAGATGAAGGCGAATAGCAGACTGCTCTGCCATGCGTGGAACCGCACATAGTCACTTTGGTGCTCCAAGACCAGTAGCAAAACCCCACCTGCTGGTGGAAGCAGGAGATATGCCAGGCAAGCCTCGTAGTCCAATCTCCAGCCCAGAGACGTAGTGAACATGTCTACATCCTCGCGGGAGCGACCGAAGCCTGTGCTGCGAGACGGCTGGTCCCACGCTATGCGCTCGGTATCTGGTTCTGCGGGCGGGGAGACAGGTGACTGGCCCTGGAAGTAGTCATGTTGCTCGTATGCGCGTGTCGGAGGCGATATGATGTTGCGTGTGCGGTCAATGGATGTCCTCGGCGAATGGACTGGCGGTGGGGAGAGCGCGCGTGACGATTCCGGTATGTCTTGATACGGGGCGAAATTGGCTGCCATTATGGTTTCGGTCGTTGATAGGTGCCGTATACAATACACCGGGAGCTTGCCGGTCTGTTTTCTGGGGTATTAAAGGTTTGGTGGAGGAAATAGGGCTGACACAGAGGAAGGTGCAACCGGGGCTGTGACGTTGGGCAGGGATCCTAGCTCGACGTCGGGGCCGGGGTCCCGTTAGCACGTGAGACATCGTTTTCGGACACCTCCGTCATGTCACTCCGCTGCAGGAACAGTCATGTCGTGCGACGTGTCTAGAGAATGAGGGCTCACACAGCTCTCTGGAATGTCGCGATCTAGAGATTGCGCAGTGCATGCGCGTCGAAACAGTGATGAGTAGAGCAGACACTGCTTTCCCCGTTGTTGACCCGAGGTCGTACCTTCCTACATCACAGGGACATCAGAACGCCTCGGTCGCAACCTTCATCTCGCCATGTGTCGTCCCACCTCACTCCACGTCCTGTACGGTTGGAACCACGTATATGACTGAGCGTTGAAGCACCTGTTGGCACTCATTCACACCGCTCATACTGCACTTCGGTAAATAATCTGCTTGGTCCGTCATTTTCCGAGTTATTGAACGCCACAAAACAGTACTTCCCAGTATCTTCTTTCCCTCACATAGAATTGTCTACGACGTGGTCACAACAACATCAAAATGTGTATCGCTATTCTCACCACGGCCCATCCGGACTATCCATTCATATTGCTCAACAATCGAGACGTACGTATTGTGGTCCACAATCATTATATCCTACAACTAACGCATACCAGGAGTACCTACATCGTCCAACAGCAGAGGCAACATGGTGGCCATCTCCAGACACTCAAGTCTTGGGCGGCTATGACCTTCACCGTCCCGTTCATGGCACCTGGCTGGGTGTGACCCGTCAAGGTCGAATTGCAGTGTTGACCAACTACCGTGAAGAGGACGAAAAGATCGTGGAAGGCGCGCGAAGTAGAGGGCTCATTCCAAACGCTTGGTTAAAATCTGACCCGGCGAAGGGGGAGAGTACAGAACAGTTTGCAAAACGAATGATAGAAGAAGATGGTGTCGAGGGTGTTGGAGGGTTCTCTCTGTGCTACGGATTCATTCAAGATGTTGTCAAAGAAGGAGAAAAGGGTCTTGCAATCGTGAGCAACCGAACTCCAGACGTTCATGGCGTGATTCATCTCCTGCAAAAGCCAGATGAAACCCGGGCTCTCAGCAATGCCGCCTACAACGACCGCACCTGGCCCAAAGTGATCAATGGAGAAGACTGGACGCGCGCTGCTATCGCTAAGTCTGTCGCTGCCAACGAGTCCCAGGATCAGCTCATCAACCGTCTTCTCGATATTCTGACCACGGACACCATGCCCCGACAGAAAGAGAATGAAGAGTGGGACATGTACCTCAACCAACTGCGTTACAGCATATTTGTTCCAGCAATTGGAAGAGATCATCTTGAAGAGCACAAGATGCCTGCGCATGAGGTGGGCGATGTGGTCAAAGCGAAAGCACTGGATGCTACAAGTGGGTGCTACGGTACCCAGAAAAACATTGTAGTGTTGTGCGATCGAGAAGGGAAGGTGACGTATTTTGAGAGGACCTTGTATGATGGTGACGCGAAACCGATTGAAAAAGGAAAAGGGGACAGGAAATTTGACTTCAAGATCGAAGGGTGGTAAGAGGATGAGCGTTTGCATACTGCTTACGACAGAGGCCTTTGCCGCAATATCTTTCGTCTTGTTCTCATGGTTGTATGCTCTCAATATTCGTCGGTATCAACCATATCGTATGCTTTGTACCAGAAATCAGAACTTGCCAGTCACGTGAGCTACGGTTAGTCAAAGATTGCGTTGCATGTTGTGATCTAGGATGAGTTTCTGCTTGTAGCTCTGGTAATCCTTACGTACGCTAAATTCAGATCGAACACATAACTGTAGACACTTCTAGGAGGCTACTACCTAGGTAGTTTATGCTACACCTGTGTTGTGTAGTCTCTACACCCATTATAGTGTCTAATGATACTCAAGATGCTAATAGTGATTGTACAATCTTTATTGTCTATTACAAGTCCTGCTTATCTACTAGAGGCACCAAGCCTTCTAACGATTGTTACCTAGGTAAGCTCGGGCTGCAGCCCAGACGTGACAGACCATTTCAGCCCGTCAGCCTTGTGCCCCTCACTTACACCTTCAAACCCTGGGAAGCAGACTATGTTTCGCACACTTCGACTTCACATCTTTTCGATGTAACTGTTTTCGATTTTTCCACCCACCCTTAACCTTAGCACCCGAGGGTGCCATTCCTCTGATGGCAGATCCTCTCAGCATCGCAGCATCGGTGCTTGCCATTGCGACAGCCGGATACAAGACATCTGTGTCTCTCTACACCCTTTCAGAGACGGTAACTACTGCGAGCCAGCGTGTCGAGAGCATTGCAAGCGATGTTGGCAGCACAGTCAGTATTCTGAACCAGCTACGCGACCTAATTATCCCGGAACACGGACCGCATGGCACTCGCACAACTATCTTCAACTCAACAGCTCTTCGAGATATCTCAACAGCGATCAGGCACTGTCAGCATGTGTTTAAACAAATCCATCGTTATTTGCAGCGCGCGACTAAACAGATCAAGGCGCAGTCACTTACACCAACTACGAAGATCCAGCTGTCAACTTCGGAGAAGGCAAAATGGCCATTCTTACAGCCGCAGTTTACTGAACTGAGGAACGACTTGCGGGACTCGAAAAGCAATCTTTTACTCATGGTTACAGTAGCGCATCTGGCCATAACACAAAAGGGAGGTCGAAGGCGGAACATAAATGAGGAAGAAGAGGCTGAGCTGAGAACTACCATCATTCGCTTACAACGCACTGAGGCCGCTGAGGTGCAAAGCATTATAAGCGACTTGAGTGAAGAAGATATTAGCACGATGAAGAGACTCCTTCGGAAAGTACGTGGGCTGAGACCATCAAAAGATGGGAAAGAAACGCCAAAACCACCAACAAGGAGTCTTGGGAAGAAAGCGGAGGAAGGAAGTCGTGACGTTGCTGTTTCTCCAAAAACGGCTTCAAGTAATTTTCAAGAAGTGCCAGAGGACGAAGAATTGCCTGTTGTCAGTGGTAGCCGACGAAAGACACAGAAAAGAGTGGTTTCAAGGAATCGAAAGTCCAGCGATTCGAGCGTTCAGCAGACTCAGCCGCATCTAGCAGATGAGGAACCAGATACTGTACCTGAGAAGCGTTCGTCGAACTACAAAGTGGCATTGGATCGTGGGGCTGAAGATGTGACCTCAGTTAAGCAGAAGCCAGTAGAGCTTCAGGCCGAATCTGTAACGAAAATGCCAGAGGACCGTCCGGACTCCCAGGTTCCGGTAGATGTCCCTAAGATTGCATTGGAGACAAGCATGGAAAGTGCGACAATAGGAGCAAAGCTTGTACCTAGTACTTCGACGCCAGAAACGAAAGACAGACACAGTGTGGGCAAGTCAGATAGCGCATCACCTGGGCCACTTCAGAAGTCTCATCCTGCCCTAATCGAGAATCCAGACTCGATCGCCCAACCTATTCCAAAACTTGACTCATCCAGTGATACTAAAGAGTTGGCTCGCTTGATCGGCGAAGAGTTGATGGCGGCTTTTGAAGAGAATAATCGTCAGAAAGAGATCCCAGAAGATGTGGAAATACAAGAGGAGGTACAGGATGAAGACGAACCACTGCATGCATGGGTCTCCAATTATTCCGGTAACTTGAATGCAGAGGTTCTGCCTCTCCCGATTTCGGAGGCTGATATCCAAAGCCTGATAGACAATCGGAAAGGAGAAGACTATAGCTTGCTCGGAGCCTTAAGCAAGCTGAATACCATACAGCGCCGAATGATATTACAACAGGTCAAGAGGTTGGAACTAACGCTATATTTCGTCGATACATGGGCGAAGGAGAATGTTAGTACATCTTTTGGGGATTTAGAAATCGTTCTCGTTCTTTGGGTCGCAAAAGGCCATCCGCGATACGGACTACCACCCGCTGCTGGCGGGAGAAATCGTATCATGCCAGGAATTCCACAACAAATGATGCAAAATCAACAGGCTTCATACCCAGGTCAACTGCCACCGCTGCAATCACAAAGTCATCCTCCTATCCAAGGTCATGGTCAGACGCGTGCTCATTCATGGGCTCCAGCTCCGCAATCGTTTCCTGGTCCTAATATGGGTGCGACAATGCCAAACCGGCATATGGTGGGAGCGCCAACGCCACCACCACCACCTCCCCCAATGCCCGGGCACGGCGCGCCGATTGACTATGTATCCGCTAGTCAATTTAAGAAGCAGAAGAAGTTCAAGATGCATCGCAGCTTATCTGAGTCATCTTTAGAGAGTGAAAGCTCGTGGGGAGACGAGTCTGAGGACTCCAGCTTTGTCAACATCGAGGACGATGATCGTATCGATGCTGGTCGACGCGAACGTGGACGTCAACGACAGTTCAAGAAGCCGAAGAAGAGCCAGAAACAACGCTCACTCAGCAAAGCTAGAGGCACTAATCGCAGAAGAAGCCATAGTCGTCCACGAAAACCCATCGTCGACCGATACACCAAGAAAGCGTCACAGAGACCTCGAGACAGCGAGCCGATGGTTGAGGACTGCTTCGATGGATATAGTTCAACTTCATCTGCTACCACATGGAATCCTGAGATATCGGCGCCGCCACGACGCTTCGGCATGGCTCTGCGTGCAAAGACTGTAAAGAGTAAAGAACGCAGACAGAGACAATCAGAAGCTGTGGCAAAAACGAGAAGAGAAGATGATGCAGTCGTTGACAATTTATTGGCCAAATGGACGTCGTAGCAAGGGAAGATGTTGGCGGCGTTGGCATCATCACAACTCTCCTGGAAGTTCGATATTGCGCCCACAAAGCAGGCTGGATTCCTTCGCGACTAATCTTTAATCTCGCCAATGTTATCTCTTAGCGATTCCCAAGAATTCCGAGCGCCCGGAATAACACCTTCAATCCCAAGATGAGATCAGCATCAGTAAATCGCACTAATAAAAAATACATGTCTTCATCAACATCATACAGGATGATGAAGCCTACAGAAAAAGCACCATGATCAACTCAGTCCTCACTGCGATCCTTAGACCACACTCTCACCGCAATAGCAGCACTACGATCAGCCTTAAGGACACAGGACATCTAACATGAAGACCGCCACATCACTACTTGAGACTACCAAGACTACTAATCTAGCCATTTGGCATAACTCTCTACAGCTACTTCACCTGCAGACACTGGTATTTAGATCAAGCTGTACTACACACAGCCTTGCGGCATGTATTCGGAATTGGGGTCAATATGCGCTGAGCTGCCTACCCAAACCCGAAAGGCATAAACCGGGGATCGACCGGCTATGTCAGATCAGTGGCTTTCTCGCACGACTCAACGCGACTAGCGTCAAGATTTGGCATGCGAGCAGTGGTGCGTGCCCGCAGACGCGCGAGGGCTATAGTAACGCGGTCCGCCCAAGCGATGCCGTCTCTATCCTGGAGTCGCTATACTCTGATAGGACTTTCACATCTTCTTTCTCCCTTGCTTCTTCTTACTCTTCTCTCCTCTTATCTCAAGAAGATATCATTCGTAGATGAACGGGAATAAAGGGTGGTAAGACGATGAGCGTTTGCATACTGCCTTCTGAAGAAAGAGCCATCTCATGTTGTTATTAGTACCTGCCACACCGACTAGCGTACTGCCTATATAGCCAAATCGTCCGTAGAATCAATGCATCACTTCAATACTCCAACACCTTCTACAAAGTCTTTCCCACAATTCTTTTCATCTCATTCTCATGCTTTCATGTTTCGTCGGTATCATTCATATCGTATGCTCTCCACCAGAATTCAGACTTCATCAGTTGTGTCAGGTTCTCGAGATTCGGTCATCTGACCATAGAGAGGACAACAACTCGCGGTCACTTCCATCCCTCCGTTTGCTATAAGCAGGATTGCGCCGCGCGGCTGGTCTGTGCAACTTTTATTCTCGTTGCCACGGTCACTTACATTTCCGATTCTGATTTCGAATTATTCCTCTTGTTGATATTCGAGTTTATTCCTCTCGCAATCACCATTGGCCACATACAATCTACGTCGGTGGTTTCCCATTACACTTGCTTGTTCACTGTCCATCGCTGAAACGCCACCATGTGTATCATGTTCTTCATATCCCACTACGACGGCCCACGAGAGCACTTCCTTTGCCAGTACCACTGCGCACATACCGACTGTCCCGGAACCTTTGAGGCACATCAAAAGTATCTACTTGAAGAGAGCCGCTTGGACTGCTCAGAGTGTTTGGCCAAAGATGGCGATCAGGTGGATCCAGATATAGTTCCGATACAGTACTATCCTGCCACTCCCCACTTTGAGATTGAGTACGTGGAGGGGAAGGGTTGGGTCAAAGTCTGTGAGCAAGGTGGCGTGAATGGTACAGGGAAGACTAAAGTGCAGGAGGATGAGGAGGAGGATGATCAAGATGACGGACGCTACGCTCATAGCTTCGCAAGTCTCTCGGACTGCGATAGCGTCACTTCACACTGGCGTCTGGATCCAACCTTCGCATCGCCTGTTCGCCCAACCGCTGCGACCACTAAGGGCAAGTCGCCCGCTCCACCCTACCAGGGGCTGTCAACAATGGAAGAGGCGTATGAGACGCGTTCTCCACATGAGCCGCCACACGAGATGACCAAGGTACGTGAGTAAATTTTTTTCGACTTGCGATTCTTCTCGTCTCAGTAAATCTTTTGTTGAGATCGTTGAAAAGGTATGTGAGGTTTCTTATGAGAGCGTATCCCCTGGACCAGAGCCAAGCCAAACGATCCTCCAAGAATCGCCATTTGGCGACTCTCCCAACACTATCGAGCACCGAAATCTTGTCAATCGGCAGCTCGCGACACTCGAGCACCGGATGGCCCATCGTCAGCCTCAGCGCGATCCCAGCCAGCCCACGTTCAACGTTCCGCATCACTTTCGTCAAGCTGTCAGGCGTGAATCTGTTGTGAGCAATATGCCGGGTCATGCTGCTCCGCCTCCCGTTACTCTACGACCACCTCCAAGAGTACTACCAGGAGGACCAGACTACGAGAATGGATTTCATTACATGGTTTCCACATCAATCACGAATGGGGTACCAGATCCTCGATGGGGCCCAGTTCCGGGACCTGGCGAGATGACCGGTTTTTCTCTTGTAAGTTGTGCTGGTGTTTCGATTGATGACGTTTTGTTGACGGCTAACAGTTCTAGGGAAAGCCTACTCAGGCTGTTCGTAAGCGTCACAAACCGCGTAATAAAGAGGAACGAATGAGACGAAGAAACGAGAAGGCGGGCCACTTTGGAAGGCTTTCGGAATGAACGAGTAGCGGGATATCTGGATAATGAACGAGATAGGGAAGGCTTTGGCCATGATGGATTGGTGGATGTTTTGTTTGTGCCTTTCGTTCAGTACAGCATCTTGCCTTGAGAATTTGCAATTATTCAGGATGCCCATAATACATGGACGAAGTAATAGGGACCTTACGTCCTGTACATGTAATGAGAGGAGTTTACGTACCTGAATCAGATGGAGTTCATGCGCACGTGCATGGTCTTGGCGCGCTACAGGTGTCAGGGTGTTGGTGACGTCTTGTAGATCTTCGGCAACTCTGATCAACAAACACCGAGCCGCAGTCCGACGTTGAAACATCTGTACACTTTTTTGCGACAACTCTAGCAGCACCTGCTGTCCTGGGCTCGATGTCTAGGCTGTCAAACTAGTCTCTTTTCGTTCAGCCATACCACCACCCACCCAACTCCCCACCTCCATTAATAGACAATCAGCCGTCATGGCGTCTCTCCCGTCTCAGCGCCCCGCGTCGCGACATAGACCCGCACCACCTGCCGAATCGTCGTCCTCGCAGCAAGAGCAAACGGAGCGATCGAGCAGCTTCTCTGGCCAGTCGGTAGACTCGCAAACGCTACTACTCAACACGCCGTCTACACAGTCAACCACTTCCGCGCCTCAGGAGCAGGAAGAGACACCCGCGCAAACCACCGCGCCACAACAAGAAGAGGATGACGAACCACGGAGATGCTGGATCTGCTTCAATGACGAGACGGAAGATGACGAAACAACATCGGAGTGGCGGTCACCTTGCGCGTGCTCACTGGTGGCGCACGAGAAGTGCCTGCTAGACTGGATAGCCGACATGGAAGCGCCGAGCTCACGACGGCAAGCTGGTAAATCGGCAGGGAAGATATTGTGTCCCCAATGCAAGAGCGAGATCAGGGTACAACGGCCGAGGAGCTACGTGGTGGACGTTGTTCGGAGCGTCGAGCGTCTTACGGGTAGCCTACTGCTCCCTGGCTTCGCACTCGTCACAGGCACAGCGCTCTATTCGACTTTGACGCTTTCTGGGACTGCGACTATATACCAGATATTTGGCACACAAGACGCGCTGCAGATCCTCGGACCACTCTACGAGACGCCAAACCGCGCGGTGAACTCGGTCACAATGCAGTGGCTCGAACACCTGAGGCATCACTGGAGGCTGGATCTTGGACTGCCTCTGATACCGACGGTTCTGGTCGCAAGCCGAACAACCTTTGCCGACTCATTCCTGCCCTTCCTCCCTCTCATCTTCTTCGTCAGCTCCGGACAGCCAGGCGATGACATGCTACAGCTGCAGTGGCCACCGAGCGCCGCTTTCACCTTCGCCGCGCTGCCATATCTCCGAGGTTTCTACAACGCATATTACGAACGAGTCTGGTTACCACGAGAGCAGCAGTGGTTGAAGGAGATCCAGCCACGAGCTGGCGAAGACACAACCGCAGATGTACAGGCACAAGCCCAACACGATCACGACCACGACCATTTGGGTGATGAGGACGTGGTAGAAGAGGTGGAGATTGAACTCGACTTGGACATCTTCGCAGATTGGAACAACGATGGCGAAGCCGATCACGACGACGCGCTTGAGGATCCTCCTGTACGAGCTGCACGAGGCCCAGCAGGGCCGATCGACGCGCCTCCACAAGATGACCAAGATGATGCCAACATGCCGGCTGTTCAACTCATCGACGATGCTCAACCAGACGTAGCACCTGCGCCCAACATCCCTATGCAGCCTGCTGCCCCACGACCTCGACGTGTCCGACGCGAACGCGGCGTCACTTTCTCCACCACATCCCTCGCTGACACCATCCTCGGTGCCCTTATCTTCCCCACCATAGCCGCCGCAATGGGTGAATTGCTCAAGCATACCCTGCCGAGCTCATGGGTCACACCTCCGACTGGCGCGCCAGCGATGTCCTGGCTCGGCGGCTGGATTAACACCGGTGGCAAGGTCGGCGGAGTGGGCAAGCCAACAGGCTTCCTCCAGACGCGCTGGGGAAGAAGTGTTGTTGGTGGATGTATGTTTGTGGGTCTCA
>Ga0268250_10000754_pt1 | contig 14740 bp, 12 predicted proteins | sample AgamicAsSfe_FD_200448 | JGI IMG/M metagenome (GOLD analysis project Ga0268250, IMG submission 200448) | Agave microbial communities from Guanajuato, Mexico - As.Sf.e (v2) (version 2) | ecosystem: Host-associated > Plants > Phyllosphere > Phylloplane/Leaf | place: Guanajuato, Mexico | collected... | reverse complement strand
ATACAGTACAACAAGCGTTTGTACTACCAAAAGTAAGCCAATCAGTTGTCGCCAAGCAGATATTGCAGGAATGTAAGCTAGAATGTTTACATTATGCCCGACGGCTTGTTAGCGTATGGTGAGTGTCTGGAGTCGCACACTTCCTTGAGCGAGCGGTTCAATAATGGTCAATATAGCTTGTGATTAACCTCTTAAGATGCATGTCATTCTTGACTCGTTTCTTCTTCCGCCACATACCTCGCGCACAGAAGAAAAGACTTCGACATTCCCACGTACCGATATGCCAACCTTCGTCCGATGTCGGTTCCATAAGGTCTTGGAAAATGTACTTACCCTCCTCTTTACAATTCACATCTCCCACATCAGATATCGCAACTCAGCCATCGCGTCTTCCACTTCTTTTAGTCCGTTTTGTATCTGCTCATTTGCCCTCTCGGCCGATAAGCCCAACGCTGTGTTGGGTTTCTCAATCTGCTTCTCCATAATCTCAGTACTGAAGTCGACCAGCTCTCGTAGCTTTGCTTTGGCTGTATCCAGTACGGCCATCTTTTGTTCATATGCAACCTTCCTTGCATGCTCTGTTGGCAACATTGCCACTATATCTTGTTCAATTGCGAGATGGCGTTGAAAACTGTTTATCATAGTGTCGTAGTAGCGCATGGTAGGGGTAAAACTTTGGAGGACGGAAGCTGTGGGCAGTGGCTGTGAATACTTGATGTCCGGCATTCTGGAGAGCTTTTAGAAATCGCGAATGCAACACTAAAGGAAGTTGATTCTCAGTGTAATCTAGTGGTTGACTGTAGTCAGTGGTTGCTGTTTTCTGGAGGATGACGATTGTTAGCAGATTGATATACAAGCCATAACAGCAGCCATCCGAAGCTCGTCTATTCTGTAGTTCTGGGGATTCAGGAAGTTCATGCTGGTACTCGCTGGAGCCATCCGGAGGAATCACAAGAGTCGCAAACCATCTCATCCTTGGAAGCTGCTATCGTTGGACGAACCTCCAGTGGGCTACCATCGCGGCATGCTGGATGCTATTTCCTGTGATTTGGAAATGTTTGCGCTACCCAGCAATGCTCAAAGGTAGATGTGAGATGTCGAAGACGCTATTACGTGCGCCCAACTTCCAGGGTTGTTCATGTCAGCTCGCGCAAGCGCCCCAGGCACGTGGTGACGCGGGGCAAGCGCGAGCTAAGAATGTGAACAAGCTTCCAAACCTCCTTGGTCTGCACATAGCATGATGGACGATAGTTACCACTCGACCTTGAACGAAGCGTGGCAATCACAACGTTGTGGATTGCTTCCGAGACTGTGGATGCGCTAACATCGTTTTCCGGATTGTCGTGGTTCGACCCTCTTTGGTACGCGCGTAGATATCGGTCCATGTCCTTGGAAAGCAAAGAGATGGAACCGGGGAAAATCTGCAAAGACGATCGGAATTCCTGCTTGTGAGGAGCGGACACCAAGGTACTATCAAGCACAGATACCAGCATGTTGGCTGCACGGTGCGATACGAGGCGGCCCTCCAGCTCATTCGTTGGATGCTATCAACCCATCACGACATGCGCCATCAGCCAACGCGAAGAAGCAGCTGCATCGATGCAGTATGCATATCTAAGCCAGGCAAGGCAGGTGCAGATCGCCAATTTGCTCACGGAAGATAGAAGAACATCAGGCGCGCCGGCAGGCCCGAAGCAGACCGAGGCAGTCCGTGCAAGTCCAGCACGTCCAGCCTCTCTCTTTTGTGAGGCAGCATACAAGCGGCACAGCAAGGCCGCAACTGGCTATCGATGAGTAAGAATAGAGAGGACAATCGTGTTGGACTTTTCATCGACCTGCCTGTTTCGGCGCGCCGTTTTATCCGCCACCACCGGTTCAGTGGAGACGGCGCGACTTGGCACGGCCGCCACTAATCTGGGCGAGAGCTTTGCTGGGGCTTTGGTGAGCTTCACGTGAGGGCTGCATGGACACGGCCGCCAAGCTTGAGCCACGACTGCGGGACATGTGGGCCGAGTCGCGATAGGACGAGCAGAAACATGCTTTCTTAGGAACCCACCGACGGCGAGCTTGTTTGTGCGCCCGCAGCTCTAGCCCCGAAGAGGAAGGAGACATGGCGAACAGCGTCCATCTTCCCACATGTTTGGTATAGCAGCTACCGCATTGCAGGGCCAGCATGATGGCATCACCGAGTGCGCAGCCAACTGGGAGCGCTGTCACTGCCAGGTACCAGTCCCGAATGCAACGTGAACCCCGCTGGTAAATATCGTCGGGCCAGGGTCTACTCAGCTGTTCGTCGTACAAATAAGCGGCATGCCCTTCTGGAGCTTTGCTTGACCACCGACCGTGTCCAATTGAGCTTTTACGAAGCTGGTCGCATACAATATGGCTCGTTACCTCAGTGTTGCCGCAGCTTTGGCTGCTACCGGCGCCTGTGCCTTGACACCTGAGTAAGCTCATCATTGCATTGATTCTCCTGCGCATCAACTAACAAGAGAAATAGAGGACTCCTCAGCAACGTCCGCCGTGGCGCCGCCGACCCAAGTCCCGATGGCTCCGTCGCTCTGTTCTCGTACTCCCAGTACTCCTTTGAGGAGCATGGCAGCGCAGGCTCGGGCATGAACTTGATCGACCTCAAGACCGGCGAGATCACCAAGTCTGGCTTGAACGCCAGCGAGATCAACGAAGTCGCCTGGATCCCTGGCAGCGAGACTGGTATCATCTACATCAATGGCACCAACGAGGAGGTCCCAGGTGGTGTCACTCTGTGGATTGGTGATATCAAGAGCCCCAACATGAGCACTATGGTCGCTTCTCTGGATGCGCCATACAACGGTCTCAAGGTTGCAAAGACCTCGACCGGAGACATGCATTTCTTGGTCAACTGCATGGCTTACCCCAACGGCACAGCTGTCAACCCAGAGACTGAAGTCACCCCAGTGACTACTGCTCGCTACTACTCGGACATCTACGTCCGTCATTGGGACACTTGGCTAACCAAGAACCGCTACAACCTCTTTGCCGGAACCCTTTCCGCAAACGCCAGCTACGCCCTGTCCGGTGCTGGAATGAGGAATGTGCAAAAGGGCATCAACTTCACCACCACTCAGCCCGAGACTCCCATCCAGCCGTTTGGTGACTCCAGCGACTACGACATCAGCCCTGATGGTTCCATGTACGCTTTCGTGAGCAAGGCTCCTCAGCTCAACAAGGCCAACTACACTGCCTCATACACCTATGTTGGTGCTTTTGCGTCTTCTGACGCTCCCGTCGCTTTCAACGGTCCCGACTCCGAGGCCGCTAAGGCTGGCCACCAGGGTGCTTCTGGTCTTCCTTCCTTCTCCACCGACAGCAGCAAGCTCGCCTACGTGCAGCAGGACGAGGACTACTACGAGTCCGACAGGTGGATTCTGTACACCGTCGACGTTGCTGTCGAAGGTACTGGTGTCGCTGTCAGCAACTGGAAGTCTTTGAGTGCTGGTTTCGACCGCTGGGTTCAGGGACCCATTACCTGGGCTCACGACGACTCGTCCATCTACGCCACAGCCGATGACTACGCTCGCGTCAAGATCTTCAACTTCCCCATTACCGCTGACGAGAGCTTCGTTCCTGAGCCCATGACCTCCAACACCTCTGTCTCGACTTTCGCGCTCCTTCCCGACGGTTCGCTGTTTGTCGCCGCCACCGCCATCTGGACTCCCAACGAGTGGTACATCCTCGCTGACGGAAAGAAGACCACTCTCCTCGACGCGTCTCAGGTTGACCCCAACCTTGCTGGTCTCGGATCGCACACCGTTTCCGAGATCTTTTTCAACGGCTCCAACCCCGAGCTCAAGCAACAGCTCCACGCCTACGTCGTCAAGCCCACCTTCTACCAGGAGAACGTAACGTACCCGCTCGCCTTCTACATTCACGGTGGTCCCCAAGGTAACTGGGGCAACAGCTGGTCCAACCGCTGGAACCCTCAGGTCTGGGCTGACCAGGGCTACATCATCGTCGCCCCCAACCCAACTGGATCTACCGGTTTCGGACAGTTCCTTACCGACTCTATCCAGGGCCAATGGGGTAACTGGCCATACCACGATTTGGTTAACGCTTGGAATTATGTCAACACCAGCATGCCATGGATCGACACCAAGAACGGTATCGCGGCCGGTGCTTCTTACGGTGGTTACATGACCAACTGGATCCAGGCTAACGACCTCGGCAACGAGTTCAAGTGCCTTGTCACCCACGACGGTATTTCCAACACTGAGGGAGCATGGGCTTCTGAGGAACTCTGGTTCATCCGCCACGACTACAACGGCAGCATCTGGGACTCTGGCGCGTACCGCGAGTGGAACCCCCAGAACCACATTGCCAACTGGTCCACTCCACAGTTTGTCATCCACAACACTCTTGACTACCGCCTGCCTGAGAGCGACGGTCTGAGCTTGTTCAACATCCTCCAAGCCCGCGGTATCCCATCTAGGTTCCTCAACTTCCCTGACGAGAACCACTGGGTGCTCAAGCAGGAGAACAGCTTGTTCTGGCACACTGAGATCTTCAACTGGATCAACCACTGGTCCAAGGGTGAGCCTTTGGACGACCTGCCAATCGGTAACTAAGATGGTTATCTTTGTGCGACTGGTGGAACAAGGGAAAGTTGCGAAGGCGGCTTTGCTCTTGTAGCATTAATGAATACCCATTGATGAACGATTAATGATAATATATTATTAACAAATTCTACTTTCCCAAACACTACAGTGAATTTGCGCCTGTGTCTTGAGTTGTGGATTCACGAGTTCCTCTACCTGGTGGGTCCATCTTCCAGCATCGTGATTGAAGTCGTATACTAGTTTCGAGCCAAAGTGGTACCTTGCAAGCTACAGGCCTCCCAGCATGCATACTACCGATGTATGGGAAAGATCAAAGTCCATCTGCACCTACCTAGCCCACCGGATAAGGTTGTCAACCTTGATAGCTGTGCGGAGTAGTGGTATGCGCTCCTGATATCCGAGTAATTTTAGTAGCTCATGGTTATCGATATACTTGGCTAACGATCATACTATCCGAACTGACATGGTCGCGCAACATGTGTGAGCGTTGGTGCTACATACGCAAGAGCATGGACTCTAGGCATCAAGCGTCGCTCCCACTACCCGGTGGCTGGTATCCAGCGGCTCTACTACCCAGGAATAACCGCGTCTGTCCAGGTACGTACCTATTCCCGGGCGGGGCATGCGCAGGCTGCTGGCCCTATCTTGGCATTCTGATATGCTTTCGGTTCCCGGCAACAACTGCATGCTGCGCCAATGAGTGTGTCTCGACAATATGCTGATACACCAACAAAATGACTCGGTTATCCCACCGCGTGTGCATCGTTCGATTCAACACCTACATCAAGATTCCAGAAGCTTTCCTCGTGAAGTCTACTGCTGTATGAGGGGCGAGGAGAGATAAGCAGCCGCCATTGCCACCCTGCCAAGCCGCATCCTCGACTGTTCTGTAATTATCGAGAGATCCTACTACGCCTCGATGTGTTGGTGTGTGTATGTGCGTGGAAGGATCGCCAGGTGATTCCTTCTGACAAACAGCCCATGCCAAGGGGAACGGAAAACAGCGGGTCATTAACGGTGGAATGTTTACAAGGTTGGGATGAGATGCCAAAATGTGCCATGCTGCTGGGCGAGGTAAAGCTTCCGCTGATAGAAGCGAAGCCTTGCGCCAACCAGCATATGGGTTTCTTCGGTGCTCTTGTCTTCTTTCGTCACGTTTTCATCTAGCCTAGGAGATAAGCGTATGGGTATGGTTATGCCAATGCTGGTGCCATGTCTTCGAGAAAGCGATGGGGCGTCTGCGCTAGGTTAAGGTGGGAAGCATAACGCGATACTTGATTGGTGTGCTCATGTAAAGCTCTACGGAAATATGCTGCCGCGTCGTTGAGCTGCCTGTTCGGGTTTGGTGGAGTTACATCGCATGCAAACGAAGTCTGTTTCATGGTGTGGGGAGCAGCCGAGGCGAGAAAACGCCCAGCGGGACGGAAGGCTGGGCGCCATGGCGGAGCGGCAGCAGTCTTCGGCGGTGATGGAAGTGATGACACATGCCTTTTCTCGACAAAATGGACGGACCGACCTCTTCCTTCGTCGTCGATACCAGTGTCTTCCATGTAAAGACCATGTATGACTTTTTCACGGCCTGTCACTCCGCGTATGTAAGCCTGTGTGCGCATGTGCGCTTCCGCATCGCCCTGCGGCGTGGTGTCATGGCACAGCATGTCGTCCAGATAAGAAAGAGCTAGGGGTATCACCCGTGTGAATGGTTGGAATCGTCAATGCAAAGCGTGATCAGCAACGCTGCCAAGTACCGAAGCACTCAATCGATGTTGTCGCATGCGCCGAAATACCCATTTCCCATGGAGCTTGGCCAGCCGAAGCCCTGCAAAGACGGGTACTAAGCTCTAAACTGTAGTCTTGCTTTCGGCATCGCCCAACCGCCCAGACTTTGCCCAGTCACCGGCTGGTGATAAGACGGGCTTCGCGAAATGGCCTCTCGAATCTGTATGGGTCGACCGCCGGCCTGGGGCAACTAGTTGAATCCCTGGCAAAGTGGTGGAGTGTACCCACACCAGACACCTGCTCGAAAGAGAGACAGTCAAGGAATACCAAGACGGCGCTTGAAAAGAGCACATTTGCCGCTCGTGTGTTACAGGAAGTGCGGGCTACGACTATAATTGCAGTCGACTGCCCGTTTCCCTGCTGTTCAGCAGCAGCTCATTCTTTTTCCCCGCTCAACCTCATCCCTGTCTGCTAGTCATGACGACGAACGCTGCATCCAACGCCGTGGACATGGCCATGTCCAACGAGCCCGCCAAGGCTGCTATGCCTCTGTACGAGGTCGATGAGAAGCGTGCCCTCTCGGATGAACGCACGCCATCGACTCTCAGCCATCAGCCCCATGACCCCGATGTCTTTGATGCAGACTTGGAAGGCGAGGAACCCACGGAGGAAGACTTGAAGACACTCCGTCGTGTATCCGGAAAGATTCCGTGGACTGCCTTCACCATTGCGTTCGTCGAGCTTTGCGAGCGTTTCGGATACTACGGTTGCCAGGTGTTGTGTACGTCATTGCCCATGAACATACTCTAACCAAAGCGCTGACTTCTTTCCAAGACACCAACTTCATTCAACAGGACCTTCCTGTGATCGATGGCGTCGTACAATCCACTGGTCGCGATCCACGTGAAGAGGGTCAACCAGGTGCGCTTGGCATGGGTCAGCGTGCTTCCTTCGGTATCGGACAGTTCAACTCTTTCTGGGCGTACACCACTCCCATTATTGGTGCCATCATCGCCGACGAATACCTCGGTCGTTTCAACACCATCTTCATCGCCATTGCCTTCTCTATCTTGGGCCATATCTTGCTCATCATCTCCGCCATTCCCCCTGTGCTCACTAGCGGCAATGCAATTGGACCTTTCATCCTGGGTGTCATCACCCTTGGTTTCGGAACTGGAGCATTCAAGGCCAACATCTCCCCACTGATTGCTGAACAATACCGCCAGACCAAGCCGCGTGTCATCAAGGATCCCAAGACTGGCGAGCGTGTCATCTCTGACCCCAACATCACACTCTCCCGTATCTTCTTGTGTAAGTCATCACCCGCTGGCACACAAGGACCAGCCCACTAACATACCTCAGACTTCTACATGTTCATCAACATTGGTTCCCTCACTGGACAACTGTCCATGGTGTACGTCGAGAAGTACGTTGGTTTCTGGTGCGCGTGGCTGCTACCCACCATCATGTTCTGCTTCTGCCCCGTGGTTCTTTGGACCTGCAGGAATAAGTACCACCGCACTCCCCCCACTGGTTCCGTCCTCATCCGCGCCATCAAGGTCCTGAAGCTTGCCACCAAGGGCAAGTGGTCTATCAACCCCGTTACCACGCGCAAGAACTTCAAGAGCGAGCGTTTCTGGGAGGACGTCAAGCCCAGCCATCTCGGTGCGAACAAGCCTGGTTGGATGCAGTTCGACGACGCTTGGGTTGACCAGGTTGCTCGTGGTCTGCGTGCGTGCTCTTGCTTTACCTGGATCCCGCTCTACTGGCTGTCATACAACCAGATGAACAACAACCTTACCTCGCAAGCCGCCACAATGACACGTAACGGTGTCCCCAACGATGTCATCACCAACCTTAACCCCATCTCTCTCGTCATCTTCATCCCTATCGTAGACAACTTCCTCTACCCCGCTCTCCGCAAGGCAAACATTCGCTTCACTCCTATCAAGCGTATCGCTTTCGGTTTCATCCTTGCGTCTTTCGCCATGGTCTCCGCTGCCGTTATCCAGCACTACATCTATGCCGAGGGCCCCTGCGGAAAGTACATGAACAGCTGCGACGACCCAGCCCCACTTAACGTCTGGACCCAAGCCGTTCCGTACGTTCTCGTCGGATTCTCCGAGATCTTCACATCTATTACTGGACTCGAGTTTGCCTTTACAAAAGCCCCCAAGAACATGCGTTCGCTGGTCACCTCTTACTGGCATTTCATGTCTGCCTTCTCCAACGCGCTTGGCCAGGCGTTCGTGTCGCTATCCGAAGACCCGTTGTTGGTTTGGAACTACACGACTGTTGCCATCTTGGCATTCATCGGTGGTATCCTCTTCTGGTTCCACCAGCGCAAGACGGATAAGCAGGAGGACATCCTCAACATGCTTCCGGACTCGAACTACATTGGCAAGGACCGAAGACACAGTGTTGAGGAGGGTATTGCTGGACACAACATCGAGGCGCATGTGCGCACTTAGGTTGTGATCGTGCGCAGCATGATGCGATACGTTGATGTTTACGAGGGTGGCTACTGAGGGTGGCTTTACCTGTGGATCTGTTATGATCGATGATACCTATTTGACTTCCAGACTGGAAGCTAATTAATATACGAGTCTTTCACTTACCTCATATGCCTACTTTTCGTCTTATGCTGATCGTGCGCCACATCATGTTTCGCTGCATCGAAGACGACTCTCCTCAATCACGCTAATGTATAGGGGGGCTTGAATATATACGGGCGGAATTTTGAGCCACTGTTGCCTTGCGTGCTCGTTCCGCGTACCGCCGCAGGATCGCACCCTTGCTAGTCATGCGCCAGCGACATCGGAAGCGAGACGTGAGTGAGGTGAACACAAGCCTTAGCCTCAACAACAAGGTCTGACCTATTGCTTGGAACTCTTTTGGCGCCTGCATACACTCTTGGTAGTCAGCAATCTCTCAATGTGGTTTTTGGGTTGATCTGTTAGCCGCGATGACGATACGGGCGAATTACTTTCACCTTCGGAGGATCTACCCAAGGCATCTCAATTTTGACTTGGAAAGAACAACGTAGAGTAAAGACTGCGAAGCAAATCTACACTGGTGGGGTTGGCTTGGATACGAAAGTTGCGGTTCAAGCTTATACGTACGTGCCTTTGACTACGGCAAGCTTGGGTCCTCGTTACAACATGTTTGATTTGGTGTGTTCAACACAGACACACAATCCGGCACTGGCGCGCAACACTCTTCTGTCTATCGCTACTCATGTCTATTGTACTTGCGCACTACTATAAAAAATGCTGCATAAGCTATTGGTCGCTTTATATCTCCATATATCTGGTGCAGCATGTGCCAACTCATTATGTCGAGGTTATGAGACCGTTGAAGGCACCATACGCTGCTCAGTGCGAAGCGAAAATGAGCCCTAGAAGCCACGTTATGAACGTCTTCTTCATATACATGCTAGCCTCTGCGCATGTGTGACTGTTGCGTGGCGAGATTGAGTATTGCCCTATGCTCTATGCTCACCGAGTAGATCTCATCCTCAGGTTCAGTGTAGCCATGTACACATCTTTCCGGTAGATACTCGATATACTCAAACACGGTAACAATACTAGTGGTGACTCACTCCTAGTTCCTGTAAGGTTCGCTCGCGAGAGTTCGATTGAGGGGACAAGGCGCCAACATACAATATTGACGTCGCCATCAGACAGATGATTCCGTGGACATCTATGCCCTACTAAGATAGCCCACAACTTCTTACGCATGAGGATCTTTCAGATTGTATACGCCAAACTATGCGCGAATAACGTTGGCCAGATTTCGGGATCGGCATCGAGAGGGAATGAGCTTGTGGGTAAGATATTGACGGATGCGGTCGGTTCAGGGAAGATCGGTGGGCCGAGGGTAGACGACGGTTGTGGGCTGCGGAGAAGCGTGCGGGCCGTGTGGAGTGTCGATTCTTATGACGTTGACGTTCGAAGCCATGGCCAAGCGTTGCGTCGAGAGTGGGTCGATTGAGGAGAAAAAGAGGCGCGCGGTGCGAAGCGTGGGATGTGAAGTGGTGTGTGCCTTGATACCACCATGGAGACGCGTCTTCGAACGCGCCAAGGCCCGTCCCACTCGTGCCGTCATAGTGGCTTCTCCGTAACGTCGACGTGTGCCCCTACACACATCCCACGACAATACGTTCTTAAAGCTCAAAAGTAATAAAGAAATATCACAAGCACATTCATTGAATCGATCCACCAGAAAGTGCAGTAGCGCCGCGATTGTGTCGAGCCTCATGATCCCCTCTGGTGAGCGCTTATGGCCTGCTCGAGTATATCCAACGCTGTGGTTCCTTATGTTGATGGGCTCCTCGACAGTAGGTCGTATCAATGCTTGGCCTCTTACTTCACTTTTCAAGTCGCATCTTGCTTATAGAGACCTTCCCATTGTAGTGTGTAGCGGAGTAAGTCGTTCAGGAGACGGTAGGTATGAAAGGAGGGTGTCAGTATCCACGAGAGCTACGACAACATGAGCGACGGAAACTGCAAGGTAATCACAGATATCTGTGAAGCCGCTTTCGGGCGAGGCAGAAGATTCATCATACTTCTCACCAAAGTCATTTCGACATCACCTTGGCGACTTAGCCTGATTCACTTCGAAGCTCGCGCAGTTGACTCACAGACCACAGCAAACGCTGAACCGTGAGAGACGCAAGAACGAGAGCAGCAACTCAAATAAATTTCTACAGCTCCTCGCAGATCATCATCGTCACTAAGACCTCGGTACCAACATACAATTCTGTATACCGCTACAGCAATGGACGAAGTATCAAGCGATACCGATATCAGCATAACATCAGTTCGCTCATCCTTCCTCTCACCCTCAAATCTGCCTTCTCCTCCGCCCACCTTTCTCACCGTCTATCAAGTCAGCCTCGTATCAGCCTATAAATCTTGCGGCGACCGCATCAACAGTCTTATGAACACTGTCGTCGACCTCGAGATCAGCGTGCGACGCGAGCGCGATGAACCGAGCCTCCGATACCTTGTGGAAGAGCTGGAAAAGGCGCAAGAGGAATTGGTACTGTACAGAGACGTAAAGCGAAAAAAGGAGAGAGAAATCAAAGAAGAGGAGAAGAAATTGAAGTTGATTGCGGGGACTGGGTCGATCGTAGCGAAGAGGCAGTTGAACAACGTGGGAATGCATATGAGTAAGGAGAGAACAGTGCTCTGTCTGCGTCGATAGTGTAGCTGGCCGAAACATGCTTGCTGTGGATCGCAACACGAAGCGTATTGTGCTTAGTTCAATTGGACCTTGAGCTGCTTTAAGAACCACGAGTTGCGGCAGATATAATAAAAAGACACGAGTGAATTGCAAACACAGCTCGTTATGGACTTCATCAACGCACCATTGTTCATAAGAGGAAGTATATCGTCAACCTCGACGAGCAGAACGGGACGGGCTGAGTAAACGGCCAGGACCAAAAGGTTGAGATTATAGATGTATACAGGGTGATTTTACAGGTATTAGGATACAGAGGTCAACAGTTCGAAGTACAGAATGCTGCCGGAGCAAAAGAAACAGAGCCCAAAGTGGCACGCTATGGCTGATTGGTATTTTCGGTGCGGTCTCCGTTGTGTACTTCTTCAAATTCGAACATCGGATGTACCACTTCTCCCCAGCACCACAAACATGTCTTAGTTCCATCTTGTCGTCCGCATGCGCAACGCTCTTTTTGGTCAACAAAGGATGCGTCAAGATCATGTTCTTCCGTTTCGTAGCAGCGCAGGCACAACCACCGGTCAAGAAAGTGATTGCGTAAAGTGCACTGGCATTGAGAAGCTTGAGGAATCTCTTGACCCTGGGTCGCGATGGATGGCCGGCATTCATCGCAGAACCATCGTTTCCGCTGCTCCGTCGTTTGGTATAAAGCTCGAAGGACCGGCGAAGGATGAGCGACGCTCGAAGACGCTGATGCAGCCAACGTGTGGCTACCGAGATCCATTTCTAGAAGATCTTCGACGCTTTCAGGTAGACCAAAGCTATCTTCCTCAAACGGAACGTCGATGAAGCCTTGATCATGATATGGTGCTTGCAGACTGTTTGAAGGATCCTGCCACTGCGACCCAGCTTCGTCACTATCCATGTGATGTGGGCTGAGGATTGGCACCTCGAGAGGTGACAGCAGAATGAAGCCGCTGAAGTTGGGCAGTTCATCCTCATCGCAAGGTGTTTCGTATATGCTCTGGTAGACGCAGTGAATGCGGCATTCGTCGCAAGTGCTGACTTTACATCTGGCACAGGGCCGGCACTCTGTGGTAGACTCTTTTGCTCCACACTTTATGGTTTCAGTACAATCATAAGCGTAGAAGAAAGTAGACTTCTTGTGACGCTTGTTGCGGACATGTACACCTCGACCGGAGCATTTGAGCTTCCCTAGCAAATTTTCTAGGCTACCAGGTTGTGGTAAGATCGCTTCATGGGTGGATCTTGAGCATAATAACAGCGCCAGTAAGTCGTCTGGATATAGGCTGGATACGATCATTTCCAGTAAGCCATACTGGTGGAAGACCTCCATGATTGGACACCTTTGTCTGGACTCGGCCGGACTATTGTTCCGGGTCTTCTTGTGGGCCTCTATTAGCTTGCACCCTGGCCTCTTACGCTTCAGCGTCTCCATAGTCTTTGAGTTGTGATAGTCTTGTTTCTAGATGTTCTCTACTTCCGTCGTCCTACCGGTTGATACGTGTTGGCCCAATGACCAGGGAGCGGATGAAATCTTGTTACTTCTGAAGAACAATGAGCGGGGACAACAAGGATAGTAGAGTTTATGTTGAAGTCATCGTGGGCCAGCAAATCCGGAGTGAGAGTACCGGCTCATGAGTACGGGCAAGTCCGCACGACGACGGGAAACGCATCTCAAGGCGACGTACTTGTCTCACACGCTACAGCGTGTATATAGCCTTCCGCGCTTCCGATAGCGCTTAGCAGCCTACAATGTCCAGATCTGGGTCCATCTTGGCGTTGTGTAGGTGACGATGTTGTGGAGAAGCTGCACGAACGGGAAGAAGTTGAAAATGGCGCAGTGTTACCAACGCTTAGCAGTAAAGTGGGGCTTGTACTTGTGAAGCAAGGCGCCTCGTTGAGCATGAAAGAAGATGGAAATGTCCTTAGTCTCGTCTATTTTGTGCATCGTGAAATGAAAAGTGCGGTGCCGGAGAATTACGGGACAATGTTCCGATGATGGCCGATTGACGAATGAGCGGCGATGACATAATAGTGCCTCGGTGATTGCTTCTTCCCGTTCCTCTCACCCATTTTCCAATAAGCGATACATCACGACAATCGTGTACTACCTCTTCAGTGCTGCTTGCCCCCATCTCACCGCATGCTGTTCGCAGATATAGCATCTTGCGAGTTAGTCTGCAGTATATGTTTACGCGATGCTACATCTCAACACTTCTTTTTCTGGTTGCATTCACTCAAGACAATGACTTCACGAAAAAAGCCATTAGTCCGCCTAAACCTTTAGTCAATGATTCCCCATCACGGTAGAGGTGCTTGGATGGAGCAGTAGTTGATTGATTCCGTCTCCTCATCTAATTTCACTATTGATTCGAGATTCTCTCGTTGAAAACGTCGCAAGCCTCCTTGCTCTAGTTCTGATGTTCCAATATCACGATGATACCAATCTCGTCTGCTCGCTACCACTTCGAGTCGTCCTCATTTCTTCTCGTCGGGAATGGAGTAGCAGCAACCGATGTCGAGCACGTTGTAGAAAGTGCAGTCGCGCTGAACATAGAAGCCGCCCTTCTTGTAGCAAGTCGCTTTGGTCGTGCAGATACCAGATGGATCTGATCTTCCACAAGGCGCTGGGTACGGATCTTTTGGCGCACCAAGGGCGAGAGACGTGATCGCAGCCATGATTATGAGAAGCTTCATTCTGAAATGCGATAACCGTTGGTGCACTGTTTTTCGTGGAGATGTTGGTGGTGATGCCTCGCAAAGATGTGTAGAGGTAAGTATGTCGACAACTTGGTATGTGACGGCTCTTGTTGTTACGAAACCCGACGGTTTATATATACAACAAAACCGTATTTGCGACGCCGCTGACATAGCTGTAGAACACAATAGTGCTTCACTTCATCTGCAGTAAAGACCAAAATTAGCTGAGCCTACACGACCAAATACAAGATCCCAAGATCTGACCAATCCAGGCAGTTCCATGACCACTAGTCGTCACATTTTGTTTTGCGTATCTCTAGCAGACATATCATCAGGTTATGCTCTGGGCCAATGTGAGCTTCCACCTGTGAACCTCGCGATAGCGCTCATATGCGTAAATTGCATCGCAGCTCTTAGCGAGAAGATCAATATATCTTCCCCGGATTCTCGTATTCCCCAGGACGTATGATAAGGCCCCACATGCGAGCTAGACATTCTGCCATATGAAGGAGTTCGTA
>Ga0268250_10000753_pt1 | contig 14746 bp, 14 predicted proteins | sample AgamicAsSfe_FD_200448 | JGI IMG/M metagenome (GOLD analysis project Ga0268250, IMG submission 200448) | Agave microbial communities from Guanajuato, Mexico - As.Sf.e (v2) (version 2) | ecosystem: Host-associated > Plants > Phyllosphere > Phylloplane/Leaf | place: Guanajuato, Mexico | collected... | reverse complement strand
GTCGAGGACTGTGCTTGCGGCGGCGTTGGTTGAGGCTACAGAGGCGAGTTTGGGTGTAGACGCCGCGGTAGGGACGAAAGGCGGTGATGTGAATGGGAAGGGGAAGGCACAGGGTCATGGGCAGGATGTTGAGATGACGGCGGTGTAAGACAAGATTGAGGAAAATACGCACAGTAATGATAATCATGAAAGCGCAATCCAGCGATACACTGTCCAGTCATTGCCAAGTCTATGCAGCATAGGCAGTTTCGAGCTATGCGATTATATTTCTATGTATGCTTCTTCTGACACTGTGTGTAATTGGCAGCTCTAGCCAGCACAGCAAACGTTTCTTCTTTTCCCGTAGCCAATAGGCATTCGTCATGTCGTTGGCACGCATGCTCCTCGTCTCTTCATCATTTCTTGCCCAATTTCACCATGACATATGGCACTTCCACATCTTCTTCCGTCTTGTCCTCCGCAGTAATCTCAAAAATCACGTTCTTCTGGTGATCAGGAATAGGCTTCCCACTGATGGTCTCGACGAGCTTGCTCAGCCTGTGCATAATGTTAGCATACGTCCATACAACATTTTCGAAGCCAGATGACTCACTTCGATGGCAATCTATCCTTTAGCTTGGCGGGAGGATAGAAACTGGCGTATAGCAAGCTGACTCCCGAACTGATCATCATCACGTTGAGACCCTTCTTCTCGAAGTCGTCCAAGAATTCTTGCAGCGTGACATCCTCCACCTCGAAGCGATCCCAGAGCTTGTCAATAGTCACATCACCATCCGGTCCAGCATACTTGCCCTTTGGACTAGCGATTGGCTCACTGAAGCCGAAGAACGGCAGGGCGAGGTTGATGAAGCCGTTCTTGTACTGCTCAATATCTGTCTTGCCGTCCAGAATCTTGTAGAGCTCGAGCACGACAAGACCAGTGACAAGAGCTGTCGTGGTCGCAATGGCAGGGATGATCTTGCCGGCAATGAACTTGGTCTTGTGGCGATCAGCAAGAGCGATCTTGTAATTCTCTGCGCGCAAATTGCTAGCAGCTGTGATGAAATCGATGTGGAAATTCGAGTCGTCATCCTTCTCGAACTCCACAGGCTCAAGTCGTAGGTTGCCCAAAGACTTCGGTGCTGGTAGGCTCGAGATGAGAGAACCGAGCTCATCCTCATCTGCTGGCGCCGCATTCGCATTAGGGTCCGGCTCCTTCTCGTCCGCTTGAATCTTAACACCAGCGTCCGGCTTGAAATCAGGCACCATCATGTTCTCCAATACGCTGACGTAGTGTTCCCGGCCAGCATTGTCTGCTGCTATCTTGTAGTTGAAAGCATGCAGCTGAGCGGCAGATTCCACAAAGCTGAAGTGAGTAGGATTGTTCAGGTCGAATCGAAGTGCATCTGGCGCACGCTTTGGTCCTGACCAGAAAGGTTGTCCGGTAGAGGTTGTTGAGTCTTTTGGGAAGTTGTAGAGGAGTTGAGCAATGGCGTTGTGGTATTGCTTCTCGAATTGCATTCGACCCCATTCGATACAATCGTCATATGATTGTGGCTTGTCTGTGACGAGGAAATCTTTGAGCGTCTCTAAAGTTTGCTTCTCACTGCCGGATTGCTTCAAGGCGCTCTCGATATAGTTCGGCTGCGAGATGTATTGGTTGACAACCTCAGCTGGACCAACAAAGTAAGTGTGGAAAAGATCCTTTGCCCATGCAATTGTATGCTCGATGCGATTTGGGAAACTCTTCAATGTACACATTGGGAATGATTGCTCCGGTGGGTCTTGGGAGCTAGAGTAAGATTCTGTGATGTTTGGTAGGACGACTTGGGCGTTCGCCTTAGTGCCGAGTGTACCACTGTCAAGCAATGGCTTCTTGAAGAACACGCATCGTCGGTCAACGTACGTGCGGGCGTCAACATTGTCCAGTGCATTCGTCACAACGTCCAGGCCTTCCCAGAAGTCTTCGTTGAATACGTGCTCGGTATCTTGACCAACACGGTCCTTCAGTGAGATGATCTTGCCGTTCATGTCTGGGTTCATTGCCTGAACCGCTTGAGCCGCACAGTCACTCTTGAGCTGTCCGACGTCCTTTGGCCTGAATAGAAATTGTCGATTTAGGTTACTCCGCTCAATCTGGTCCATATCTGTGACATGGATCTTGCCTTTGCCTGTGGCTAGACCAATCATGGCCCAGTTCTTCAGCATTTCACAACCAATGGCGCCAGCGCCAACAAGGAAGATGTTCACATCTGCGATCTTCTGCTGAAACTCCTTGCCGAATACAGCAATCTGTCCGTCATACCTTGTACCTTCCGGCTTGCACAGCTCCTCCGATCTCTTCACGGATGTTGGCAGTGATTCCAAAGAGTCAAAGTACAGCCACTGCTTGATCGGGTGAAACTTCCCAGAAACTGACTTCAACGCCTCTTGTGCCGCAAGACCACCGAAGAATGCCTGCATCGGACAGATGTCGCCCCTGGCTTGGTAACTCAGCTCCCGGATGATCTTCTCATCCAACTCCACTTTGTCATCACCTGACCCTGCCATTGACTGCGCTAGCTTGAGAACCTCGGAAGCATCTGCCTCGTTGTGCGGTCGTGGCCATTCACCGTTATGCTGTTCTGCGAACTTTTGAAGTGCCTGGAATCCAACGTGTAATTGCTGAGGACGATCAAACTTGGCAAAGTCGGACATCATGTGCTCGGGGCTCTTGAGCTGTTCGCTCAGTGGCTCGAAGTCGATAATCTTCGGCATTTTGACTTGGTGATAGAGACCACCACGTTTGTACTGCCCAAGGCCGGAGACATCGGCCAGAGAAAAGGTGTACGGACCCTTCACAGTAATCTTTCGTGGCACACCATCATTCAGACCTTCCATACCCTCGACCTCGCTGAATGTCACGAAGTCACCGTCATCCAGACCGTGCCTCGTCTCGTCAAGTGCCGACACCAGACCGTCAGAGTTGACATCGGCAACAATACCACTCAATGGGTTCTCCCCGGTGGGATCGCCGCAAGTGAAATTCTTGCCGAAGTCGGTAAAGATTGTGCCAAAGAGACCAAAGGTGTCTGTTATGATCAAGTAGATGTTGTTCTTGTGGCAGTAATCAGCAATTACGAGTTGCTCTTTCAAAGGCGTATCCGTCAAGACAATGCATTGATACTGCTTCAATTGAGAGAGGTCAGAGGTCAAGCTATCGCCCTGGTGTACTTTCACTGGGGTGTAGGGGTTGAGCTCGGAAACACGCGGCGCTGTCAATTCAGCCCTAGGCTTGCCAACGTCTGCCGGGTGCAGGAAGAATTGGGAAGAAAGGTCCGAGATGACTACAGGTTTTGGGTCGAAGAGCGTAAGTGATTTGACACCAGCAAGTGCGATGTTTTTGGCAACTTCTACCCCGAGACCCCGCATGCCTACTACGAGGATGTGTGATGAGCCCATCTTCTTCATTGCTTCGTGCCCGAGGACATAAAGTTGTCTACTGTAGAGCGACTCATCGATTTCGCCTTCGGAGTTCTTGAGCTGCTGGGCAGCAGTCCCAAGGTTGTTGCTGTCAATGTCCATTTTGCCTTCCTGCTTGTTTGTGAGCATACATCCTTTCCAGTCGCATGACCAGACTTACCATAGCTTGTCTTTTGCGTGCGCTGGAGAGGTCCTCCCCTTCCACGGGCCTTTTACCCAGTTTGACGACGTGCACGTCGGAGAACTCCTGGACGTGAGCAGGAGTGGGAGTGTTTTTTGGCGAATGTAAGCTGTCTGTTGGTGCTTTGATCTTCTAGGATGTGCTTGTAATTTCAGCTGTCCAGCAGCAGACCGACCAAGGAGTCGTGAAGTAACGGGGAGTGATTGCTGCTTGATCTGGTTGTTTTGTTTGGCAAGCGAGTAGTTGGAGTAAGGTGACGTTCTGTCGATTGCCTCTGGCTTCCGCTCTTGCATCATAATCGTAAGCCACGTGCAAAACATGTCACTTAGGTCACTTGCTGCTACCCGGTCGTCCCATTCTACCGCTCTCTTTCTCTCCCTTTCTCTTAAGATATGAACGCGCTGGTCAGCAAGCACCGGATATGAAGCTCACTTGAGCGTGCAAAGTACCCGAGACCACGCGCCGTCTCATGGTTTAACGTGACCAATTGAACTAAGGTGGCAAAAAGCAATGCTCCACGAAGTTTTCCTTGTTCTCTCGGGTCACCCATCTCCATTGTGCTCTGAAGACCCCAGCACGATCGATGCCTTTTCCCTGACTGATGCCGAGAAATCGCTTCTGGAGCCCGTCGGTCGACTTGGGAGATTGCATCGTGCTCTGAGGCCACAATTATCGCAGATCTGTCAAACACATTCGTCTGTGATATGTAGATCAGTAGCGAATGCTATCCTCACAACGCACCTGAGCAAGTTCCAGCAACATATTGAGCAAGTCGAGAGACAGATACTCTCAAATGATGCTCGAACAGTCGGTGCCTACAACATTGTTCCTTTGGCGAGTGTGTTGCAGGAGTTCGATGTGTGGCGGCGCCGTATAGATTTCCTCTGGGATTTGACGTGCTACATGTATCAGGTGGACGCATCAACTGTGGTGGACACTGTAATCGCTGATCAGAAAGAATGCTCGGGACCTGCTCTGCTGGATAACCTGAGTCTATGTACTGGCAGTGGATACGAAGACATCGAAAGGACGGCAACGAATCTACTTGTGGTCGGAGAGAAAACTCTTTTCAGACTTCTATCGTGCTGGTTGTTGACGGGACAGTTGTCAGAAATCGGTCGGCGAGATTCCTTTGTCCAACAAAGTGGTCCGGCAATGAAGCAATCAACATCTTACAATTTAGACAAAGAGCTAATACCAGCTTCAATCTCTGTCGAAACCGCTTCATCGATATTGTTTGTTGGAAGAACTCTCAAAATGCTGATGCCTGCGACGGATGCATTGTCAGGCATGGCACCACGCTCTTCCATTTCCGCTTCATCCACCAAGACCATGCAGAAATTGCACAGTGTAACATTTCCACTGAAGTCTGCGAGACTTGCGACGGTAGTTTCGGACATTCGAAGAGACCTTTCGATGAACTTGGGACAGACGGTCTTGCCTATGCATGCTCTGCTACATAATCTGCATTACATACGAGATTTCTTACTGGCTGGGAGACCAGATCTCATAGATCAGCTCATTGACGAGGCAGACAAATACCTTGAGATGCGCAATCAACAGACCCGAACTGGCCCTCGAAAGCATCAGAACAACGAACTGGCGGGTATAACGATGAAGAGTGGCGAAATCAAGATTGTCATGGATCGCACGTGGGCATCGATCGAGCTGTCATCTGTCAAGGATGCAGCTGTTGACGAGACTGAATGGGGACGTGTTCACCTGAAGCTGGCTTTAGCCTCGGCGACTGAAGCATCCAATGACGCTATCAAGCCACCTGCCAACAGGGTCATGGGCAAATTCGACGACTTTCTACTGGCCGCTCCTGTTGAACTGAGACTAGATCTAGACGATGCGTTCGACATCGTGGTGTCGTCTAGCGACCAGAAAACATATACTGTCATTCACTCTTATCTGCTCGCTATTAAAAGGGCACATAATCATGTCAGTCGGCTTTGGAAGGATGGAGCTTGCCGCAAGTCGGTGATGGGACACTCTTCCACAGTCCGAATGGCCCAAGATGGGTTGAAGATGCGTAAGATCCTGGCAACCTGTAGCATGGTCGTCTTCACACTGTCAGAAATTGGGAGCTACTTCGCGGAAGAAGTCATACCATTGTCATGGGCTACTTTCCAAGAGTGGGCAATGCAGTCGCAAATTGGGCTTCGAAAGGTTGATAGACAGAAAACTACAGATACTGCAAGATCTGCTTCAGAAATCGATGGAAAAGATCAAGAACTTCCTCATGATCCCGAGACATTGGCGATTGCGCATCACCATTATCTCGAGTGCATCACAAAATCATTGTTGCTCACGAATGAGTCATGGACAAGGACACTACGCTCGCTGTTGACTTATGTAGATCAGATGGTTGCGTTTGTTACACGTCTACAGCACGCGCAGCAGAATATCCATCTTTACAGTCAAGACGTGGATCAGCACCTACGGAGGAAGTATCTTCATGAAGAAGAGTTTCTATTTGGTGAAGCAAAGAAGAGCTGCTCTCGTGTGGATGAAGCTGTATCCAAAATAACAACCCTACTTAAGACCATCGCACCACCTGGCTCAGATGTCGCAAACTCCGACGACACTGACTTTGAACCATGGCAGCCTGGCAACGGAGCCATTGAGAGACTTCTACTACGACTCGATATGAGATTGCCCAATGTCGATGCAGCATGATAGCATTGTCCGCCAGAGCACATTGTGCACAGCAAACTTAGCTTCTTTCACACATTCTCGAAGTCGTATCGTGAAATGTGGATTCCCTAGGAAGACTCCATCCAATGTCGCTCCTGCCTTTCCTGTCACAACGAGAAAGGTAAGAGCGATAGAGCACCAGATCCAGACTGAAAATCGAATCGAAGACAATTATTTTTGTCATCTTGACATTACACAGCGACATCATCAATCCATCGACATCAGTACATCCACCGATATTGTTCTTGGGAATATCTTAGTCTTTCGTTCTTTCGACCAATCGTTCCGGCATATTAATAGCACGATATCTTTACACAGCATCTGCCATCGACACTGCCGCACTTTGTCTCGTCAAGACTATCACATCCCAACACGCAACGATGTGCTTCATTCTCTACACGAAACCGTCGCCATGCTTCCACGAAGCTTACACGGGTCGATTCTCGTTCTGCGAGTTGATGAAGTCATATTGTCGTGCATTCAACATTGAGCTTGACGAAAACTCCGCTTCTCAGTAAGTCTGCTCCGTCTGTAAAGCATCACTCGGCTTACTGACGATCACAGATGCCCACGAAGGAAGAACGTCACATTTGTTATACCCCCATGCGCACAGTGCATGCCGAGCACTCTACTGAGCCCAACTGGCGACTACCAGGGAGAGACTTTACACCAGACACAAGACGAAGCTGCACGACGACATTACAACTTTCCGGTGGTACACCGAGCCGTGATGCCTGCATCCTTTCCTTCTCAAGACCCCTGTCGTGATCGAACTCCACAAGCACAACATCGATTCGACCAGCCGATACCTGTGCAACGACCTCGGTACAGTGCGGAGCAATTATTAGACCTCCAGGGAGGCTACAGAGGTATCCTCAGGTCGGCGGAAACCATGCAATCAGCGCCTCCAGCTGCTCAAGAAGACCCAGCTGTACAAATACTGTTGCGACGTAGCAGACACCTTCAGGAAGTGATGCATCTCGTGCAACAACAAGTACGCATCAACACCGAACAGATACAGGCAGTGGCACGGCGAGAGCAGCAGCAGCAACACAGGTTGGAACATCGCAGATCACAACGGCGCCGGGCTCTTCAACGTGCCTCTCGCCTTTATTATCGAGTTTCATTTCGTCGAGAGTCCGGATCTAGTCGAAGAACTCAACAACATAATCCGCTACCTCATCTTAATCAGCAGACAACGTTTCGTCACGACTCTGTAATAGGCAGGGAGTCACATCGTTCTGATGAGCTCTTCACGCCTGAGCAGATGGCTCGCATTGCCCGGCGTCAGCGTCGCGATGAGCTCTTCACTCCCGAGCAGATGGCTCGTATCGCTCGACGCCAAAGTCACGATCCCTTGCGCAGATCCCGAAGCCCGAATCCCGGTCCTGCTCCATCTACATACAGACGTCATTCGCCCATCTTGCCTCATCAAGCACGCCAGTCCCTTGTAGGACATCGCTCTCAAGAGCAGCAGTCTTACAGAGCACAGCGGCCACTAGATCACCATCACCCTCTTGGTGCCTCCTGGCCACGAGACCCCTATCGTCCACAGTCCAGTTCAGTACCAAGCTCGCCTCCACTATGGATCCGCAGACATCAGCCACGACCTGCAGCGCGGCAAGGATTTCGTAGCCCGGACACAAATCGCTCGGATGCGAGCTCTTATCACGCCGAGGATGACATCGAACAGATGCGACACAGTTGGCCGCAGGCGTCGGTGCCGGCTCGTTCTAGGGCTGAGCTAGGTCCCAGCCCACGCCACGGAGTTCCGCTGGCGCCGAGACCGGAACCTGACATGTGGTATGTGGCGAATTCCCTCGAATTGGCACGACAACGCGATGCGTCACGTCGCGAGCCGCCGCCTCCACCTAGTCCAGCACATGCCATGCTGTATTCGGCTCTTCCGGCTGAGGAAGGCCCGTCAAGCCGGGTAGACTCGGCAGTGGCCACAGAGCAGGAGCCTGCGTCCAGGGGAGATGGATCGCCAGCTAGTCCGTTCCTTATTGCACTTTCTTCGGAAGAGGCATCGCCACCTAGTCCAGTGCATCGCATGCTGTATCCAGAGGTTGAATCTCCGGATGGTGAACCTTTGCTGTCTGAAGTCGGTGTGCAGTGGGGGGAGGTACGGTGGAATGCTGACAGAGAGAGGACGAGTGTTTCGTCGAGGGTGAGGAGCCCATTACATGGGAGTTGGGATGTTGACCTTGAAGAGGGTGAGATACGCGAGTAGGACTTGTGGGTTGAAGTTGCTGGTTGCGGTGGAGGATTGCAGGGGCATGCTTGAGGCAGGGGGTCGATGTAAGACAATGGAAGAACAAGAACGCATGATTAGCCTGAGGGCATAGAGTAAGATGACCAGTGAATTCGAAGCTTTCAAAAGCAATATTGATCGAACACTCTCAAGTTCTCGCATATCGGGGTATCATATCCATCGTACAGTTATCATTGCGTTTCCTTCGAGCTCGTCCGCAAGTCTGAGATGAGATGAGAGTCGCCTTACAACCGAGCTCATCTTTAGTCCGTTGAGCCCGTCAGATCTGCACCTAGTGTACTCAGCTCAGCTTCAGTCATCGACTGCATCTCTTTAATGTCCTCTCCTTCTCCCATCGATTTTTACCGATCTCCAGCTCCGATCCCACTCCCACACCTCGCCTCAAGATCCAATATCCAATTTTGCAACATCTTCGCCTGCTCTTGCAACACCAGACTCCGCTGCCGTGCCTGTGCGACAGTAAGGGCCTGCGGGTCTATGAAGAGTGTGGGGTCGAAGATGTCGTCGTCGAGTGGTGATGGTGCTTGTTGCTGCGAATTGGGAAGTTGCTGTCGATGTTCATGTTGATGTTGATGTAGGGGTGTTTGGGATTGAGAGTGCGGATGTGTATGTGTATGTGTATGCGACTGCTGCTCTGCTTGGGCATGAGGATGTGTATGCTGTTGTGTGCTACTGCTCGAGCCAGACAACCCTCTCTGTCTCTTCGCAGGTCGTAGATCGTAATCTGGGTCTAGTGGGAGTGGCGGTAAAGTCTTCGGTATCGTGGGTGTCTGGTAGCCCGTGAAGTCGATCGCTAAAATTCTCTTTCGCGACGTGGGAGCTGGGCTGGTTTGTAGCGCCGGCGCGGCTGCGGAAGCAAAATTGGAATTCAAGGTAGAAGAGGCAGCAGCAGTCAAGCTCGGATCGATATTCATGTTGCGTGGCAGAGGCGCATCAATATCATTCAGCATGCCGGCGCGGACGAGCTCGTTGCGGCTCGGTATTGCAGTATTGGCGTTGACGGAGCTAGATGGGCCGTTATCGGACATTCCTTCACTTGATCCAGGATGTCCTTGCACGAAAGCATGCGTCTGCCCATTTGCTGGTGCGGGAACGACGCGTTTGCGACGTTTGATGAATGCCTTCTTCATCTTGGATGGTCGGTGGTGGCCGTGGAGTTTGTAGTAGAGACCACAGGCGTTGCAAATTGTGTGGCCGGAGGCATCGCGGCGCCAAAGCGGCGTTGTGGTGGTGTGGCAGTTTTGGCAGGCTATAAGAAGATCGCCCGGGGAGGGTGTTGCTTGATCTGGAGTGGGAGCGGAAATGTGGTTGAGAATTGCGAGCGCCGGGCTGGGGGAGGGAAAAGTGCTCGGTGTGTTATTGTTCGTGGTAGGAAGCAATTGTGCTTGTGAAGCTGGCGCTGGAGCCGCAACTGGCTGTAGAGATTCCAAGATGGGATCCTGAGAAGCACGTATGGCGACAGCAGTCAAAGCAGCGCTCTTTGAGACGCGATTGTTGAAAGCTGGACATCCATTGCAGCCGACATGTCCGCCTGTACCGTTACATATTCCCCCACCCGGACACGATCCTGACTGCTGTTGTGTTGCTGCGATGTAGGAGTCTTGTGTGCCGTTCCGTGCTGTGGAGGGATCTGATGATACTGCGGATGGCTTGGAAGTGCCTGAAATGATACTGTAGGCTGGAGGTCGTTTGAGATTTGGAGGCCGATTTGCGTTGCGTGACTTCTGGTACAAGCCGCAGGCGTTGCATATTGTCTCGCCGTTTGCTGAGCGTCGCCATAAGGGTGTTCTTGTAGTGCCGCAATTGCTGGACATGTTAGCCGGCTGATCGATCACATCCCTGCCGTCGACCCTATCTAACCTGCACTTCTGACCACTCAACGAAGGTTCTGGAGAGACGGTCGGATATTGATTGACTGTGACATCGGAAGGTGTTTGTGGTCTTTCTACTTGATCCGGCGCAGGGCTGTCATTGTACGCGCCCACCAACGCTGTCCCTGTTATTGGTCTTGCAATGCCATTTGAAGGTGTGGCATCCTGAAGGCTTGCGACTCGCGACGACGATGTTGACCTGGGTCCGGATGATAGCCTCTCCGCTCCTGAGAACGCGTGGAGCTGCTGCGCTATGTCGAGCTCTTTCGTAGAGTAGCCTGATGGGGAAGTGGCATCGGTACTCATGGTTTCGCGTTACGGGTGAGGAGGCTGTTCATCGTCTAGGAGAGGTGAGTCAGGAGTGACACGGGAATGTACACTGTGGCTTGGTGATGCTGGTTGTATGATCTTATCATCCTCGATGAGGTGTTGTTCGTGCTTACCGAGCACGTTCAGTGGAGGCAGAATTATGCATAGAGAGTTGTGTTCAGCCAATCAGCTTTGTGGAGTTTGTCATTCCAGATGATACATAATTCCTCATCTATTATGCTACTCTGCTGAACTTGAACCGACTGTTTTATCCAACAAATGCCTATTGTTCGCAACTTCATCTTGAGGAGCAGTACGCACCCTGTTATAGATGAGATAGAAGAGCTAGGGGCAGATGCATGCTTAGGTCGCAAACATTTCCACGGACAGCTATAGCTATGTTGGAACGAGGTACCATTGTATACGGTCTGCTGAGGACACATCCACCTATTGTCCTCTGCATCCAGCAAATCCATCCATCTTCATCCTCATTCATCCCTTTGAGTGTTCAACTTCCTCCAGCATCCAAGTCCTGACAGGTCGCCACCCGCCATGCCCGCTCAAAAACGCCAAAGTTGAAAGAAAGTGAGAGGCCGAAGGTGCCAATGAGCACTTCAGTAGCGTCTGTCGAACCTCATGATCCATCATTGTTGTCTGCCGCAAATGCTCAAATAGTATGTATTGTTACGCGAAAACGCCGTCGCCATGTATGCTAGAATAGATGCAGTCGTGATGCAAGTGCCAAAGTAATGCGCCAAAGTATGCCATGATATGCAATACTGATGAGGTTAATAATCAAGAACGTCAAGGGTCATTCATCATATGTATAGAGTTCGTATACCAGAAGCCATAGTAGGATGTGTGGTAGGTGCTGCTGCATCAGACGTACTCTTGGCAGTCTTCTTGGTCAGAGCGAAAGTGGCTTGCTTGCGCTCTTTGGCAGCATTCTTCTGAGCTTGCTTCTTGATGATCTTGGTGTCACGGGCAGAAGTCCGTTTCGGCTCCGATGAAGAAATTGGTTCAGAAGAAACTTCACGCTTCACTTGTGTGGGATGCTGAGGCCTCGTGGATAGCTTCAGCTTGATGCCGGTAATCGAAGGGACCGGAGCTGTGGGGATAGCATACTCGGAGCCAGAGGATGTATCACCATCCGCAAGAGGCTCCGCACAAAAAGATTCGTCGTCCGAGTCCAGCACGGTCGACCCGCGTTTTTGAGGAGAAAGCGGTGGCGGTGTGTGCATATTCAGCAGAGAGGTCAACGAGTCGCCATAGGTCTCGAGTTTGAGGGCGATTCGTTGCTTGTTGACGTCCTGCTTGGCTTTCCGAGCAGATTTTGTTGCACGGCTGAGACGCCTGTCCTGCCTCTTCGAAGGTGTCTGCGGGTTTTCATCACTACTATCGTCATCACGGTCAATACTAGATTGCTGAGACGAGTTACTCCTCTCGTCATCAACATCCAGTAGCTTGTCGACCGCATTGTTGATGTTGCCCTTGCAGTCTTTGAGTGTTTTGGCAATCACTTCGTCGTCGACATAGTGAGGTAATGATGCTCGTACGATTTTCATCATATGTACGTCAATTGTCGGGACTTGATCAAGCGTAGACTGGACCGAACGCATCTCTTCCGAGGATACGTTCTTTGCGGCAACAGCTGGTGGCCCAACATGGGGACCTTGCAAATTGCGAATGGAAGAGTAGTGCTCCCAAACCTTCGCACAATCAGTCAAAATTCGAGGTGCGTGAGCTTTTCTGGGAACTTACGTGATATGCAATGTGGCAGACTGGTCGAGTCACATCCTCGCCAGCTGCCCTCACCATGAATGCATTCTCTCGTTGATATATCTTCACATCCACTTCGAATGCACTACTGAATGCCACGATCTCCATATTGTCTCCCCAAGTGCCTCCCTCTGCCATGCGAGTCAAATGTGACTCAAAGACACGGTCCATCTCTTCTGATGTTGGCATGGACGCGTTGAAATTCGAGAATCCTCCAGCATTCTTGCGTTTTGGGTTACGGCGGACACCTCCTCCAGCATGGCACTCCATGAACATCTTGTAGTATTCTGCATTCTCTCGCATGTATTCGATAGTTCGTGCACGTATCATGTGATGTTCATCTTGACTTCCAAACAATTGATCAGATAAGGCGTTGAAGAGGCAGTTGCCTATCTCGCGTCAGTATGTGTCTCGACCGTGAGGTGAAAACATGGCATACAGACCATCTCCCTTGATATTCGCTGCATACAAGCCAGAAAGCTGAAGCAGTGGAAATTCACTGGCGTAACTGTCGCAGGAAGGTTTCATGATAGGTGGAGCAGTTGTGGTGTGTGTACAACACGGGACTTGAGGGTGAGAGCTGAAACACGACGGGCCAGGGGTTTCGAGCTGAATTGCTGCTGCCGGGGTGAGAGGCCATCCAGCAGCAGCAGAAGCAAGACTCAGACCGAGGGATAGTTTGTGAGTTTTGTTGTATGGAAGGAAATGCTACCTTTAAGGGTATTAGATATGGTAACAGTCCTAGATCATCCGTGGACCCGCTCCGGGGAATGACGAACGACTAAGCAAAACTCTCTCCACTGGGCTGCTGCCTCTTGACAAATGCTTCTTGAGCTTGGTTTCAAGAGGACCTCAGCTTCGTTTACATCAGGACTTGTTACTGTGTCTATTCGCTTGCGAGCTTTCCTTCTTCTTCATCTGCTCGTTTGATGTGAAACGATGCTCCTGCTCAGCTTCAGAAGCGAAGTTTGGTGCCAGTCTCCACAAGCCCGAACACCGTTTCATTGTCTTATTGCAGTAGGTGAACATGCGTATGATGTTCAGGTCACGTTGCTGTCCATTCTCCCGCCTCTGCTTGCGAGGAAATGACGCTATGTAACACTGCAGCTTCAAAGTGATGCTCCTGCCTTCCTTTACCCTGCGTGAAGCCAAGCAGTAGTCGATATCCCACCTTTCCCGGCGTAATGTACAACACCATAAGTCCGAGCAGAATTTAGACAGCACTCTGCTAAGGACATCTTCGCACTTGTGGTCTTTGGAAGGCGGTGTTCGAGGCATAAAGTGTGTGGACGGAATCTAGGAAAGATGCGAGAAAAGATCGTGGTTCTTGGGTGCGCCACTTGCCATGCTATGGACGGTGCCATCTAATTGAAGTGCAGCGCCGGCGTCATAGGTCTGACTACTGCCTTACTCTTGGCAAGAGACAAGGACTCTGATGTCACGGTCCTCGCCGAGTTCCACTGTGGTGACTACGACATCCGATTCGCTTCACCATGGGCAGGCGCGGATTATTTACCGGTTTCTCTACCAGACACACCATTGAACAAGTACGAGCGTGAAACTTGGGTTGAGCTTGAACGCTTAGCCAAGACCACCCCCGGGGCGGGCTGTCACTTTCTGAAGTCTATCAAGTACAGACGCGAGAAGGAGAGCGCCACGTCTGCAGCTTCATGGCAGGCTGCTTCTATGACTGACAGGCCTTGGTACACGGACATGATGCCAGATGCAAGGAATCTGAACAAGGACGAGCTGCCACCTGGGATGAAGTCCGGGATCTCTTTTACGTCGATTTGCATCAATACTGCAATCTACCTTCCTTGGCTAGCGAGCCAGTGCCTTGAGCAAGGCGTCAAGTTCAGGCGTGGTGTGGTGAGTCATGTTGTCGAGGCAGCCAACCTGCATCTGTCTGGGTCTCGAGCTGCCCTGGTTGTGAATGCCACTGGATTAGGTGCTCGAGCCCTCGGTGGAGTGGAAGACCTTGAAGTCATCCCAGCACGAGGGCAGATTACAATCGTAAGGAATGAGCCAGGTGTTATAGTTGGGGTGGGACCCTCGCTAGAAGGACCCGCAGACGAGAGCTGCTACATCATGCAGAGGGCAGCAGGTCAGCGGCTGTGGCGTATGCACTACAAAGACTCGAGCTGACTTCTGCATCTTAGGTGGAGGGACTGTGATCGGAGGGTGCTATCA